>ERZ791931.3-NODE-3-length-380288-cov-66.623100_pt1 | contig 380288 bp, 328 predicted proteins | sample MGYA00510127_ERZ791931 | MGnify/ENA primary metagenome ERZ791931 (study PRJEB30046, sample SAMN00792067) | human gut metagenome | study: EMG produced TPA metagenomics assembly of the A metagenome-wide association study of gut microbiota in type 2... | reverse complement strand
CTGAAAAATTTCATCCTTCGTAGTTCAAAGTCGGGTGGTTGTCAAGATGATTTTTTTGGTTTGGTGTCGTCTTTTTTTAAGCTGCCGCATAACGGCTGGCAAATTGGCGATGGAGCCGACTTTTAGCACAAATGTTGAATAGAATTACTAATCTTCAACATTGCACAAAAGTTCAACCTCAAATCCGCAACTACGCGCCTAAATGATACAGAAGCGAAAAGAATCTGCATCGTTAGTAAAAGGGGGCACAGTGCAGTCACCATAAAGACATATAAATGCCCCTTACCCCACCATGCGACTTGAGGCAATACGCAAAATCACGACCATAAGTTGTCGGTGTCATCCAAAGTCATTCTGGGTAAGTTCCTTTATGGCTCTGAGAATCGTGTCGGCACTGCATGTGCGAAGTGTCGGATGAAGCGAGAGATGGTACATCAGATGAGTGGTGACATCCTCTATGCATGAGCCGCCACAGAAATAAACGCTCATAAGCGAACGGTTTCGTTAAGCCAGATGAGCAATGATGAGCTTGCTCGGGCATTGTCATGGCGAGAAACGGTCGGATAAAATCCAACGGATGATTTCGCTGTATTGATAACCATACAGCCTGCATCTCATACCGAGGGTTGAGTCGATTACAGATGAGAGATTGGAGTCAAATTGCTCCATTATTGAAAAAATTCCTTCAAAAGGAGAGAGGTTCTCAGATTTTATTGCTACCTTTGCCATGTCTGTCGGGTTTGATACATATTTTGATTTGCAACACTAAGATAGGTGAAAAATCTGACATAGCAAAATCCTGAGCAACTTTTTGTTGCTCAGGTACTTATAAAATAAGTTAAACTAAAATGCTGCGGAATTTAGGATATCTTGAAGAAGAACGTAATGAACAAATTAGAAAAGAAAATGAGAGACGATTCCAACAAGAGCAACAAAGGATAAACAATCAACGTCTTCATGAGATTAATGAACGTAATCGCATTGCTTTAGAACGGGAAAATGCGAGGAGAAGAGCAGAGGAAAAAAGAAAAGCGGAACAAAAGCGAAAAGAAACCAGTCGCACAAACACAAATGTTCCTCCGTCGCAACCGAAGAATAATCGTTGGTCAATAGGCTCTAATCCAACTCTTCTTCCACGAGCAACCTCATCAAAAACAGCAACTACAAAAACAAACTCATCTAATAAAACCGATGGAAAAGAGGGAAAGTAAGTAATCTTATTGCAAAATGAATTGTATATGCAGTCAATCGCCAGTCGGTTGGCTGCATTTTTTCTGTGTGCAAGGATGGTCTATTCGCCACCGATGGAGGGGCGGTTAGCACCGCTCGCCTCCAGATAGTCGTTTACTGCGTCACGCATGGTGAACTCTCTCATGCCTGTCTTTGCCCAGTAGATAAGGGCATCAACAGCGGCTTTTCTTGCCTTGCTGTATTCGTTGTCTGTCATGATTCTGATGTTTTGAGTTTTCTAAAAAAGTGTGATGCATATCCAAATGGTGATTTCAACAAAGATGATAGACCAACTTAGGAAAGCCAAGCCGAACATCCAGGCATAGGTGCTACCGTTGAAGTATGCACCCTCCTCGATATTGCGGATTCGTTTAAGCTCTTTCTGCTGGTGAGTGAACAGGTCGTTTATCCGCTTCTCATGCTCGTCAAGGGCTTGCTTGAAAGCAGAAATGGCGGTGTTGTTCCGCTTATCCAACTGGGCAACTCCTTCATCGTTGATGCCGACTTTGAGGTTGCTCTGCTCTGCCTTGACTATGGCATGGCATATACTATCCACGATGTTGTCCGTGCTCCTGTGGGCAGCCATAAGTGCCACTTTCGTTGATTCCAACCTCCGATAGGCATTGCCCAGTTCCTCCTTTGCCTCATAGAGTGCTTTCTTGGCTGATTCAATCTCTTTCAGGGTCACTTTGATTTCTTCCTTGCCACTCTCGATGTTCTCGTCCTCCTGCATCTGATTGTACAGGTTAAGCACATCCTGTGTGGCATCTTTCTTGTTTCTTCCCATACCGTTCTTGTTTGAAAAGTTATCGTTTCATGCCTCTCTTTATCGGCTTGCAGAGTGTGTTTGCTTGCATTGCGCAACGTCTTGCCCATTCACGGTCATCATCGTCCTTATCACGTCCCCAGCCACTGCCAGGACTGCCACCGCCACCACATGACTCAGACATCGATGTGGCAGCATCAAGGTAGTTCATGAAGAGCAGCATGGCTACATTCAGAATGTCAGTGTGGCTTGCGGATCCATTCTCGGGAACTTCGATACAACTGTTCATCGTGTCGTAAGCAGTTCTCGGCATGACTATGCTGAAACGCTCACCATCGACTTCAATAATCTTTCTCAATCCGGCAGGAAGGTCAGGTTTGGCAACATTGCTTGTACGAGACAGACCACCTTGCGATGCCGTATTTCTGCTGTCCAATGTGGTAGCGTTTGAAACAGAAGGAGAAGGTCTTTGACCAACTGCAACAGGTGTTGGCTGAGGGTGCAGCTTGCGGAAGGTATTCCCGATTTTCGATGCGGTGAGATTCCTTCCTACACCCAGTTCGGAAGCCTTGATGGTAGTTTTTCCGAACTTGAAGCGGTAGCCATGCACCCTGCCTTGACCATTCTTGTCACGGATAAGCTCGATGTCATATCCCTTTGCCCTCAATCGGTCGGCATATTCATCCCAATCAAAGAACGGCATTGAACGCAGCACATCCATACAGGCTTTGGTCACCTCTGCAATGCGTTCCTGACGAATATCCATGGCATCCTTCCAACCATGACGCTGATTGATGGCTTTCGCAGCCATCACGGCACGCTCACCGATGAACTTCACATCATTGAGATTACCGTCCATGTCGATGCGGTTCACCACCAGATGCAGGTGGGGAATGCCACTCTTGGAGTCACGGTGAAGGGCGGCAAAATATTGGGAGTTGGCTATGTTGGTCGGCTTGACCGAAGTTGCAGCCTTGCCTTTCTTCTTGCCGATGTGGTTCACCTTGGAGATACCATCCATCTCACGAATGAACTCGTCAAGGAATCTTCTCCAGTCCTCCATAGTCCAGTTACGTGCCTCCTCCTCAGATGGGGAAAGCTCAAAGCGGATGGACGTCAGTTCGATGGGCTTCTTGGCATACCTCTGCTTGAACATGGACTGATGCAGCACCATCTCGTCCCACATGCCCATCGGCGGCAGACCCTCGCTGAGATGGTTGGTCTTGACGATGTCCGCGCGATTGTTTTTGGTTGCGTAATTGGTCATTGCCTGACCATGCTGAATTGCTGACGCTTTTGCTATCATAACATATCCAAGAATTTGTCTCTAATGCGGCTCAATTCCTCTATCAGGGTGTTGATGCCTTGAAGCCAACGTTCCATGAAGTCGGCTCTCTTGAAGAGTTTTAGTCTCTCGGTCTGTGGCAGGGCATGAAGCGCATTGCGCACATAAACCAGTTCAGACCTTGCCCCGATTAAGCCCTTCAAGGCTTCCTCCTGCTCTGCGGTCATGGGTAGGGATGGCTTGTGTCCGATGCCTAAGTCATGAAGATATGTGCTCTTGCTCCTGCCTGACAGTCGGGCATTATGTACTACCAAGTCGTAGTGTTCTTCTGTGAAACGAACGTCAATGTGTCTGGTCTTCGGAGGTCTCTTCCTTGAGGTTTTCTCCGTGTTGTTATTCTTGTCTTTTGTCATTGTAGATGGGGTTTATAAAGTTTATACTTGATATAACAGGACAGCCAATGTGAGCCTGCGAACATTCAAGAATGCCAGTAGGAAGCGGTGGGCGAAGCGAAACCGTCTGACACTGGTACTTCTTGTTTAGACCTCCGAAAAAAAACTACGGCTAATAGAGGTAGCGGCTTCTGGATAGCTTGCCTGTCGGGAACGTCAATAGTCGAAATAAGGGAAAAGTAGAGATGACATCATGAGTGACTTGGGGTGATATGCGCGCCATGTCTCTCCGTGTGATCCTCGCATCGTCCTTCATGGGGCGGTGGCTGCAAGAGGTTGCCCTCGTCATCATAGACAGGAGACGGCAGCAACTCAATGGGTGATGCCCCTTCTCCTTGATTGCAGTCATCTTCTGACGGCTGTCCAACCTCATACTCAAAATGGTCATCACCTTCCTTTTCCCTTTGTTTGAAGTCTTGTGGTATCGGAGAAGGATCTGAAAGTCCATCCCCGATAACATGAGAATTAACGAAAGGGGAAGAGGTATTATAAGAGGCAGGAACATGGGGCTGCAGAATGTCAGTAGTGGCAGGATTGACGCTGCTGTCTTTCTGCTGACCTATGCCATTGGAAAGATTGCCTTCCGAAGAGCAAGCGGTATCGGATGGGACATTGGACACCGATTCCTCTTGGGTGGCGGAAGTCACGGATTGACGGTTGTAGAAGGGGTTCTTGATGGCTTCCTTGATGCCGTCAACGTACCAGAAGGCGATGCATAGTATCGTATGTATGGAGGTGCGGTTGTTCCTCTCGGTTGAGAGGATGCCCACCTGATTGAACAGTTCCACCACCTTTGCCGCTGTCTTGCGGTCACACTTCCAAAGGGCAGACAGCTCAACGGTAGAGATGGCAAACTGCCCGATGGAGAGAGAAGCGGAGAAGCCTGTCTTCAGATAAACACTTGGCTTGGTGGATGCCATTGATACAAAAGTGCCGAAGGCGGTCATGCGGTGGAAGCCCTGCCTGTCATCCTTCAAGAAATCGAGCTGTTCCTTGGTCAGCAGGATTCCGTATTTTATGCTTTGGTTACTCATCTTGAAAAACTGATTATTAGTGAAACGGATTACTCAGCAAAGAAAGAATGAATAGTTTCTCTTTCCCCTTTCGTAAAAAGTAGATTACATGATTCTCTTATCCGTCATGCCATTCTTCCCCATCAGGATTTTTCTCGCCCTTGACCCTCTTCATGGAGGCAGGCTTGTTCTTCTTGCTTTTCTGCAACATTGCCAGATGAGCCTCGAAGTCTGCCTGTTCCTCCTGGGTCGATTCGTAAGGCTTGTCCCATGAGCCACCTGCCTCAATCCATTTTATCAGCTGGTCTTTGAAGAAGTAGAGCGTGTTCCCTCTCTTGTAGAAAGGAATGCGCCTTTCAGATGTGTAAGCATAAAGCGATGAGACTTTCTTTCGGACGAAGGCACTTGCCTCTCTGATGTCCATAAGAACATGGTCATTCTCGCTCGGAGCATTGCCTATTCTCTGACCAATGTCATCAAGACGAGTCATCATCGTATTGACCTTTGTCAGAAGTTCGCCAACTGCACTGGGCAGTTGGTCGAACGATAATGATTTGTTTTCTTCCATTTGTTATCCTGATTATGTTTTTCACTTATGTCTGGTCACTCTCTTCCTTTGTTGGTATTTTGAGCGAGATACGTTCTGCCGCATCACGTTTGAGTTCGTCCACCACATCGGCATACACCTGAGTAGTGGCAAGATTGCTATGGGTAAGCAGCTTGCTCACGGTGTAGATGTCCGTTCCCTCTGCCAACTGCAAGGTGGCAAAGGTATGACGGAAGCAGTGGAAGGTGATGTGTTTCTCGATGCCGGAAGCCTTTATCCACGGTTTGAGATACAATGCCACTGTACTGTTCGTGAGATTCTTGAACACCTGTCCAGTGCTTCGCTCGCCACAGAGCTGCAAAGCCTCTTCGCTGATAGGCAGGATTGCAGCGGTGGAAGTCTTCTTTGTGATAATGTCCATTCCCCAGCCGCCATCAGCCAACTTGACGATATTCTCCCACTGGAGTCTGATGCAGTCAGAAAGGCGAAGACCTGTAAGGCAGGAGAAGAGACCTGCACGGCGAAGGACATCACTCTTGCAAGGAGTCTGAGACAACTGCAACAACTCTTCCTTGGTGAGGAACTGCCGCTTGTTGCCATGAGCCTTGGCACGCACAAGTTTCTTGGCGATATTCTCTTTGAGCAGTCCGTCCTCGTATGCGATGGCAAGGATGCACTTCAACTTGGTAAGGTTGTTGTTGGCTGTTGTTCCCATCATGCGCTTGCCGTTGTGCATACAGGCATCCGACAACAGGTAGTCGAGGAATCCCTGGCAGTACGGAACGGTAAGGTCGCAGAAGCGGCACTCGCCATGCGTGTAATTGTGGAAGTGCATGTAGGCGGTTGCCCAGTTCTGGCTGCTGCCACGCTCAATCATGAGGTTCTTGAAATATTCCAAGAAGCTCTCCTTGCCCTTGTTGCGGTCGAGGAAGCCATACTCCTCATTGATGATGGACTCAGTCCTGCGGCACTTGATGATTTCCGCTTTCTGAATCATACTTTTGTTGTACTCCTGCTGAAAGCGTTCAACAGGGTTGGTGTAGATGTAAAGACCAAGGTACTCCCTGCGTGAGAGCTTGCCTGTCTTCGGGTTGCGGATTGGAGGATAGAAATCCAGATAGAGGGAAGTCTGTCCGTTCTTGATAGGTCGTTTCCGCACGGTGACCTTTGTACAAATGTTCGTCATATTGTTATTCTTTTATTATTCTTACCGATGTGTATCTGTGGATGCGAATAGCCATGGTCGCAACGCTTTAACTCTCAAATCCGATGCAAAGTTAGATTGCCGTGAAAAGAGAAAAGCAAAGATGGCTTCAAATACAGCCAGAATTTAACCTGAATTTGCTTTTGAGTATGATTTTACGCTCAAAATCAGACTAAAAGCAGGTATTGGATGCGTTTTTTGTCTTATATCCGTTACTCTGCGTTGTGGGTTTGTTTCGACCGACATGGATGGGTGCTGCATAGCAATTGCAACGGCATGGGTCGTATATGAGTTTGTTTGAACCATCTCTTGACTTGTGTCTCACTTCCGTTTTGCCTTGGTCGTAGTACTGCTTTTCTCTGCCTTCTTGCGTGCAGCCTCCCAGTCTGCTTTCAGATAGTAGTTGGCTCTTCCGCCTTTGAACTTTCGGATTCTCACTCCATGGGTCTCCGCAAATCTGCGTACCTGTGTCTTGCCTAATCCGTAGAGTTTCATGATGTCGAAGCAGGTGTACCAGTCATCGGAAATGTTCTTACCCTGTTCTTCATTATAAAGCCCGATAACCCTTTCCACGTCTTCTTTCTTGAAGCAGGTCGTTCCCCATGCGTGAACTGACTGGAGTTGGTAACGATTGCGGACTTCATAGAATCTTCCATACTTGATATTAAAGGTGCTCAACACCTCTGCCATTGTGTAATGGGTGTCGTGGGTTACTCCATCAGGTGCTCTTTCACCAGCCCTGGGAGTCTTGCGACACTTTGCCAACTTGTTGACTGAGCCAGTCTCGGCATCTTTTAGCCTCTGTGCTTTCTTGGACGTTGCTCCTTCTAACGATAGGGAAGAAGGGAGAACCACCTGATAACCTTGTCCCTTGGCTATTTCAAGAAGGTCTTGCAAATAGATCCTGGTCATGCGTGTACCGAAATTTACGGCTCTTAGCCTGCCTTGACGAATAAGACTGCGTACTGTCTTGACGCTGATGCTTACTGCCTGCGCTGTTTCCTCTACGGACATCAGCACGATTGGAATGCGAGTTGTAGTATTCATTTTTACCGTTATTTTTGAATTTTGCAGTGACTCATGGGGGATGGTCCTTGACGGAAACTTTTAAGAGGAAACAAGGGGAAATAAGAGGAAATAAGAACCCTCATTAAGAACCGTGTGTCCCTCTGCCCATGGTACAACCGTGGTACAAAATTACTATAAACGGATGAAACTCGCAATAGGCGGTTGGAGCGTTATGTTAATGAATATGTATTGAAAATGAGCTATTTATGACGTTTCTCTAAGTTTTGTTTGGAGTTCTTTTCGATGCGTTTTAGTCCATATGACATGCATGTGGAACGACTTGCCGCTGCCCGAAGGACCCAAACAAAAAAAGTTCGAGTTGTCGGTCAGCTTCTCCTTTCCCTCCTTTCCTGTGATGTCGATGGCTACGGGCACACCTTGGCGGTCGGTATAGTATATCTTCAGCGGGGTGTCCTCATTATGCACGATGCGCTCCTTGTACATCAGACAGGTGGCGGCATCGCCGAGGGTGAGGAATCGGTCGTAGTCGGCATTCATGCCATAGCAGTTGCCGGGGAAAGAGTTGACGAACAGCTCCAACTGGTTGTAGGCCCGCTTGCTGATGTGGATGCCCATGCGCGAGAAGGAGTTTTCGAGATGGTTGGTGCATTTCTGTATGTCGGTGTCGCCGCTCACTGCCACCACGAGGTTGTAGTGGGTATAGACGAGCTGCTTGCTCTCACGGGCTATCACCTCCTGCACACGCTTGATGTCCTCTACAGCCATCAGGTTGCTGGGGTTGGGCATGGAGGCATGGCGGTTTTTCTTCTTGTCGAGTAGGGCAAGCTCACGCTTCTGGTTGGGCACGAACACCATCTGGTTGAACACCACGCAGTCGGCTCCGGGCACGCTATCGACGATGCTCACGAGATCAACGGGCATACTGGTGTTGTTCACCTCGATATTTGCGTAGGGACGGATGACCGACGGCAAGTTGGCATAATCCACATCCACAAGGCTATACACCTTGCAGCTACGGTCCCCCATGCCGATGGTCTCGTCATCGACCTTGAAGTTGGTCATCGACACCACCTTGTCACGGAAGTTCATGGAGAAGAAACGGTCCACATACTCGCAGGCTTCCGTTTTGCCGAGGAATCGGGACTTCACGCCGGCATCCCTCAGCTGGTCGTGCACCTTGCGTATCTTCACCAAGAAGTCACGCCATTTCTTGTTGTCGAACGACATCAGACGGCTCTTCTTGTTCTCCTGTGTGATGGTGAGGTAGCAGACGCTGTCGGTAAAGGGTCTGCCGTTGAAATAGCGGAAGTAACTCTCGCTCAGGAACTCATGATTTCCACCGTTCTCTTCCTTGAATGCCTTCCTCACAAACACGTCCTGCTTGTGCAGCGCATAGCCTTCGCCCAAGGTCTGGGCAAGGGCGGCGAAGAGGTGGGTGAACTCATAGTAGGCCTCGATGTTGGCGGAATACTTCTGCACAGGGTTCTCCATCTTCAGAACAGCGGAGTATTCGCCCGTCTTGGTATAGAGCACGCCGATGCCATCCACTTCCTCGATGGAGAAGTAGATGTCCTGGAAGATGCGCTTGCGCTTCCCTCCCGTGCCGAATGCCTTGACACTGATGGCCATGCCCACGCAGATGGCTGAGAATATGAGTATGATGTATAGGGTCATTGTTCTTTTTCTTTTTTAATCGCAAAAAGGCGGGCGCACCCTCATGCGTGATGCCCCCACCTCCATTCACTTACAATCATTGATAGCTTTCCACTTGGACATAATGGATTCTCTTTTTTGTTTTACACTTTCTTTGAATAGGCATAGATGAATATGCCGTTGTCACTCTTCTTGCTGTGCAAGCCCTTGCGCTGCTTCATGACGATGAGAACGCCACCGACAGCTACGGCGAGGACTAGCAGCACGAGTCCTGCCACGAAACCGAAGATGCAGTAGCCGAGGATGAAACCCGCAACGGCTCCTCCTGCGGTGGCTGCCGCCCAGTAGATGTAGCGTCCCTGCAACCCGAAGAACTCCAATGGACGTTGCAGTCCCTTGAAAATGGGATAATCCGGAAAACGCTCTTGCTTTGTATCTGCCATAACTGTCAGTGTTTTAACGTTCTACATACTCACAATCTCACGCTGCGTTTAACCTCCAATGCCGAAGAACAGAGGCAGTGCCTGGGCTGCTGCAATGAGGAAAATACATGCGCCGACGACCATCATGATCTTCTTTTTCACGTCCTGTTCCTCGTTGTTCATGGCGATGTAAACGCTTATGGCTCCGACAATTGCAACGACACCTGCAATGGCATAGCAGAGCTTCACCACGATAGGTACATACTTGGCAATCTCCTCCGTCACTGTGGTAAGCGCGGTCGTTCCTGCCGAGTAGTCGCCGGCTGCGTTCTGTGCCATTGCTGCGGTGGTGCCGACAAGCAACATCAGGGCGAGCGTTTTCATGCGCTGTGAAGAGAAGAATCCCTTCACCTTCTTGTTAATCCTTTCAAACATTCTTTTTACCTTTTAATTTGTTACACTTTGAGTTATCTTATCTCGTATCACCTGTATCTCAAATCTGATAACCGAAGAAAGCGGGGAAGACGATGGTCGCTCCTATGAGGAACAGGCAGGCTCCCACCAGCATCATGATGTTCTTCTTCACTCCTTCTTCGCCCGTATTCATCTTTATATATATCTGCAAGGCGCTGACTATGACCACGATGCCCGCCACTGCATAGCACAGATAAACGATATAGAGCATCATCGTCACGGCATAGTCATGGGCACTCGCAAGTGCGTCCGCTCCCCAGCTGTAGTCCACGTTGCCACACTTAGCACTGGCCAGAGCTGGGGTTAAAGCGGCATATAATGATAGAAATGCACTTCTTGTTTTTGACATCATATCTCATTATTGAGTGATTCCACCTTGACCATGTCACGTCCATTGTGACGAAGACCGCGGGCGATGATGGTGTTGTTCAATTCTTCCGAATACATGGGGTCGGAATAGGTGGTATTCACTTCCTCCATCTTCTTCTCGATTGCGCTTTGTATCTTTTCAAGCACATGAGGCTTGCTCTCTTCCGCAGTGGCGGCTGCCTCCTCTGTAGGCTCTGCAAGCTGCTTCTCCTCGTAGGCTGTCTCATATTGGTTGTCGCCTACGCTGAAACCACCGTCGCTCTCGCTGACCGCTATCGACTCTTCCTCGTCGGTCATGTCACTGACATCAAACGACTCGCCCTGTGACTTCTCGTCCTTGGGCTTTCCGTACAGATCCTGCACGATGATGACCGTATAGTAGATGACATAGATTATGGTCACGACAATGGCGAATATTACAAATGACTTCATATTTTCAAGTTTGATTTTACTATGGTTTGGCTTATTGCCGATGCAAAGGAACTACCTTTTCTTCAATCTTAAACCGAAATGACTTTCCGCGGAGCCAAATCTTAACTCTAATTTTGATTACACTCGCAATCATACTCAAAAATCAAACTCGAAAGGCACAAAAAAAGCCCTTCCGATAGGGAAGAGCTTGTAAAGAGGGTGGATGAAAAAAATGTGGATGGCTATATGGTCAGGTACTTGCCATGGGAGAAGTCCTGATGTTCGTTAGAGAAAACATAGCCCAACTGGTTGGACAAGCATTGGGTGTTGCCTATCCTGGCATCGATGTTGGTGTGCGAATGTCCGTATATCCAATAGTCTATGCCGCTATCGGTGATATAGTCCTCCAACTCTACGGTGAACGCCACGTTTGCCTTGCTGCCTTGAAACTTTGGGTGGAGCATACGGAACGATGGTACATGATGGGTGACAACAATCTTATGGGCTGCTTGCGAATATGCCACTGCATCCTTGATAAAGGTGAGGCAACGTTCATGCTCAGCATTGAATTGGGCATGGGTCATCAGCTCACCTTTATATAATATACGGCGGAAGTCGCTTATCACTTGCTCGGTGAAGTAAGCGTCCTCCAAAGGAATCCTCGACCAAAGGGTGGAGAGGATGATGTCGGTGTCGCCAATCCTCGCAATACCGTTGTAGTGGCTGAATACATTGGGACGTACCTCCAAGAGATAGCCGTCGGGCAGTGTCGCCACATCATAATATTTGTAGAACTCATGGTTGCCCATGCAGCAATGCACCTCCTTGTAGTTCTCCGATGCCCAGTCCCAAAAGGGATGCTTGGAGTAGTTGTCATCGCCGAGATAGCCGATGTCGCCGGCAAGCAGCAGTATGTCGCCCGTCACCTCCAAGGGGTGGGCTTTCAGATACCGCCAATTGTCGGCAAACTCCAGATGCAGGTCGGATGCGTATTGTATCTTCATATTGGTCATGCTTCTATAAACAATTCATCCAGTTGATCTAACAGTCCGGTCACAAATGCCTCGTCTTGACCGAGTGACTTTGACAATGGTTCTGCGAGAGTTGACCAGTCGGCTCTGATGGAGGCGACAAACTCCCTTATACATGCCACTATTGAAGCAGGAGCCTCAATGTTGTCCTCAGTCATTATGACCACATTTTTCAGGATGTCCGAACGGTGCTTCTTGATGTCTTTGGTGTTCACATGCTTGCCGTCCCGCTTGTCTGCCATGAGATTTAGGTAGGCTCTTGCCTTCAGTGCTATCAAGGCAGCGGAATTGGCATGGCGTATGCCATCAGTCAGTTGGCTGTGTGCGATAGTAAAGTGATAGTAATCATCGTCCATGATGATGGCACTAAGACTCGACACATCTTCATCGGTCGGGATAGGTTCTATGACAAATCCCTTTGGCTCTCCAAGCACGTCGGGGTGGCGTGACAGCAGTTCTATCATCTCGGGATAGCCGTCTTTACCATCAAGGAAACGATACATTTCATACCTTGGTGGCTCACCAGCCTCCTGTTTCCTCTTTTCAGGTCGATAGCCAGCCTCCCGCACAAACTGCCAGAAGCGATTGGCGAAAGCCTCGGTCATGTTCTCTACGATGACTATCATGTCGATGTCGTGTGTGGCGCGTGGACGCACCACGGTATTGGTCATGGTGATGTCACAGGCTGCTCCGCCTATCACCACATAGTTTTCTGAGTATTCCGCAAATGCTTCACGGAACTTGACTAATCCTTCCATTTCTGTTCACTGATTATTCGTTCTACTTCTTTTTCTACTCTCGGATCATCATCATCTCTCAACGAAAGGACAAGGGAAAGGCGATCAACCCACTGGCTTTTGTCGCCCATTTTGCTGACAACAGGGTATTTCCATACCTCTATGATATAGTTGCCGTCATAGATGTTGGGATTCTCCATGACATCAGCCGACTTGACGGCACGATATTCCTTGCTTGTCATCATTATCATCTCTTCCCGGTCACGATTAAGCATGGAATAATGTGCCAGGGCATTGATGCCGCATACGGGGTATTCCGCATCCAAGCGTATGTCATCGCAAAAGATGCGGTTCTCCACAGGTGACAGCAAGACGTTCTGAGCCTTGTCCCACAGTTCCTTGCCCTTCAACTCGAAGTGTACCACCTTGCTGCGCTGTCCGTTCTGAATCTTTTGACACAGTCCTACATCTTCAAGACAGGTGACACCCAACGTGACGCTTTCGTAAGAATATGGAAGCAACGGTGCAATATCCCTTGGCGACATTCCTTCAATACTGCCCACCTGTAGGTGATAGAGTAGTATGTATTGCGCCACAGGGGTCAATACTTCGGCAATCTTCCTGTTGCTTGTCTTCTCCAATGCTATGATGCCTGGCAGATGGGCATATTCCTCGGACATGACAAAGAAGACTCCTTTGTCTGCCAGTCTGTGTCGCTCGTAGGTGGGTCCGGGCGCAAGGATAAACACCGCAGGCAGTCCCAGGGCTTCGGTCAACCGCTTGCCCGTGATGGCGCAAGTCCGTGGAGAGGGATTGCCCTTCTTGGGCTCAACGAACAGCAGGGGCGTGCCTTGGTATGTGCCATCATAGAAACGGTATGAGAGTTTCTCGCCAACCGTGATGCCTTTCAGGCTTTCCTTGGCACGAGGTTCCACCTCAAAGCGTCTGCCCAATATCCTTATTTCTTTTTTCAATTCCATTCTGCTACATTTTAATAATGTATTAAAACGATGCAAAAATAAGGATAATAATTGAGAATCAAGCATGTTTGGGCGAAAAAGTGCAGATTTGATATGTAATTTCAATGCATTTGAGCCATTTTTGCATCAAATGATGGTGTTTTCGTCTTTATAATGTCATTCAGATGCCGTTCGTTTCTTCCTCATCAGATAGTCGTTGACATCCTTGTAGTCGGCATATCTGAAGGACTCGTCCGTCACCCTGTACTCGAATACATTGCTGATGCTCTCAACCGTCTTGCGTCCTGCCTGGTCGTTGTCGAGGAAGCAATGGATGTGGGTGTAACGGTCAAGGTAATGCAATGCCTGTTTGAGGTTGGCGACTGAGTTCAGTATCATATAGTCGCAAGGGCTTTCAACGACAAACCATCGGTCTTGCTGTTTAACGAGGGTCATATAAGCAAGGAAGTCCATGAAGCCCTCAAAGACCAGACAACCGTTTTGCCACTCGTTGAACGTATGGGCAAGCAGGGTGATGTCCTTATGCCCGATGCAGCCCTTGAAATAGGGATTGCGCACCTCATGTCCTTCACTCAGATTGCCAAAGGCAATGCCATAGTAATGTTTTTGCTCAACCTTGTAGTGTATCTCCCTGCAATACATCCTGCCAATGGTGATGTCTATCCGTCGGCTACTGAAATAGGACAGCAGAGAATGGTTGCTCAGTGGGAGCAGCTTCACATCGTTCATCTTGGTTGTCGTGTATTCCTTGGCTGCGATAGCGGTCTCGATTGCCTTATCCACAGTGGCAATACTCTTGGACGCAAGGTAGGCAAGGGCATCGGAAACGGATTGTTTGTTATACATACGCTTTACCAGCTCCACAAGGTCACCGCCCTCCTTAATGGCGTAGTCGTACCACAGGTTCTCCTTCTTGCTGACCTTGAACGATGCGGTCTTCTCGTCCCTGAAGGGTGACAGATACCAGTAGGCATTGCCCTTCTTCTTTTTCAGCGTTACATTCTCCTTGTCTAAGAAGTCTATAATGCTCAGTTTCTTCGATTGTTCAATATTCATTGTACTTTCATTTGTTCGGTTTTACTTTGTCCATGGAAACAGTTTACTTTACCCTTTCTCCTATATAGGCACACCCGTAAACTAAACCATTTGCTAAACTACTTTTCCGCTTCCCAATTCAGCCTCCGATTTCGGTTTACTTTGGCCTTATTTCTTATATATAGGTACGGACGTAAACTAAACTGGTTTCTGAACTGTTTTTATTCCTCTTCATGGAACAGGTCAATCTCGGCAGGTGTATATCCGAAATAGTAATGATTATCCCGCTTCACTATGAGCTTTTGCTCGTTAATCAGGTATTTCAGCATTTTGATGATGACGCTTCTGCCACGCTTAAAGCCAATGTCTGCATAGGCTTGCGTTAATTCCTCCACCATGCGATCGAATCCTTTGATAGGTTTCTCCTTGAATGCAGCCGTCAGCGCCTCGTTATGCTGTTCGGATGTCAAGTCTTGGTAAGTAAACCTTGACGGTTGCTTGTCACCTTCTTCCTTCTCCGGCGTGTGCTCGACAATCTCTGGCAACCCTTCCTCATTGACTGTAAAGGCAAACGGCTTGAACTCCTTCTCACGGATGTGCATCGCCTTCACCTCGCTGATGTCGGGATTGGTGGTGCTCTTGGTGATGACAAGCACCGTCTCTGCCTTGTTGTTCATCTCCGTACCGATATGCCCGCGCACGTTATTGTCGCCCTTGTTCTGATGCAATACGCAATGGATGTGCAGGTCATACTTTGATGACCATTCCATCATCTTGTTGATGACCTCGACCGATTCTCCCGCATTGTTGATGTCGAGAAGCAGGTCTCTGATTCCGTCGATGATGACCAGTCCATAGCTTTGGTCTTGGGCAAGCGCATAGTCTATGACCTCTATCCTGACGGAGGGCGTGTACTCTCTCAGACAGATAAAGTCAAGGTTCTCGTTGTCGATGCTTGTAGGTAGACCAGCGAGCTTCAGGATGCGCTCCAGCACATTATGGCAGTGATAGCGGCTCTGCTCCGTATCTACATACAGTATCTTGCGTTTCCCCTCTGGCAGACTGGCGCGATAGTTCAGTACCTTGCCGTTGGCGAGGGAAGCGGCTACCAAGGCAGACACGTTGAAGGTCTTTTTCGCCTTTGCCTTACCAGTAGAAGCACTGAAGTTGCCCAATGTGGCTATGCTGGAATTATCAACCCATATAATCTGAGGAGGTGTTTTATAAGTATCTGTTGCCTTTATCAACGATTCGCTCAATATGCGATTGAGACGCTGTACTCCTTCCTCTTTTGAGTTAGGCTGTACATGTTTGTTATTTTCTTCCATTTTCATTCTTTCGGATTATCAATTTCTATTTTCGTTACCATTCCAATGACCTCTTGTTTGTTTTGGAGCAGCCACTTGTCGATTTCTTCTCTATTAAAATACAGCATTTTTCCCCTTGGCTTATAGTGTGGAACTTCTTTTGCGGCTGTAAGTTTGTATAGCAGGCTTTCAGAAACACCAATATACTTACATGCTTCGTCAAACCCCAAGACGGTTTTGGTCTGCTTGACCATCTTCTCCAATTCCTCGATTCGCTCTATTAGTTTGTCAATAGGTCCCAAAGCCTCCAAACTGTCTTCTATTGCGACAATTCGCTCATAGAGTCTAAAATGTCTTTCATTCATGTGTCACGTACCTTAATTAAATTGTTTACAGACAGTAGCACGGTTATATTAGCCGTCTATTCTTTCTTTGTGTAGATAGTACATATTCCTCTGCTTCTCTTTGAATCTCGTTCTTCGATTTGCCCTTGGTTCCTTGAAGCCATTCATCTATCTCAGATTTGAGGAACATGATGCGTTTGCCTCTCTTGTGAAACGGTATTTCCCGATTGCTTGTCCAGCAATATATGGTATGCTCTACCGGATGTGTTGGGAGATAAGCACATAATTCAGCAACCGTAAACCATGTTTCTTCTTTTTCTGATTGAACAAGTTCATATATACCATCAATCTTGTCTTCTAATGATGACAGCTTTTTCAGTACCCCCGTTATAGCGTTGGGAATATCTTCAAATCTTATACTATTTTCTTCCATGCTAATTATTTTTTATGATTTTTGATGCAAAGTTATGGGGAGACTGTCACTAAATAGAAAAAGTAACGTGATAGTAAGGCAGTATCAACCAAACTATCACGTTTTTACTTTCATTTAGCAGAATTATTGTGATTTATTCCTCTCTTAATATCTGTTCGATGGATTTGCAGATGGCATATTGACTTGCTGTCATGGAAACGTTTCTTCTTATCCTTGAAAGAGAAGAGGAAAGACAACTTGAAGTTATGAATTTCTCTGTTCCATCCTTTTTGATACTGGTTAAGAAGCGACCTTCTCCCATGACATATTGCCAATTATTGTTTATCAAATGGTATTGAGCCATAGCGTCAAACAGTACGGCTACATTACGTACATTCTTTACACGGATAGATGCGTCCAAGTCGCACTTGAATAGGCGACACAACTCGCTACGCACATCACTGTTGTCGGCAAAATCAAATATGTCGTGACTTTGGACAAGTTCTACCAACAAATCCATCTGTCTGTCTGACAATTGGCATCCCAAAGTGAGGATGGACGATTTCTTTCGGGTAAGGATTGGCAGACCAGTACCCACATGTTGAAGAAACAACTCAATAAGTTCCTGCTTGGAATAATCTTCTTTTTTCTTGATTATTGACACACACTTAGAGTCTCTAAACAAAGTACCAATAATGCCAATTGCCATCTGTCGCGAGTTCTTACAACGTGCACAATCACAGTCAATATATTGGTGACTGCGCTCAAATAGTTCTATGAAGTACTCTGTCTTCATATGATTCTTTTCAGCTTGAAGATACCAACTTCTTGCGATCTCAAACAACTCATACAGTTCTCTGTAGAAGTCTTCTGTACACTCCACATGTTTGTGGACACGCTTGCTCTCTTCAAAAAGAGAGAAGCCAAAAAAGGCTGTCTTTTTTCATTTTTATCTGTTTATTGTTATAAATGTTTGGTTTCCACGAAAGGTTAAAGTGCCAAAACAATAGCATCATTACATAGAATGTTGAAAATGAAAGGCACTAAAAACCACCTGTACAATAAAGGACTTATTGATACAAGTGGTCTTCTATACTAAGTGCTTACAAATGATAATCACTATTCATCTATGTCCAACTTAAAAGCTTCTGTAGCTTCATCTTTCTTCTTGTCAATTACTTTTGCGTAGATTTGCGTGGTTTTTACATTGGTATGCCCTAACATTTTGCTTACGGTATATATGTCTGTACCGTTAGCCAATTGTAACGTTGCATAGGTGTGGCGGAAGCAATGAAAGGTGATGTGCTTGGTAATCCCTGATGCTTTTACCCACCGTTCCAAAGGCCTAGATATCCATGAAGGGTCAGGCAGTCCGGCAAACACCAACAGTTCTCCGTCTTTCTTGCGCTCACCGCAAAGATTGTATGCCTGTGGCGATATAGGCATGTATTCAACGCCCTTAGTCTTCTGCTGAGTGAAATTGAGACGGTACCCACCATTGTATTCTTCAACCTCTGACCATTTAAGCTTTTGAATATCGCTATGTCGCATTCCTGTCAGTGCAGAGAACAAGGCTGCCCGTTTTAGTATATCATCACACGGAGTCTTTGCCAATATATTAAGTTCTTCCAGTGACAGATACTCTCTTCGAGCACTCTGAAACATGATATTTTTAGCCTTGGCAGCAATATCACAATTCAGATAGCCATCCACGAAAGCTTGTTTGAGTGCCGCCTTGAAGATAGAGAAGTACGTCGATGCCGTATTCCTTGAAATAGTTCCTTTCTTAGAACCACCCTGCGGTGCCTTTATCAAGAAGGAACGGAATGCCTCAATATACTTCATGTCAATCTGCGAGAACTGTATGTAGTCACACTTGGCAAACATTGACAACAGTGTGTGCAATCTGCGCCAGTTGACAACTATCGATTCTGACGCAGTTTCCTCTCTTTCTTTGATTAACTTCTCAATATACTCCAGAACATTGCATTTTGAGCGTTCGCTTTGTTCTGCCATTTCCATTTGCTGGTCAGTAAAGAGAGCCATGTTGTCGTACTCTTTTTGACGCAGGACTCGAACGCCATCCGCATAAAGGCAAGTTTCCATATCTTGCTTGGATTTACACTGAATAACGCCATTGTCATCTCGCTTGGGCTTGTACTTTATTCTACCAGCAACGGCTCGCTCGCTTCGTCGTTTATCCCATATAGGGGTAGTAATAGACCTCCTGAGATATTCACGCACTCGTTTGGGTTTGTCATTTCCCGTCTCATAAACAGGATAAGCTTCAAGATAGATGAACCACTCATCTCTCCACTCACTTTTCTTTAATTTGACGGAGACTTTAGTATAATCTAATCTTTTCATAATGGTTTTATATCTTTATAAAGTTTGTCTATTGATTCCTTGTGAGCATACACATAATTACCGATTTGCCGGGTCGGTATTGAGTATTTTCGTATATGAGCATACACGGTGCTGTCATCCAGATGAAATTTCTTGGAAATCTCACCTATTGTATAGCAATCCTCTGGTTCCATGCGGTACATGGTAACTGGTTTCCTTGGCTTGGTGTCAAGCGGAGACTGTCTTAACGGAAACAGATTCATTAGTTCTCCTTTGCATACAAGTCGTATTCCTTTCTCTGGCTCAATGAAGGAAATCTTTTTCATGTAGATGAGCCTATAAATGGTTGAGCGGCTTGCACCAAACATAGCATACGCTTCCGTTATGCTGATATACTCTTTAGACTTGGGCATATTGCTTACAATCTTGTCCAGTTCAAGTTGGCGTTTTTCTTCATCATGCTTACGCTTCCACGCCACCTTGGAGCATTTGGGTGAACAATACCAGGACTCCAAAGTCCTTGCGAAGAACTCTTCTCCGCACACAGGACATTTCCGTACTATCTTATACTTTGCTACTGCCATAATTCATTCATTTTGTAGTTCTTAATATCTATTCTTCTCATCATATCTACTTTTTCTTACAGGTACAAATAAGGTACAGATGTTTATAATAATAACGCAAAGATAGCAATATTATTGTGTACGGCCAAAAACAAGAAAAGCGTGTAACTCATTGAGCTACACGCTTTCCATTTGATATTGTATTCTTATTTCTCTATGTGCTTATTTCACTTCCTCGAAGTCAGCATCCTGAATATCTTCTTTATTATTAGAAGAACCCTGATTAGCCTGTTGTCCTGCACCTGCACCCGGACCGGCCTGAGCGCCACCTTGTGCACCACTCTGAGCATACATTTCAGCGCTGGCAGCCTGGAATGCTGTATTCAGTTCAGCCATGGCAGTATCAATAGCAGCCAAATCCTGTGCTTTATGAGCATCTTTCAACTTCTGAAGAGCAGCTTCAATCGGGGCTTTCTTATCAGCCGGCAACTTGTCGCCTAATTCCTTCAACTGATTTTCAGTAGAGAAAATCATGGAGTCAGCTTGATTCAATTTGTCAATCTTTTCACGTTCCTTCTTGTCTGCTTCTGCATTAGCTTCAGCTTCGGCTTTCATCTTTTCGATTTCTTCCTTGCTCAAGCCGGATGATGCTTCGATGCGGATAGCTTGTTCCTTGCCGGTAGCTTTATCCTTGGCAGATACTTTCAAGATACCGTTGGCGTCGATATCGAATGTCACCTCAATCTGAGGAACACCACGGCGGGCAGGAGCGATGCCTGTCAGGTTAAACTGACCGATTGACTTGTTTTGTGCGGCCATCGGACGTTCACCCTGAAGTACGTGGATAGTCACTTCAGTCTGGTTGTCGGCAGCTGTAGAGAAGGTTTCGCTTTTACGTGCCGGGATGGTGGTGTTTGCATCAATCAACTTAGTCATTACACCACCCAATGTTTCGATACCCATTGACAACGGAGTAACATCCAGCAATACCACACCTTTGATTTCGTCTGTCAAAACAGCTCCTTGAACGGCAGCACCTACAGCAACCACTTCGTCAGGATTAACACCCTTGGAAGGAGTCTTACCGAAGAATTTTTCTACCAATTCCTGAACAGCCGGAATACGTGAAGAACCACCAACAAGGATTACCTCATCGATATCAGAGTTGCTCAAACCTGCATCGCTCATAGCCTTCTTGCAAGGTTCAAGACAAGCCTGAATCAAATTGTGAGCTAAAGCTTCAAATTTAGCACGTGTCAAAGTCTTAACCAAGTGCTTAGGCATACCGTCTACGGGCATGATGTATGGCAGGTTGATTTCTGTTGAAGTAGAAGAAGACAATTCAATCTTAGCTTTTTCAGCAGCTTCTTTCAGACGTTGCATAGCCATCGGATCTTTTGTCAAATCCGCACCTTCGTCATTTTTGAATTCCTGTACCAACCAGTCAATGATTACTTGGTCGAAATCATCACCACCCAAGTGGGTATCACCATTAGTAGAAAGTACTTCAAACACACCACCACCAAATTCAAGGATAGAGATATCGAATGTACCACCACCAAGGTCGAATACAGCAATCTTCATATCTTTGTGAGCCTTATCCAAACCATAAGCCAAAGCAGCAGCTGTCGGTTCGTTCACAATACGTTTTACCTCCAAACCTGCAATCTGACCAGCTTCTTTAGTAGCCTGACGTTGTGAGTCTGAGAAGTATGCCGGAACGGTGATAACAGCTTCTGTAACTTCTTGTCCCAAATAATCCTCGGCTGTTTTCTTCATCTTCTGCAGGATCATAGCTGAAATTTCCTGCGGAGTATAAAGACGTCCGTCAATATCTACACGCGGAGTATTATTGTCACCTTTCACTACTTTATAAGGAACACGAGCAGTTTCCTTCTGTACCTGATCCCATGTTTCACCCATGAAACGTTTAATTGAGAAGATAGTACGCTGCGGATTAGTGATAGCCTGACGCTTTGCAGGGTCACCTACCTTACGTTCACCGCCATCGACAAATGCCACGATAGACGGGGTAGTACGTTTACCTTCGCTGTTAGCGATAACTACCGGTTCATTACCTTCAAATACTGAAACACATGAGTTTGTTGTTCCTAAGTCAATTCCAATAATCTTTCCCATAATTGTATATTTTTTATTTATTTGTTTTCAATTAAACTGATTTCCCGGTGAATGGTTCACAGAAATTTTTCTTTTTCTTTTCGTGCACCAATCGCACGTCTTTTATCAAGCAAACAGTATGCCAAGGCAGGGATGTTAGGAACAACTGACAAAATGGCGTATCCTTTTTCGCTACCGACCGACAGAAAAGGCAGAATCGTAGAAACACTGTCAGCTTTTGAATGGAAAAAATCTCAAGAGGTGTATGAAAAACGATAGAAACAATGGTTGGCCTTGGGTTTACCGCTTAAAAAAAGCTCCTTGTGTAGGAATTTTCTCTTTGTTTTCTGAATACAATAAAGAAGGAATGTCCGAATGAATGTTTGATTGTTGTTTATCAGTAGGCTGTATGTGTTGATTTATGTTTAATGAATGTCTACTGAGATACGGGTGACCGCTTGTTTGTATAGTAAAAAAGGAGGTGTGCAATTTGACACATCTCCTTCGTTTATTTCAATGATATCTACAGTAATCTGTTTATTGTTTCTTCAAGACTAACAGTTCATTACCGTTTTCTCCGAGCAGATATACTTGACCGTTTTTTATAGAGAAACTTCTTGTTTCATTCAGCGCGTTCAGTACAGTGGTTTCCGTTTCCATGTCGGGACACATCATCATGGTGGTGGCGATATTTTCAAACTTCAGTGAATTGGCTGTTTTTTCATTCTGAAGCAAAGCACCGTTGATGGTATTGCAACCCACATTACCGTAAATGCGGTTCTCGTCGGTATTAAAACCAATAAACGGAGTGACTTCGGTAGTGCCCACTATTTTTTTGCCGTTTACCAACTCAATGGCCCATTCGCCTGAAAGGTCTGTCAGTGAAACCTGCGATTCGTCTTTTTTCTGCAATGTCAGCATCTTTTTGCCATCTTCGCTGCACAATGCAATGATTTCAGGCTGGTCTGATACGGTTTCGTAGGACTTCACCTTGTTCAGTGCGTTCAGTACCATTTGTTCAGTCTGCATATCGGGACAAGCCATACGCGTACTTCCGATAGGACCGAAAGATAATGCTCCGGGGGTCAGCGAATCAGCTTCAAAAGTGCCCATCATACGGTTGCAACCACTGTTCCCATAGATACGTTTTTGAGCTACATCAAAGCCAATAAAAGGCATTTTTTTATCCGTGATTTTCTGTCCGTCCACTTCGGTGATATTCCATTCACCGTTCAAGGAAGAGAGTGTTAACATATTCTTACTGCCACCGCATGAAGCTAAGATTAGTGCACTGGCGCAAACTGCCGTCATTTTAAAAATTACTTTTTTCATCATACTTTTTTCGTTAAATCATTTAGTTTAGTCTGCAAAGCTATATATAATTCTTTATTTGCAGTAATAATAAACAATTTTTTTGTACCTTTGCCATACTTTATAAATTAACAAAAAATGATATGAAAATGTTTTTAAGTGTGCTATTGGGGGTGGTAGGATGCTATATAAGTTATGCACAGAACGGCTATATAGTCTCCACTGCGTCCCGACAGGCAAATACTTTCGTAGAATCACCGGAAAAACAGTTTATCGATGACCATTTTAAATATTACAGTCTGTGCGACTGGACACCGGGAATGAAGTTTATGGTCATTCCGGAACGTAAAGACCTTGTCATCCCGGTCTTTAAATCGGCAGAGAACGGTAAGGATGTGAATTCCGGAGAGCTGAAGAATAAGATTATGGAATTTTTGGGTACTGAAGTGACTGACCGAGGATTCGTGCATTTCAATTTTGACTGTGAGGGTAAGCTTTACTACCATGAGGTGAAGAATATCACGTTGGAGCAATATTGCATGAAGCCCAAAGCCGGTATTCCTACTCTTGCTTATTTGGGTGATGTGGATATTGCCAAGGATTTGTTGGAAGGTGAAACGCTGTATATGCGCACCGACAAAGTGCGTATAGACGACCCCAACAGTACCTCTGGCTATAAGGAAGTGTACATCGGGATGAATGAAAAAGTGACAGTGATTGCCGTAGGAGTGGGCAGCCGTGCCTTCCCGGTGAAGATTGTATTCTCCGATGTCAAAGGAAACACGTATTATCAGCCGGTAGCTGTTTCAAAGACCAATTGTGGGATGCTTGACAATGATTTCATCATGGAAAAGAAAAATAAATATTTTCCCAATGCATTCGGTTTCAGTGATGCCAACGCCAAAAAGTCTCAAACATTGATGGAAAAATATGGTAAAAAGGCTATCTATCTGAAAGCAGAAACAGAATGTATCGACGATGCCGGCATGACAGTCAAATTGCCCAAATACACGCAGTTTGTCATTAAAAACATTATTGTAGAAAACGGAAGTCAGTCCGTGACGCTTGATTTGACTGCCACAGACGGAAAGCTTTACCGGATAAAGACGACTTTCGTACATGCAAGTGTCACCAATCTGGCCTTGCGTAATGATGGCTATTTTGCCGATGTGTTCGGCATTGGCGACCTGCGTGCCAAATATCCCGATACGACCGAAGAAACCTGGGATCTAATCAGCCACGGTGAAGTGCGCAAGGGCATGACAACAGACGAATGTCGCTTGTCTTTGGGATACCCCATCCGCGTGCATAAGGTAACGGGAGGATATGAAACTTGGTACTATCAAAGAAAATCCTTGGATTTTACTTATAAGAAACTGGAACGTATCAACTAATACCCAAAATATTTTGTTATCTTTGCCCGGTGAACGGTATGTTTTGCCGGGCAATTTATTTTTAATTAAAGAGAAGAAATGGGTAAAGTATTAATTATCGGTGCAGGCGGTGTAGGTACTGTCGTGGCACACAAAGTGGCTCAGAATCCGGATGTTTTTACAGACATTATGATTGCCAGCCGCACTAAATCAAAATGTGATGCAATCGTTAAAGCAATCGGTAATCCTGCTATTAAAACAGCTCAGGTTGATGCAGACAATGTAGATGAACTGGTAGAGCTTTTTAATAGTTTCAAACCCGAAATCGTTATTAATGTAGCCCTGCCTTATCAGGATCTTACCATCATGGAAGCCTGCCTGAAAGCCGGAGTGAATTATCTGGATACTGCCAATTATGAACCGAAAGATGAAGCTCACTTCGAATACAGCTGGCAATGGGCTTACAAGCAACGTTTTGAAGAAGCCGGCCTGACAGCTATTCTCGGTTGCGGTTTCGATCCGGGTGTAAGCGGCATCTATACGGCGTATGCTGCTAAACACCACTTTGATGAAATGCATTATTTGGATATTGTGGATTGCAATGCCGGTAACCATCATAAGGCATTTGCTACCAACTTCAATCCCGAAATTAATATCCGTGAAATCACTCAAAACGGACGTTATTATGAAGACGGCAAATGGGTGACCACCAAGCCGTTGGAATTTCATAAGGACCTGACTTATCCCAATATCGGTCCTCGTGATTCATATTTGTTGTATCACGAAGAACTGGAGTCGTTGGTCAAGAATTTCCCCACTATCAAGCGCGCTCGCTTCTGGATGACTTTCGGACAGGAATATCTGACTCATTTGCGTGTAATTCAGAATATCGGTATGGCACGTATCGATGAAATAGATTATAACGGTGTGAAAATAGTTCCTTTGCAATTCCTGAAAGCCGTATTGCCCAATCCGCAGGATTTGGGTGAAAACTACGAAGGTGAAACCTCTATCGGTTGCCGTATCCGTGGTGTCAAAGATGGTAAAGAACGTACTTACTATGTATACAATAACTGTAGCCATCAGGAAGCCTACAAGGAAACCGGCATGCAGGGTGTCAGCTATACTACCGGTGTACCTGCCATGATAGGTGCCATGATGTTCTTGAAAGGACTTTGGAAGAGACCGGGAGTATGGAATGTAGAAGAGTTTGATCCGGACCCGTTCATGGAACAGCTCAATAAGCAGGGTTTGCCTTGGCACGAAGTGTTGGACGGAGACTTGGAACTTTAAAAACAGGAATGGAATATGAACGTAGGAGACAAAGCCCCCGAAATATTGGGTCTGAATGAAAAGGGAGAAGAAATTCGTTTGAGCAATTACAAAGGAAAGAAAATAGTACTCTATTTTTATCCCAAAGACATGACTTCCGGTTGCACTGCACAGGCGTGCAACTTGCGTGACAATTATTCTGAACTGTGTGCTAAAGGTTATGAGGTAATCGGAGTGAGTGTAAACGATGCCAAATCGCATCAGAAGTTTATCGAGAAAAACGAACTGCCTTTTACTTTAATCGCAGATACCGACAAGAAATTGGTGGAGCAGTTTGGCGTATGGGGAGAGAAGAGTATGTACGGACGCAAATATATGGGTACTTTTCGTACTACTTTTATTATTAACGAAGAGGGTGTAATCGAGCGCGTCATTTCTCCCAAAGAGGTGAAGACAAAAGAACATGCCCAACAAATTTTATAATTTACTTAACAGACCAAAAAGAAATCTTATGGCTAAAAAAGATAACGAAGAAATTCCATTCACAGCAGGACCGGGTTCCGGAGCTAGCGAAAAATTGAAAGCGTTGCAAGCTGCAATGGATAAGATAGAGAAGAACTTCGGTAAAGGCTCTATCATGAAATTAGGAGATGAAAACGTTCAGCAGGTAGAGGTTATCCCGACCGGTTCCATCGCCTTGAACGCTGCACTCGGTGTAGGCGGTTATCCGAAGGGAAGAATCATCGAGATATACGGCCCTGAATCATCCGGTAAAACAACATTGGCTATCCATGCTATTGCCGAAGCTCAAAAAGCGGGAGGAATCGCTGCTTTTATTGATGCGGAACATGCATTCGATCGTTTCTATGCTTCCAAACTGGGAGTGGATGTAGATAACCTGTGGATCTCACAGCCGGACAATGGTGAGCAGGCATTGGAAATTGCGGAACAATTGATTCGCTCTTCAGCCATTGATATTATTGTTATTGACTCTGTTGCAGCATTGACACCGAAAGCTGAAATCGAAGGTGATATGGGTGATAATAAAGTGGGACTTCAGGCACGTTTGATGTCACAGGCACTGCGCAAGCTCACCTCTGCCATCAGTAAGACCAACACAACTTGTATCTTTATCAACCAGTTGCGTGAGAAAATCGGTGTAATGTTCGGTAATCCTGAAACAACTACCGGTGGTAATGCCTTGAAGTTCTATGCTTCGGTACGTTTGGATATCCGTCGCGCCACACAGTTGAAAGATGGCGAGGAAGTTATCGGAAATCAGACACGTGTAAAGGTGGTGAAGAATAAAGTGGCTCCTCCTTTCCGCAAAGCTGAATTCGATATTATGTTTGGCGAAGGTATTTCTAGAGCCGGAGAAATTATCGATTTGGGAGCCGAACTCGGCATTATTAAGAAAAGCGGTTCGTGGTACAGCTATAATGATACCAAACTGGGACAAGGTCGTGATGCTTCCAAACAGGTGATTCAGGACAATCCGGAATTGGCGGAAGAACTGGAAGGACTTATCTTTGCCGCACTGAAGGATAAAGAATAAAGTACTTTGTTATATGTTTAGGCATGAATTTTATGGAACTAATCTTCCGTGGAATCCATGCCTAAACTATAAATGCCTTCATGGTTTATTTCTTCAGCTCAAAGCCTAGCATCAGACCGTCATAAGCTTCCGCCACACTGTTGATGGTAGCTGCGGTGGAGTTCACTTTCGATGCTGCTCCGGTAATGGTCTTTAGAATGGACATTAACTTGTCTGCTTTGAATACCATACTCATGTCATTCCCTGTTACCGTAACATAAGCCACTGTCTTCAGTCCCAGCTTGCCTGTCATGGTGATTGTCTTCGCGGCGTCATCAAATACATAACTCCCCGTGACCGTACGTTTTTTCATCTGATACGAGTAAGTTCCGTCTTCATTGAAGGTGTACCGGATATTATTCATACCCACTTTGTTATATACGGCTATCATTTTCTCTTCCACTTCCTTGGCAGCCATTTCACCACCGGCTTTTGCCAACAGGTTTTCACTTTCGAACTGACATTCAGGACCGGAGTATGTCCATGTGCCGATAATGGAAGAAGCTGTTGTAGCCTTATTTCCGACAACAGCTTTCGCCACTCCCGACAATATAGATTTCAAATCCTGAGCTCCGGCATTGGCAGACACCCCACACATCACCAATAAAATCCAAATACTTTTCAGTAAAGTTTTCTTTTTCATCTTTTTATAGGTTTATTAAACGGTTACAAAGATACGATAAAGCTTTCTATAAAACAATTTGATGCATATCAAACCTTTTCCGTTCTAATTTGTAGCTCAATGTATCTGATAATTTATTATCTTTGCTGCATAACACCATGAAAAACCAAAATAAATATGAGTATTGTAACCAATTTGAAATGTACATTGGCTGTCACAGCCGGACTATGTTCTTCGTTTGCTTACGCGCAAAAACATCCGCATGTTATCTTGATAATGACTGACCAACAACGGGGCGACGCCTTGGGCTGTATGGGTAATGAAGCTGTCATCTCTCCCAATCTGGACCGGTTGGCCGGCGAGGGAACACTGTTTATGAATGGGTATTCTTCTTGCCCCAGCAGTACTCCTGCCCGTGCGGGAATGCTCACCGGACTTTCTCCCTGGCATCACGGCTTGTTGGGGTATGGAGAAGTATCTCCCGAATATAAATATGAGATGCCCCAGATGATGAAAGATGCCGGTTATTACACTTTCGGTATTGGAAAGATGCATTGGCATCCGCAGCGCATCAAACACGGTTTTGAAGGAACCCTGTTGGATGAAAGTGGACGTATAGAAGACCCTAATTTTACCAGTGACTATCGCCAGTGGTTCCAAATACAGGCTCCCGGAAAGAATCCCGATGAGACCGGTATCGGCTGGAACGACCACAGTGCTTCCAACTATAAGTTGCCGGAAAACCTTCATCCCACCTATTGGACGGGAGAGATGGCTTGCCAACTTATCCAAAACTACGACAATAGTGAGAAACCATTATTCTTGAAGGTATCTTTTGCACGTCCTCATAGTCCGTATGATCCGCCGCAGCGATATATAGATATGTATAAAGATGCTCAGGTGCCCGATCCGTTTATCGGTGATTGGTGTGGTAAATGGGCAAAGGAACTTGCTCCTGAAAAGGCTGCTAAAGATGCTCCTTACGGCAACTTCGGTAACGAATATGCGCGTAATTCAAAACGTTATTATTATGCCAATATCACGTTTATAGACGAGCAGATAGGTCGCGTGATTAAGGCTTTGAAAGAAAAAGGTATGTATGATAATGCCTTGATAATTTTTGTCTCCGATCATGGTGACATGATGGGAGACCATTATCATTGGAGAAAGACATATCCGTATGAAGGCTCTACACATATTCCTTATATCGTGAAATGGCCTGCAGCAGAGAAGGTACTTCCGGGAAAGGTGGATGCTCCTGTAGAACTTCGCGACCTTCTTCCTACTTTCCTCGAAACAGCCGGGGTAACTGTTCCCACTGATATGGACGGACGTCCGTTGCTGGCATTGGCCAAAGGTACAGCAACCAACTGGCGCAAATATATCGATTTGGAACATGCTACATGTTATAGTGCCGATAATTATTGGTGTGCCCTGACAGACGGTAAGATTAAATACGTTTGGTATTTCCATACCGGGGAAGAACAACTGTTCGATATGGTAAAAGACCCGAAAGAACTGCATAATGCTGTCAATGACAAAAAATATAAAAAACGATTGGCAGAGATGCGTTCCGAAATGGTGCGCCATCTGAGCGAACGTGGCGAGGAGTTTGTGAAAGACGGACAATTGGTGGTGCGTGAAAAGACCATGCTCTACGGACCTAACTATCCGAAAAAGAAATGATACTCACATAATTATGGAGTTGTGTCAAAACGTGGATAGCCCGGTTTAGTTTTGACACACTTCCATACGATTCTTCCTTGCAATTTTCATAACTGATAGAAAGAGTCTTGCAATGTTTTCTTAAACTTCTTTGAAACAATCAGCTCTGTTATCTTCTCGAAAGGAGGGTACATGACGCAACGATTCTCCTTTATCATTATCAGATAATTAATATTGATGATATAAGATTGATGTATCTGCACAAAGCAGGGAGCGTACTCTGTTATCTGATGTGCTGTGGTGTTCTTTTTCAGTAGCAGGGGAACCTGATTGTTCAATACTACTTCCCATAATTTACGGTCGGAGTTATAGCGGAAGAATCCGATATCGATAGAACGGAGAACACGCAGATCATTGGTGGGAGTGGAAATCATAAATGTATGTTCGCCGGTAGAATATACTTGGGGTGGAATAGCCATCGGCGTAGCCGGTTCGTCCATCTTTTTCAGAAACCGGGTAATAATGCATTCCAGTTCCTTACGGTCTATCGGCTTCAATAAATAATCGAAAGCAGATTCACGGATGGCATTAATCATATATTTGTCGTAGGCAGTATAAAAAATCACTTGCATATTCCACGTGACACAACTGTTGATTTGCTCTAACAGTTCTATTCCTTTCATGTCGGGCAACTCTACATCCAGAAATAAGATATCGGGACGAAGCTTATCTATCATTTTCTTTCCGTTAGAACCATTACGGGCAATTCCCTCTACCACCAACTGACCGTAACGTTTTAGCTCCAAACAAAGGTTATCCGCCGAATACTCATCATCATCTATAATCAATATTTTATAAAGCCTGTCCATATAATTTGTTTGCTATTATTAATAAAACAAAAGTAGAGAAACATCTGTTAAGATACAAACCGACAATTCTGTATTTATGGATATTAGGCGTCAAACAGGAACTATTCGTGTGAAAATAGCTATTAAACAGCTTTTAAAAAGTTGTAATCGTAGCCTTGGGGAAGTATCACAACAAATTCGCACCCTGTTTCTCCTTCTTCCAATGGCACATTATTGATAGAGATATCTATATGCTTTTTGTTATTGTTGTTGAGCATCTGAACTGTTTGAAGAATCACTTTCATACCGGTTCCCGTACCCCGGTTATGGCTGTTTGCCTTATATCCTCCTCCGTTGTCTCTTATCTTGATGCAGATAGCTCCTGTCGGTTCACGCCTGATGTCAATCCACAGGTTCTTTTTCCCCTGTTTCTCCCTCAGTGCATGCTTAATAGCATTCTCTACCGGAATCTGGATCATCATGGAAGGAAGAATCTCGCGAGTGAGGTCGATTGTTTTATCTACATGGAGAGAAAGTGCGAAGGTATCTCCCATTGATTTACGTTCTAAATCAATGTAAGTATGTACAAAGTCTAGTTCTTCATCCAATGTGACACAGAGATGTTCGGTCAGCTCAAGGTTGCGGCGCATCAACTTCACCAACTGCCGCATATTTTCGCTGTATCCGTTGCTATGGCTGTTTATTTCCCTGTTCAGCACATTGAAGATGAAGTGAGGCGAAACACGGTTGCGGATATTTTCCATGCGCAGCGTGTTAATCATATGTTGGCTGCGCATTCTGAACAGGTGGCGTTGCTTCTTATTATAAAGATAGATAAAGACGGCCAATATTAATATCAGGAAACAGACGGACATCCACACATACATACGCTGGTGAAGTCCCAATACCTCGTTCTCTTTCTGCTGGATGAATATCTTTTGCTTCATCAGCGTAGTGTCCTGCCGGTATTTCAAGTCGATTTCGGCGGTACGCATCTTGATGCGTTCATTACGGGTGGAGTCGTCAATGCGCTGGTTTTCCCGCTGATAATAATAAGCTTTCTTATAATCTCCCGTTTCCTCGTAATAATGCTGTAAATACCGGTTACGGATGTGAAGCATGTTGGGTTCCACATAATCGGGTTTCACGGCTTCGGCAAGACGTTTGCGCGCCAATGCGAGATTATTCTGTTTCAGTGCCAGTTCTATCAGTTGTGTATCCAGATAATAGAGCGCACTGATGTTTCCGATAGACCGGAAGAAATCTTCACACTTAGCCAGATAGAAAGCAGCGGAATCTGTCTGATTCATCAGTAGGAATGTTTCTCCCAAATTCATCTCACTCAGATGAACTTCGAAAGCCATATCGGGATAACTGCGGGCAAAGGCGAGTTCTTTTCTGAACATTTCGAGTGCATGCGGATAATCCTTGCGGAAGTAATAGGAGTTTCCACGATTGTTGAGGTAAATACATTTTTCGTAAGGCATCATTTCGCTATACCATTGGGCAGCCATGTCGTAATAATAATCGCATAATTCGAAGTCGCGCAGTTCCATATATACTTGTGCCAATCCGTAGTATGCCGGAAAACGTTTGGCTTCGGGAGTGCCCAGAGAGTCAAAAAAAGACAAGGATTTCCGATACCACAGAGCACCTTTATCATATTGTCCTGTGCGCACGTAAGCATCGGCCAGGTTTATCGAAATGTCGGGCAGTACTTCTTTCCTGTCTCCGTTCAATCGATAGTTGAGTGCCTTGCTGAAACAAATGACCGCAGAGTCTACCAATGCCTGACGTGCGAGTACGTTTCCGCGCATATTATAGATATCGGCATACAAATCGGATATTTGAGGCGTGGGTGCGTTGCGGTGGCAATAAGCTTCTGCCTGATTCATGCATACAGCGGCAGAGTCCATATCCGACCGAAACATATAGGCTTTGGCCAGCAACATCACATAGTGATAATAAGTGGTACTGTCGGTTGTGGCAGTCATATGCTTCTGTGCCTCGGCACAAACATATCGGGGATTCTTGGATAAAGAATCGTTGACTTCTTGATAGAATTGGAGATATGTGTCAAAAGCATTGAATGATCTTTTCTGTTTTTCACCACAAGAAATGACACACATAGCTCCCAGTATTACACTCCAAAAGCCAATCGGCATCTTTATTCGTGTTTTCATAGTAGGTGTGCTAATAGTTTGTTTACAAACATACATAAAAAGAAAGAAATTGAAGCACAAATGTCCTACTTTTAAGTTTCTACCATTGATATTGGATGGAAAGAAGATATTCGCGTGGGCGGAGTTTTATCCATGAGGTAGAGCTTTGTACAGCCGAATAGAGGGTATAACTATATTCTTTCTTGTTTAATAAATTGGTGACGGAAGCTGTGAAGCACCATTTTCCCACACGCTGTACCAGTGAAGCGTCTGCCAACCATGTGTTGAGATGCTTTGTGCGGTCGATATCGTTATAAAAATGTTCTCCCGAAAGCCGTAAATCAGTATCGCCCCATCCTATGCTCAGGATCAGGCGCTGTGACAGATTCCACAGAGCATCCAGCTGTCTGTCGTTGCCTATTTTTGAACTCCCGCAACTCAATTTGGCTTGATACGCAGCTTCAAACAGTCGGGAAGGTGCCCATATTATCTTGGGTTCAACCGACAGATAGTCATAACGGTAGTCTTGAACTACTCCGTCATTGCATTGTTTTCCTTTTGTACGGCTCATGGTCAGTTCGACGGACGATTTCAGATTCCAGTCATATACTCCTTTGGACAGGACAGAATGTAGCGTGTAATTTTCGTCAGAGTTGCTTTTTTTATAAGGAGAAAGATAGAAGATGCCATCTTTATAATCACTCCGTGTCATTAAGTTATGGTCTGTGTGAAGATAGGCGAACGATGCTGTCCAAAAGAACTCCTTGACGGCATTTTTATATTCCAGATAGAAAGAGTAGAGTTGGCGTGTGTTTTCGGGGACATTGCCCGGATTGGTTATGATAGTCCTGTAGTTTCTTCGATACGAAACCGGATATATTTCATCCAATCTTCCGGTAGAACGGGTGATATTGCCTGACAGATACATTTTCCAGCGGGGAGTGAGTGTGTAGCGGAAGAACACGGAAGGATTCAGGAACAGATAATGACAGGACTGTTCAGGCAGATGGCTCCATTGGGCAGACAGTGCGGCTGTCAGAAGTATATTTTCCCGGTTCCACTCCAGATGGGGAGTGGCGTAGAACATATAGCGGTTGGCGGAATATGGGCCGGTCACGGAAGAAAGTTCACCCCGAAAACCTCCCGTGAGTTGGTAATTCACTCCGTTTTTCTTTCTCATCCAGTACAGGGAGTTGTCGGTATAGGCATTGCTGACATTCATTTCTTGATATTCCCGAAGAGGGGTGGAACTTTGCCGGTCGTCATCAAATGTCAGTTTCAGTGATGAGGGAAGATAGCTATAACGGAAAAAAGAGCGGATTCCCCATGTATATTTATCCCGGGTATGGAGTTGACTGAAGTAGTTTTTCATATCTAGTCCTGAATGCTTTATCTGTTGTGTGACACTTTTGTCACCTGAAATGGCTGACAAGCCGTTTTGCCAATCGCCTGTGAAAGAAAAGTTTTCGCGTGTGTAACGGTTGTCGGCATTATTTTCGTAATTCAGTTCACCGTTCAGACAGTCTGTGAGCAGTCGGTAGTTCTGATTGTGGAGTGTGCGGACGGTGTCTTGAGCGAAATAGTAAGTCTCGTCACTGCCTTGTTGCTGGGTAGTACGGTCGTGGGTGTAATTGAAGAGCAGGCGCAGTTGCTTGTCTTCCGTCAGTCGGTAAAGTCGGTTGGCAGAGGTCGTATGGGTGTCGTTGAACAACAACCGTTGGCGGGATAGAGGCATTGTGATGCCGGGTAGTGGAAGAAAGGAGGGAGCTCCATCGTCTGTGATACGATCAAAACTGTTGCCTGCCGCCAACACTTCTTGTTCGGACTGCATATCGCGTCCTGTGTTGTTGGTCTTGTAATTATAAATAGTCTGCTGTTTACGATTCAGTTGCAGGGCGCTGAGTGAGGCGTCGTATAGTACCTCTTCGCCGTACCCCCCGCTTCCGTTGGCTGTATAAATCCATTGCGAGCGCGCTTCCGGTTTCAACTTCAGATTGAGTGCAACGTCATCTGTAAAGGTCTTTCCCCGCAAGGACTTGATGGGCTGGTGTCCTTCTATCACTTCGGCAGACTGCACGGCATCTGCTTTCAAATTATTGTTTATCTGATTATAACGTCCTCCACTCACGTCCATTCCTTCGACATAGAAATTGCTGATTTCCTTTCCGTTATACTTGATGGTTCCGTTCTCTTCGACATTGATGCCGGGCAGTTTTTTAAGTACATCGCCTACGTTTCGGTCTTGAGAAGAGGTAAAGCGTGTGAGGTCATATTTCAGCGTATCCTGTCGGCCCCATATACGCCCGGGGCGGATTTGAACCTCTTTCAGCAAAATGGTTTCGGGTTCGAGCGCTATCTCCATCCGGTGAGTTGGGTCGATGGGCAGGAGTACTTTTTTGTAGCCCATATAGAGCACACCCAGCTTGACACTTTGGGGCGACGAAACCGTAAGGCGGAATCGTCCGTCGGTATCCGTCAAGGTATAATTGATGACCGTTGCATCGGCAGTATGTTGAATGATGACAGTAGCCGATTCGAGAGGTTGGCGGGTTTCCTTATCGGTCACCCGCCCCTCAATCGTGTTTTGTGCGTTTGTGTCGATGTTGCACATCAGTGCCAGCATAGAGAGAATGATTGCTGTTTTCATGGTGGAGCGCATGTGTTGGAATTTTATTTATCGGGGAGTTCTATCGGATTGTAAGGTATCGTGTAATTCTTGATTGGATTTCCATGTTCATCCTTGACAGTGACTTTCACGTTGGGAGCTGTGCTGGCAACATATCCCACCGGGTCTTTGAAGTAACGTTCGTAGATTTTATCCAAATCTTTGCGACTTATGGATTCATAGCCTTTGGCATTGAAAAGAAGCGGTTTGGACTCTTTGAACTGTTGCAGGCCGGTGCAGAGAAACGAATAATGTCCCCGGCTGTCCTCTGCTTTGAGAATCAGTCCCGGTAGTCCGCACAGTTTCCAAGGGCCTTCACTGACGGGGATTTCCGTCGTGTACCATGCTGTGTAGTTGCGCCCGCGGAAACGGCAGGAGGCTTTCTGGCACCGATAAGTCAGGATAGTGGCGGTATCGGGCAGGAGAGTCCATTGCGGCTTGTCGTTTTTTTCCTCGCAGCGGAAGTTGGTAGTCACGATACGGTCGAGCGTTGTTACTTTTCCGGCAGGATGGTTTTTGTAGATGCGATAGGTGATGCGGGCATTGCCGTATGCGGAGGTATGTTCGGCCATGAGTTCCTGAGACACGTTGTTCTTCACGTCCTCCATAAGGACAGAGTCGCGGAGATAGGTGGTATAGCCGTAAAAAAGAGATGATTTCTTTCCCACTTCAAGCATCATGGTTTCCGAATTGGGTTTGCTGTCTGACCGGGTGGTGTCTTCAAGCATTTTCAATTCATACTGGGCGCGGAAGACAAGTTCGTCTATCGGTTCGCTCTTCTTGATATTGTCACCGGTGACGACTGTGATTTGTGCAACGGCAGCCGTGGCACAGACTCCGAAAACTAGCATCAGGGTCAGGATTTTCTTGTTCAGTTTCATCATATTACAAAAGTTTGAGGTTTATGATTCTCATGCTGCAAAGCTATCCTTTTCCTTTCTTTTGGCAGGTCGGAAGTTATTACTGAAATATTACGCAGTCTAAAAAAACTCCTCGCGTACATTGTACATCCGCCGATACCGTTTACCTTTGCCGAAAAGAAAAGAATATGGAAAAGCAAATAAAAACGGTCTGGATACTTACCATTATCACGGCTTTGCTGATTATAGGCGGACAGGCATACTGGCTTTACAATCAATATGGATATTCGGCGGACGAACACATGCGTAATCTTCATGCAGAAATTCTGAAACTGGAGAATGCCGAGTTTGAGGCACGTTACAAGCAGCGTACCGTCAATACTCCGATGACTTTGAGTTACAGCATCGAAATGCCCGACTTGACCAACAGTAAAGGAAATTCACGGTGTGTCATTACCCTTTACGAGAAATTTACGCAGAGTCAGGGTGATTCGCTGGCGGCGGGAGCTGTTGATGCCTTTAAGGAAAAAGAGATACGTCGCGATACATTCAGTGTGCCTACCTACAATATTCCCAGCGAACTTATTTTTGAGGCAACGAGCCGTTTCTCTACAGAACTGAGCTTTCCCCTCACCGTTACAAGGCTCGATTCTCTTTTTGAAGCCAATCATATCACAGCTACCGATATACGGCAGGTGAACATTGATTCCACCCTGTGGCGCGGCACTTACCATTCGCTGGAGAACTTGTTTCCTCCTCGTATGCTTGTTACTTATCCTTACAATCCCTTGGTGAAGCAGGCAATGACGGCTATTGTTACCGTACCTGTCAATCCGTTACTTAAGCAAATGATGTGGCAACTCACCGGAGGCATCTTGCTGGTGCTGGTGCTCGTCTGCTGCCTTGTCTACCAAATCAAGACGATACTGAAACAGCGGAAGATAGATGAAATGAGGAAGAGTTTTGTGAACACGATGATACATGAGTTGAAACGTCCTGTGCAGACACTGAAAATGTGTGTTGCCTTCCTCAACAATAAATCCATGCGCACAGATGAGGCCGCTATGGACGAAGTGCTGAAGGACTCCATGTTTGAGATTGACAACCTGTCTGCTTATCTGGCGAAAGTAAGAGATATGACGCGTGCCGATTATGAACATACACCACTCAATATCCGTACTTTCGATGTGTGTGAAACGATACAAAAACTGATTCGTCTCTGCAACATTCCCGCAGGAAAGAATGTCGTGATTACTCCGCATTTTGACATGACCACTCAGCTGGTTACGGCAGACCCCGTACATTTGGCAAACATCATCAGCAATCTGTTGGAGAATGCCATTAAATATTCGGGCAGTGAAGTCGCTATCAGCATTTCGTGCACCTTGCAGGCACACACACTGACCCTTGCCATATCCGACAATGGAATAGGTATCCCTGCTTCGGAGCAGAGTAAAATATTTGATAAATTCTATCGCGGGAATAATATTCCCGACCGTAATATTCCGGGTATCGGACTGGGCTTGAGCTATGTCAGACTGCTGACCGAAGCTCACCACGGAACGATAACCCTGACCAGCCAACCGGGGAAAGGCACTACTTTTGTGCTTTGCTTTCCTCAATAACTACTGTTTCACCCCATAACCCTGACACTAATGAAAGCATTAAAAATACTTTTTGCCGATGACGACTTGAAATACTCCATGCTCCTGAAACGTTTTCTAGAAGCCGAAGGGTACGAAGTGACATATGCCGGAAACGGTCGCATCGCTCTTGAACAGTTTCCTGCCGTGAAGCCCGACCTTGTTTTGCTGGATATCAATATGCCCGAACTGAACGGTTTTGAAGTGGCTGAACACATTCGTGCCCTAGACCGTAATGTGTTGCTTTTTTTTCTTTCCGACCGCAGTGATAAAGCTGACCGACTGAAAGGATTCGACCTTCGTGCCAATGATTACCTCGCCAAGCCGTTCTATCCTGAGGAACTGCTTGCCCGCATCCGCGAGCGTTTTCAGTGCGGCGATGATATGGTGCAGACGGAAATGTATAGTTTCGGGAATACAGTGTTTAATTATACTACTAACGAAATACGCACCGGCAATAACAAGACTCTCATCACTTCGCGTCAGGCAGAGATACTCCGGATGCTTGCCAAAAACGTGAATGTATCTGTCGACCGTGACAGTCTGCTTAACAAAGTATGGGGTGCATCCTCGTATGCCAACTCTCTTGCGTTGAACGTGCAGATTAGTTATCTGCGGAGGGTACTTCGCAATGACAATACAGTCAAGATAGACTCACTGATGAGAAAAGGTTATATGTTGCGCGAAGACTCCTGAAAATAATCCTTCCATATTCGTTTTGTCATATCATGAAACATCCTTACCTTTACCCGAAAATAAACATCTAAGTAAAAAAAAGAATAAAATGGAAACAATATCTAATTCTGTCCTTACCGTCGGTGTCAGTGAGCACGGAGCTGAATTACAAAGTATTCAGAAAAATGGAAAAGAATACTTGTGGCAGGGAGACACCCGTTTTTGGGGACGCCGTTCACCTGTTCTCTTTCCCATCGTGGGGCGTGTGTGGGAAGACACTTACCGCTATGCGGGCAATTCTTACCGGATGGGGCAGCACGGCTTTGCCCGTGATATGGATTTCAAAGTGACATACAAAGGAGAGGACGGAATAGTTTACTGGTTGGAGTCGACTCCGGAAACGCTTGGAAAATATCCTTTTCCCTTCCGTTTGATGATTGGCTACCTGCTGGAAGGCAATCGGATTACAGTCAAATGGCGTGTAGAGAACCTTGGGCAGTTGGATATGTATTTCCAAATCGGTGCTCATCCTGCCTTTAACTTCCCCGGATTTGATGCATCGGTAGACGAACGTGGATTCTTTGCTTTCGACAGTAAAGAGGAACTGCGGTATATCGTTCCGGTGGAGAAGGGGTGCGTGTCACCGGAGCTTCATACATTGGAACGGGATGTGGACGGACTGATGAAAATAGATACACATACGTTTGACTGTGATACATATATCTTTCAGGATGCGCAACTCAAGAAAGTGACCTTGCTGGACAGGAAGAAGCAACCTCATATCAGTCTGGAGTTTGACACTCCGCTAGTGGCGTTGTGGTCGCCTGCCAAAGCTCATCCTGATTGTCCGTTTGTCTGCATTGAACCGTGGTATGGTCGTTGTGATGCCGTCGGGTTTGATGGAGAGCTGAAAGACAGGGAATGGATTCAGAAATTGGGAAGCAAAGAGGTGTTTGATGTGAGTTACAGCATCATTATAGAGAAGTAGCCGGAATAATTACCATGATAACAGTGTGTGGGTGTGTCAAAACGTGGATAATGCTGTCGTTTCGTTCGTAGGGGCGAGGTTCGCTCGCCCGAAAACAGTTTGCTTTGTGTCTTCGGGCAGGCAAACCCTGCCCCTACGACTGACGATGGGATAGGTCGGTTTAGTTTTGACACACTCCCACAGTTTTAATCTGGCATCTGTAAATTTACTTACTTAACTCTTCCAATATTTGATGCCGGATGTTGCGGAAATGGTCGCTCTCGGTATCATACAGTGTCCAGTGGAATACAACCAGCCGGCAGAGTTCCCGTGCCAGTTCGGGATTCTTCTTTTCCAACATTTTCAGAAGCGTATAGTCGGCAATACCGTCGCGCATAGCTTCCAGACGGATGGAACCATACAGTTTTCCGTTGTTAGGGTAGACTATCCAGCTGTCTCCTCCGGGTAGTGTATTGCCTCCTTCCTCATTCATGCGGGTTGTTTCCTTGTAAGGATCATTGCCGGTAAACCATTGGTTGAATCCCCAATGCAGATACCCTGTTGCCCCATATTTGAAGTTGAGCCAGTGAATGAGGCGGGTCTTGATGAGCGGTTGCTCCAAGAAACGGTTGGCAAAGTCGCCTTGAGGAGCAAGGCAGGTGTAGAACCACGTTTCGTCTCCCTGTTTTTGTCTTTCGCGATAGAAGTCATATCCCTCCTTGTAGAAGTTGAGTTGCGGCACCCAGATGTCGAGAATATTCTCAAGATCATGAGTATGGCAAGCTTCTATGATTTTGATGTCCGGACACTGCTGTTTCACAAATCGGGCGATAGCTACATAACTTTTTATATTGTCGCTTGTAGGCTCGTCGGCAATGTGTTGTGCATACAGTACTTTCGGATATGCTTCTTTCAGATGGGCGGCAAGCGAGGGAATAAACTGGCGATAGAAGTTGACAGCCTGTTCCGATTCCATAGGATATTGCACCAATTTCTTCTTGCCGTTCTCATACCGAGGGACATAGGGTGCGAATTGGCTGCTCCAGTCTCCCGTACGTCCGGCGATATGTCCGCCTTCGAGCATTTTCAATACACCGGCCCGGTGGAAGATGTCTATCATTTTGTCGAATCGCGAGTAGTCGAAAGTATAGGTTCCGTCTTTTTCTTCAAACTCGATATGTTCCAGCGGTGAGAGCAGGATAACGTTGGAATAGCATTCTTTCATTTTGTCGGCCAGTTCTTGTACCATTTCCCAGTAAACGTCCGAGTAAGGTTCCACCTCTTTCCCGCTATTGAATATTTTCATTTTGTCGGGTGATGTGCCAAACCAATTGGTTACCCATAAATCCGGTTGGGGCATTACGATGGGGTAAACTTTTACGCTGATTTCTTTTTTCAACTCAAAGGTTTGGTTGCCCATTTTTCCTTTGAGGCTGAATGTGGCTTTATAGGTTCCGGCTTCCGCATTGGTGGGAACGGGAACGGAAATCCAGATGGGTTGCGCCACATCACGTGTCACGGATTGTCCGTTTTGCTCGATAATGGGGTCGGGATAGTAGTGTGAGAGAGAGGTGATGGCGTCTTTGGCACGGTCGGGTGTCTGCCGGCCCACCCGCACATAATCTACAAAACCCGTACGCGGGCTACTTTGTAACTGTGTTCCTTTTTCGTTGGTGAACGCCGTGACCTGTGCCGACAATTCCTTCAATGGCAGTGCGGCTCTCACTGCAAACTGGAAGGTGGCGTGCTCGCCTGCAGCCACTTCTTCTGTCTCGTTATACTCGGGGAAGAAGTTTGATTCTCTGAATACTTTCAGAAAGGGGTCTACTTGTGTAAATGTAATCCGATCTTCTGTGGTAGGTGTTCCACAGGCGGAAATGATAAATAAAAGGCAAATTAAATAAAGGTTTTTCATAAATCGATACTATTTAAATGATTATAATATTTTGTTTGCTGTTATCAGTTTCCCATTGGCGGATATGCCCTGTATCACCATTAACAGGGGGGGGCTTGCGGAGGAGCCGTAAAGATAATATCTGCTTTTCCCTTTTTTATCTTTATGTCGGGTTGCCAATAGACCGTTCTTCTTCTCATCTCTTTTTCTGTCCTCTCCGTTGAATCCGATTTTTTAAGGTAAAAATGAGTCGGTCTTTGAAAAAGAATAAAGAAAAGGGTATTCTCTCGAACCCCCTTTCCCATCACAGTTATGTTAAGACGATTATTCTGTTTTCAGAATGATTATCATTAACATTTTCTTATCGTTATACCTATTTACCAACTTATTCCAATGCACGTCCGGCTGTCATAGGCCAATATGGATTTTGATACATGGTTGAAGTTTTGACATCATTGGGGTCACTGGCGCTCAATGTGAAGTCTTGTACACCGAAAGGTTCCAGATAGAATGCCTTTTTCCATGTATATCCGTTGAACAATTGGTTGTTTATTTCGGTACGTCCCATTGGGCGGACATACTTGCTGACAGAAGCGGCTGAAATGTTAGCATTACTTGTTCCATCGGCTATCAAAGTTGATTTGCCGGTGGCATCTACATATTTTTTGTAAGCTTCGTCCCATAAGTTCATACCTTCCAGCATATAGTGTCCGGTAATGGCAGGATCCCATGAACGCCATCTTTTCAGGTCGTCCCAACGCATACCTTCCGAGATAAATTCGCAACGGCGTTCGCGACGGATGTTGTAGAGTGTTGCGTCTACTTTTTGGTCGCCGGAGAAGACTGCCAAATCACCATATACGGTACCGCTCACTACATTAGCTTCTTTGTCTAAGTTGGTGTTGGCTATGGTCAGTTCATAATCTTCGCTCACACCTGCACGGCGGCGGATAGCTTTCCAATAACCGGCGGCATCATTATCCAATGAACCGTTCTTTTCGTAGCATGCTTCGATATAGTTCAGGTAGGCTTCGGCAGCACGGAACACTACGGCTCCTGTCGTACAGATGATGGTATTACTCTTGTACTGGTCGTAATCATAGTTGTAGTATTTACGAGGACGGTATCCTGTAAAGTCTTGCAATTCTACGCTGCTTGTTACCAATGGAATGGTATCCAGAATCACAACTTCATTATTTTTGGCAACAGCAGGGTCGGCAGGATCGGAACGAACAATGTCTTCTTCACCGAATACAAAGAGTTGCAGACGTTCGTCACGTCCTTCTTTTTCCATTGATACGCTCAGGTCGCCTTTGTAACCCGAACCGTCGGCATAGTAGGGAAGTCCGTTTTTCATCAGGAAAGAAGTGATGTAGCTGCGTGAAAGTCCCAATTGGTCACCACCGGCAGATAGGATGTAAGCTGCATCGTGGGTATAACCGATGCTCAGGTTATATTGTTTCCAAAGCAATACTTCGGAAATGCTGCTTAAATCTTCTTGGCTGAACATATCGAAGTAGGGATTCCATCCGCTGGTTTGTCCCAAAACGGGATTCATCTGATGAGAGTTGCCTGTCAGTGTGCAATGGTCGGCAACGGCTTTGGCAGCACTCATGGCTTCAGTCAGGAAAAAGTTTATTTCTCCTGCAATGTCGAATGTTTTTCCCTGATTGTATTCCATGTCTTTTCCCGGCCATGTATCATCGCCCGGAACACGTCCGGTGCCTTTGTGATATTTTTCGAAGGTGGCTTCAAACAAGGCCACACGTGACTTGAGTAGCTGTGCAGTTTGTTTGTTGATGCGTTGGTTGTTCTGGAAACCTTGGTCTTTCAGGCGTGAGATGGCTGTATCAAGGTCTTTCAGGATGAAGCGTGCCACTTCATTACGCGGAGCACGCTGACTCAGTTCCTTCAGGATGGCTTGATCGTCGGGTAGCACTTCGTCGATAATGGGAAAATCGCCATAGCGGACCAATGCCTGATAGTATGCCAATGCACGGAAGAAATAAGCTTCGCCGATGTAGTGGCTCAGAATAGACTTGTCACCTTGTATGCTTCCCGCTTCTTCTTTTGGTAGAATTTGCTCAAGAAGCCAGTTCCATACACGGGCACGGGAAGTGTAAGTTTGAAAGTTCTTTCCCGAAGGTACTTGTTTTTCTCCTGCAAAATAGTCCAAGTCACCTGTTTGTGAAAACAGGTTGTCGGTATTATTGTCATTGAGTGTCATACCGCTGCGCCAGTTCTTGTCATGGTAAAGAGACTGCTGGCGAGAGTTTTGCAGATAAGAGTAGTAGTTGATAACGTATGCACCCACTTGATCTACGGTAGTGAAATAGGCTTCGGGGGTTACATTGGTTATCGGCTCACGATCCAAAAAGTCATTGCAGGAAGCCAATGTGGATGCTCCCAGACCGATAAGTGAGCAGATGTAGATATGTTTTAAACTTAATTTCATATTCGTATTTTTTTAGAAGTTAACATTTACACCGACAGATAAGGTTCTTTGCAACGGATATAGTTTACCCGGTCCCCAGTCGCCGCCCAATGTTTCGGGGTCGAATATGGAGCTGATACCTGTCCAAGTGAGCAGATTGTCACCGGAAACATAGAAACGTACAGATTCCATGGCAGCCTTTTTAGTCCAGCTTTTGGGTAAAGTATAACCTACTTGTACATTCTTTACGCGCAGGTATGCTGCATTCTGTAAATATCCGCTTTGAACTTCCTGATTCTTCTTGATATTTCCGAAGTATGGTTTCGGATAATAAGCATTGGTGTGTTCGGGTGTCCAATAATCCAAGTGCTCGGTGAAGCAAGCTGACTGCCATTCGTCACCGCTGGCTCCCCAGAAGTACGGACCGTCCAGCCAATAATCACGTTTCATGGTACCTTGCAGGAAGATAGAGAAGTCTAATCCTCTCCACGAGCCATCTACTGTGAAACCGAAATTGTAACGTGCATAACTGTTACCGATGATTTTCAGGTCGCCATGGTCGTTAAGGGTTTTGGAACCGGAAGTCACTTCTCCGTCTCCGTTCAAGTCGGCATACATAATGTCGCCGGCGCCCCAATTTGAACCCCAGTTGGGTTTGTTGTTGGCTAAATGGGCATTCATCTCTTCTTGAGTCTGTGCGATACCTACTGTGGTGTATCCCCAGATGGTTCCGTCCAGCTTGTTGTTGTACCAACTGTAGATATCACCGCTTTCATTCGGATATTTTAGTACCTTACGTTGTCCGTCGGCCAAAGTGAAGCGTACTCCGTAGTTGAAGTCTTCGATACGGTCTCTCCATGATAATTCCATTTCCCAACCATAAGATTTCATGTCAGCATTGTTTATCTTCGGAGCAGATGCACCCAAAATACCGGGAAGGGTGGGAGCGGGACCTACCATGTCGTAAGTATAGCGTTGGTAGTAGTCAAATGAACCGGTCAGTCGGTTATCAAAAAGTCCGAAGTCTACACCGACGTTCCATGATTCTACGGTTTCCCATGTCAGTACACTGCTGACAATGCCCGGAAGTCCGGCTGTGTTTTGGCGTACTCCATTGATCAGCCATCCCGAGTTGGTGGTTCCGGTAGGCATACTTTGGAAGAATGGATACCAGGCTTCGGTTTCATTGTTTCCTAATTGACCCCATGAGCCTCTCAGCTTCAGAGTACCAATTATGTTTGACAGCGGCTTGAAGAACTCTTCACGTGAAATGTTCCATCCTACAGAGAACGATGGAAACAGTCCCCAGCGCTTGTCACCGATGAAGCGTGAAGAACCATCGTAGCGAAGGTTGGCTTCCAACAAATAGCGTTCTTTGTAATTGTAGTTGATACGTCCGAAGAAACCGGCAATGGCCAGTTCGGATGCACTGTTGTAAGCGTTTTTATTATCCTGTGTGGTATTCAGTTCAGGCACGCTGGGAGTGATAAGGTCTGTACCGAAGCCGGTCAGACCGCCTTTCTTGTAAAGCTCGGCATTGAAACCTGCCATTACTTTAAAATAATGGTCGCCTATGGTCTTTGAATAATCACTGAAAATATTGGTTGAGAAGTAGTCTTCGCTGGCACGATAGTCTTGTACTTCCGAATAACCGGCAGCGCCTCCGTTCCAAGACAACGGATACGGGTTGTTGTCGGTATCATAACCGTAGATGGGCAGTACAGCCCAATGGTATTTTTCATTGTATTGGCGCAAGCTGCCTTCTACATTGATGTGCCAGTCCTTGATAGGTTCGAATACAAATTGAATCTGATTGGTTATCCAGTTCTTTTCACTGGTTTGTTTTCCACCCTCTTCCATTTGTATAATTTCCATATCGGCAGACCAGTGTCCGTTGGGATCGACAACCGGACAAGTCGGCCAGCGGCGTGCGATGTTGTGGAAGAACAGTCCTGTCATATAAGTCGGACGGTCATAGTTTTCGCGTGTCCATTTGTTGTTATAGTTCATGGTAACCCAATCGGCAAGTTTCACCGAAATCTTTCCATTCAGTGTATAACGCTGGAACTTGTCGCTACCATGACGTAACAGACCTTTTTGGTCAAGGAAGCTGCCACTTAACAAATAGGTAATCTTTTCATTACCACCATTGATGCTTAAATTATGTTCTTGTGAAGGTACCCAACTTTCATAGAATTCATCAAACCAGTTGGTATTGGCAAATGCGCCTCCATAGTTCTGCCAACGTCCGTTGCTACCGGCTACCGTACCGTAATACTCCGGTTTGGTGGGGTCGGTGTAACCTCCGCTCATGTATGTTTTGATGCGGTTCATATCGTCTTCATCGAAGATGACTGTTCCGTATGCATTGCGCTGAGCTTCATTGAAATAGGTGGCAAAATCCCATGAGTTGGTCATATTAGGTTTTTGGATGGCATCCGAAAAACGGAGATTACCTGAATAGTTGACTCTTGTTTTTCCACTGATACCGTTTTTGGTGGTAATTAAAATAACACCGAATGCAGCACGCGCACCATAAATAGAAGAAGAGGCGGCATCTTTCAGTACTGACACATTGGCAATATCGTTAGGGTTTACCGTATTCATGTCACCTTCGATTCCGTCAATCAAAATCAAGGGGTTACCACTGGAACCGTCACCGATGGTACCTGCACCACGGATGTTGATATTAAGAGAAGCATCCAATGCACCACCACTGTTTCCCACTGACATATTTAACCCCGGAATCTGACCTTGCAAGGCTTGTGCCACATTCTGTACGGGGCGTGATTCCAACACTTTGGAGTCGACCATACTCACGGCACCGGTTACATTTACTTTTTTCTGTGTACCATAACCCACTACAACGACTTCATCTAGCATTTGTGTGTCGTCTTTCAAGATGATGTTCAAGGGAGTTCCTGTCCACTTTACTTCCATCGTTTCATATCCCACAAAAGAAATCACCAATGTACTTCCTTTGGGAACGTTGTTCAAGGTAAAGTCTCCATCTATACCTGTAATGGTACCGTTGGTACTTCCTTTTACTACCACAGATGCACCGATAACGGTTTCACCTGTTCCGTCTTTTACGACTCCGGTACATGTGCCGTTTTGCTGGACAGCGTCAATACCCGTCACTCTTTCCCCGGATGATGCGTAAACTGCTCCTCCACTGATAGTTGAGAGGAATAGTAACATACCGACTGATTTGAGATGTTTTAACATATTACTATTATTTAATTGTTTGTGAAAAACATGTGAATCCATGAGCGGAATAAGTTCCAATAGAACTATGTTTTTAAGAATAATGGGAAAAAATAGTATGATAAACAGACTGTTTGAGCAGAAAAAGGAGTAGAATGTTTTAACTGAGACCCTTATATTCTACCCAATTTAATAGTAGTTTACCTTAGAATAAGGATGAAATTGGGATATAAAAGGTTATTCAGATATGCTGAATAGCATTCTATTGCTTATATTTGTTATTTGATATTTTATAAAAATGATATTTTTTTAGAAAAACGAAGTGCTTCTTCTTTGTTTTCTTAAAAATATTGTATATTTGCGGTGTTAATCTAAAATTTATTGAAAAACATAGTTCTATTGGAACTTATCCGCTTGTTCTTGTTTTCGGTTTTCAAGCTTCATTAAGAAATACTTATGTATGTTCATTCCTTCCGGTAGGGTAGAAATAAAATGGAACCGTATGAATATTTGCAGAATATCTATCGCTGCCGAACCTGTTTGGGGAATAGGTACAGACTTTATTAAATAAATGAAATAATCGATTATCAGTATAGATATTCATCCGGATATACCTCTTAAAAAATGGGTATCGGATATCGCTGTCTTGATTGAATGAATGTGGCTGATTATCAGTATAATATCTTTTATTTTAGGACCACTGGGACCAAGGACCACCTATGTGTGATTCCGGTCTTAAAATACAGGGTATAACAACTTGATAATGAAAGACTTTAGGCGTACAAGCCTTCCGGTCGTTTTTCTGCCTTTCGGAATCGGTTTATAAAGGCTTTATTTTTTATTTATAGTAGAACACGGCTCCGTTAAAATTCTCTCTTAATATTCTCCAATTTGCTGTCTTTATAAAAATCTTTTTTTCATGAAAATCATTTTAAACAAGGATAAACATAGGCTACTTTCTCATCGCTTCTTCCTTCTCTTGCTGTTGCAGTCCTCCCACCAGTTTCACAAAGGCGTGGCTGGCTTCATAATATTGCCCGTTGTAAGACAACAGGTATTTTTCTTTCTGTGCCAAAGAAGAAAACTGGTAATGGATGGTGATTTCGCTGTAAGGGCTCATTTCTTTATTCCGCTTTTAATATTGCGCTGTTAATGCTTCTATCCACACTATTGAACTCACGAGAGGTTTTCTTGCCGAAGTCGAAAGTATAAGCCAGTTTCACATAAGCGGTTTGCTGGTATATACGACTGGTTCTTGATTGCTCATACTGATAGGCATTTGTACAAGAGTATTCACGATAATTATTTTTATGAGTAAACGGATTCTCTGTTCCCATTTCTGCCATCCAGTTAGCTTTATTATAACGTAATGAGACCCCATATAGAGCCGGAGATTTCATGACTGCCAACTTCCTGCTATCCAATGTTTTTTCCGTGCTTTTGCTCCATGCGCTCAATGTAAATGATTTTATAAAATAATTAGCCTGCAAAGATGCCATAAAATTATCAGTTGACAATCCTTGCCCACCGGCAACTTTAAATTTCTCGTACTTTAAGGTTGAATTGATTCTCAGCTTGTCGGATATACGGCACGAAGCTATCAACTCTAGTTTCCATTTATCGTATGTGGTATTAGACAAATAACTGCTTATCAGCTTTTCTCCTTCTGAATAATAATCTACAGATACATTATTTTTAATTCGGGTGTGCCAAGAGTTTATTTGCAGATTTACAGGATTAAGCGTTGCGTCATAAGTAAAAAAGTACTCCTGAATAGTCGGGTTGGCAAGATTCGGATTACCACGCTGAATACGCAAAAAATCAATAGTCTGATCGGCAGTATTTACATAACTGATATCGGGCTGGAAATTTCCCATAGCAAATCCCAAGGAAAACTGATGGTTGGAATGCAACTGATACCGAATCCAAGAATTTGTGCGGAATGTCCAATCCTGACATTTAGGCTGAGTATGTAATTTATAATTTAATAAAGACAATCCGGGATTAATCATCAAAGTTATCTTATTGTCGAACAGATGCTGCATATAGCTTAAATTAAGCAGAGACTCCCCTCTCCACAAATGTTGCCATGAGCGGTAGTCACCCTCATATAAAGATGAGGATATATGGTGGTCATGCAAAAAACTGACTCCTAACGAACTGTTTTTCCATGTCATATTATATACTCCCAGTGCCCTGAAAGAGTATAAGTCTTCATCGGCATGAGTAAAAGACTCCAGTTTGTTTTCCGTATAAATTCTACTATACGTATTGTGTGCATAATTTCCCGTTATGTTTATATGAATACGCTGCCGGGAAGTGGGATAGAATATGCCATCCACACACACAGAAGGTTTCAGGTTCTTTTCTGTTGTCGAACTCAAAGACAAGACATCCTCATACGTATTGTTTTCATAATGCAGCAGATTACTTTGATTATTCTCAGGAGTAGATTTGCCCACCAGTCCTGCAAGAGCATAGATATTATACTTCTCCGCTTTATAATTTACCTTAAACTGTGCATATTGCTGATTATCGCGCAAAAGAGCGTTTTGATTGACTAATGTTCTATGGATATAGGAATCTGATATATTCATCTTTTCCGTTTTGTTTTCCTGAATGCCATTATATTTATTCATGCCATATCCACCAAAAAAGGTATAGCTCCATTTGTTGCGATCCAGTTTCGCTCCCAAATTGTAATTACCGGAAAGATAGCCAATATTCTGCCATCCGTCCAATGAGACATACCCGCCCAGTTGATATGTCTTCGTTACATAATTAATGGAAGCTATATCCCCGATATAAATGCCCGAAGGGATATCATAATATTCTACTTTCTCAATATCTTTCGGGCGTAGGTTCTGTATTTCACGCAATTCTGCCTTAACACCATTTATATAAAGAGTAGCCTCTCCTCTTGCCGTTTTAACAACTCCTTTGTTGGCATTTACATTAAGTCCCGGAATCATTAAGTTATAAAGCAAATCATAGCCGGAATAAGCATGTTTCTTTTGTATTTTATCCGGAATTACCACAACATGATCTTTTTTACGTATTAAAGAATTTCCTCTTATAATAACTTCATCCAGCAAGACATCATCGCCGTCCAACACAAAAGAAGCTAAAGTATTGTCAGAATCCGACACTTGTATGTCTTTATACAAAGTGGAATAGCCAACGTTGCTGATTCTTACAATATATTTTCCGGATTGTACATTAGGAAATGTAAAAATGCCCAAGCTATCAGAAATGCATCCCTTTACCAAAACAGAATCCGTACCCAACAACTGAATGGTAGAAAAAGGCACTTCCTCCTTATTTATATCAACTATCTTACCTTTCACAACATATTGAGCTTGCAATGGCAGAACTATATATAAAATCAATAACCCAAAGAAGATTTTTTTATGCATATACAACAGCCTGTTAAATTTTAAATAAAAAGTAGGTCAAGTCCTCCCGATTCATTATATTAAAGGTTTCCTACATCTATAATAATGAATAGAAACGAACTTGACTAATATATGCGATAATTAACGCTACTCTGTCTGATTAAATGGCAAAGGTAAACAAATGGCGTGAGAAGTTCATGCTTGAAGTGCTACTTTTTTCTATGATGTCGGTAAAAGTGTTGTGCCACAACATTTTTCTTATGCGACGATTTATTTCCATTTTAGGAATTGAGCCTGACGAGGAAATAAATCGAAAGCTATGGGAAGAAGGGATTAGATTTGCAGCCATTGCAGCATAAATGTTAATTCAAAAATTAACGGACTATTATACTATGAATACCTACTTCTAATTCTTTTTCTAATCTTACCCAAAAGCCTTGTCCGTTTTTTTAAGGTGTAAATTGTTGAATGATAGGTGAATATACGTTGCAATTTCTATAAATGCAGGTTCAAAAACTCATAAAGGTGGGCCCTGGTCCTAGTGGTCCTAAAAATAGAGCTATATATTTAAAAATCAGATGGTTAATTTGTTTGTTCCGATGGGCGGTTTCGCATGTTTGACCGAGAGTGGTGTTTGCTTTCGGTACGTTGCGAAAAAGACCTTGGAGTTTTTGTTAAAGTTCAAGGTCTTTAAAAAAAACTCCAAGGTCTTTTTGTAAAACACTTTAGTGTTTTTTGCAGAATCTTTTCCGAGTTGTCTTAATGACAATGTCCACATTCACAACCTTCGTCATGGCTGCCGCAACCGTTTCCGCAGTCTCCGCAACTACATCCGCAACCTTCACCACTCATTGCATTCAGCATTTCCTGAATTTCTTCATTTGTGGCCGGACGTGATTCTGTTACTTCACCCACAAATGTCAGGTCTTTACCTGCATGGGGATGATTCAGGTCTACAGTCACTGTGTCGGCAGTCACTTCGCCCACAGTGGCATAGAAATGATGTCCTTCATTGTCTTGCAAAGGAATAACGGCTCCTTCGAAGATACGTTCTGCATCAAAGACACCATCGATGGTGAACATATCTTTGGATACAGTGCGTACACCTTCGGGCATATATTCTCCGTAAGCTTCTGCGCTTGGAATGACGAAATCGAATTTATCGCCTTTGTTCAGGGCGGCAACTTCGCTTTCAAAACGTTCAAGCGTGGTTCCCAATCCCGAAATGAATTGGAAAGGGTGCTCTGCGGTTGCTTCTTCTACTAATGTTTTTTGACCGTCTTGCATAACGTACAGTTTGTATGCTACGGTGATGTACTTATTTTCCATGTTTTTTATATTATAAATGTACTGAATTATGTGCGGGAATTGCTTTCCCGACGTGCAAAGATACAAATTAATTCATATCCCGACGGGTTATTCTATTTATATTAATAGACTTTGGTATATGTTTTTCTATGGCCGGTGTAACTTGTGTGATTTTCAGGTTTGCCTTTTTATATATAATAATCATGTTCTTGTTGGTATTGAAATATGATGGTGATAATTCAGAAGCTAAAATTGGATATGCAATGATGGCTTTGGAAGCTTATGGCTGTAAAGTTAATCATAAGAGCAATTATGATTTTTATCGCATTAAACAAGAGATTGATAGAAAGCAGCCTGTATACAGTATATGTTCCTTTTGAAAATTCAGGAGGTCTTAATAAGAAAACGCACGGCTTTGTGATAAAATGATTATTTAAAAGCCTGTTTGGTTACGAATAATAATTTATAAGAAAAAAAATCTTCATTTTATTTGTTTGTTACGAAAAACGCTTTACCTTTGCACTCATCAAAGCAACAAAGAAAAAAGATATATGAACGTTACTACTCTAAATAACCTGGCAGTCCTGCATATTATTCGCTTCGTGGTGATTACACCGGGAGAGTGAGAAAGGTTGTGTATGTGTAGTTGTACATATAAAGATATATTTGAAGGCCTTTCTCACATGAATGAGAAAGGCTTTTTTAGTAAAAGAAAGTTAGGACGTTTTAGACAATAGAATAAAATGAAAAATCAGTTACGAAGCTCTTATAGCACACAAGGTCGCCGAATGGCTGGGGCAAGGGCCCTTTGGGTGGCAAATGGCATGAAGAAAGAAATGATGGGAAAACCCATTATTGCAATAGTAAACTCGTTTACGCAATTTGTCCCCGGACATACGCACTTGCACGAGATAGGTCAGCAGGTGAAGGCTGAAATTGAGAAGTTGGGATGCTTTGCTGCCGAATTTAATACCATTGCCATCGATGACGGCATCGCGATGGGGCACGATGGGATGCTCTATTCACTGCCGAGCCGGGATATCATTGCCGACAGCGTGGAATATATGGTCAATGCCCATAAAGCGGATGCGATGGTATGCATCAGTAACTGTGACAAAATTACTCCGGGTATGCTTATGGCGGCCATGCGGCTGAATATTCCCACTGTGTTTGTATCGGGAGGACCGATGGAAGCAGGAGAATGGAACAACCGGCATCTCGACTTGATTGACGCGATGATTAAATCGGCAGATTCATCGGTCAGTGATGAAGAGGTGGCTCAAATAGAGAATAATGCTTGTCCCGGTTGCGGCTGTTGCTCGGGAATGTTTACCGCCAATTCTATGAATTGTCTGAATGAGGCTATCGGATTGGGACTGCCGGGAAACGGAACGATTCTGGCTACTCATGCCAACCGTACCCGGCTGTTTAAAGATGCGGCCGCATTAATTGTGAAGAATGCATATAAATATTATGAAGAAGGGGATGACAGCGTGTTGCCGCGAAGCATTGCCACGCGTGATGCTTTTCTCAATGCCATGACGCTGGATATAGCTATGGGAGGGTCTACCAATACGGTTCTTCACCTGTTGGCTATTGCCCACGAAGGCGGAGTGGACTTTAAAATGGATGACATCGATATGCTTTCACGTCGTGTGCCTTGTCTTTGCAAAGTAGCTCCCAATACACAGAAATACCACATTCAGGATGTAAATCGTGCGGGAGGTATCCTTAATATATTAGGTGAACTGGCCAAAGGCGGTCTGTTGAAAACGGATGTGAACCGTGTGGATGGTATGACACTGGCCGATGCTATCAGAAAATACAGTGTGACCGTAGATGAACCGGATGCTGAGGCTAAACGTATTTACTCTAGTGCGCCGGGTAATAAGTTCAATATTACTTTGGGCTCTCAGAATGCTGCTTACAAAGAACTCGACACCGATCGTGCCAATGGTTGTATCCGTGACTTGGAACACGCTTACAGCAAGGACGGTGGGTTGGCTGTACTGAAGGGAAATATCGCTCAGGACGGTTGTGTGGTGAAAACAGCCGGAGTGGACGAAAGTATCTGGAAGTTTTCGGGTCCGGCCAAGGTGTTTGATTCACAGGATGCTGCTTGCGAGGGTATCTTGGGAGGAAAGGTGGTCAGTGGTGATGTCGTAGTAATTACCCACGAAGGGCCGAAAGGTGGTCCCGGTATGCAGGAAATGCTTTATCCTACTTCTTATATCAAATCAAAACATCTTGGAAAGGAGTGTGCTTTGATTACTGACGGACGTTTCAGCGGAGGTACATCAGGATTGAGTATCGGACATATTTCTCCTGAAGCTGCCGCAGGCGGCAACATCGGAAAGATAGTGGATGGCGATATTATCGAAATCGATATTCCGAACCGCAGTATCAATGTGAAACTGAGCGATGAAGAGCTTGCGGCGCGTCCCATGACTCCGGTGACCCGCAACCGCTATGTACCGAAGAGTCTGAAAGCCTATGCTGCCATGGTGAGTTCGGCAGACAAGGGCGGTGTGAGAATCATTGACTAATAAAAAAGAATAGATATTATATGGCAAAAGAACAAATAACAGGAGCAGAGGCCTTGATGCGTTCCTTGGAGTATCAGGGAGTAAAGACTCTTTTCGGATATCCGGGAGGCTCCATCATGCCTACTTTTGATGCTTTATATCATCATCGAGATACATTAAATCATATATTGGTTCGTCACGAACAAGGAGCTGCTCATGCGGCACAAGGTTTTGCCCGCGTGTCGGGTGAAGTGGGAGTCTGTCTGGTTACCAGCGGTCCCGGTGCCACGAATACTATCACCGGCATTGCTGATGCCATGATTGACAGTACGCCTATTGTGGTGATTGCCGGACAGGTGGGGGCTTCGTTCTTGGGAACAGATGCGTTTCAGGAGGTTGATTTGGTGGGTATCACTCAACCTATCTCCAAATGGAGCTATCAGATTCGTCGGGCAGAGGATGTGGCTTGGGCAGTGGCACGCGCTTTTTATATTGCCAAAAGCGGACGTCCCGGTCCTGTTGTGCTGGACTTTGCCAAGAATGCTCAGGTAGAAATGGTGGACTATGAACCGATGAGGCTTGATTTTATCCGTAGTTATGATCCTGAGCCCAACCCGGATAAAGGGTGTCTTCAGGAAGCTGCCGAACTGATAAACGGTGCTCGTAAACCATTGGTTTTGGTCGGTCAGGGAGTGGAGCTTGGTAATGCACAAGATGAATTGCGTGCCTTTGTCGAGAAAGCCGATATGCCTTGCGGATGCACTTTGCTGGGACTTTCTGCCTTGCCTACCGACCACAGGCTCAATAAAGGTATGCTGGGTATGCACGGTAATCTCGGTCCGAATGTCAAGACCAATGAATGTGATGTGTTGATAGCCGTGGGAATGCGTTTTGATGACCGTGTGACCGGCAAACTTGATACATACGCCCGACAAGCAAAGATCATTCATCTGGATATCGATTCATCGGAAATAGATAAGAATGTAAAGGTGGATGTGCCTGTCTTGGGTAATTGCAAGCAGACACTTGCTATATTGACGCAACTTATCGGCGAAAATGAACATACCGAATGGATTGATAGCTTTGCCGAATATGAAAAGACGGAATATGAACAGGTAATCAGGAAGGAGATTCATCCTTGTGAAGGTGCGCTGAATATGGGCGAGGTGGTTCGTGCTGTGAGCGAGGCTTCGCATCACGAAGCTATTTTGGTGACCGATGTAGGACAAAACCAGATGATGGCGGCACGTTACTTTAAGTATAGCAAGAATCGTAGTATTGTTACTTCCGGCGGATTGGGAACCATGGGCTTTGGTCTTCCTGCTGCAATCGGGGCCACTTTCGGTCGTCCTGACCGCACTGTGTGCGTGTTTATGGGTGACGGAGGATTGCAGATGAATCTTCAGGAACTGGGGACCATTATGGAACAGAAAGCTCCGGTAAAGATTATTTTGCTGAACAATAATTATCTGGGCAATGTTCGTCAGTGGCAGGCGATGTTCTTCGGCCGCCGCTACTCGTTTACACCGATGTTGAATCCGGATTACATGAAAATAGCCGAAGCCTACGAGATTCCTTCCCGGCGTGTGATGAAGCGGGAAGAGTTGCAGGATGCCATCCATGAAATGCTGACCACCGAAGGTCCGTTCCTTTTGGAAGCTTGTGTGATAGAGGAAGGTAATGTGTTGCCGATGACACCTCCGGGAAGTTCGGTAAACCAGATGTTGTTAGAATGTTAAAAGAGTAAGCTTATGGATAAGACATTATATACATTAATCGTTCATTCGGAAAATATTGCCGGTTTGCTGAACCAGATTACTGCTGTGTTTACCCGCCGGCAGATTAATATAGAAAGTCTCAATGTTTCGGCTTCTTCTATCAAAGGAGTACATAAATACACTATTACAGTGTGGACTACCAAGGATATTATTGAAAAGGTGGTGAAGCAGATAGAAAAGAAAATCGATGTATTGCAGGCGCATTATTTCACTGATGACGAAATCTTTCTGCATGAGATAGCACTCTATAAGGTGTCCATACCTGAGTTTCAGTCCAATCCCATCGCATCGAAAGTAATCCGCCGTTACAATGCACGCATTGTGGAAGTGAACCCTGTCTTTGCTATTGTCGAGAAGGCAGGAATGACAGAGGAAATCACTTCTCTGTATGAGGAGTTGCAGGCATTGGGTTGCGTATTGCAGTTTGTCCGTTCGGGGCGTGTGGCTATCACTACCAGCTGCTTTGAGCGTGTCAATGAGTATCTTACACAGCGTGAGGAAAAATATCGTCAACAGAAGGAAAGAAAGGAGCTGTAATGAGTGACAATAAAGTTGGAACGTACAAGTTTGTGGCAGAGCCTTTTCATTGCGATTTCACCGGAAAACTGACAATGAGTGTATTGGGGAATCATCTGTTGAATTGTGCCGGATTTCATGCCGCCGACCGTGGATTCGGTATTGCCACATTGAATGAGAACCATTATACATGGGTACTTTCCCGTTTGGCTATTGAGTTGGAGGAGATGCCTTGCGAGTATGAGTCTTTCAGTATTCAGACGTGGGTGGAGAATGTTTATCGCCTTTTTACCGACCGTAACTTTGCCATTCTTGACCACGAGGGGAATGCAGTGGGCTATGCCCGTTCGGTGTGGGCGATGATAAGTATGGAAACTCGTAAACCTGCCGATCTGCTGACTCTTCACGGAGGGAGCATCACCGACTATGTGTGTGATAAAGATTGCCCTATCTCCAAGCCCGGTCGCATCAAAGTGACCGAGAAGACACCTCTTGTGGAGTATCGGACAAAATACAGTGATATCGACATCAACGGGCATGTAAACAGTATTAAGTATATCGAACACATCCTCGATTTGTTTCCCATCGAAGTATTCAAGGAAAAGCGGGTAAAGCGTTTTGAAATGGCATACGTGGCCGAAAGTTATTATGGCGATACTTTGAGTTTCTATCGTGAGGAAGTGGGAGAGGGAGAGTATGACATAGAAGTAAGAAAGAACGGTACGGAAGTAGTCGTTCGCAGTAAAGTGATATTGATTTAATTTAATAATAATAGGATGGCGTAGTGCTGTCCGTAAAAATTAGTTTTAAAAATGGCACAATTGAATTTTGGCGGTGTTACAGAAACTGTAGTTATCCGCGATGAATTTCCTTTGGAAAAAGCACGTGAAGTATTGAAAGATGAAACAATCGCTGTAATCGGTTATGGTGTACAGGGTCCGGGGCAGTCTTTGAACCTGCGTGACAATGGTTTTAATGTAATCGTTGGTCAGCGTCCGGGAAAAACATATGAAAAAGCGGTTGCTGACGGATGGGTTCCGGGAGAAACTCTGTTCGGCATTGAAGAAGCCTGCCAGAAAGCAAGCATTATTATGTGTCTGTTGTCTGATGCAGCTGTTATGTCTGTATGGCCCACTATTAAACCTTGTCTTACTCCGGGTAAGGCTCTTTATTTCTCTCATGGTTTTGCCATTACTTGGAGCGACCGTACAGGTGTGGTTCCTCCTGCCGATGTTGACGTAATCATGGTTGCCCCCAAAGGTTCGGGTACTTCATTGCGTACCATGTTCCTCGAAGGTCGCGGCTTGAACTCTTCATACGCCATCTATCAGGATGTAACCGGTAAGGCTTACGAACGTACTATCGCTTTGGGTATCGGTATCGGTTCCGGCTATTTGTTTGAGACTACTTTCCAGCGTGAAGCTACTTCGGATTTGACAGGTGAACGCGGTTCATTGATGGGTGCTATTCAGGGATTGTTGCTGGCACAGTATGAAGTGTTGCGTGAAAACGGACATACTCCTTCTGAAGCATTCAACGAAACTGTGGAAGAACTGACTCAGTCATTGATGCCGCTGTTTGCAAAGAATGGTATGGACTGGATGTATGCTAACTGTTCTACTACTGCCCAGCGCGGTGCATTGGACTGGATGACTCCGTTCCACGATGCTATCAAGCCTGTGGTTGAAAAACTGTATCACAGCGTGAAGACCGGTAACGAAGCTCAGATTTCTATCGACTCTAACTCTAAACCCGATTATCGCGAAAAGTTGGAAGAAGAGTTGAAAGCATTGCGCGAAAGTGAAATGTGGCAGACTGCCGTTACAGTTCGTAAACTTCGCCCTGAGAATAATTAATATATTCCGCCTTAAGTGGAAAAGGGGATGTGTCAAACGACCTTGACACATCCCCTTTTATATTATAATAGTGTGATGATTGTGTTTCTTGTAAACTCAAAAAAGGAGGGTATGTCGAAGCTCTCATAAACTAAAAATCACCCTCGCCACAACGACCTGTGGCGAGGGTGATTTCGATAAAAAGGGAGTTTTGACACACTTCCCTTTCCATTTATGATTTAGACGAGGATAGACTTAGAAATATAAGTAGCGGTCATCTTTTACTTCTGCTTTCTTATATAAGTCGCTGATGAAGCTGTTTGAATAGCGTGCTGCCATATTTTCCAAATTGCTTTCTTCTGTTTTAGCATCGAATGTTTCGGCACTCTTGTCTTTATTGATAATCTGCATTACATACACGCCTGCATTACCCTTGATGGGAGCAGTAGTCTTGTTTACCTCAGTTTTACTAGCAAAAGCACCTAATACAGGTTCGCTGGCACGAGTAATAGAAACATAAGCGGGTGCTGCAAAAGTGATGTGTTTTACAGTATCGCTCACTGCATTTGCAGCACTCTTGGCTTTATTAATGTCTGCACCGTTCAATTCTGCCATAATCTTTTCAGCTTTCTTATCTTTGATAATTTCGGCTTTCAGCATATCTGCCACCAAATTGATGTTACGGTAGCCGGCAGGATTTATCTTTTCAAGTGCAACTACCATCAAGTGGTCGTTTTCACCACATTCATACAAGGGAGATACTTCACCTTCTTTAGCAGCAAAGATCCATTTCAATGCGTCGCGAGTACCTTTCACACCACCTACATAGTGTTCACCGCTACGGAAATCAGCACGTTCTAACAAACGATAACCGTTGTCTTCTGCATTGGCTACAATCTTATCCATAGTAGTGTTCTGTGCTACGAACTGGCTGAAATCATTGTATGCCTTATTGTAAGTTTCTTTGCTGAATTCTACCGGACGTTTGATGATTGCTACCTGATATTTATCTTTCATGGCTTTCTTGTCCATTACCTGAAGGATGACGTTAGCCTGACCGACTTGCAAATTGTTCAGTTCTTTAATACCGCTGTTAATCAAGGTATTGATAAATTTAGCGTTTTCAGCATCAAGAGCAGCACCTTCATAATTGCGTGCTGTCAACCAACTTGCTTCACCTGTCTGACCATATTTTTGAGCAAGCTCGGCAAAATCCGCACCACCTTTCAGAGCTGTGAAAATACTGTCTGCCAAGGTCTTAGTCTTTGCTTCTGTATCGGCATATACCTGAATCTGACGGAATTGGATTGAGTCAGGAGCTGTTTGTTTTGCTAAGATTCTGAAAGCGTTGTATGAGTCGTCAGCTTGGTTGTAGTAAGGACCGTAAACTTCACCGAGCTTCACTGAGTCCAAACGGGCTACGATGTCGTTGGGAAGTACTGTCTTGTTTACAACCACTTCAGAGAAAGGTACTACAGAGTTGGTAGAACGAACGAATGTGCTCATATCAGCAACATTAGCCAACTGAGTAGAATATTCTGTAACTTCGTCTAAAACTTCTTTACGGTCTTCGTCAGAAGGAGTAACCAAAACATCGATATATTTGATGTTGCGAGTTTCTACCGGTTGTTCGAAAGTTTCTTTTTTCTTATTGTAAAGCGCTTTGATTTCTTCGTTTGAAACAGTGATTGTAGAATCGTTGATAGAAGAATAAGGAACAGCAGCCAGCAATACATCAGTCTGATTTGTGCGTGAAGCAAATGCGTCTTCGGCAGAAACAGGATTTGAAATTAATGATTTAGCCAGCAAGTTCTGATATTTTTCAGCTAAAGCAGTTTGTCTCAAAGTCTTTTCAATGAAGTTCCAAAAAGCACCCATTTTCTGATAGTATTCTACATACTGTGCAGGCATTTGGCTTTTGCCCAAGTTGGCATAGTCTACCAAAAACTTTTTCAGCATGTCTTTGTCAAAAGCACCGGTTTGCGGGTTGCGGAATGGAGTCTGCATTAACAACGGGTGAGTGCCTTCTTCGATAATTGCTTGGATTTCAGCATCGCTTACAGTCAGACCTAACTTTTTGGCTTCTGCTGTAATTAATTGATTGTTTACGTAAGATTGCCAAACTTGGTCTTTCACTTGAGTCAGTTGGTCATCGTTAAGAGAGTTCAAGCCTTGAGTGAGCTTAATAACTTCTGCGTATTCATCAACCATTTTCTGATACTCTTGTGCGGTGAGTGTTTTTCCATTGATTTCACCTACGTCTTGTTTTCCCTGATGTGGCTGGAGTACTTTCCATGCGTCACCCGCAATAAATGCGAAAAGGGCAAGACCGATTACAACGACCAACAGAGGGCCTTTACTTCTAATTGTTTGTAATGTTGCCATTTCTAAATTATACTATTTTGTTTATTGTTTTTCTATACTTTATAGATTTAGCGCACGAAGATACAAAAAATGCGGTTTACAATCTATTTTATTGTGAAAAAAATCTGTTATTCGGTCACTTTCAGCTTCACAAGCTCAATTTTAGTAGCCGTAACTTTAATTATTTTGAACTGGAAATTGTCGAATTTTATCACTTCATGCATTTTGGGAAAGCTTTGGTAATGGTGTAGGATGAGACCGCCGACAGTTTGATATTCATCGCTTTCGGGCAAATCGAGTGAGAAAAGTTCATTCGCTTTCTCTATTTCCAGACGTCCTGAAAGGATGTATTCATTGTCGCCGATTTCTTTGGCTATGTAAGATGTGGTATCATGTTCGTCTTCTATTTCGCCAAAAATTTCTTCTACTAAATCTTCCAGTGCCACAATGCCCGAAGTGCCGCCAAATTCATCGACTACCACTGCCAATGATTTCTTTTGCTGCATGAATAGCTTCATCAGCTTATGTGCGCCCATCGTTTCGGGAACAATGGGAAGCTGGCGGATATGTTCAGCCCAATCTGTTACTTCGCGGAACATTTCTGATGAATGGATGTAACCGACAATATTGTCTATATTTTCCTTGTATACAATAATTTTGCTGATTCCACTTTCTATGAAACGTGCTTTTAATTCTTCGAGTGAAGTGCCGTATTCGATGGATACTATTTCGGTACGAGGAACCATGCAGTCACGGATTTTTATATTGGAAAAGTCAAGTGCATTTTGGAATATTTTGATTTCGGTGTCAATTTCTTTTCCATTGTCAGTGTCTTGGATGCTGCTTTGAATGAAATAGTCCAAATCTACTTTTGTAAATGCTTTGTCACTTGCTTCTTTATTCACTTTTATGCCGAAAATGCGTAATATCAGGTTGGATGAACTTGATGCAAATTTGCTGATAGGGTAGAGGACTATGTAACAAATGAATGCAGGAACAGCCAATATATTCAATGTTAAGTTGGGATTGATTTTGAATAGTGTTTTAGGTAGAAATTCACCGGTTACCAAGATGATTAATGTCGAGATGATGGTTTGAATCAGTACCAGAAGGAACTCGTTTTCGATGAGGCCTGCCAAGATATTTTGTTCGATGACCTGAGCCATCAATATACCGTAAATGACAAGGGCTATATTGTTTCCTACCAGCATGGTAGAAATGAAATTGTTCGGGTCATGAAAGAAGATGGAAAGGATTCGAGAGGTAAGGCTCTGGCTGTTACGATCCATCTCAAAGCGTAGTTTATTTGAGGAAACAAAGGCTATTTCCATACCTGAAAAGAATGCGGAAAAAGCCATTGTGATAAGTATTTCTATGATGATGCCCATAATGATAAATTGATTAATGTACCGAGTCGGTCTTGATACTGTCCGAAGCAGCAACTTTTGTACTGTCTGCCGGGGTTGTGTCTTTTACAATAAACTCACCGCCACTGTTGTATATTTCGTATTCGGTCAGTTGTTGGTTCGACTTGAATCCATATTGTCCATTTATAATGCTTTTGTCCGCTTGTTCGATACGGATAGGCTTGTCAGAGTAAATTTGTTCTTTTGCTTCGTCCCAAAACAGAAGTTGTGTATCAAATTTGTCCCCTTGAAGGTTGCGGATGTGCACATTGCTTCTCAGTTCCCAAAGTTTCTTTTTCTCGTAATAATAAGCTGTATCGGCTTTGATGCTGGCATCGATGTGAAACAGAGAATCGAATTTCTCCAAATAGACTCCTTTTTCAAAAGCCCAATAAGGTGGGTTCTTTTTATCGTATATTTCCCACTCTTCGGTAATAATTTTGTAGCGTGTGATGCCCGAATCGGATATTAAGGTAGTCACTCCCAGCGTTTTCATGGTAGGGAGAGAATCACGTTCGGTTATGGCTTCTGCCAAGTTCTTATTGTCTCCCGAACATGCGGGGAATAAAACAAACATAACAGTTGTCCAAACGACAACTGTTATGTTCATAAATATAAGGTGTGAATTTCGTTTTTTTACAACTGACATAATTATCTGATAGTAGTTGTTTCACCAATCCATCCGCCGATTGTTACACTGTCACCTTTCTTCAATCCGAGGAAGAATAAGTCTTCATCTTTCGGAGTATAGCGTGAGTAAGTGCCAATCAACTTGTTTGCTTCTTCTTCTACGCTTGAATCTACACTCTTAGCTCTCTGTAATTTGTCAATAACGGCAAAGTATGTACATTTGTTCAATGCATTTTCATCGCTCCAGTTGGGGCTTGATGCATACATATTAGCTATCAGGATATAGGGTTTACCGTTGCTTCCATCCAATGAGATAGATTTCAGTGCATATTGTTTAGCTTTGCTCAATTGTTTTTTATTAAACAGGATGGCAGCAGTCTTATAGCAATAATCTGCTTTTTTCACAGGGTCTTGTTCCAGTTCGATTGCCTGGTCAAAGTATGTGATACATTTGTCCAAGTCGCCTTTCTTGAAATACATATATCCGCAACCGATAGCTGTTTCTGAAGTCGGTTCAATAGCATGTGCATGTTCGGATGCAGCAAAGTATGCTTCCTGTTCTGTGCATCCTAACATTTGCATTACGCTGATTACTTGTTTTAAATAATCCAGATTAGTCTTGTTCTGTTCAACTTTCGGAGCGTAAATAGATTGCAAATTATCGCAAGTAGCCACACCACTGTTAATGAAAAATGCATCGATGTTGTCTTTGGCAACTTTCAACAGTTCTTTGGTCTTTGCTTTAGTCTCTTTTTTGAATGCTGCGTCTGCATAACCGGCAGCAGCGATATAGTCTTGAATGAACTGTTCTTTGTGTGTTTCATCAGCCTTAACCTTACGTCCGGAAACATCGGTAAATTCTTGAAGTACAAAGTAATCGGCGTTATCTTTTTCTAATTCAACGGCTTCTTTGAACAAATTATATGCAGTATTCAGGTCAGGACATCCCATTGTGAAATAGTCGTGAGCTTTCATTCCGATAATAGAACCTTTAGTTACAGGGGTTTTAACGTAGCTGTTCAAAATGTCCAGGTATTTAATACGTTGATCGTGTACTTTCATCAGTTCTTCAAAATATTGCTTTTGCTTAGCTGCATCTTTTTCATTGGCAATGAACCAACGAAGAATCTTTGCACCGTTTGTGTAAGTACCTGCCTGAGCAATAGGAGCTTCATTGAATACACTCTTCCACGGGGTATAAGCATCCTTGAAGTTGTTTGTTTTTACGTACTCAGAATAGATACTGATGTTTTGCAGACAGTTAATACTGTCTTGACCATGACCATACCTTGAACCGTCTGACGCTCCGGTTTGAGCGAAAGAAGCTGTTGCACTTAAAGAAAGAGCGAACAGCGCTGTTACCATCTTCATTTTCATCGTATATAAATTTAGTTATTATTATTATTAAAACTCTATCTTGTTGTTTGTTAATCTACTTTCCACTTCATAAACCAACGTTCGTTGAAGGTCAGTCCGATGTTGATTTTTAAATAGTTTTCTTCCAGCATTCCTTTTACTTTCGGACTTACTCTTACATATTGTCCCGAGATATTCAGGATGGACTTGCTTTGGAACAGCGGGAAGCCGAAACCGGCACTTACTCCATATTCACGAGTACCGTCCTGACCGTCTACTTTGGTGTATGGATCTGAATAATATCCACCAACACGGTAGCGGACACGTTTCAGATAATTGCGGCTGTAGGGGTTGGGAACAAACTCAGCACCTGCGGCTATTTTTGTACGGTTGCTGAAATAGCTTTTCTCATTATAGAATTTTGCATCCTCCCATTGTTGATAGGTAAAATCGGCCCCTATAGTCAGTCGGTTGTCATATACATAAGTCAAACCGGCTCCAAAGGTATGTGGCAAACTGAATGCGTTGGTAATCGTATCACCTGTCTGGGTAGAAGGATAATCAGCTCCGTTCAACCACTTCTGATTGTATTTATATCCTTTGCCATTCACTGAATGTCCCAGTGAATATACGGCACCAAAGTTCAAAACGTGTTTTTTATTGAATTTATAACTATATTGCAAGCCAAAGTCCAGTTTATAATCATTGATGGATATCTTGTCCAATCTGACACTGCTAAATGAACTTGAGTTGCTGAAAGCAGTTGTTACAGAATGTGTGATATCACCATATATATAAGAGATGTTTGCACCGATTGACAAGTTGTCGAGGACTTTGAAACCTACACCTGCAAATACTTGCTGCAAACCTCCGTCACCAGCGTAAGAAGCAGTCTTATTGATAACGGTTCCGTCTTCGTCCTTAGTCAATTCGGAAGTGTTGCTCAGACTGTATCCTACTGTAGAGAAAGGGAGAAATCCCACAGCCATTCCCATACGTTTCCATAAACGGAATTGCATGGCCAGATAATCAAAACTTGAATTTTTAGCGTTAGTCTTTATATTGCCTTCCTTAAAGTTGGCATTTTGCAAAGTCATGCCGGCATCAAACAAGAACGTCAAAGAATCAACTGCCGTATATGACGCCGGATTAGATGCGTTGATTTGATAACCGTTTCTTAATCCATAGGCTATTCCACCCATCGCTTTGCTATTACCGAAGCCTTGATCGGCCAATGAACCAAATCCATAGCGCGTATAAGGTGAGTTTGTGCTTGTTTGGGCTATGGTCAGCCCAGTGAATGTGAGTATAATTAACGCACTAATCAGTCTTTTATAATTTATCATTATAGCTTAATATTCTGTTTAAACCTTTCAATACTAAAAATCTATCTGCAAAGATGATACTTTTTAAGTTTGTATCAAAAGAAAAATCATCTCCGCCTGTTAAAAAAACCAAAACTCCGGGGTAATTCTTTTGAATAAGGGAGATGTATCCGCTCATTTCAAGTTCCATACCTCTGATAACTCCGGCACGGATAGCAGTTTCTGTCGTTTGTCCATAAAGGGGGATGTCTCCTTTGGCACTGACTTTAGGCAGCTTGTCCGTAAATATATTGAGTGCTTTGAAGCGCATGCGCATTCCGGGAGATATATTGCCACCGTGGTATTGGTGTTGTGCATCGATGAAATCGTATGTGACACATGTTCCGGCGTCAATAACCAGTATATCATTATTGGGTTTCAGCCATGTGGCGGCTACAACGGCGGCAAGTCTGTCCATTCCCAGTGTTTGAGGTGTCTTGTACAGATTGGTGATGGGAACCGGAGTTTCGTGACTTAGCTCTATGATTTTAAAGGGCAACTTGTCCAGTTGTCGGCGGATCGTGTTGCTTAATGTGATGACAGAGGCTATGATACCTCGTTCCAAGGGGTATCGGGAGCAAAGCATCGGCAGGCTGTCCAATGAATGATTGGAGCCACGGAATACTTCTACCAACTCGTCTTTGTCAAAGATAGCCAGCTTGGCTACTGAATTTCCTATATCAATTATTAAATTCACAACTTTGCTTTTATGGCTGCAAAGTAACGCAAAAAATAAATAGGAATTGCAATAAAAAACGGTATTTGTGAGGTATTAATTAATATTTAGGTGTACTTTTGCAGCGTAAATTGTAATTTTGATACGGATAAACAATGATTCAGTGGTATCAAAACATTGATTAATATGAAGAAACTGCTTGTTCTACTTTATTTAATATTGGCTTCCTGGAGTGTTCGTGCTCAGCAGGATAGTGTAAGGGTGAGTTTGCTGACTTGTGCGCCGGGAACCGAGATATATGAATTGTTCGGTCATACGGCTATTCGTTACGAAAATCCGGCAGAGGGGAAGGACTTGGTTTTTAATTATGGTATCTTCAGTTTCAATACTCCTAATTTTGTGCTGCGCTTTGTGAAAGGTGAAACTGATTATCGGTTGGGAGTGGTGCCTTATTCTTATTTTGAAGGAGAATATGCCGTGCGCGGCTCTTCGGTCTATCAGCAAACACTGAATCTTACCGACGAAGAAAAACAAAAGATATGGGATTTGCTTGAAGAAAATTATCGTCCAGGGAACCGGATTTATCGTTATAATTATTTTTATGATAATTGTACTACGCGTGCGCGTGACAAGATAGAAGATTGTATCGATGGAAAAGTAGTTTATCCGCAGGCGGAAGAAGGGGTCACTTTCAGGGATATTGTTCACCGGTGCACGAAAGGGAATGAATGGGATGAGTTAGGAATTGATCTTTGTCTTGGCAGCGAGGCGGATGTTCCCATTGACGGACGAAAGCAAATGTTTGCTCCTTTTAATATGTTGGAAGCGGCAAGGGGCGCGGTCATTATGCAAGGAGACAGTGTTCGTCCGTTGGTACTCAGTGAGTCGAAAGTGGTGGATGTAGAGCCGGAAGAAGCAGAACCGGGTTTCCCATTGTCTCCTCTGTCGTGTGTATGCATATTGTTGGTTGTGACTTGCATTATTGTATGGCTTCAATTGAAATGGAAGAAGGTGATTTGGGCTTGGGATTTGCTCTTGTTCGGAGCGCAGGGGCTAGCCGGATGTATCATTGCTTTTTTGTTTTTCTTTTCCATTCATCCGACAGTCGGCTCCAATTGGCTGATTGTTTTGTTCAATCCCATCCCCCTTATTTACTTGCCGGTGATGATTTATAAGGCGATAAAAGGTCGAAAAGACCTCTATCATTTAATAAATATGGCTTATTTAACGTTTTTTATAATGATAATGCCATTTATACAGCAAGAATTCAACGTAACGGTATTACCTTTGGCACTGTGTTTGCTTGTATGCTCTACAGGCCACGTATTTTTATATTACAGACAAAACAGTAAATGAAAGGACGCATCTTAACTTCTCTTCTGACCGTTATAGTATTAACGGGGCTTCAGGCACAAAATGTTCCTGCGGTTCCTAAGTTGGTGGTAGGGCTTACCATCGACCAACTGCGGACAGACTACATTGAAGCTTTCTCGGCTTTGTATGGAGAACGGGGCTTCAAACGGTTGTGGAAGGAAGGCAGAATATACCTGAATGCAGAATATGATTTTATCAATGTTGATAAATCATCGTCTGTGGCCGCTATTTATTCGGGAACTACTCCTTATACCAATGGTATTGTAGGGGATAACTGGATGGATCGTGCAACTCTGCGCGTTATCAATTGTGTGGACGACAATAACTTTATGGGGATTTATACTTCCGAGTCCACCTCTCCTGCCAAATTGAAAGTATCAAACCTGTCAGATGAGCTGGCAGTGGCCACACAAGGCGTAGCAGAAGTTTATTCCATTGCTCCTACCCGGGAAATGGCAGTGTTGGCTGCCGGTCATGCAGCCAAAGGTGCTTTCTGGATTAATGATGAAACAGGAAAATGGAGTGGAAGTACATATTATGGCACTTTTCCTTCCTGGATTTCTACTTATAACGATTATCAGGGACTTGATTTTCGCATCAGTGATATGGTGTGGGGACCTTATCTGCCTGTTACCGCTTATAAATATCTGACTACAGAAACCAAGCAGCTGACTTTCAAACATAATTTTGATGATGAAAGGAAGCAGAAATACAGAAGGCTGAAAACCAGTCCTTATGCCAATGACGAGGTGAATCGTTTGGTAAATGCTTGTCTCAATTCTACTTCCATCGGTAAGGATAATGTGCCGGATTTATTGTCTTTGGCTTATTATGCCGGAAATTATGATCACAAATCTCCGTCTGAATTACCTTTGGAGATGCAGGATACCTATGTCCGTTTAGATAATAGTATTGCCGAGTTGTTGGATATGATTGATAGAAAAGTAGGTTTACATAACACTCTTTTCTTCATTACCTCCACCGGATATACAGATCCCGAACCGGCTGATCCTCCTCAATATAAGATTCCCAGTGGAGAATTCTATATTCAGCGTTGTTCTGCATTGTTGAATCTTTATCTGGCTGCGATCTATGGCGAAGGCCAGTATGTGGAAGCTCATCACGAACAGGAAATTTATTTGAATCATAAGCTTATTGAGCAGAAACAACTTAACTATACCGAGATTTTGGCTCGTTCGTCGGAATTCCTGGTGCAGTTTAGCGGTGTGAAGGACGTCTATTCTTCACAACGCTTGCAGTTGGGCTCTTGGACTCCTACTATCGATAAAATAAAGAACAGTTATAATCCGGCGTGTTCCGGTGACTTGTGGATAGAGGTTTTGCCCGGCTGGTCGGTTGTCCGTGAACATTCTTTAGATAAAAGAGTAGTGCGTGAAGCTTATGCTTCTTCACCCCTCGTTTTAGTGGGATGGAATATGAAGCCCGAAATTATTCACACCCCTGTGAAGATTGGCAATATTGCACCTACTGTAGCCCATTTCATGCGCATTCGGGCGCCCAATGCCTCTACTTTGGCTCCGATGACTGACATCCGCAAATAATATTTAGAGAGAGAAGTGCAAATAAATCAGCATTTTATTTTAACTTTGCACTTTCAAAATTAACCAAATTAGAAAATAATAAAAACAAAAATACAATGGGATTTAATGAATTTATCGGCAAATTGTTTGGAAACAAGGCCACCCGTGACATGAAAGAAATAAAGCCGTGGGTAGACAAAATCAAGGCTGTATATCCGGAAATTGCCAAACTGAGCAATGATGAGCTTCGTGCCAAAACAGAGGAACTGAAAAAGTATATCCACGATTCGGCTACGGAAGAACAAAAAAAGATAGAAGAGCTGAAAGCTACTATCGAAACTACTGAGTTAGAAGATCGTGAAGGCATCTTTACGCAGATTGACAAGTTGGAAAAAGAAGTGCTTGAAAAGTATGAAAAAGCATTGGATGATGTGCTTCCTCAAGCTTTTGCCATCGTAAAAGATACAGCCCGCCGATTCTCTGAGAATCCTGAAATCGAAGTGACTGCTACTGAGTTCGACCGTAACTTGGCTGCGCAGGGAAAAGACTTTGTGCGTATCGAAGGCGATAAAGCTATTTGGCAGAACCATTGGCTTGCCGGTGGTAACGATATGACATGGGGAATGGTGCACTATGATGTGCAGCTGTTTGGTGGTGTCGTTTTGCATAAGGGTAAGATTGCAGAAATGGCAACCGGTGAGGGTAAGACGTTGGTGGCTACTCTGCCGGTATTCCTGAATGCTTTGACCGGTAACGGTGTGCACGTGGTGACAGTCAATGATTATTTGTCAAAACGTGACTCGGAATGGATGGGACCACTTTATCAGTTCCACGGATTGAGTGTCGATTGTATCGATAAGCATCAGCCTAATTCTGACGCACGCCGCAGAGCATATATGGCCGATATTACTTTCGGTACGAACAATGAGTTTGGTTTTGACTATTTGCGTGACAATATGGCTGTCAGCCCGAAGGATTTGGTGCAGCGTAAACATAATTATGCTATTGTCGATGAGGTCGACTCAGTATTGATTGACGATGCGCGTACTCCGTTGATTATCTCCGGTCCTGTTCCAAAAGGTGAGGATCAATTGTTTGAACAACTCCGTCCATTGGTTGAACGTCTGTTTGAAGCTCAGAGAAAGCTGGCTACCCAATACCTTGCCGATGCCAAACGCTTGATTGCATCCGATGACAAGAAAGATCAGGAAGAAGGGTTCCTTGCTTTGTTCCGCAGTCATAAAGCGTTGCCTAAGAACAAGCCGTTGATTAAATTCTTGAGTGAACCGGGCATTAAGGCCGGTATGCTGAAGACCGAAGAAATCTATATGGAGCAGAACAACAAGCGTATGCCTGAAGCTACCGATCCTTTGTTCTTCGTAATCGATGAAAAGCAGAACAGTGTGGATTTGACAGACAAAGGTATTGATTTGATTACCGGAAATGCTGAAGATCCTACATTGTTTGTGTTGCCTGATATCACTTCTCAGTTGTCGGCTTTAGAAAACCAGACCGAACTGTCGGAAGAAGAGAAATTGGCCAAGAAGGATGAGTTGATGACTAATTATGCTATCAAATCGGAACGTGTACACACCATCAACCAGCTTTTGAAAGCATACGCCATGTTCGAAAAGGATGATGAGTATGTGGTGATTGACGGACAGGTGAAGATTGTAGACGAACAGACCGGTCGTATTATGGAAGGTCGTCGTTACTCAGATGGTTTGCATCAGGCTATCGAGGCTAAGGAAAGGGTGAAAGTGGAAGCGGCAACCCAGACTTTTGCCACTATTACTTTGCAGAACTATTTCCGTATGTACCACAAACTCTCGGGTATGACCGGTACAGCCGAAACGGAAGCTGGCGAATTTTGGGATATCTATAAATTGGATGTTGTTGTCATCCCGACCAATCGTCCGATAGCACGTAAAGATATGAACGACCGCGTCTACAAGACTAAGCGTGAAAAATATAAAGCTGTGATCGAAGAGATTGAAGAAATGGTAAAGGCAGGACGTCCTGTTCTGGTAGGTACTACTTCTGTAGAAATCTCTGAAATGCTGAGCAAGATGCTTTCAATGCGTAAGATTGAGCACAATGTATTGAATGCAAAGTTGCACCAGAAGGAAGCCGACATCGTTGCTCAGGCAGGTCAGAAGAGTATCGTGACCATTGCAACCAATATGGCGGGTCGTGGTACCGATATTAAGCTTAGTCCTGAAGTGAAAGCTGCGGGAGGTTTGGCTATTATCGGTACGGAACGTCACGAGAGCCGTCGTGTAGACCGCCAGTTGCGTGGTCGTGCAGGTCGTCAGGGAGACCCGGGATCTTCTGTATTCTTTGTCTCATTGGAAGACGACCTGATGCGTTTGTTCTCGTCAGACCGTATTGCCGGTGTCATGGACAGACTTGGATTCAAGGAAGGTGAAATGATTGAACACAAGATGATTTCCAATTCCATCGAGCGTGCTCAGAAGAAAGTAGAAGAAAACAACTTCGGTATCCGTAAACGTTTGCTTGAATATGATGACGTGATGAACAAGCAGCGTGTCGCTGTCTATACGAAGCGCCGCCATGCCTTGATGGGTGAACGTATCGGTATGGATATTGTGAATATGATTTGGGATCGTTGTGTGTATGCAGTCGAATTGGGCGATTATGATAATGTGAAGATGGAAATGTTGCAGATTTTGGCAATGGAGCCTCCTTTCACAGAAGAAGAATTCAATGCGAAGAAGCAGGAAGATTTGGCAGAACTGACTTTCGAGGCAGCAATGGCCAACTTCAAACGCAAGACAGAACGTATGGCACAGATTGCCAACCCTGTTATCAAACAAGTATTCGAATTGCAAGGACACATGTATGAAAATATTATGATTCCTATTACAGACGGTAAACGTTTGTATAATATTTCTGTTAACCTGAAAGCTGCTTATGAAACAGAAGGTAAGGAAATTGTGAAGTCATTCGAGAAAGCCATCCTGCTGCATACCATCGATGATGCCTGGAAGGAAAACTTGCGTGAACTTGACGAGTTGAAACATTCTGTGCAAAATGCAAGCTATGAGCAGAAAGATCCGTTGTTAATCTTTAAATTGGAATCAGTGAACCTGTTTGATAATATGGTCAATAAGATTAATAACAATACCATTTCCGTATTGACTCGCGGACAGATACCTGTACAGGAGCCTGAGCAAGTGCGTGAAGCAGCTCCCGAACCGGCAGCTCCCCGTCAGCAATATAGAGAGGAAAAGCGTGACTTAAGTGACCCCGATCAGCAGGCAGCAGCCGGTCACGATACTCGTGAAGTAAAGCGTGAGCCGGTACGTGCAGAAAAGACAGTAGGCCGTAATGACCTGTGTCCGTGCGGAAGTGGTAAGAAGTATAAGAACTGCCACGGAAAAAATGACTGATAAATAGACAATTTCATAGAAACGTCTGAGCAGAATTTTCTGCTTAGACGTTTTTTTATTCCTTTTAACTAATAAGTTCCTGCAAATAGCTTATTTTTGTCCTAACAAGTAATATTGGTCAGATATGAATAAAACGATTTCATTAATAGCGATAGTAACCGGTTTGGTTTTGACTTCATGCGGAAGTTTGCAAACGATTTCTTTTGAACAGTTGCAGGCTGCCGATGTCAGTTTTCCTGATGCAGTGCGGAATGTGGCTGTGGTGAACAACATGCCTGCCTATAAAGTGGGAGACAGTCATGATGTGATTAGTATGGAACTGAAAGGAGATGGCAAAACAGCTGCCGAAGCTTTGGCGGAGGAAATAGCGAATGCTAATTACTTTGAGCAAGTCATTATTTGCGACTCTGCTTTGCGCGGGCAGGATACCGAACTTCGTGAAGATGTGATGCTGACTCAGGATGAGGTACAGAAATTGGCTGCCGATTTGGGCGTTGATTTAATATTCTCTTTCGACAGATTGGATATTCACACCAAACGGGGAGCTTTATTCATAGATACATTTGACGGAGGTTTTTCGGTAGATGCTGTGGATGGCATTGTGGCTCCCGTTATCAGAATATATATACCTTCTCGGGAGCGTCCTATGCTCAGTTTTAGTAAGCAAGATACTATTTCATGGGAAATTGAGCCTACCTTATCAGATAAAAAAATAGTAAAGGAGGCTTCGGAATACGCTGCTACCATGCCTGTCAATTATCTTCTTCCGCATTGGAGGGAGGTATCCCGTTTTTATTTTGACGGAGGCAATGTGAGGATGCGCGATGCCGGAGTGTATGTACGCGAGAATAATTGGGATAGTGCATTTGAGTTGTGGAAGCAGATATACGATAAGGGTAAAGGGCGCCAAAAAATGCGTGCAGCCTTTAATATAGGGCTATATTATGAAATGAAAGACAATCCTGCAACTGCTATAGAATGGGTGGAAAAAGCAGATAAACTGGCAAAAGCCGGTACGACAGAAGCTACTGTTATTGCTTTCTATTTATTGAAATTGAAGGAGCGTCAGGTCCAATTGCCTCAGTTAAACATACAAATGAATCGTTTCAAAGATAATTTTTAAGGAATAAATGTTGCAGGAAAGATTTTTTTTGTACTTTTGAATATAAATAATTAAATAAAATTGATTTTGGTATGAAACTCAGTGCACAGTCACATGCTTCTATTGTATCATCCCTTCAGGAAGCAATCGATAAATTTATTGCTGACGGAGAGAAAACAGTAGTTACCGATATTCATTTGCAGCCTAAACAGGATAGCGGTGAACTAGTATTATTTAATGATGATGACGAGGAATTGTCGCGTACCATAATCGAAGAGTGGGTGGATTATGATGGAGATGATTTTTATGCCATTGCCGAACGGATTCTGAGAGGAGAGCTCAATTGCTTGCAGGAATCCGGAAAGTTGGATAATCTTTGTATCATGAAGCCGTATTCTTTTGTGTTGGTAGATGAAGATAGAGAAACGGTAGCCGAACTTTTATTGGTGGATGATGAAGACACATTGTTATTAAACGATGAACTGCTTAAAGGATTAGACGAAGAACTGGATGCCTTTTTGAAAGATTTACTTGAGAAATAACCGATTATAAATGACGGGCATTCCTACTGACTGGTAATGAGAAAGTATGTTTCACACTTATCGGGAAGGTAATAATCTGTATTACAATAGCTTGGTGTGAAACGTAGGATGTGAATCTTACTTATCATAAGGAATAGTCCTAAAAAAACTCTTTCATCTTTTCAGAAAAGACCTTGGAGTTTTCCAAAAAGACCTTTGTATTTTCGGAAAACTCCAAGGTCTTTTTTCCTGTATAAAGAAATTCTTTCAGGAAGAATGCCGTTTGAAATACTGCTTCCTCATCCATCTGTCGAATAACAGAAATAAGAAAATAGTTATGGCAAACAAGAAGTAGAAAAAAGGAATCTGTATGTCGTGAGTTACCGAAGGAAGCATTGCTTGGATAAACTCTGTCAGGCTATCGCCCAAATAATAAATCACTCCTGCGATGCCACTGGCCAGTAAGAGCAAGGAGGCGATAATGGTTGCCCATAATGTTCTTTGTTCTATTTTCTTTTCATGAAGTCGAGCGGCTTCTTCTACTTTCTGCATGGTGCGGAAAGTAAAGTTGGTGGACAGCCGAAACTGAGGTTGTTCCTTTATTGCCCTTTTCAATCCTTTATCTTTTAGTCCTTCGTTCATAGTTTTTCATTGGTTATAAGTACATACAATTTTTTGCGTATACGGTGCAATTTCACTTTTGTGTTGCTTTCTGTCATTCCCAGTATGAGAGCAATTTCGCTGACAGGCTTGTCTTCCATATAAAATAAGGTAATGACGGCCCGTTCGTCTGCATCAAGCTTTTTCATGGCTTTGTTCAGTTTGGCTATCTGTACCTCGCTCTCATCATTCAGCGTATCATCTATTTGTTCGTCCGAAATGTTGGCAAGCAGCGTATCATCCATGTCAAATAAGTCGTATTTTTTCTTTCGTACGGCCGAAATTGCAGTATTGTAAGCGATGCGGTATATCCACGTCGAAAAGTTGCTTTCCGCTTTGAATGAAGATAAGTGCCGGAAGGCTTTGAGGAAGGTATCTTGTGTAAGCTCTTCTGCATCTTCCTGGCTGGCAACGATACGAACAATCAAGGTAAATACCTGCTGACCGTATTTGTCCAGAAAATATTCATAGCGGGAAGTCTTTCCTTCCAATACATCTTGAATGATATGTGCTTCGTCGTATTCCATTTCACTTCTTTAGACGCATGCATATAGATAAGGTTACACTTTTGAAATAAAAAATATTTTTTGCCGTAAAGTTGTAACCTGACCGGAGATGCGGCGTCTAAAGGGTACAAAGGAACAAAATTAATAACTTAAATAGAAACGATTATGATGGATTTTATTATGGTGCCTACTATTCTGGCCATTATCACTTTGGGAATTTACAAGCTGTTTGAACTGTTTGTCTGCAAAAAGGAACGTTTGACTATTATTGAAAAGATGGGAGAGAAGTTTACTCCCGATATGCTGGAGCATAAGATTAACTTTTCTTCGACTGGAAACTTCTCTTTTTCGGCTTTGAAGTTGGGATGTTTGCTTACAGGAATGGGACTGGGAATGCTGGCCGGTTATGTGATTTGTGCCGCTACTATACCTGGTTATATTACCGGTGATAAACTTACTTACTATCAGAGCTCTATTCCTGAGCTTATTTATGGAGCCTGTGTCCTTTTGTTGGGAGGTGTAGGTTTATTGGTGGCTTTTGTCGTCGAAATGAACATGAATAAGAAATAAGAGCTAGGAACAGCACAACACAACACATTAAAAAAGGGAGTGTGTCAAAACCAAACCGACCTATCCCATCGTCAGCTGTAGGGGCAGGGTTTGCCTGCCCGAAGACACAAAGCAAACTGTTTTCGGGCGAGCGAACCTCGCCCCTACGAACTAAACGACAGCATCATCAACGTTTTGACACAACCCCTTTTTTAAAGGTTATTCTTTAACTTCTCGTTTTTAGACCGGAACAGAGTCACCTTGGGTTAGTATCCGAAAATCTCTTCCTGAGTAAGTTCCTCAATTGGAGCTATGGTTTTCAGTGCTTCCATGTCCAGCTCTTTCTTGTCACCCAATATGCAATAAGTATAGGTGCGGTCTTTCATCCATTTCTTTTGGAAATCGATAACGTCTTGCAGAGTCATTTTCTGTACATCATTGTACTGTTTGATGCGTTTGTCGATGTTCATACCCATATCTTGAGCATAAATGTATGACCAAAGGATATTATCCTTGATAATGCGGTCGGTGCGCAGACGGGAAATGATACCTTCTTTTGCCAGTTTGAAAGCAGCTTCCGATTCCGGCATATTATTGATGATATCATTGAAAGTCTTGATGGCATCCATCATCTTGTCATTCTGGGTAGCTATCTGGGTTTGCACGGTATATGGATAGATGACTTTGCCACCTGTCACGATTCCTGCCCATGCCGAATAAGCCAAACCGCGTGATTCGCGCATCTCCTGGAAGACAATGGAGTTCATGCCGCCACCGAAGTATTCATTGTACAAACTACGGATAGGTTCAACTTCCGGGTTAAATTTTTCCCCGCGATTGGAATACTGTACCATATAAATCTGTTTTGCTTCGTATGGAGCAATCAACACCTTATTGGAAGGAGTGGGTTGCATCACAAATTTCTTGCCGGCAGGAATATCTTGTAGCTGTGCAGGAACTTTATGATATTTATTCAATACGTCGGTCAACTCTTGTTCTGAACTGGGCCCATAATACATGATGCGATGTTTGAACGAAGTCAGTTTATGGATGCGGTCGGTCAGTTCCGATGGATTCATATTTTGCAATTCTTCTGTAGACAACAAATTGCGTGTGGCTGATTCTTTACCATAAACAGCGTATGTCAGCAGGCGTATGAAGTTTTGCATTTGGTTTAATTTGGCATCCGTGCGTGACTTCAGGATGTTCTTCACCATATTGTCGTAAGCCGTCTTGTCGGGTTGTGCGTCAGCCAATATCTTCTCGAATAATTCGATAGCCTGAGGAAGATTTTCGTTCAATCCTGAAAGAGTGATATAAGTGCGGTCGTCACCCGGAGACACATTGAATGAACAAGCCAAGCCATAGAACTTACTGTTTAATTGTTCCAGTGTCATATCCGAAGTGCCGAGGAATCTCAGATATTGTGCTGCTGTTCCCAGTTTCTTATCATTATTGTTACCCATTTCGAATATATAGCGCAGATAGAATAAGTCATTGGTGGTGTTCTGTTTGTAAAGAACAGGAACATCCTTGTTCCACGCGAACTGATCCATATCTTTGTTGTAATCGATAAACACAGGTTCTATCGGTTGCACTTTGCTTCCTTGCACTTCTTTCAGGAAATTGCTGGCAGCATCGCGGTTCATGACAATAGGAGTGATTTCCGGCTTAGAGATTTTCTTTTCGTTCGGGTCTTTTCCTGTTTTTTTATAGATAATGGCATAATTACTGTCTGTGAAGTACTTGTTGGCAAAGGCAACAATGTCGGCTTTGGTCAGTTTTGACATGCGTTCCAGTGCGGTCACTTCGTCTGCCCAGTCGGTTCCGTTCACAAAGGATTGAACAAACATATCGGCACGAATGCTATTGTATTCCAGTTGCTGTATCTGGTATTTCTTGAAGTTATTGATGTTGGCTTGCAACATATTTTCATCAAAGTCACCGGATTTCAGTTTGGCTATTTCGCCCAAGAACAAATCCTTCACTTCGTCCAGGGTCTGTCCTTCTTTGGTACGTCCCTGCATGATGAAAGCACAGTAGTCCGACAAATTATAAACATAAGCATAGGCTCCCAATACTTTTTGTTGCTGGTTGAGGTTGATGTCCATCAGACCGGCTTTGCCGTTGTTCATAATCTGGCTGACAATTTGCAGCGTTTCATATTCTTTGCTTGCCGAACCGGGGAATCTCCATGCCAATGTCACAGATTCGGCATCGGGACCGAGCACTTCGCGTACTATGGGCTCGGTAATCGGTGTTTCCGGTTTGACGGTCAGCTTCGGCAGATTGGGGTTAGGCTTCATGTCGCCGAAGTACTTGTCGATGGTGGCAATCATTTCATCAGGATTGAAATCACCCGACAGACAGATGGCCATATTGTTGGGCACATACCAAGTTTTATAATAATTCTTGATGTTGGTGATGGAAGGATTCTTTAAGTCATCCTGTGTACCTAGCACGGTCTGTGTGCCATATGGATGGTGTGGGAAGAGTGCTGCCAACATGGTTTCGCTCACCTTGCGGGGATCTTGTGTGAGAGACATGTTCTTTTCTTCGTAAACTGTTTCAAGCTCGGTATGGAAACCGCGTATAATGCTGTTCTTGAAACGGTCAGCCTGTATCTTTGCCCAATTCTCTACCTGATTGGAAGGAATGTCTTCGGTATAGCAAGTTACATCGAAGCTGGTATATGCATTGGTTCCGTTGGCTCCGATGGCTGCCATCAGTTTGTCATATTCATTGGGAATGGCATATTTTGAAGCTTCGTATGACAGACTGTCGATAACATGATAGATGGCTTTGCGCTGAGCTTCATCCGTTGTTTTGCGATACACTTCAAATTGTTGTTCAATCCGGTCGAGCAACGGACGTTCTGCTTCATAGTTCTGTGTACCGAAGTGTGTGGTTCCTTTAAACATCAGGTGCTCAAAGTAGTGTGCCAAACCGGTGGTTTCCGCCGGGTCATTCTTTCCGCCCACGCGTACGGCAATGTAGGTTTGGATACGCGGAGTCTCTTTGTTTACGGTCATATAGACTTTCAGTCCATTATCCAATGTGTAGATACGTGCTTTTAACGGGTCATTGGGGACTGTGGTGTAGCGATAGTCCTTGGGAGCGGCGCTACTGATACTTGCCGAAAACAGAAGAAACAACGACAAGCATGCAAGTTTTGTCAGTTTGTTCATAAGTATTTAATTTAAAGTGATTGTAACAAAGGTAAGAATAAGTTTGTGATATTTTCTTTTTGAAATGATTTATTAACAGATAAATTAAAAAAAAGAGAGGTGCGACTCCGAAGAGTGCACCTCCCTATTTTAAACAGTTTGCTCTGCCGTTTATTTTTTCAGAGCGGCTATGCTTTCCTTCAATGAAGCAATCTTGCTTTCGGCATCAGCCTGCTTTTTGCGTTCCATGTCGATGACATTTGCCGGAGCCTTGCTGACGAACTTTTCGTTGCTCAGCTTCTTCAATACGCTTTGCAGGAAACCTTCCTGATATTTAAGGTCGGCTTCCAGTTTGGCCAATTCTTCTTCTACATTAATCATGCCTCCCAGCGGAATGAAGTATTCTGTGGTTCCCACCATGAATGAAGCAGCGCCTTCGGGCTTCTCATTGACAATGCTGACGGTGGTCAGGTTACCCATTTTCTTCACGACTTCGGCATAAGACATAAGGAATGTATTTTCACCCATTACCTGCATTTCCAATGCTTCTTTTTGAGCAATGTTTTTTTGCAGGCGGATGTTACGGATGCCTGAGATGACTTCCTTTAACTGGTCGAATGTATTGCACAATTGAATGCTCTGCTCCGGATTTCTGTCTGCGTATGATTCCATTTGTGCAGTCATGATGCTTTCACCTTCCTTGCGGTCGTAAATATGTTGCCACAACTCTTCGGTGATGAACGGCATGAACGGATGAAGTTGTCTCAACAATACATCGAAGAAGTGTAACGTCGCTTCATAGGTCTTTTTGTCAATCGGTTGTCCGTAAGCCGGCTTAATCATTTCGAGATACCAGCTTGAGAATTCGTCCCAGAACAGTTTGTACACCGCCATCAGTGCTTCGCTCAGACGGTATTTGCTGAACAAATCGTCTATTTCGGCAGATACCTTGACGAGCAGACTGTCGAACCATCTGGTTGCCAGTTGTGCATATTCGGGCTGCTCGATGTCGGCTACTTCCCATCCTTTTACCAAGCGGAATGCATTCCATATTTTATTGTTGAAGTTACGTCCCTGTTCGCAAAGTGTATCATCAAATAAAATATCATTTCCGGCAGGAGCAGACAACATCATACCCATACGCACACCGTCGGCACCATATCTTTCAATTAAGTCCAACGGGTCGGGTGAGTTACCCAATGACTTGGACATCTTGCGTCCCAGCTTGTCACGAACGATACCGGTGAAGTAAACATTCTTAAACGGCATGTCGCCTTTGTATTCGTAGCCTGCCATAATCATTCGGGCTACCCAGAAGAAGATAATATCCGGACCGGTCACCAAATCGCTGGTGGGATAGTAGTAGTTGATTTCTTCGTTGTTCGGATCATTGATGCCGTTAAACAGCGAGATAGGCCACAACCATGAAGAGAACCAAGTGTCCAGACAATCTTCATCCTGACGTAGGTCTTCCGCTTTCAGGTTGGCGTCGCCGGTTTTTTCCTGAGCCAGTTTCACGGCTTCTTCGGTCGTTTCGGCTACCACATAGCCGCCTTGAGGCAGGAAGTAGGCCGGGATGCGGTGTCCCCACCACAATTGGCGGCTGATACACCAGTCCTTGATGTTTTCCAACCAGTTCTTGTATGTGTTTTTATACTTGGCAGGATAGAATTTCAGTTCATCGTTCATCACCGGCGGCAATGCCATATCAGCAAAGTGCTGCATCTTGAGGAACCATTGCATAGACAGTTTCGGCTCGATGGCTACATTGGTGCGCTCTGAGAATCCTACCTTATTGGTATAAGCTTCTACCTTTTCCATCAGACCGGCTTCCTGCAAGTCCTTTTCGATTTGAGCGCGGACATCAAAACGGTCCATGCCTACATACAGTCCGGCAGCTTCGCTCAGCGTTCCGTTATCATTGAAGATATCGATACTGGGCAGGTTGTACTTTTCTCCCAGCATATAGTCGTTCACATCGTGTGCGGGAGTAACTTTCAAGCATCCTGTACCAAACTCAATGTCTACATAATCGTCTTCAATGACCGGAATTACACGGCCTACCAACGGAACAATCACTTTTTTGCCACTCAGCCAACGGTTCTTCACGTCGTTGGGGTTGATACACATGGCGGTATCTCCCATGATGGTTTCGGGACGGGTGGTTGCTACTACGGCATATCGTCTGCCTTGTTCGTCACGGTGAACAACTTCGCCTTCGGCTCCGGTTTCGCCCGACATGTCGTCATCGGCTACATAATATCTCAGGTAATACAGTTTGCTGTGCTCTTCCTTATATATCACTTCTTCATCGCTGAGGGCGGTCAGTGCCTTCGGGTCCCAGTTTACCATACGCACGCCGCGATAAATCAACCCTTTGTTGTAAAGGTCGACAAACACCTTGATAACGCTTTTGCTGCGTTCTTCGTCCATGGTGAAGGCTGTGCGGTCCCAGTCACACGATGCACCCAGCTTGCGGAGCTGTTTCAGGATGATGCCTCCGTGCTCGTCAGTCCAGTCCCAAGCGTGTTTCAGAAACTCATCGCGGGTGAGGTCGGTTTTTTTAATGCCTTGTTGAGCCAGTTTGTTCACCACTTTGGCTTCGGTGGCGATGGAAGCATGGTCTGTTCCCGGCACCCAGCAGGCATTCTTTCCTTCCATGCGTGCACGGCGTACCAATATATCCTGAATGGTATTGTTTAGCATGTGTCCCATGTGGAGCACTCCCGTTACGTTAGGGGGCGGAATGACGACTGTGTAAGGTTCACGTCCGTCGGGTTTTGAACTAAAGAGTTTGTTGTCCAGCCAATACTGGTACCATTTTCCCTCCACGTCAGCGGGATTGTACTTACTTGCTAATTCCATTTTTATATTCTGTTTATTTAATTGATTATCGCATAATTGACTGCAAAATTAATAAAAGTCGTTGGAATATTATGTACTTTTGCATCACAAAATGATTTTTAGATAAATAGATTATGCATACAAGAAAAGAACAGATGGAAGCGTTCGGACGCTTTCTGGATATTTTGGACGAGTTGCGGGAGAAATGCCCGTGGGACCGCAAGCAGACGAATGAGAGCCTCCGCCCCAATACAATCGAAGAAACTTACGAACTGTGTGATGCCTTGATGAAGGATGACAAGAAAGATATCTGCAAAGAATTGGGCGATGTGTTGCTGCATGTGGCTTTCTATGCCAAGATAGGCAGCGAGACCGGTGATTTTGATATAAAAGATGTGTGTGACCGTCTTTGTGAAAAGCTGATTTTCCGTCATCCGCATGTCTTTGGTGAGGTAAAAGCCGATACAGCCGAAAAGGTGACTGAGAACTGGGAACAATTGAAGATGAAGGAGAAAGACGGTAATAAGATGGTGCTGAGCGGTGTTCCTTCCGCGCTGCCTTCATTGATTAAGGCTTACCGCATTCAGGACAAGGCTCGTAATGTGGGATTCGACTGGGAAGAGCGTTCGCAAGTCTGGAGTAAGGTGAAAGAAGAGATAGGCGAGTTTGAAGCGGAAGTGGAGAATATGGATAAGGAAAAGGCGGAGGCGGAGTTTGGTGATGTGATGTTCAGCCTGATTAATGCTGCCCGTCTGTATAAGATTAACCCGGATAATGCGTTGGAACATACGAATCAAAAGTTCATTCGTCGCTTTAATTATCTGGAAGAGCATACCATCAAGCAAGGTAAAGAGCTGAAGAATATGACGTTGGAGGAAATGGATGCCATTTGGAATGAAGCGAAAAGTAAAGGATTATAACTCGTTTTTTCTCTTCGAAAATCATCGTTGGAGGTATGGATTTACACGTACGTACGCGTGAGGCGATACATACGTATGTGTGAGGCGATACGTACGTATGCGTAGCCCTATACATACGTACGTATAATGCCACACGTACTAACGTGTGATTTTTTGCATGCCGGGCATCTTTTTCAATGGTTTCATCCTCATGTTTTTTACTTCAAGGAATGCCGGCCGGTGCAATCTGCACATAATCCTTTCAATACATAATTGACCGAGTTGACCGTGAATCCCTGTGGAAGTGTAACCATAGGAATATGAATACTTTTCAGGCAAAAGGTGCGATGGCACTTTTCACAATAAAAGTGGGTATGGAGGTCGTCTATTTCACAATTACAGTCATTGCTGCAAACGGCATATTTCAGAGAGCCCGAACCGTCGTCTATGGCATGAATGAGATGGTGTGTCAGGAATAGGGTAATAGTGCGATAGATGGTAGATTTGTCTACGGTATCTAAATCGTTTTCCAAATCCAATAAGGAAAAAGCTTCTTTGTGCTGCATCATTGTTTTCAGAATCAAAAGCCGTATGGCGGTTGGCTTTATTTCCCGTAGCGCTAATTTCTTTAAATATAGTTTTTCGTCCATCATAGTGTTTTTATTGATGAAACAAAGATAGCAAAAATAAGATGCAACTAATTTGCAAATTATGTATTATCTTTACCTCGTTATTTATATAAAGCGATATGAAAAGACAATTTTTTACTCTATTGGCCGGTCTTTTGTGTCTGTCAGGAAGTGTGGCGCAGGCGGCAAAAGTGGATACGCTGTCTGTGCGCAGCAATGCTATGAACAAGAATGTAACAGTGTTGACGGTACGTCCCGATAAGGCAGTGGGCGGAGAGAAGTGTCCGGTAATTTACTTGTTGCATGGGCACGGTGGAAATGCTTTTACATGGATGACGATAAAACCTGATTTACCTCAAATAGCCGACCGGGAAGGTATCATCTTTGTGTGTCCTGATGGTAAAAACAGTTGGTATTGGGATAGTCCTCGTAATAAGGATTATCGGTATGAGAGTTTTGTTGCCAAAGAATTGGTGGAATATATAGATAAGAACTTTGCCACAAAAGCCGATAGAAGCGGACGAGTCATCACAGGATTGAGTATGGGTGGTCATGGGGGAATGTGGCTCTCCATCCGCCATCAAGATATTTTTGGCGGAGGGGGCAGCATGAGTGGCGGACTGGATATCCGTCCGTTTCCCGATAGTTGGAACATGAAGGCCCGGCTCGGTGAATATGCTTCTAATAAAGAAGTATGGGATAATCATACCGTTATCAATCAGTTGGATAGACTGAAAGATGGCAGCCTGGCCATTATTATCGACTGTGGTGCGGATGATTTCTTTTTGCAGGTAAACAAGGCTGCTCACGAAGCATTATTGAAGCGGGGAATCGGGCATGACTTTATCATACGGCCCGGAGCGCATAATCCCCGATATTGGAATAACGCGATAGACTATCAGGTTTTGTTTTTCAAGAAATTCTTTAATAAATCAAAATAAGAGATGGATAAGATTGTTTTTATCACAGGAGCTTCCAGCGGTATCGGTGCCGGATGCGCCCGTAAGTTTGCTTCACAGGGGGCAAGCTTGATTTTAAATGCCCGTAATGAAGAGAAATTGTCAGCACTGAAAGAGGAGTTGGAGCAGCAGTATGGAGCTAGAGTATGCTTGCTTCCTTTTGATGTGCGCGACCGTAAAACGGCGGCTGAGGCGTTGGCTTCATTACCCGATGAATGGAAAGCGATTGATATTCTGATTAATAATGCCGGATTGGTTATCGGAGTGGATAAAGAACATGAGGGTAATTTGGATGAATGGGACATCGTGATTGATACGAATATCAAGTCATTATTGGCTATGACCAGGCTGGTAGTGCCCGGCATGGTGGCACGCGGCAGGGGGCATATCATCAATATCGGTTCGATAGCGGGAGACGCTGCTTATGCGGGAGGTAGTGTTTACTGTGCAACAAAGGCGGCCGTGAAAGCACTGTCCGATGGTTTGCGTATTGATTTGGTAGATACTCCGTTGCGAGTGACTAATATTAAACCGGGATTGGTCGAAACTAATTTTTCGGTAGTCCGTTTTCGTGGTGATAAAGATAAGGCAGATAATGTATATAAAGGTATTCGTCCATTGACCGGTGACGATATTGCAGAAACTGTTTATTTTGCAGCTTCGGTTCCCGAGTATATGCAGATTGCCGAAATGTTGGTGATGCCTACTTATCAGGCTACCGGAACCATTGTTTCCCGCAATTAATCACAAAAAGTTAAGATACGAATTATTTCTATCAGAAAGGCGGCTCCTGCAAAAAGAAGCCGCCTTTGTTCATTCTCGTTTACCTTTTTACCTTAAAAATAAATTATAATTCGATAATAAGGGATTGGCGAGCACCTACGGTCATATTCCGTGTGAGGTCAATCTTTTTGCCACTGACAAGTTCTTTTCCGCTTTTTGAGTCGTTAGTCATCATACGATAGTATTTGTTGGCTACTACTTGTTCAGTGTTTGTACTGTTTAGGACAATGAGTTCAGTTTTCCCAGAATTAGTACGTGCGTACATGTATATTCCGTGTTGGGGAATGTGGTACTTAACTGTTTTCTTTTCCATCTTCTTTTAATTTAGTTTGGTTTTACGGCGGCAAATTTATATGTTTTTCAGCATACTTTATGTAACTAATCGTTCAAAATTCACAATAAATCATTCATTTCTTAATCTATGTCAATAAAAAAATCCTCTTCCACCCATAGGTAGAAGAGGATTTCCTATATTGTATTTCAATGAATTACATCAAGAATCCAAGTAAAATACCTGCTGCTACGGCAGAACCGATTACACCGGCCACGTTAGGTCCCATGGCGTGCATTAGCAGGTAGTTGGTAGGATCGTATTCCAAACCGATAACCTGAGAGATACGTGCCGAGTCGGGAACGGCAGATACACCGGCATTACCGATAAGCGGATTAATCTTATTATCCTTGCCCAGTACCAGATTGAATATCTTCACGAAGATAACACCTGAAGCAGTGGCAATGATGAATGACAATGCACCCAGTGCAAAAATCAGGATAGAGTCAAGAGTAAGGAACTCTGAAGCCTGAGTGGAAGCACCTACTGTCAATCCCAGCAAGATGGTGATGGTGTCAATCAGCGGACCGCGGGCAGTTTCTGCCAAACGACGGGTTACACCGCTTTCTTTCAATAAGTTACCGAAGAAAAGCATACCCAACAAAGGCAGGCCGGACGGAACCAGGAAACAGGTGAGTAACAAACCGATGATGGGGAACATTACTTTTTCTGTATGAGACACGGCACGCGGTGGTTTCATACGAATCAAACGTTCGTGCTTGGTAGTGAGCAGACGCATGATAGGTGGCTGGATGACCGGTACCAACGCCATATACGAATAGGCTGATACCGCAATCGCCCCCATCAGGTTAGGCGCCAGTTTGGATGAAAGGAAGATGGCAGTCGGACCGTCCGCACCACCGATGATACCGATAGCACCGGCTTGCATCGGGTCGAAGCCCATGGCCAACGCAATCATGTATGCACCGAAGATACCAAACTGTGCGGCAGCACCAATCAACATCAGCTTGGGATTGGAAATCAATGCCGAGAAGTCGGTCATTGCACCGATACCGAGGAAGATGAGCGGCGGATACCATCCCGAAGTAACTCCTTGATACAGAATGTTGAGTACAGACCCTTCTTCATAGATACCGACTTTAAGTCCGGCTTCCATGTTGAAAGGAATATTACCGATTAAGATACCGAAACCGATAGGAATCAGCAGCATCGGCTCAAATTCCTTGGCTACTGCCAAGTATATAAATAACAAGCCGAAAAAGATCATGACGATATGGCCGAACGTAGCGTTGGCAAATCCCGTATAGGTCCAGAAATCGGCAAGGTTATTTCCAATAAAATTAATAAATTCTCCCATATTATTCAATAATTACGAGGTCAGTACCTTCGAGAACGGATTCTCCTTTGCTCACGTTGATAGCGGTAATTTTACCGTCTTTGTCAGCATTGATGTTGTTTTCCATCTTCATGGCTTCAAGGATAATGATGGTTTGTCCTTTCTTCACCGCATCGCCGACATTCACTTTAATGTCGAGGATAACACCCGGAAGCGGAGATTTAACGCCCGATTTTCCGGAGGAAGGAGCAGCCGGTTTAACAACTGTCGTGGTAGGAGCAGCCGGTGTTGTAGCTACAGGGCGGACTACAGGTTTTACAACGGCTTTAGGAGCCTTTTCCATTTCAACTTTGTAAGGAGTGCCATTTACTTCAACATGGGCGATATTGTCTTCTATATCTCCAATGGCTACCTTATATACATTACCATTGATTTTATATTTATATTCTTTCATCGTTTAATCTTTTTATTTGGTGATTTACTTTTTGTGGGGAGTTTCGCGCAAGGTGTAAATCTTAGAACTCCATGGTGAATAACTGCGTTTGACACGGGTGATGGTAAGAACAGTTTCTTCCACATCGTGTACATCGCTTTGCATTTCGTGCATTGCCATGGCAATAGCAGCAAAAACTTCACCCGGAGCTTCACCCAGTTTCTTTTCTTTAGCTTCCTTTTTATCTGTGATTCCTTTTACTTTCATTGCATTGCGCTTGCTGAGGCTGACAGAAGCTTTTCCAATTAATTTAAAAGAAATAAAGAGTAACAGTAAACCAAAGAATACTACACTCATAGCAGAAATAGCCATACCGATGCCGATACCGTCATGTTCTTCGAATTTTTCCATCTTTGCATGACTGTTGATGGTCTTGTTGTTTGTACTTGGAGTGACATATTTTTCGGGACTTCCGCCTTTTACTTCCCATTCTTCGGCAGCGTCACTGACGCGTGCGTATGATTGGTTCACACTCAATACACCGGCAGGTACTACAATCTGATCAAGTAACTTTTTCCCTGAATCATAAAGACCGATCCAATTCTCTGTTGCGGCATTCAGTGTAAAGTTAGTGTGGAAAGTACCCCGGTTGGGTTCACCGTCAGCCCAGAACAAAGCATGTTGGCGAGGTTTAACCAATGTCATGACATCACCTTTAGGGATGAAATAGGTGGCAGTGTCACCCGGCTGGTTACTGACTTTCAGCAAGCAACCGGCAAGGTCTGCGCTGCCAAATGACCTGTTGAATATTTCAATCCATGCGCTATGTACCCCATAGTCGTCCTGAAAGTTGCTTTCATTTTCAATCAGCACCTCATTCAGCAACAGCTTACTGTTTGATTTTCGTTCTCCACAAGAACTTAATCCCACCATCAGCAGCAGAGAAAGGAATATTCCGATTTTAGTTTTATTCATAATCGTTCTTGTTTTAATGTAAAAAGCCTGATTACAATGGAATATTTCCATGCTTCTTAGCCGGGTTAGTTAATTTCTTAGTCTGCAACTGCTGTAAAGCACGAATGATGCGGAAACGTGTGTTGCGCGGTTCAATCACGTCATCAATGTAACCATATTTAGCTGCATTATAAGGATTAGCAAACAGTTTGGTATATTCAGCTTCTTTTTCTGCCAGGAATTGGGCGGGATTTTCCTGATCTTTTGCTTCGCGTGCAAACAATACTTCTACTGCGCCTGCACCACCCATTACTGCAATTTCGGCTGTGGGCCATGCATAGTTCATGTCACCGCGAAGTTGCTTACAGCTCATTACAATGTGAGAACCGCCGTATGATTTACGCAACGTAATAGTTACCTTGGGCACAGTAGCTTCGCCGTAAGCATACAGCAACTTGGCACCATGTAAGATAACGCCATTGTATTCTTGTCCTGTACCCGGAAGGAAGCCCGGAACGTCTACCAGTGATACAATGGGAATATTGAAGGCATCGCAGAAACGAACGAAACGTGCGCCCTTGCGAGAAGCGTTGCTGTCAAGTACCCCTGCCAGGTATTTCGGCTGATTGGCAACAATACCTACAGACTGACCGTTGAAACGGGCAAAGCCGATGATAATGTTTTTGGCATAATGAGGTTGAACTTCAAGAAATTCGCCATTGTCCACGATAGCACTGATTACTTCGTACATATCGTAAGGTTTGTTGGGGCTGTCGGGAATAATCTCGTTCAAGGAATCTTCCAAGCGATCGATTGGGTCTGTACAGTCTGCATAAGGAGCTTCTTCAAGATTGTTTTGCGGAATATAACTCAATAATTTGCGAATCAGGGCCAAACCTTCTTCCTCTGTCTGAGCAGTAAAGTGAGTTACACCGGATTTAGTAGAGTGTACACTTGCACCCCCTAAGTTTTCCTGGCTTACATCTTCTCCTGTTACGGTCTTTACAACTTTCGGACCGGTCAGGAACATATAAGAAGTGCCTTCCATCATCAGTGTGAAGTCTGTCAAAGCGGGAGAATAAACAGCACCACCGGCACACGGACCGAAGATACCCGAAATTTGAGGAATAACACCTGATGCCATGATATTACGCTGGAATATTTCAGCATAACCGGCAAGTGCATTGATACCTTCCTGAATACGTGCACCACCCGAGTCGTTGATGCCGATGACCGGAGCACCCATTTTCATGGCTTGGTCCATAATTTTACATATTTTCATAGACATTGTTTCTGACAAAGAACCGGCAGAAACAGTAAAGTCCTGAGCGAATATATAAACTAAACGTCCTTCGATGGTACCGCAACCGGTAACTACACCGTCACCCGGATAATGCTTCTTTTCCATACCGAAGTTGGTGCATCTGTGTTCAACGAACATGTCCATTTCTTCGAAGCTTCCTTCGTCTAATAACATTGCAATACGTTCGCGGGCTGTATATTTTCCTTTTTCGTGCTGTTTGGCAATCGCTTTTTCACCACCGCCGAGACGTGCTGTTGCGCGGCGTTCGATAAGCTCTTTAATTTTTTCAAGTTGATTACTCATCTTTGTTTTACTGATTAAGTTATTATTTGAGGAGAGTATTGTTATTCCTAATCTGCGGTTATCACACCGATTAGGGTTTCTCACAAAGTTCTGTTAACACACCAAGCGTTGACTTTGGATGTAAAAAGGCAATGTTCAAGCCTTCTGCACCTTTGCGCGGCGCCTTGTCAATCAAACGTATACCTGTGGTTTCAGCTTCAGCCAAAGCATTGGCAACACCGTCTTCTACTGCGAAAGCCAGGTGATGCATGCCACCGTTGCCATTGTTTTTTTCAATGAACTTTGCAATAGTACTTTCGGGACTGGTTGGTTCCAGCAACTCTATTTTGACGTCACCTACTTTCAGGAAAGCAGTTCTTACCTTTTGGTCTTCTACAGTTTCGATGTTGTAACATTTCAGGCCTAATACGTTTTCATAATACGGTAGGGCTTCTTCGATGCTCTTTACAGCGATACCCAAATGTTCGATGTGTGAGATTTTCATGATCTTATAATTTAAATGTTTGGTATAATTCTAATGTTTTTCAGATAAAACTGCACAAAGAAAGTAAATTCGGGCTAAATAAAGAAATATTTCTTCAATTTTATTTCTTTTGGAAGGGATGCTTCATAGCAGGTTAAGCAAAAAGTAAGTCTTAATTGTTTTGCAGCTAAATATACATGCGGCATAAAAGGTTGTTTAACCACTTCCAACGGAAGCGGAACCAGCGGCGGGTACTACTTTGTTTGCCACCGAAGCGGAGGATGAATTCACGGTAACCGTGCTTCTTGAATGGGAGTCCGGCATCCATAAACTCAAAATGTTCATATCCTTCTTCCCGGGCATAGGTGAGGGCAGCCCAAACTGCTAATACACCGGGATATAAAAAGGCGTATGTCTTGCGCATGCCTCCTGAAAACCAAAGATATGCATTGCCATTAGAAAATACGCAAACCGATCCTCCGATAATTTTATCTTTGTATTTGACCAAAAAGATTTTTGCCATTTCTTTGTCGGGGCGTTGCCATGTCAAAAGACGGAAAAAGTTAAGATCGGGAAAGTGTTTTCTTACTTGAGAAGAGTAGGCTTTCTTCAGCATTTTGGAGAAGAGTGTGATATCTTTATCATTGTCTGCCACTTCTATATAAGCCCCGTTCTTTAAAGCCTTGTTTATTTGTCTTTTACGGGAGACGCTCAGTCGCTCCAACGGAGTCCGGCTATGTAGCGAATTGTATACTCTTAACCAGTTGATGGGGAAATATTTGTTTTTCCTGAATGCTTTGTAGCCAAATAGCGGGTTGTCTAAATTGCGAAACTCTATCAGAAAAGATTTTTGCAATACTTCATGGGTAAGATGTTCTAATATATAGCTGAAGAGCTCTTCCCGATTCTGAGTTTCATCAAAATATTCTCCATTGCCATATATTTCACAACGCTTGATGATGGAAGGTGGGAAAAGGCGTACGCTTTTTCGGATGACGGCAAGTAGTTTGGCTACCGGACGTTCTTCTAAATAGGCAACTATGAGTATAGGTTCATACCCACGGGTTAATTCGTACACACGAAATAGCTCCGTAGAATTGAAAATTGTATATCCCGGCAATGCCGGAATGGAATTTCCTTTGCGATATGTGGTTAGTCTTATCGGCATCTTCTTCGCAAATTTATTATTTTTTGTTTAGCAATCCATATTCTAATTGTATATTTGTGCAGAAAAATAAATAACTGAAAAGATTATGGAACAATTTAGTGACTTAATAAAGAACAGGCGTAGTATGCGGAAGTTCACAGGCGAGGAAGTGAATCAGGAGGAAGTTGTAACTTTATTAAAAGCAGCGTTGATGTCTCCATCGTCCAAGCGCAGTAATTGTTGGCAGTTTATAGCAGTGGACGATAAAGAAACATTGGAGAAACTTTCTCATTGTAAGGAGATGGGAGCTGCTTTCCTGGCAGAGGCTGCATTGGCTATCGTAGTAATGGCTGACCCTTTGGCTAGTGATGTCTGGATTGAGGATGCTGCAATAGCTTCTATTATGATTCAGTTGCAAGCGGAAGACTTGGGGTTGGGAAGCTGCTGGGTGCAGGTCCGTGAGCGTTTCACTGCTACCGGGATGCCTTCCGGAGAATATGTACACGAGGTATTGGATATTCCTTTGCAGTTGCAGGTTGTTTCTATTATTGCTGTCGGACATAAAGGCATGGAGCGTAAACCTTTTAATGAAGAGCATTTGCAATGGGAAAAAGTTCATATCAACAAATACGGAGGTAAATAGAAGTGGCTGTAAATCATAAGGATACTTATAAGGCTTCTGCAATATTCCTGATAGTAATGGGAATACTTTATTTGGTTGATAAGTTGATAGGCTTTGCTTCATACGGATTGCCTTGGGTGATGCAGAAGGATAACTTATTGCTATATGCGGCAGTTATTTTTTTATGGTTTAAAACTGACAAGTCGGTAGGTATTGTTTTGGCAGGCATCTGGTTAATATTGAATATTGGTCTTGTGATAGCTTTGCTGGGACAAATGTCTGCCTATCTGTTGCCGGCAGCTTTGTTGATTATAGGAGTGATTTTATATTTGGTTTCTACCCGATGATAAAAAAGATAGTTTTGATAGGTGCCGGAAACGTGGCTACTCATTTGGGAAGTGCGTTGTGTGGGGCAGGCTGTGATGTGGTGCAAGTATACAGTCGGACAAAAGAGTCGGCTATGGAATTGGCTGATAAACTTTCGGCCGAATATACTGTTTCTGTTGATGGTATTCGGTGTGATGCCGATATGTATATTGTAGCGTTGAAGGACTCTGCTTTGCAGGAATTGTTGCCTATGTTGGTGAAAGGCAGGGAACAGGCTTTCTTTGTACATACGGCGGGCAGTATGCCTATGGACATTTGGAAGGGATATTTATCCCATTACGGAGTTTTTTATCCTATGCAAACGTTTAGTAAACAGCGTGCTGTAGATTTTGCCACAGTCCCCTTTTTTGTAGAAGCCGGTGGAGAGACAGAATTAAAGATGCTGAAGGAGCTGGCAGGAAAACTGAGCCCTAAGGTATACGAAGCAACCTCTGAACAGCGGAAGTATCTGCATATAGCAGCCGTTTTTGCTTGTAATTTTGCAAATCACATGTATGCACTGAGTGCCCGGATTCTGGAAAAACATCATATTCCTTTTGAAGTGATGTTGTCTCTGATAGATGAAACGGCTAAGAAAGTGCATGAACTGCCTCCGGCAAAAGCCCAGACAGGACCTGCCATTCGTTATGACGAGAATGTAATCAACCGGCATTTGGACTTGCTGGCTGATGTTCCTGATATGCAGGAATTATATGAAAAGATAAGTAAAAGCATTTATAAACAGAAATAGATATGATAAATTATGATTTAACCAAGATAAAGGCATTGGTGTTTGATGTGGATGGCGTATTGAGTGGTGAGACCATCTATCTTCATCCGAATGGCGAACCGATGCGCTCTGTGAATATTAAAGATGGCTATGCCCTGCAACTGGCTGTCAAATGTGGTTTGCATGTAGCCATTATTACAGGTGGAAATACTGAAGCGGTACGTAAACGTTATGAAGGTCTCGGTGTGAAAGATGTATATCTGGGTGCTGCTGTGAAGACAAAAGAATATGCACATCTGAAAGAAAGATACAATTTGAAAGATGAAGAAATACTTTATATGGGCGATGATATTCCCGATTATGAAGTGATGCGTTTGTGTGGTTTGCCTTGTTGTCCGGCAGATGCGGCTCCTGAAATAAAAGAAATAGCTGCTTATATTTCTCATCGTAATGGTGGTTTTGGTTGTGGGCGTGATGTGGTGGAGCAAGTACTGAGAGCGCAAGGAAAATGGATGTCTCACGAAAAAGCCTTTGGATGGTAAGTATGCTATGTTGAAAAATCTGGAGAAATATAAAGTAATACTGGCTTCTAACTCACCCAGACGTAAGGAGCTTCTATCCGGTTTGGGAATTTGTTATGAAGTAAAAACCTTACCCGGCATAGAAGAATCATACCCCGATACTCTTTCTGGAGAAGAAATCCCCGTCTTTATAGCTTGTGAAAAGGCGGATGCTTATCGGCAAACCATGCATTCGGATGAGTTGATTATTACCGCAGATACAATTGTGTGGCTGGATGGTTTGGTTATGGGAAAGCCTGAAGATGAAGAGGATGCCAGGCGTATGCTTCGTTGCCTTTCAGGGAAAACTCATCAAGTGATAACCGGAGTGTGTCTTACCACAACCGAATTTCAGAAAAGCTTTGCTACTGTTACTGATGTTACTTTTGCCGAATTGACAGAAGAGGAAATAGATTATTATGTACAGAAGTATAAGCCGATGGATAAAGCCGGTTCTTATGGCATTCAGGAATGGATTGGTTTTGTGGGAGTGGAAGGCATTACAGGTAGTTATTTTAATGTGATGGGCTTGCCTATACAGCGCTTGTATAAGGAGCTAAAGAAACTATAAACTTGTAAATTGAACCCAACACGTGCCATTTTTGTTATTATACTAAATAGTAAATAGAAAAATTATGGCTTACAAAATTGCTTTTTACGACACGAAACCCTACGACGAACGCTCGTTTACGGAGGCTAATGAGAAATTTGGCTTTGATATAAAATTCTATAAGGGCCATCTGAATATGAACAATGTGGTGTTGACCAAAGGAGTGGATGTAGTCTGCATCTTCGTAAACGACACGGCTGATGCCGAGGTTATCCGGGCAATGGCGGATAATGGCGTTAAACTGCTGGCTTTGAGATGTGCCGGATATAATAATGTAGATTTGACTGCTACGGTCGGCCGTATGAAAGTGGTGCGTGTTCCGGCTTATTCACCCTATGCCGTTGCCGAGTTTACGGTGGCATTGATGCTTTCGCTCAATCGCAAGATACCTCGTGCAACGATGCGCACCCGCGATGGCAACTTTTCATTGCATGGGTTGATGGGATTTGATATGCATGGCAAGACTGCCGGCATTATCGGCACCGGCAAGATTGCAAAGATATTGATTCAGATTCTCCGTGGGTTCGGGATGAATATATTGGCTTATGATCTTTACCCCGATTATAATTTTGCCCGTGAGCATCAGGTGGTATATTGTTCGTTGGAGGAGCTTTATCACAGTTCTGATATTATTTCCTTGCATTGTCCGCTCACGGAGCAGACCAAGTATCTGATTAATGATTATTCCATCAGCAAGATGAAAGATGGGGTGATGATTATCAATACAGGACGCGGCCGGTTGATTCATACCAATGCACTGATTGAAGGATTGAAAACAAAGAAAGTGGGATATGCCGGATTGGATGTATATGAGGAAGAAGGGCAGTACTTTTATGAAGACAAATCGGATAAAATCATTGATGATGATACGTTAGCCCGTTTGTTGTCTTTCAATAATGTGATTGTTACTTCGCATCAGGCTTTCTTTACTAAAGAAGCGATGGCAAATATTGCACATACTACCTTACAGAATGTCAAAGACTTTGCAGAAGGCAGACCGTTGGTAAATGAAGTGGTTGCTTCCTGATAGAAATGGGAGGGGGAGAAGTTAATCTCCCCTATAGTAATACAATAGTGCATGACGAGCTATAAAGTCAGCATTCTTTTCCACTAATTCTTTCTCTCCATATTCCGGTAACTGTGCATCAGGAATGTAATGGTGGCTGATTAGATATTCTAGCAAATCCGGTGGACATTTAGTGGGCACTGTCAGCAGATTAAAGGCTTCTTTGACAGCAACTTCCCGGTTGTATAGGTTGTTTAATGGGTCGGTGATGCATTCGCATATATCATTGGCTAATAGAATACCTTTTTCCGGATTGACCATCATGATGAAGTTCCGGTGTCCTTTCATTTGTGGGAGTGTATGATTGTCGTCATCCGGCCATTGCAATACTTGAGTCAGGAAATGATGCAGTTCTTTATAGCCGTTCAAGTATACTATCTGTGCTCCTTTTGTACCTTTGGTAAAAAGTTCGTAAGTGGTTTGGTTTCGTTGTTTTATCTCATCCGATAAGGTTGGAATATCAGGGTAAAGCCCCTCTATCTGCTGCCAGTTTTCGGTTTGATGACCGGTTAATAAATCAATCCATTCATATAAAAAGAGTGCCATCGGGCCACAGGGAATGATGTATTTATCGGAAGCTGTTACTTGTGCGATGTACTCCTGTACAGAGGGTTCGGTGAGATAATTGTGTCCGAACAGCCATAATAGCTTGTGCTCAGCTTCAGTTCTGTCTCTGAATTTCATAAAATACTCCGTCAATGCATCATTCGCAGGTGCTGTTTCGTATTCTTCATCCAATATCTCGAAGAACATCTTGGCGGTTTGCCGGATAGAAGTTGTCATCGGATGAATGTAAGAATGTGGGTAGGGAGCTTTCTGAAGCGTGTTCCAGATAATGAAACGTATATCCTCTTCATTGATTTCATCTTTGGTGTAATCGGGAGTCAGCGTATAGAAGGGGAGTGCGGTTCCGTAAAGTTCCGAATGTTTGTTGACGAAAGACCGCCAAAGTCCCAATTCCGAAATGACGTCTTCCAGATAGGCTGCGGTATACAGACAGATTTTCTTTTTAAATGCCTCGGGTATTTCATTTAAAGGACAAATATGGAAAAGGCGGTTTGCCAGTTGCACAAAATAGTTGTCAGAGGGCTGCTGTCGGGTATATGGATGGATAGACAGCCAGTCTTTTATGTACAAGTTTGCTTTTTGCATTCTATTATTTATTTGGTTTCATTGCAAAGATATCCGTTTTTGCTTTACTTTGCATCATACAAACTTTGAAATATTGAAAAAATGGAAATAGATTTAACCACTCCGGCTTTGCTGTTCTCTGCCATATCATTGATAATGTTGGCATATACCAATCGTTTTTTGTCGTATGCCCAACTTGTCCGCACGTTGAAAGACCAGTATCGTGAGAATCATTCGGCAGTCACGGCCGCTCAAATCATTAATTTGCGAAAACGTCTTTATCTGACCCGTGCTATGCAAGTAACCGGTATTGGCAGTTTGTTATTATGTGTGGTGAGTATGTTTTTAATGTATATACAGTTGTATATGGTGTCGGTTTATATTTTTGGTTTGGCACTTATATTACTCATTATATCGTTGGGCATTTCTGTCCGTGAGATTTATATCTCGGTCAAGGCATTGGAAATTCACTTGAGTGATATGGATTCCTGATTTATTTTTTTGCTCTGATATTGATGACCAGTGAGCAGGCAGTCAATGCAATGCCTGTTCCTACCACTCCACTCCATCCAAACCAATGCCAAAACGTTCCGGCAAGGAAAGTCCCCAATGAACCGCCTGCAAAATAGGTAGTCATAAAGATGGTATTGATTCTGTTGGAAGCCTTAGGATTGAGTGCGAAAATTGTAGTTTGATTACTGAGTTGGATACATTGCATACCTATATCTATCAGTAAGATGCCGGAGATAATGCCTGCATACGAATTTTGTCCGATATAGAGTGAAAGCCATGCAATAAACAAGAGGCTGCAACCGATATAGTTCAGTCGTTTTACCCCCAGGATATGCACATACCGGCCGATAAAAGAGGCCGTCAAAGCTCCCATAATGCCACATAAACCCAACAAGCCTATTACATTGTTGCCGGCAAAGAAAGGGGCTTGCTCCATCTTGAAAGCCAATGAACTCCATAAAGCCAAAAAAGAGCCGAATGCTATGCCGGCACGGAGGGACGAGATGCGCAGCTGCGGATAATCCGTCACCAAGGAGAGAAGTGATTTCATCAAGTCGCTGTATTTGCCTCTGAAGTTGGAAGGAATATCGGGCAATATTCGCATAATGATAATGACACAAACTACCATTAACACAGCTGCGACATAGAAAATGAATCTCCAACCCATATATTCACCGGCGATGCCGCTCACGACCCGCGAAGCTAGAATTCCGGTCAGCAGTCCGGAGATAATCATTCCCACATTTTTTCCTTTGGTTTCAGGAGTAGAGAATTGTGCGGCAATGGGAACAAAAATCTGAGGCATCACAGAGCATATACCGGTCAGTAGTGAAGCAAGCAAAATGATATAGATATTCGGGGCTGTGGCAATGGTGAGTAATGACACGACCAGTATCGAGAAATTGATGAGAATAATTGTTTTTCTTTTATATAAATCGCCTAATGGTATGATGAATAATAATCCGAGTGCATAACCTATTTGGGTAGTCATGGCAATCAGGTTGGCAGAGAATTCGGACACTTTCAAATCATGACTGATGAGATTCAGTAAAGGCTGGTTATAATATAAATTGGCAACGGAGATACCGGCAATGATGGCAAGTATCCATAATAGAGAAGAGGGGAGTCCTGTATTTTCTTTCAATTCTTGTTTCATGATGCAAAAGTAGTGATTTCATGAAAAACCTTTTATCTTTGCAGAAAAGAAAATCGATGAAAAAGTTGATAAATAGTGTATTCTTTATAGCGTTGTGCAGTTGTATGGCGATGGTTTCTTGTATTTCGGACGGTGATGATTCCGATACAGGAAGTATAGAGTTGGTTGCAGGAGACAAGTTGCCTGCGTTCAGCGTCACCATGAATGACGGAAGGGTAGTGACCCATGAAAGTTTGAGGGGGAAGGTTTCCTTCATCGTGTTCTTTAACACCGGTTGCAAAGATTGCCGCCGGGAACTTCCCGTGATACAACAAATCTATGAGCATCATCCACACATGCCTTTGATAGCCATCAGCCGGGCGGAAGATGCCGCGTCTGTTGCCGGTTATTGGCAGGAGCAGCATTTCACGTTTCCTTATGCCGCTCAGGAAGACCGGACGGTTTACCATCTCTTTGCCAAGTCGGGCATACCGCGTATCTATGTGGTTGATGCGGAATTGACCATCCGAAGTGTCTTTACCGACAATCCTTTGGCCGGTTATGATGAGTTGGAGGCAGCCATCAACGATGCGTCCTCACGTTAAGCCGATGGAAAGCGAATCATTATAGTTCCAATATCATCACTATCGGATTATCATCCTCGCTTATCTTGACGCCCGGAATTTCGCCTGCCGCTTCGTCTGCCGGAATAAAGAAAGCTATTTTGTTTCCATTGATATAGGCCGGCAATAGTTTGATGGTTGTGCCCGAAGGGAAACGATAGGGAATTCCCCTGTATGATGAAAACATATCGGGTCGGGTCAGGACAGTTCTTGAAACAATCTGGTTGGTCTCTTTGCTCCATATCTCGCCGAAAAACTTGTCTTTGTACGAGTACTGCACGAGGTAATATCCGGGAAAAGTCTTGATGGAGAAGCCTTTGGCGAAAGAATCATTTTTATTCCACTTCATAAACTGCTTTACGTCGTCCAGAGACGGTGCATACTTGCCTTTGCGCAGAATAAATTCCGGTTTCAGCCCGTCAGGAGTCAGCAGGAAAACACTGTCGCTATAAATATGATTGAACAGGCAAAGTTTGGGGCCACACCGCTGTACGCTTGTTGTCAGCATGATGCCTCCCCGTGTGACGTAATCGTCAGTTGGGTCAAAGGGCAGAATGGAAGACTTCACTCGCAGTGCCGTGTCCGATACGATGATTTCCGATTTTCCATTGCTGAAGCTGCCACTACAAAAGTAAGTGTCTCCTTCCGCATGCAGCAGGTAGTTCAACTCGGAGTCGACCAAATTAATCTCACGGAACAGTTTTCCTTCCTTACTATATATAATGTATTTATGGCTTCCGTTATCAAAAACGCGAATAGTGGAGTCTTTCGGGTGATAGACCACGGAAGATAGGTAAACATATTCTCCGGGACCGTTCCCGACGTGTCGGAAACTGCTTAAAAAGCTGCCTTTGAAATCTACACGATGTATCCATTGTTCCTTCCCTTCCGAAAGGATGCACATATCGTCACCAAGATAGTTTATCGCGGGGTGTCCGTCCATAAGATGGGAGGAGGAGAGGGGGATATAAGTAACCTTCTTTGCCACACTGTTCCATGTGAACGTATCGGGAACTTCTTTGTTGATTGCTGAAGCAAAGTCCAGTATTGATATGGTATCTTGTGGGATTGTCTCCTCAGCGGTATCAGCTTGCGGACGGGAATGGCAGGCTGTCATTCCAAAAGCGGTAATCCATAGTATAATGATGTGTGTTTTCATTTTTATCTGTTTAAGTGGGTACCTGCCAATGTAGATAATCGGTTGAACTGTACCAATTCGTTTACGTAGAATAGATATGGAAGTAAATCAAAAAAGAGAGATGTGTCAAAACTGAAACAATTTTTCATTTTGACACATCTCTTTCTTTATTAATCGGAACGTAATTTGTTATTCGGCTAGAATAGTAAGTTCAGCACCCGATGCATAATCTTGTCCATACTGTTCGCTCAAAGCGGTAAACCGGATATAGCGTCCTTTCACCGGTTGGCTGAAGATGACTTTCTTTTCATCTCTGTTGCCGGCGAACTTTCCTTTCTGAACCGGTTCACCCCAATTCTTGCCATCCATGCTTACGTGGATAGTGTATTCTTTGACATTACCGTTATAGCTGTCCTGACGAGGCATGTAAGTAAATCCTTTGATTGTTTTTACTTCACCGGCATCAAGGTCTACCCAATGAGGATATTTGGCTACGGTTACAGAGTACATACTGTGCCAATATGTAGCAGGGTCACCGTCCACCAGATTCTTGGCATCTCCATCGCCCACTTCTTCACTGCTGGCGTAGATTACTTCAGTCTGGATGGTTTCCAATTTCTTGAAGGTTGTGGTAGTCTTGATAGAAGGATTATTGGCAAACCAAGCTGTAACTGTACCTCCGTCACGCATTGAAATCGGTTCGGTATACTGCTTAGCCTTCTTTCCTTTGTTGATAGTATAAAGGATAGCAGCATCTTTGTCGATGGAAGAAAGCTCTACCATACCTGTGCGACCGCGAGTGATGGTCAAAGGAATATCACCGGCAGGAGCTACTTGTGCAGCAGCCGATAAATCCTGTGCAGCGGGGCGAATGATGAAACCGATATTATTTTGTCCGGCAAATACGCGGTCATGCATCAACGGGCCACCCTGTCCGCAACTGTTACCACCCAAACCGGTCACGGCGAGGTCGAGATGCAGATAAGTATCACCGGCTTTCGGCAACTGATAAGGATGTCCTGCCAATATCATGTCGAGTGCTGAATACTGCAAAGCAGAAGTCGACAATCGGTTTGTGGCAATAAAGATGGCTCCCTTGCCGGCTTTGTCAGTCAATGCACACCAGCGTACATCTTCGTGATTGCCCATATCCTGAGGTTTCGGGAAGTTGACAAATTGGTCGGCAACAGTAGATTTGTGTATTTCGATAAACTGTCCCACTTTGCGGTCAGGATAGTTTCCAATCGGACCACGGCCATAGTATGTATAATTTTCATAGCGTTGAGGCACTTTCATTACATATCCCAAACGTGGTAATACCAGACTGGGACGATTGGAAGTGATGCTTGCCTGCAATTCAATAGAACCGTCGCGGTAAACTGTCCATACCTGATTGGTAGTGAATTTGAAGTCGTCTTCACCAAACGGTTTTTCGGTCAATTCTTTGATACTGTTTTTGCCGCTTGAAGTTCCGCCAAGAATCTTGGCGCCATTAGGAGCCTGAGATTCCACAGTGTAGAACAATACAATAGCACCGTCTTTTCTATTGATAACTTTAGAAGCTGTGACTTGATGTTTCAAATTGTGCAAACCACATTCAAACCAGTTGGCATAGAACCAGTTGTCATTGTTGGTGAAAGCACGCATAGCATCAAGTTTCGGACCGTTTCCGTCAGCGATAATGGTTTCACCACCGTAGTTCAAACTGTAAATAGTTCCGGTTTCGTTGTCAAACTTAGCTTCAAAGTTTTCACCCTTGATGGTAGAGAAACGCGGATCTGACTGTTTTGCCATTACAGGCTTTCCGTTTCCGTCCGTTACTTCATTGATAGGAGCTATACCTGTGGCAGTTTTAACGGGAAGCTGTTCTTCAGCCATAACATAACCCTTTTCAGCCCATGGCATATTGTTTCTCAATACAAACTGAACCTTCACAAAGTATTCGGCATTTGCTTTCAGATTATTATATCTGTAAGGTATTGTAACCTGAAGGCGGGTACGCGGAGTGATATTTTCAGTATTTAGAACACCGTTTTCTGCTTCTTTGCCGTTTTCATACAAAGCCCATCTGATTTCATATTCCGAGAGATCTTTAAAATAGTACTTATTGAAGATTTCGAAGCGACCTTGCTTTTCATCAATAGCTTTTACGCCGATATGCTGGTATACTTTCTTGGTCTCAAAATATTGTGGTTTCGGTTCCAGGTCGGCAAACACGATACCATTCATTACAAATTGTCCGTCGTTTGGAGTATCGCCGAAGTCACCACCGTATGCCAGATAACGTTTGCCATCTTTGGTGTAATTGTACATAGCCTGGTCTACCCAATCCCAGATGGCACCACCGCAGAAGAAGTTGGTAGATTCGATAGCATCCCAGTAATCAATCAAGTTACCGCAAGCATTACCCATAGAGTGTGCATATTCCGAGATGTGGAAAGGATATTTGATGTCATAATCCCCTTTCACAGCGCCACGTACCCATGAAATGGAAGGATACTGGTTAGAACCCATGTCTACAATGTCGTTGTTACGTTCATATTGAACAGGGCGAGATTTGTCGGCAACTTTCAATGCATCGTATGCTGCTACGAAGTTTTGACCCGGGCCGGCTTCATTTCCTAATGACCAGATAACGATGGATGGATTGTTGATATTGGCATGAACCATTTCCATCACACGTGCCACATGAGCATTTTTCCATTCGATAGGATGAGACAAAGATGCCTTTCCGTAATAATATTCGTGTGATTCGATATTGGCTTCATCTTCCAGGTAAATACCGTATTTGTTACACAGATAATACCAATACGGATCATCCGGGTAGTGAGAATTACGTACATGGTTGATATTGGCACGTTTCATCATCATGATTTCGTTTTCCATCATTTTGCGGGTGATGGCATGTCCCACACCCGGATTGGTTTCATGACGGTTGACACCTTTCAGTTTTACCGTTTTACCGTTTACATAATAGTAACGTCCGGCCAATCCGAATTCATCTTCCGATGCGGGAGTATCTTTGATTTCCACTTTACGGAAACCGATATGAGTAGAAACAGTTTCGAGGGTACGTCCTTTTTTATCTTTCAGTTCTCCCACCAATGTATAGAGATATGGTTTTTCAGCCGACCATTTATTGGGCTTCTGTACTTTCAGAGTAGTTTCGGCTGTTACTTCCTGACCGGCTTCCACCACAGCTACCGGAGTCGAGATGCCGGCATTGTTCACTTCGGTATTGTCATCGGAATACAGCTGGTTGGCATACAATGAATATACCATAGAATAGCCTTTGGCAGCTTTCTTTCCGAGGTTGCGGATATCTGCATTGATTTTTAGTTCACCGTCGGTATAAGTTGCGTCCAAGTCAGGAGTTACAACCAAGTCGCGTACATGCAACTGAGGTACAGCCTGCAAAGCAACTGTGCGATAAATACCCGGTAAACGGAACATATCCTGAGCTTCGAGGAAAGAACCGTCCGAACTGCGGTATACTTCAACGGCTACCACGTTAGTGCCTTTCACCAGATATTTGGTGATATTGAAACTGGCAGTGTTGCGTGAGTTCTTTGAGAAACCTACATATTGGCCGTTTATCCAAAGATAGAAGAATGAATCCACACCATCAAAGTTGATGAAGATTTCTTTTCCGTCCCAATCTTCGGGAATCGTAAATTCGCGGCGGTAAGAGCCTACTTCATTACGGGCCTTGAAAGTAGTCCAATTGCTGGGCGGTGTACGCATCACACCTCCGCGCCAGTCATCCACAGCTACTTTGTGTTGAAAAATAACCGGTTGGTTCACATAAATAGGAGTTCCGTACTTTTGTGTTCCGTCTTTTTGGATACCATAAATATTCCAGCTTGAAGGAACCGGAATATTATCCCATCCAGAGACATCAAATTCTGTTTTGTAAAAGTCTTTGGGCCGTTCTTCGGGATTTGGAACCCAATTGAATTTCCAGTCTCCATTCAGTGATTGCCAGTAAGCACTGTTTTCCGGCAATACTTTCCGGGCACTTGCCTTATCTTGGAAAGAGAAGAAATAGGCATGAGGTTGTTCTTTGTTCAGCGCCAGATTTTCAGGGGATTCCCATTCATTCCCTTTTGGAGCTTGTTCCGAGGCATAATGAAAGCCTTTCAGAGGTTCTACTTTTGCATAGCTTTGTAATGTAAAGCAGCATAGTAATAGACTGAATGCTAATTTTTGCATATTAAGTTTTGTTCTTAAGGTTAGAAATTTGTTCAAAATTAGTATAATAATTCGGATAGTGCAGTGGAATTCTATGTTTTTTAAGATATATATGAAAATTATGGGAAAAAGATTGTAAACTGATGCAGCTTACTTAAGCTTCTATTCCTGTAACTGTTTTCAGGGCATAGCCGATTAAGAAACTCACAGCTGCCACACTGAAGCTGAGGACTGCCATTTCGGTGAATCGTTTTTTTTTTAAACTTTCTCCTCTTCATTTTGTGCCGGCCGCACTAGAGCGACCATATCGGGATATCGAGCATATCCTTTGTATGAACTTATTTAATAAATTCATATTCACGGAGTTTTTGAACCCTGTAAAGATAATGATTGAAAATCATATATCGGTTTTTACAGTGCTGGCTTTTTATAAAATATCCCTTTATTCCCTTTTATTTCCATCATTCCTTCGTCAGAATCAAAAAGAAAGGGCGGGAAGCTGAACAGAATATACATTTCTCCATCCTTTAGTTTATAAAGTTTCGGAGTGATTCTTTTGCTGACTCTGATGAACAACACTTGGTCTTCTTGTTCGGTGGGAATATAATAATCGGCTCCTTCTCTGAGCACATTATTATAATTCTTTGCTTCGTCTTTAGATTTTGCCATGATATAAATACCTTCTATATCATGCTTCTCCCATGCCTTGTACTCCTGCCCGAGAACAATACTTATATTGAGGCATAAAACCAATAGTAATAGAATCTTTTTCATGATTATATTGTTTTAAGGTTATCGCCATAGGATTATTGCAAATATAATGAATTTATTTGGGAAATCATATTAATTGGCCCGGAAGATTTCCTGTTTTTTTATGGAGAGTGGAATGGGGGGATAATTGCTCCGATTGGTATATCGGTTTCCATATTATTAATCACTTATAAAAGATTACTTTATTAAGGGGGTGTCTAAACATTAATGATGTGATAGACCATTTTGGTTTTGACATCCCCCTTTAATTAGCTTGGTGCTGGAACCGTTTAACTGCGCATCCAGTTAGAACCGCAATCACCTGAGCATCCGCAACTGTTTGCGCATACTTCCCAAATCGAGCCTTTCAGCTGTTCCATTGTCTTGCCATACTTTTGATTAATGGCTGACAGGTTAGTCAATTTGAAATTCATAATCAAAAAAATTAAATGATTTGTCCTATTTCAGGGAAGGACAATTAACCTTATTCTTTTATCTGATTCCAAAAAGAAATCAGTGAGCGAATCAAATTATAGAAATCTTTTGTGCCACAGCTTTCGTATGCAGAATGCACAGCCCAAGTGGGAATCCCTACTTCTACGCAGTTCATTTCTACTTGCGTTTGCATAAAGGCACTTATTGTTCCTCCTGTTCTTAAGTCAGAGTTTGCGGCTGCTTTTTGATAGGGAATATTGTTTTTATGGCATATCTCCTGAAAAACAGCCGAAGAAAAAGCTGTTGTAGCATAATGCATATTTGCATCGTATTTTATAACTACTCCTTTATTCATAATAGGAGTACATGTCGGGTCACTGCATTCCATGTAGTTGGGATGCATTGCAAAAGAAGAATCTAATGATACAGCAAATGAACGGCTTATCAGTCTTATCAGATTTTCTTCATCTCCTCCTATGCTTTTGACTATTTTTGTTAGCGTATTTCTGAGGAAAGGTGTGTCGGCTCCTCCTTGTGTCGAATTGGTTTCTTCTTCGGCATCGAAAAAAGCTATCATCTTTGTTGTATCATTTGCAGGGGAATTTATTAATGCTTCTGAAGCAGCATATACCATTATCAAGTCATCTTGACGGGGAGTGACTATGAAATCAGCATTTATTCCTACTAGTTGTCCTTTGTCTACCGGATAAAGATATAATTCATAGTCAAGGATATTCTCTTTATCAATATTCAGTTTCTTGGCCATAAGTTCGAATAGCTCATTTTCATTTGTCTCTCTATTTGCCATTCCCATTATAGGCAACATTTCTTTTTGTTTGGATATGCCGCTTTCTGTTTTCCCTTTCGTCAGGTGAAAAGCTATATTAGGAATCAATAATATAGGGTCTTGTATGTCGATTAGGCGTATGGTCGGTTTAAAAGGAGACTTGCTTTTTAAGGCAACTCTTCCCGCTAATGACAGAGGACGGTCAAACCAAGTTGACAGGATAGGCCATGCATACCCTTGAGTATTTAATTGCATGTAGTGACCCGGTGTGGTTATCATTTGAGCCACCGGTTTTATCTTAAATGTCGGTGAATCTGTATGAGCACATACTAATCGTATCCCATCCTCGAACAGAGATTGTTCTTTAAAATCGTGAGGGCTCATACAGAAGGCGATTAATGCTGAATTGTCTTGCTCTATAAAATATTTTCCACTTGGGCTCAATTCCCATTTATTGTCGAAAGACAAAGGAATGAAATTGTGTTTCAGTAGTTTTGATTTTATATTGTTTATAGCGTGATACTTGGTTGGACTTTTGGCTATAAAGTCAATGAAATCATTAGCCCGATCTGCTTGCTCTTTCATTTGTTTTTAGATTTAAAGTTGATTAAGTATATAGAGCTGTGTCAAAAGGTGGATAATATTATTAAGCTTATTATTGATAGCCTTGAAGATAAATTGTCTGACTTTTGACACGCTCATTGTTTTATGACTGCATCCAGTTGGAACCGCAATCTCCTGAGCATCCGCAACTATTGGCATATATTTCCCAAGTTGCGTCCTTCATTTGTTCTATTGTCTTGCCATATTTTTGATTAATGGTCGACAAATTAGCTAATTTAAAGTTCATAATTTAAGTATTTAAATGATTTGTCCTATTTCAGGGAAGGACAATTAACCGTTCTGAAGTTCTTTCATAAATCCTGTTTCTTCCAAGAAGGATTGCGTTAATATCACTCCTTTGGCAGTCATCGCCAACTCTTCATTGCTAAGCTCGCTTAAAGCTCGGAACTTTTCAGGATTTTCTAACATTTGACCTATCATCCACGAACTGGCTAAGGCACGTATTTTAGTAATTACACACGTGTATGGATCACGTTTTGTTACATCACCATAAGTTATATAATTTCCACCGTAACAAGTTGGGCATATAGGCTCAAGAATGCAATTTTTACATCGTGTATCTGATAGATGACAAGGAGAAGACAGATCTATGTGCCCTAACTTTTCTCCTTTTTCTTTACTTACTTCATAGAATAAATGGCAGGGGAGACATTGACCGTCCGGTGTCCAGCATCGCATGATTGTACCTGCTCCACATAATTTATCGACCATGCTATTCACACCTGCTGCCACGGCTATAAATTTCATGTTTATCATTTCTACCGGCTGTATATCAGGATGATCCAAATAGTACAGGGCGATTTCCATTAATTGCTCTTGTAATATTTTCTTGTAATCTACATTTTGTCTAAATTCGTCTTTGTCCCACTCTACACCACTGGCAAAAGTACAATTATTGCGTTTGAATCCTAATTCATGTATATAGATAATTCCTTTTGCCAATGAAGATAAGGTGCCGGGAGAGGGAGTCATTTTTACACCTTGGTCAGGCCAATTGTCTTTAAAGAAGTTTATATCGATCTTATCGTAAGAATTAGAACGGTTCCGATTATGCATTTCACGTGTTCCGTCCAAGCTTAATCCGACAATGAATTTTTCTTTATTTTCGTTGAGCCAGTCTTTAATTTCTCCATGTATAAGGGTGCCGTTAGTGGTTGCATAACAAATGTATTTAGTAGGCCATGCTTGTTGCCATAGCCATTCGCATATCACTTTGATATGTTGAAATGCCATAAATGGTTCTCCGCCATGGAATAATATTTCAACATAGTTTATCTGTTCTTTTACAGCACGTTTGAAGGTAGACTTTATGGCTTCTTGAGCAATCTCTAGTGGTATAATAGCTTTGCCTTTGATGTGTTCATAGCAATAGACACAATTCAAATTGCAAGATTCCGTCATGTAAAGTGTGCAGGTGCATCTTTTTTCTTTTTCGTATCTGAAGACTTTCTTTTGCATGGTTCTTATAGGATGTTAGCTGTCATAGTTCGATATATAATATCTGTAATCTATGATGTTTTTTTATAATATTGTTTTTTTCTTCAATATTGAAGTTGTGTAAACCTCATTTGCGGAAGGCGGTTACTTTGTTATATAATCGTATGTTATCCCATGACATTTGTTGCATTGCCAATATTCAAAACCGTCTTCCTTTTTGGTAACATCTGTGTCATAGCTTCCGCAATGAGCGCATTTATGACCTCCCGATGCCTCTGCCGCAGCTAAGAAACCAATTAGGATGAAACCTCCGATTGCTCCTATCCACCAGGAAGTGATTATAGCAAGAATGACTCCGCCTCCGATGCCGACAATCCATATCAACACTGGCCATTTTTTAATGATAAGGCATAGTATGCCATATAAAAAAGCTAATAGGATGAAAGCAATAATGAGTCCGATAATAATTTCCATGATTTCTATATTTATGATTCCGGGGCAAAGGTATGTCTTTCTTGTGTGAAGTAGTTATTATTCCCGTAGCCAAGGATACTACATAAGTGTTGATTGTTTTTCACGGTTTTGGCATTCTCGCGAATAATATTCAAAAAAGTTAACGTGTAGGACTTGAGAAATTCGTAAAAGCAATTCGGTGTCTATACTTTGTCGTTTGAAAATTTTATATGTATTGGTTCGGTCGCAATAAAGTTTATTGGCGAACCAGGTAACGGAGCGTTCTTGGCGGTGAAGTTCCTCTTCGATAAGTTTTCCGATGTGTATCATAGTGCAATAAAAAAAGGCGGAACCATTCATAACCTATTTTCAGTCTGAGGAACCGCCAAGCACCTTGCACACAAATAAGCATGAATAGTTCACGCCCGATAGAGCGTAAACTTTCATCTGCTTATTCTCGTGTGCTTCAAATTGGCGGTTTTCAGACTGTGAGAATAAGAGCTAAAAGCTCAAATATCTTTTTTAATAAGTATAAGAATGGAAACGCTTTTCCAAATGTTTATTCTTTTATTATACATTATAAAAACTGTATTATAGATTAACTACTAATATCAGTTCTGTTAAGAGAAATCCCTGATGGGATTGAGAACATGCAAATCGGATAAGAACTATTACTCTTTTAATCTGATTGGCGTATCAACAAAATAAATATCATTATTTATACCATAAAGCACATTGTTAGGAATAACATAGCATATTTCATAAGTTTCATAATGAAACTCATCCGGGTAATTCATTTTAAAGCCCGGTCATACATATATTTGATAATTTAGCTTTCTGTGGCTTTGTGTTCTGCCATTCCATGATTCTTTTTGCTCTAAGTTGCTGCAAATATAATTAATGTATTGGTATTAAACAAGAATTTGTTTGATGTACTAATAGATGATTTGCAATTGGGGGAGGAATCGGTTAATGGAGCTATGAAGTTCTAATAAGTATATGCTTTTATCTTCATGCGTTCGTTGTTTAAGTAGGTCATTTAAGTACGGAGCTACTTCGTCACGGTCGTGGTTAAGTCTAACCACGTGGGTGGTTAATGTTAACCACGTAGGTGACTAGGCTTAACCACCCACGTGGCAAAGCAATATTGAACGGTTTGTCTCTGACAAAGGATATAAGACGAAGAACCATAGGAAAGCATAAGCAGATAACAGGAAAGTGGAGTATTAAAACAAAAATCCCCATAACCATTACGGTTACAGGGATTTATATATTAGCAATGTATTATATTACTTGCTCAAAGCAGTAGCTACGTCAACCGCACAAGCCACTGTACATCCTACCATCGGGTTGTTACCGATACCCAGGAATCCCATCATTTCCACGTGAGCAGGAACTGATGAAGAACCGGCGAACTGAGCGTCTGAGTGCATACGACCCATAGTGTCTGTCATACCGTAAGAAGTGGCGATACAGCATCCCTGTAACCTCTTTCTAATCTCTCATAAATTATTGTGTTACAGTTAGATATTCAAGTATTTAAAAGAACTCTCCAGTTATTAGTTACTGTTATATTATTAAGTAGTCGTGAATAAGTCACAAACCTTATGAATTTAGTAATGTAGTTACTTCATTTTTCAGTTTGGGTAAATGATTAATAATCATACTCCAAAGTATATCTACTGATAAACTGTCATATCCATGTATAATGTAATTTCTTGCATCTACTATTTTGCGAGAATTAGTAATAGCTATGTCTTTATCAGCTTTCAATATCCTGTTCATAGCTTCACCTATAATTTCGATGTTTCTTTCTACCGCACGTCTAAGGCAAAGATTACTGTAAAAATCATCATATAATTTTGGCTCACTGCCGAAGAAACTTTCTATTTCTTCAATAGCAGTCAGAATATCTTGTAGGTGTTTCTTTGTTAAATCATCCATAAATTAAAGTTTTAGTGGCATCCACATTCTTTTTCAAATATGGATTTTTGATGGTTTGTTCTTCCAATAAGTCTATTTCTCTGCCCAATAATTCCTCCAGAGAGTATTTAAAATCAAAGTAGTTATCAAAGTAATCTTCTACTTCTTTTTTATTGAAATCCACTACTAAATCAACATCGCTTTTATCATTAAAGCGGTTGGTAAGGATAGAACCGAACACAAACAGTTTGTGAACCTTATGCTTTTTGCATAGGTCTATAATTTTATGAATATTGTTCTCTATCAGTTGCATATGTTCTGCTTTTTAATATAGCAAATGTAGTGATTCTATTTGTATTAACAATACTGTTTGAGGATAAGTTGAACTTGTTTCAATCACTTTTTTATCTATGTAATGATATTGTATATACTGATATAGTATAGTTTTCCGTTTGTTCAATATTCAAGCATAAGCTATATTTCTATTCTGATATTTTATAGCGGTGCTAAAATTCAGAGTAGGTATATAAAGCAATTTTTGTGCGGAATTACACCTGTTAATATTCTGTTTCTTTTGCTTTGTATCATCTTTGCTAATGGTTATCCTTATATATGTTAAACATTAAAATTTTATAGCTATGAAACATTTGATTCAAAAGAAAACTGTCGATAAGAAACAATTAATAAATGAAGCAATAATCAAAAGGTATTTTCCATCATAGATAATTGGACCAAAGGACTTTCACTCATAAAAAGTTATCTTCTTCACTGTCAACTTCAAAACCAAGTTCCTATCAATGAACTTTCAAAATTCTCTTCATCATCATCACTACTGCAAGCTGTAAAGTTTACGCACATCATTATGGCAAATAAAGCCATTCCAATTAATCTAAATGTTTTCATTTTTAATCATTGCTTTACGCTCTGCATTGTGTTCTTCTAATACACTTAATAGGCTTCTTTCTTTTAAGCACGCTACTTTATCAAAGTAAGCATCATATAAAAGTTGAGCTGTAATAACGAATCCTCTGTCTAATAATTCAGCTTCTTTCCCATACAGTTTAGCTTTGACTGCCTTTAGGTAATTGTTGAGGCTTACAGTTTCTTCATCTTTGCCTCTTACCTGTTGTTTGTTCTTATCCCATTTTTCAATAGCCACTTGTTTACCTGTGGAGAAAGAGCATCTTTCACCATTTACAGTAATCATAGCTTCAATAGTAACACTACCATTTCTTCTTGCTTTACTTTCTCTTATAAAAAAGAGAATAGAAAATGAACTTCTTACCATTGTTTAATCATTTAAAATTAGACATTTGGAAGTCCTTTAAATGTGATGTATCTTCCTATTTATTAGATGATTATCTATGATTTTGTGACCACTTGTCAGAAAACAAGAAAATGGTCACAAATTGGTCACAATATAACCTCGTTTTTACCCAATTTAGAGGATAATCAGCCACACCATCATCCATCTTTAAACAGATAAATTCAAGGTCAATTTGCCACAATTCAATCACCTAATCACCATGATTTATAAAGAGAGTAGAGAAGAAAACAAAGCAGTAGAATAGGGAAGAAGTATCATCTATTTATGCCATATAGATAAAATAAAAAAATCCCCATAACTTTATCAGTTACAGGGATTTATATGTTAGCAATGTATTATATTACTTGCTCAAAGCAGTAGCTACGTCTACAGCACAAGCTACAGTACATCCTACCATCGGGTTGTTACCGATACCCAGGAATCCCATCATTTCCACGTGAGCAGGAACTGATGAAGAACCGGCGAACTGAGCGTCTGAGTGCATACGACCCATAGTGTCTGTCATACCGTAAGAAGCAGGACCGGCAGCCATGTTGTCCGGGTGAAGAGTACGACCTGTACCACCACCTGATGCAACTGAGAAATAAGGCTTACCTGCAAGAACGCGTTCTTTCTTGTAAGTACCTGCAACCGGATGTTGGAAACGAGTCGGGTTAGTAGAGTTACCGGTGATAGATACGTCTACACCTTCTTTCCACATGATAGCTACACCTTCGCGAACATCATCGGCTCCGTAGCATTTTACTTTTGCACGAGGACCGTCAGAATAAGCGATTTCACGAACTACTTTCAGTTCACCTGTGAAATAATCGAATTCAGTCTGAACGTATGTAAATCCGTTGATACGAGAGATGATTTGTGCAGCGTCTTTGCCCAAACCGTTCAAGATACAACGCAGAGGTTCTTTACGTACTTTGTCTGCTTTTGCAGCGATTTTGATAGCACCTTCGGCAGCAGCGAATGATTCGTGACCTGCCAGGAATGCGAAACATTTGGTTTCTTCGCGCAGCAACATAGCAGCCAGGTTACCGTGACCGATACCTACTTTACGGTCGTCGGCTACAGAACCCGGAATACAGAATGCCTGCAGACCGATACCGATAGCTTCGGCAGCTTCGGCAGCGTTTTTGCAACCTTTCTTCAATGCAATGGCAGAACCTACTACGTAAGCCCACTTAGCATTTTCGAAACAGATAGGCTGAGTTTCTTCACAAGTTTTATAAGGATCAAGTCCGGCAGCTTCGCAGATTGCGTTAGCTTCTTCGATGTCTTTGATGCCGTTTTCGTTCAAAGCAGCAATGATCTGTTTGATACGACGGTCTTGGCTTTCGAATTTTACTTCTCTAATCATATTCTTTCCTCCTTATAATTATTCGTGACGTGGATCAATTTTCTTAACAGCTCCCTGCTCTTCAGTTACACGTCCGTAAGTACCTGTAACTTTCTTCAACGCTTCGTTAGCATCAGTACCCTTCTTGATTTCGTCCATGAACTTACCCATGTGAACGAATTCGTAACCGCAGATTTCATCGTTCTTATCCAAGAATACGTTCTTGATGTAACCTTCAGCCATTTCAAGGTAACGGGGACCTTTAGCCAAAGTACCATACAAAGTACCTACCTGGCTGCGAAGACCTTTACCCAAGTCTTCCAGACCGGCACCGATAATCAGACCACCTTCCGAGAAAGCCGACTGAGTACGTCCGTAAACGATTTGAAGGAAAAGTTCGCGCATTGCTGTGTTGATAGCGTCACAAACCAAGTCGGTGTTCAATGCTTCCAATACAGTCTTGCCCGGAAGGATTTCAGCAGCCATGGCAGCCGAGTGAGTCATACCTGAGCAACCGATAGTTTCTACCAATGCTTCCTGGATGATACCTTCTTTTACGTTAAGGGTTAGTTTACAAGCACCCTGCTGAGGAGCACACCAGCCAATACCGTGTGTCAAACCAGAGATGTCTTTGATTTCTTTTGATTTTACCCACTTTCCTTCTTCAGGAATAGGAGCCGGTCCGTGATTAGGACCTTTCTTCACAACACACATGTGTTCTACTTCGTGTGAATAAGTCATATTCTTTACGTTTTTTGGTAATAAAATAAATATTCGTAACCACGTGAAAAAGGTTAGTTACCTTTTTCGCCTACAAAGTTAGTCCTTTTATTCTTTTCTGCAACCTGTTGCGTGCCACTTTTTGATATTAAATTAAATAAATTTATTGTGAGACAATATTTTGCAAACTAGAGTTGCCAAAATCTTTTTTCTTTCCACCGAATCACTTATCTTTGTACCTATATATTATATAAAGATGGAAACGAGTAAAATAGAAATTAAGGACGAAGTGCTTCGACAGGGTGCTGAGGAAGGTATGGACGAATTTATTAAAGTTTTTACCGATAAGTATTTGGAAGTGACGGGCGGTGTGATTAATGCTGAAACAATGCCCTTGCTCAATGGTTACCAACATTCTTTGCTAGGCTATCATTTTTTTCGTGAAGAGATTAATGAAGGGGGCTTTATTCAGTTGATTCAAAATGGCTATGGGCCGTATCTTTTTGATAATCCTTTTGCTAAATCAATGCGTCTTTTTGGGGCGAAGGAATTCTCAAAGTTGATTTATACTGCCAAGAAAATTTATGATGAAAACCGTGCAGACTTGGAAAAAGACTGCGATGATGAAGAATTTATGGCAATGTATGAGCAATACGAGGTATTTGATGAACTGGAAGAGCAGTTTATGGATATGGAGGAACTTGTCACAGCACAGATTGCCGAGTATGTGGATAATAATATAGAACAGTTTGCTGAAATAGTGGAGTGAGTTTGTTTATGTATTAATAAAGGTTAATATGAAAGAATGTTGTGCAGTATTTGGGTTTGGAGCTCATTTAATCATTAAAACAACAAAAAAGAGTTGAAGTTTCCCTTTACGACTCGAATCTTTTAATTAATTTTGCAAACCCTAATAATAAAGAGAAGAAAATGAAAAAAATGAAGTTGGCAGTGTTCTTTGCTGCATTGGTATCTGTGTTATCCTTTAGTTCTTGCTTGGACACTAACAGTGAAAGTGCTTATGACGGCATAGCGCTTGTAACTGTTACAGGTGATGAGTTTATTGGCTATAAATTATACGCAGATGGAGGTGGAATCTTGGTTCCTACAGCTACTAATATGAAACAGTTTGGTGATTGGAGTAAGGTGAAACGTGCTCAAGTGGCATTTAAACATTTGGATGAAGTGTTGCCTGAGCCGTCAGAAAATACAAAGTATAAGGTTGAAATCGTTTCTGTTGGTCAGTTATTTGGAGGTACCAATATGATTAATACTACGAGAGATGTAGAAGCAGCTGATACTTTGTATAAGAATCAAGATCCTGTTATCGATTTTTATGGGGGAGTTGGTATTTACAAGGGATATATAACATTTAGTCCTCAATTTAATTATAACTCATCTTCACCTTTTTATTTTAATATGAGTTATAGAGAAGAGGATATTGTTGATAATGAAAAACTGACGTTGACATTCCATTATGACAATGGGGAAAGCGATTCTTATAATTCTATTAATGTATTATGCAGTTTTCCTTTCTCGTCAGAACTTTATAGCCATTTCTCTGAAACAGATTCTATAGATGTAGTTCTTAGAGCTATGCAGGATAGAGGTGGTGAAAATTATGTAAAAAAAGAAGTAAGAATGGCTACTAAAGATTTTATAGCTCCTTACGGATACTGATAAATCATTATATTGCAAGTAGAAAAGTCCTCTTTTCCCTTTGGGAAAAGGGGATTTTTTATACCTTTGCAACTCATTGAAGTATAACAAAGGTAAATAGATTAAGCATTGAACTACAAAGATTTATTTAATAGAGTGGTGTTGCTGATTTCCTCTCCGGCTAAGGCTTGGGCAGAAATCAATACAGAAGAGGATAGGCGGAAAGTGCTTGGCACATTTGTTTATCCCATGATAGGATTGTGCGGCTTGTCCGTTTTTATAGGTACTTTTATTGGAAATACAGCAGGTGTATCTGCTTTTCAGATAGCAATGACCCGTTGTTGCGCCATTTTTGTTTCTCTCTTTGGAGGATATTTCTTGGCTGCTTATGCTGTAAATCAATTGGGAAAGAAATTGCTGAACCGAGGCGAACAGTATGAACTAAACCAACAGTTTGTGGGTTATGCCATGGTGGTGACATTTGTGCTTGATATTATCAGCGGTTTGTTTTCAATCTCCATTTTGCATTGGATACTCCAGTTCTATACCGTGTTTGTGGTATATGAAGGGGCACGCACACTGATGAAAGTGGAAGAAGCCAAACTGACCCGATACACATTGATTGCTTCGGTGATTGTAATTGTTTGTCCGGCGCTTATTGCGGCGGTATTTAATGAGTTATCTGTTATTTTGAATTGATGAAACCGACTCCTGTAAATATAAAAAATAAACGTGCGTCGTTCGATTATGAATTTATCGATACGTACACAGCAGGTATTGTGCTTACCGGAACTGAGATAAAATCCATCCGTATGGGTAAAGCCAGCCTGGTAGATACCTATTGCTACTTTGTGCATGGTGAGTTGTGGGTAAAGAATATGCATATTGCAGAATATTTCTATGGTTCGTATAATAACCATACAGCCCGCCGTGAACGTAAGCTGTTGTTAAGCAAGAAAGAGTTGCGTAAATTGGAAGAGGCAGGAAAGAATCCCGGCTTTACTATTGTTCCTGTCCGTTTGTTCCTGAATGAAAAAGGACTGGCAAAATTAGTTATCGCTTTGGCAAAAGGTAAAAAACAATATGATAAGCGCGAATCTTTGAGAGAAAAGGATGACAGGCGTGAAATGGATAGAATGTTTAAGAGATAGTATATATTGTGAATGGCTACATTGAAGCAAATTATTGACGAACGAATTCTCATCCTCGACGGAGCGATGGGGACAATGATACAAAAATACAACTTATCGGAACAGGATTTTAGAGGAGAACGGTTTGCACAAGTTGCCGGTCAGATGAAAGGCAACAATGACTTGCTGTGCCTTACCCGTCCTGATGTGATAAAAGATATTCATCGCAAGTATCTGGAAGCAGGTGCAGATATCATCGAGACAAACACGTTTAATGCTCAGCGGGTGTCGATGGCAGATTATCATATGCAGGATATGTGCCGTGAGATAAATTTGTCGGCTGCCGGAATCGCTCGTGAAATGGCGGACGAATATTCCCGAAAGACTCCCCATAAACCGCGCTTTGTGGCCGGGTCTGTCGGTCCCACCAATAAAACTTGCTCAATGAGTCCCGATGTGAATAATCCTGCAATGCGTGCACTTACTTATGATGAGTTGGTTGGTGCCTACAGGGAGCAAATGGAAGCATTGCTGGAAGGGGGAGTGGATGCTCTCCTGATAGAGACTATATTTGATACACTGAATGCCAAGGCTGCTGTTTTTGCGGCTGAGTCGGCAATGCAGGCGGTGGGACGAGAAGTGCCTTTGATGCTCTCGGTGACGGTATCGGATATTGCCGGCCGCACGCTTTCCGGTCAGACTCTGGATGCCTTTCTTGCGTCTGTTCAGCATGCTCCTGTTTTTTCTATCGGCTTGAATTGCTCTTTCGGAGCCAAACAGTTGAAACCTTTTTTGGAAGGGCTGGCTGCGCGTGCTCCTTATTATATCAGTGCGTATCCCAATGCAGGACTCCCGAATAGCTTGGGGCAGTATGACCAGACTCCCGGAGATATGGCTTCGGAAGTGAAGGAATACATAGACGAGGGTTTGGTGAATATTATCGGCGGATGTTGTGGCACGACTGAAGAATATATTGCCGAATATGTTCCATTGGTGCAGAAGGCACGCCCTCACATTCCGGCAGGTAAGCCTGAGCGGATGTGGCTTTCGGGATTGGAGCTGCTTGAACAGACACCCGAAATTAATTTTATCAATGTGGGCGAACGTTGCAATGTGGCGGGTTCGCGTAAGTTTCTTCGTTTGATAAACGAAAAGAAATACGAAGAGGCATTGAGCATTGCACGTAAGCAGGTAGAAGACGGTGCATTGATTATTGATGTTAATATGGATGATGGGCTGCTGGATGCCAAGGAAGAAATGACTGTTTTTCTGAATCTGGTGATGTCCGAACCCGATATTGCACGTGTTCCTGTGATGATTGATTCTTCTAAGTGGGAGGTGATAGAAGCCGGGCTGAAGTGTTTGCAAGGTAAATCTATCGTAAATTCCATATCGCTGAAAGAGGGAGAGGAGAAATTTATCGAGCATGCCTGTCTGATTAAAAAACTGGGAGCTGCAACGGTCGTGATGGCTTTTGACGAGAAAGGACAGGCCGACACCTTCGAACGGAAGATTGAAGTTTGTTCGCGTGCCTATCGTATCTTGACAGAGCAGGTCGGCTTTAATCCGCATGACATTATTTTCGACCCTAATGTGCTGGCTGTGGCTACGGGAATTGAGGAACACAATAATTATGCTGTTGATTTTATCAAAGCAACCGGTTGGATAAAGCAGAATCTTCCCGGAGCACATGTCAGTGGCGGGGTAAGTAACTTGTCATTCTCTTTCCGTGGTAATAATTATATCCGTGAAGCAATGCATGCCGTATTTCTTTATCATGCCATTCGGCAGGGCATGGATATGGGTATTGTGAATCCGGCCACTTCGGTGCTCTATACCGATATTCCTGCCGATGTGCTGGAACGGATAGAGGATGTGGTGTTGAATCGTCGTCCCGATGCTGCCGAAAGGCTGATTGAAACAGCGGAAGCTTTAAAGAATACCGAAACCGGCGGCAAACCGGCGGAACAGGAGTTATGGCGTGAGGAAACGGTGGAGATGCGTCTGCAATATGCGTTGATAAAAGGCATCGGTGATTATTTGGAAGAAGATTTGGCGGAGGCGTTGCCGCTATACGGAAAAGCGGTGGATATCATTGAAGGGCCGTTGATGGATGGAATGAACAAAGTGGGTGAGCTTTTTGGGGCCGGAAAAATGTTTCTGCCTCAAGTGGTGAAGACTGCCCGCACCATGAAAAAAGCTGTGAGTATTTTGCAACCGCTTATTGAAGCCGATAAGCAGGAAGGAGTGCGCAGTGCCGGAAAGGTGTTGATGGCAACTGTGAAAGGTGATGTGCACGATATCGGGAAAAATATCGTATCGGTGGTGATGGCTTGTAATAATTATGAAATTATAGACTTGGGGGTGATGGTTCCTGCCGAAACGATTGTGCAAAAAGCCATAGAAGAGAAAGTGGATATCATCGGCTTGAGTGGATTGATTACTCCGTCTCTTGAGGAGATGGCACATGTGGCTGTCGAATTGCAACGTGCAGGACTGGATATTCCGATTATGGTTGGTGGTGCTACGACTTCCAAACTTCATACTGCTCTGAAGATTGCTCCTGTTTATGGAGGGCCGGTTATTCACATGAAAGATGCTTCACAGAATGCATTGGTGGCAGCCCGTTTGCTGAATGCTGAGTCTCGCCAAGAATTTGTGGAGGGAATAAACAGAGAGTATGAAGAACTTCGCAGCAAGAATAGTGCAAAACAGGTGAAGACTGTTTCTTTGGAAGAGGCACAAAAGAATAAATTAAACCTTTGGTAAGAAGATTTATCTTTCAAAGTATTTAGGGAATAATTGAAAAACTTCAAGGTCTTTTTTTAGAAGAACTTGAAGTTTTTTTTAAAGACGGAAGAGTTTTTTGAAAAGAACAAGGTCTTTTGGGAGGGTTGCTGTCACGAAAAACTTCCGCCTTTTAATTTATTTGATGTTTCACCGCAAATCGTTGAGCATGAGTGGAATAATTCCCTGTTATGCGTGAAACGTGCTTTTTATTAAAGTCCTTTTATAGTTGATTTAGAAATTCTTCTGCTTTGATGAGCGTCTCCGGCTTTCCGATATCTATCAATTGTAGGTTGTCGACAGGATAGCCCTGAATCCTGATGTTTTTGCAAACTTGCAGGTAAAAATCGATAATAGAATATTTCCCCGGTTTCATGCCTTTGTTCAGCAATAGCGGGTTGATTGCTTGTATACCGCTATAGGCGTATTCCCGATACTTTCCTTCTTCGTATTTTAATCCGGCAGGTTTCACTTCGCCTGTGGTTTTATTTATCCAGCCGCACAAAAGATTGTTGCCATCAAATAGCAAGTAGCGGGAGGTGATTCGTCTGCTTACCAGCATGGTGGCGTATACATCAGGGGTTTGTTGGTGGAAGCGGATTAAATCTTGTAAATTGCAGTTGGATAAAATATCTACATTATGCAGCAGGATACCGTTTTTATCTTCATGGCAGGGGGATATGAAATACTTGCCGGCTTTTTCCAGTCCTCCTCCGGTGTCCAGTAATTCTTCTGTCTCGTCAGAAATATGGATGTCGACACCGAAATTATGATTAGCCTGCAGAAAATCTAGAATCTGATCGGCAAAATGGTGTACGTTAATCACTATTTCATTAAAGCCCGAAGCTTTCAGCTTTAATATGACATGTTCCAGCATGGGCTTTCCGGCTACTTCTATCAGCGCTTTGGGTTTGGTATCTGTCAGGGGTTTGAGCCGGCTTCCCAAGCCGGCTGCAAAAATCATAGCTTTCATAAAGTCGATTCGAATATTTGTTCTATGTTTTGTTCGCGGTGAATCAAGACAACCTTTACACCGAATTTCCGGTTTAAATGCTCAGCTGTATGTTGGGCCGAATAGACCGACCGGTGTTGTCCGCCGGTACAGCCGAAGCATACAGACAGGTTGCTGAACCCTCGCTCCATATATCGTTTGACCGACGCGTCCACCAGTGCGTATGCATGTTCCAGAAAAGGAAAGATTTCTCCGTCTTCTTCCAAAAAGCGGATAACAGGTTCATCCAGTCCGGTAAAGGGTTTGTAGCGTTCGTATTTACCGGGATTATTTACGGCACGGCAATCGAATACATAACCGCCTCCGTTACCTGTAGGGTCGTCGGGTATGCCTTTTTTGTATGCAAAACTCATCACTTTAACCGTCAGTTGGCGTTTTTTCAGCTCGTCTTTGAATTGTTTCAATTCAGTCAGCTCGCGCAAGACGGAGCATAAGTAAGGATATTCGGGATATTCATCGCGCAATAACTGCCGCAGGTTTTCTATGGCATAAGGTACGCTTTGTATGAAATGAGGCTTTTTCTCAAAATATCCGCGAAACCCGTAGGCTCCCAATACTTGCAAGGTGCGGAAAAGTACAAAATGATGCAGTTGGCTGAAAAAATATTCTCTGTCTACCGGTTTGTATTTGCAAAGCGCGTCAATGTATTCTTCCAAGAGTTCTTTTTTTAAAGTGTCAGGGTATTGGGCTTTGGCCTGCCATAAGAAAGAGGCGACATCATAGAAGAACGGGCCTTTGCGTCCACCCTGAAAATCGATGAACCATGGTTTGTCATCTTTAATCATTACATTCCGGCTTTGGAAATCGCGATACATGAAAGTGGCTGAAGAGCTGCGGAGCAGTACATCGCTCATCTTCTGGAAATCGTCTTCCAGTTTGTCTTCCTGAAATTCAAGTCCGGTAGCTTTCAGAAAACAGTATTTAAAGTAGTTCAAATCCCAAAGAATAGAACGTTGGTTGAATTCCGGTTGCGGGTAACAATGGGAAAAATCAAATCCGTCGGCCCCTGCAAATTGGATGGCCGGCAGTAGGCGGATAGTTTTGCGGAGAAGTTCTTTCTCCTCTTCCGAGAATACACTGGTGGTGCGCCCTTTTTCGATGGCATTGAATAATAATGTGTCACCTAAGTCTTCTTGCAGATAGCATGTCTTATCTGCGGAAACACAATAGACTTCGGGAACAGGAAGACCTTTTTTGCGAAAATGTGCGGCCATATAGAGAAAAGCGTTGTTCTCTTCGATGGAAGTACCATAAACGCCGATTAAATTCTGTGTTCCGGTGAGTCTGAAATAACGTCTGTTGGAACCGGAAGAAGGCAATTCGGTAATTGTCTCGGCAGCTACACCTGTGTATGTTTGATATAAATGCTGTAAATCTTCTATAATCATGACTTTAGTATTTGTAAGCAAAGATACCAATTAATATTGGGAATAAAAAAACGGGGAGCGACTTCATTTATTCGCTCCCCGTTTTTTATTTGATTTCGATTTCCTCTTTCATGTCTATTTCTTCTCCATGCATATCGGTAAACTTATATTGCAGGAATGCCAGACTTTGATCGGGGATAATCTTTATTCCGAATCCGTATTTCATTTGCCATTTACGCTTTAGCGACACAAGGCCTTGATTAACGTAAGCAGCAATATACGGGTGGATGTACAGTGTAAATCTCTTAATCTTCAGCTTATTGACCAGGTAATCAATTTTACTCTCCAATGTATCTGTAAAAAGAATGGATGGTTTGATGCTACCTTTCCCGAAGCAGGTGGGACAGGTTTCATCTGTAGTGACATCCATGGCCGGACGCACGCGTTGGCGGGTAATCTGCATCAGTCCGAACTTGCTGAGAGGGAGAATATTGTGTTTGGCTCTGTCTTTCTGCATATTTTGGCACATGCGTTCATACAGCTTTTGTCTGTTCTCAGCCAGGTTCATGTCTATAAAGTCAACGACAATAATACCACCCATATCACGCAACCTCAACTGGCGCGCCAATTCATCGGCAGCTCCCAGATTGACATCCAGTGCGTTAGCCTCTTGTCCGTTACCGGATTTGGAACGGTTACCGCTATTGACATCCACCACATGAAGCGCTTCAGTGTGTTCAATAATCAGGTAAGCTCCACTCTTATACGAAATCGTTTTACCGAATGAGGACTTGATTTGTTTGGTTATTCCAAAATTGTCGAAGATAGGAAGCTGTCCTTTGTACAATTTCACGATTTCTGCCCGTTCAGGGGCAATGAGAGATACATAATCCTTGATTTCGTGGAACACTGTTTCGTCATTTACGTAAATGTTCTCGTATGAAGGGTTAAATAAATCGCGCAACATGGCTACCGTGCGGCTGGTCTCTTCATAAACCAGTGCAGGAAGTTTGGCTGCTTTTTGTACTTTTGTAATGGTCTCTTCCCAATGTTTCAGCAAGACTTTAAGCTCGGCATCAAGTTCGGCCACCCTTTTTCCCTCTGCCACAGTGCGAACTATCACCCCGAAGTTTTTCGGTTTGATACTTTGCAACAGTTGCTTGAGGCGGGCACGTTCTTCGCTCGATTTAATTTTTTGAGATACGGAAACCTTGTCATTGAAGGGGATAAGAACCAAATAACGCCCGGCGAAAGATAATTCGCAGGTCAGTCTGGGGCCCTTGGTTGAAATAGGTTCCTTTACGATTTGCACAATTACTTCCTGACCTTGTTGGAGGGTGGTTGAAACAGTTCCCTCTTTATCAATGTCAGGCAGCATAGTAGCTTTTGAAATTGGATAAAGTTTTTTGCGGTCGCTTAAAACTTGCTTCAGATACTTCTGATAAGAATGAAATTGAGGTCCTAAATCTAAATAGTGAAGAAAAGCGTCTTTTTCGAAACCGACATCCACGAAGCAGGCATTGAGTCCGGGCATTAGTTTTCTTACCCGTCCCAAATACATATTTCCCACATTGAAAGAAGCACTTCTTCCTTCTTTTTGGAATTCCACCAACGCCTTATCTTCCAGGAGCGCAATGGAAATTTCTTTGGGTTGTACGTCTACTACTAGTTCGCTTGTCACTTTTGTATTCTTAAATTATTCACTTTTCTCATTAAACAAAGAACAAACCTGAAAGACATTTTGTTGCTTTGCAAGGTTTGTTCTTTATTTGTCGTCAGACAGACTACAAATTATTTTTTGCTTTTATGTCTGTTCTTTCTTAGTCTTTTTTTACGCTTGTGCGTTGACATTTTATGTCTTTTTTTCTTCTTTCCGCTTGGCATAGCTTCAAATTTTATGGGTTAATACTCTAGTTGTTTATTTTTTTACTGATAATGTAAATGTCTTTGCTGGCTTAAAAGCCGGAATATTATGTTCCGGAATGATAATCGTAGTGTTCTTTGAAATATTACGAGCTGTTTTCTGAGCTCTCTTCTTCACAATAAAACTTCCAAAACCACGCAAGTATACATTTTCCTCTCTTGACAAAGATTCCTTAACTGTATCCATGAAAGCTTCGAGTGTATTCAACACTGCTTGTTTATCAGCACCGGTTTTCTTCGTAATTTCGTTTACGATATCTGCTTTAGTCATTTCGCTAATAATTATTGTTATACTTATATCTTAATTTTTTGGACTGCAAATATATAGCTTTTCTAGCTCTTTAAGAAATATATTCAGAATAAATTTCCTAAAAAAAATGTCAGCTTTGGTTTTCTTGCCTTATTTTTGCAGAATTAACGCACATTTTGTGCTGATTTGTAACGTTAGACATGGATAATTTTGGAGAAATACTAATAAAATGGTATCAAGATAACAAGCGTGATTTGCCTTGGCGCAGGACGAAGAATCCTTATTTAATATGGATTTCGGAAATTATATTGCAACAGACGCGCGTCGCTCAAGGTTATGATTACTATCAACGTTTTGTAAAACGTTTCCCTGACGTGTTTTCATTAGCGGCTGCCGATGAAGACGAGGTCATGAAATATTGGCAAGGATTGGGCTATTATTCTCGTGCCCGTAATTTACATGCTGCTGCGCGTAGTATGGCCGGTGCCGGAGGTTTTCCTAAAACATATAAAGAGGTGCTGGCTTTGAAAGGAGTGGGAGAGTATACTGCGGCTGCCATTTGTTCTTTTGCTTATGGAATGCCTTATGCTGTGGTGGATGGGAATGTTTATCGGGTGCTTTCGCGCTGGTTGGGGATTGAAACGCCCATAGACTCTGCAGAAGGGAAGAGGATTTTTGCGGAAGTGGCGGCGGAGTTATTGGATAAAGCGCAACCGGGGATTTATAATCAGGCGATAATGGATTTTGGCGCGTTGCAGTGCACTCCTGCTTCGCCCAACTGTATGTTCTGCCCTTTTGTTGATACTTGTGTCGCCCGGCAAAAGGGGGTGGTGGATACGCTGCCTGTGAAACAGCATAAGACAAAGGTGGCAAATCGTTACTTTAATTATATCTATGTACGCATGGGCGCGCATACATTAATCAATAAACGGACAGGGAATGATATCTGGAAGAATCTGTATGAGCTTCCTTTGATAGAAACGGAGAATGAAGTGCCCGAAGAAAAGTTCTATGCTTTATCCCGGTGGCGGGAAATGTTGGCTGAAGGCGAGACTCCCTTAGTCCGGCTGGTACAAAAAGGAGTGAAACATGTCTTATCCCATCGGGTGATTTATGCAAATTTTTATGAGGTTATTCTGCCCGAAGATTCTGCCTCTTTTGCACAGTATCAGAGAATTAGGATAGAAGATTTGCATAAATTTGCTGTTTCTCGCTTGGTAAATCAGTTTTTTTCGCTAATTTTGAAGCCTGATAATTAAAATGGAAGAAGAGAATGTCATTAAATAAAGTGCAATTGATAGGGAACGTAGGTAAAGACCCTGATGTGAGATATTTGGATAATGGTGTTGCTGTAGCTACTTTTTCTTTGGCTACCACAGACCGTGCATATACCTTGGCAAATGGGACTCAGGTTCCTGAACGTACCGAATGGCATAATATTGTTTTGTGGAGAGGATTGGCGCAAACGGCTGAAAAGTATGTTCGCAAAGGAGATAAGCTTTATATCGAAGGTAAAATCCGCAGCCGTTTTTACGATGATCAGAATGGTATCAAACGTACTATCGTTGAAATCTTTGCTGATAACATGGAAATGCTGACTCCCCGTACTGCTTCTCAGCAGCAAGGAGGATATATGCCGCAAGCTGCTTCACAGCCGGCATCGCAACAGCCTGCCGCCAATAGCAGCGTGACAGATGATTTACCGTTTTAATTTTAAAGAACCGGATGTTTAACTAAAACCAGATTCCTTGGACCCTGACTCGTATTTATGCCGCTTGGCGGATTTGTTTGACGGTGTGACCGTGACTACTCCTACTATAGGAGCAATTATAGCTATTGTATTAGCTGTTATATTATTGTATGCATCAGGCTTTGTGTCTGCTTCGGAAATTGCTTTCTTCTCTCTGTCTCCCGGTGACTTGAGTGAAATAGAGGAAGGGCAGACTTCTTCCGACAGGCGTATCAGTGCTCTGCTGGACGATTCTGAACACTTGTTAGCCACTATTCTGATTTCTAATAATTTTGTGAATGTGACGATAATCATGCTGTGCAATTATTTCTTTGCCAGCACCATCCATTGGGGAAATTCTGTCATACTTGAATTTCTGGTTATAACGGTCATTCTTACTTTCTTATTACTTCTGTTTGGAGAAATAATGCCCAAAATTTATTCGGCACAGCATACTTTGAAGTTTTGCCGTAAGGCTGCTCCTGTCATTTCTTTTTTGAAAACATTATTTTCTCCTTTGTCTGCCCTGTTGGTTCGCTCTTCATTCTTAATTAATAAATGTGTGGCGAAGAAGAACTATAATATTTCAGTCGACGAATTGTCGCAGGCGTTGGAGTTGACCGATAAGAATGAAATATCGGAGGAGAGCAACATTCTGGAGGGAATTATCCGTTTTGGTGGAGAGACCGCCAAGGAGGTGATGACACCGCGTCTTGATATGGTGGATTTGGAAATCAATACTCCTTATGCCGAGGTGCTGAAGTGTATTGTAGATAATGCATATTCACGTATTCCTGTATATGCCGAGTCACGTGATAATATCAAAGGTATTCTTTATATCAAGGACTTGTTGCCTCATCTTAACAAGATGGATAATTTCCGTTGGCAAACACTGATCCGTCCTGCTTATTTTGTTCCTGAAACAAAAATGATTGATGATTTGCTGCGTGACTTTCAGGCAAATAAAATTCATATTGCCATTGTTGTTGACGAGTTTGGAGGAACATCGGGCATTGTAACCATGGAAGATATCATTGAGGAAATTGTAGGAGAAATCAATGATGAATATGATGATGAAGAACGCACGTATGTGAAACTGAATGACCGCACTTATATTTTTGAGGCTAAAACTCTTCTATCTGATTTTTATAAGATAATGAAGATAGATTCGAATATATTTGAGAGAGTGGAAGGAGATGCCGATACCTTAGCCGGTCTTTTACTTGAGATAAAGGGAGAATTCCCGGTGTTGCATGAACATTTGGATTATGAAAACTATCATTTTGAAGTGTTGGAAATGAACACCCGTCGAATCTTGAAAGTAAAAGTGATTGTTGACGAACCCCAAGTGGCGGAAGAAACGAAGTAATCATTATGCCGTTATATCGGAAAATTCAAGAAAACGGACTGCTGGTCGGGGTTTGGAAAACAGAGGAAACGGTGGAGCAGTTATTGGCTTTGCTTGGCAATATTTCTATGTACGAGAAAGACTTGGAGCATTTTACCTCTGATATGCGGAAATATGAATGGCTGGCTGTACGTGTATTACTGAAAACATTGTGCGGAGAAGAAAAGAAGGTGGTTTATCTTCCTTCCGGGAAGCCATATCTGGCAGATGGAAGTGCACATATCAGCATATCTCATACGAATGGTTATGTGGCCGTTGCCCTGCATCCGACCGAAGAAGTAGGAATCGATATTGAGAGATATGGGGTAAGGGTTTGTAGGGTTGTTTCTCGTTTTGTGCGGCCGGACGAAGAAAAAACGATGAATCAAGGTGATGAAGTATATGTATTGCTTCTTCACTGGTCTGCCAAAGAAACATTGTTCAAGGTGATGGGGGTGGAAGGTGTAGACTTTATCCGGCATTTGCATATTTTTCCTTTTGTCATGGAAGAGGAGGGGTGTTTGGAAGCGCAGGAATATCGGACAGAGGAACAGTGGCATTATCGGGTGCGTTATCTGACTCATCCCGATTTCGTGCTTACTTGGACTATAAAAAAAATGCCAACGTGATTCCCATCAGGCTGGCACTCAAATAAACTTGGCAGAGTTTATTCTTATAAAAAATCTCTTTTACCTGATCATCTCTTTTGGGATAGCGAAACGGAGAAGATAGCGGATGCTAATCATCCTTTATGTTCAATGTTCCAAGCTCTTTCCTCGAAAGCTTCAGGATGTGAAAGTGTATAGGCAGGTCTTCTGACTTGTTTCCGCTATAAGCACCTTCCCGGAAATGCTTTCCAGTGGTTAATGGAGTTTGCTTATGCGTTTTGTGAAACATACAGCAGCGGGACTGTTCAGGATTCTCACCTGATTCCCTTTTAATCATTTATCTTTGACCAAAGATAAACAAACCAATACATTGCAAATATACTGCTTATCTTTAGAAAAACAATTAATTCTTTTGGTTTTTGTAAAGGGAGGAATAGAAATTTTGCCTTATCTTTGTGACATAATTTAGAGTAACTATGATTATAGCAGTAGACTTTGACGGAACAATCGTGGAACATAAGTATCCCGCAATAGGTAAAGAAATTCCTTTTGCCATAGAAACATTGAAAAAATTGCAGCAAGAACGTCATTTCCTTATATTATGGAGCGTTCGTGAAGGTCGTTTATTGGAAGAAGCGGTGGAGTTTTGCCGTCAGCGGGGACTGGAATTTTATGCAGTCAATAGCAATTATGCCGAAGAGAAAGATAAAAGCCGGTATTATTCGCGTAAACTGAAGGCGGATTTATTTATTGATGACCGTAATTTGGGCGGGTTGCCTGATTGGGGGGTGATTTATGAAATGGTGCACAATCGCTTAAGTTATGAGCAGGTATATCAAAATCTGCATAATGAAAAACGCCCTGCTCCTAAAGGTTTTTGGGCAAGGCTTTTCAAATAAAAGGAAAGGCGTCCTTTTATTCTTTACACAGCGTAAAGATAAATTCCAGCCCCCCACCGGGATTATTCTTGGCAAAGATAGTCCCGCCATGCAGAATGACTGCGTTTTTTACAATGGCAAGTCCGAGTCCTGTGCCGCCTAATTTGCGTGAGCGTCCTTTATCAACTCGGTAGAAGCGTTCGAACAGGCGGCTTAAATGCTCGGGAGCTACTCCTATACCGGTGTCCGAGAAACTGAAATAGTAGAAACGTTCGTCTTCACGGAAGCAACGGACTGTAATTGATATTCCTGTACCGGCATAAGCGATGGCATTGTCTGTCAGGTTTCTGAAAATGGAATAGAGCAAGGAAGCGTTGCCGGATACAGTCAGTCCATGGGGTAGAAAATTGGATGCTGTTATCTGTTTTTCTTCCAATTCCAAGGCAACTTCATTCAGTATGTTTTGCATCATAACTGTCAGGTTGACTTGTTCAGTCTCTATCATATTGGGGGCTTCCTCCATGCGTGTCAAGACAGAAATATCACGTAATAAATGTGCCAGGCGATTACTTTGAGCATAACTGCGTTCGAGGAACGTATTTATTTTTTCTCGTGGCAGTCCCGGGTTATTGACTATTGTCTCAAGATATCCTTGTATGCTGCTGACCGGGGTCTTTAATTCATGGGCAATATTCTGAGTTAATTGTTTTTTTAACCGTGCCTGTTCTTCTTCCTGAGTGACATCGTTGATAGAAATTTCAAAGCTGTCGTCTTGAAAAATAATACAGTCTACCGAGAAAATACGACCGTTTTTGTCTATAACAATCGACATTCGTTTCTCTTCTTTGCTGATTGTGCGCTCTTTATTTTTGGCAATGAAATCAGTAATCGGCTGAAGTTCCGGAATAGAGAAGATTTCCTCTGTCGAACTCAGGTTTTTGTCCGAAATGAGGTTGGCGTACTGGGTAAAGAGATTATTAACCAGTATTTCTTGTTTCTTATGGGTAAAAACTCCTAATCCTTCACGGGATATTTGCAGGTGGGTTATCAGTTTCTCTCTTTCGATATATAAATCTTCTTTTGCCTGATGCAGTCGTCTGTATATCTGAATGATATGTTGGGAAATCTCACCCAATTCGTTTTTCGGAAATGCTCCTTGCAAGTCGGTGTCTATCGGTTCGTTACGATCAGCTTTCAAAGCAAATTGTTGCAACTGTGTGATTGACATCCCCAATTTATGTGTAAAACGATAAAAGATAAAAATCAGCACGAGACTTACTATAAGCGTAAACCATACAAAATGGGAATCTGCTTTTAAATGACGCACCAGGCTGACACTATATGGCAATGCGGAACGGATTATATAATTAGTGTTCGGATAATATTGGGCTGAATAGAAAAACTCTCCTCCTAAACTTTCGGATTGGCGATTAATGGAATAGCCGCTTCCTTGGCTGATAGCTTCCTTTATTTCTTCCCGGTTGAGATGGTTGCTGAAGTACAGCGGATTCTGTTCGATATTATCATACAACACTTTCCCTTCTTTATCAATAAGGGTGACGCGCAATTCATCCAACGTATGTTCGTGTACATATTTATCTAAAAGCCTCAAATTCAATGTGTCTTTTCCACGGAGAAAGTCATTCAGACGGTCATTATAATTCTGTAATTGAGTGTTGAGCAGTTCTATTTTGTATTCCTTTTCCCTGCGATATTGAAATGCCATAAAGCAAATGGCAAAGACAAGAAACAATACAATGACAGAAAGAAAAAGCTTCTTGCTGAACGATAATACATGGCTGGATAGTTCAAGTGTCATGATAAAGCAGACTTTATTTATTGATATTCAAAGCAATATCCGTATCCCAGACGTGTTACGATACATTTTCCATATTCTCCGACTTTTTTGCGTAGCCGGGTGATATTCACATCAATGGTGCGGTCGAGTACGTATACTTCTTCTTGCCAGACTTTTGCTAAAATATCTTCGCGGGAAAACACACGTCCCTGATTTTGCAATAGGAGCAGCAGAATCTCAAATTCTTTTTTGGTAAGAGAGACTTCAATACCGTCAATACTTACTTTCTTTTTGGTCATATCAAGTATCAATCCTTTATAAACCAGTTGTTGCGGAGCTTCTTTTTCGTTACCCGATGCTGTGCGACGCAACACCGCCTTGACACGTACCATTACTTCGCGCAGGGAAAAAGGTTTTGAAATGTAGTCGTCAGCTCCCAAATTGAAGCCGGTCACGGTATCGTTTTCTGTATCTTTGGCAGTAATGAAAATGATAGGAATAGTGGCGGTGGCTTTATTTTTTTTGAGCATACTTGCCATCTTGAAACCTGAGATCTCACCCATCATGACATCCAATAAAAGGAGATCGTATTTAGTGAGATCCGTTTTTAAGGCTTCTTCGGCAGAGTTGGCAGTATCTACCAAATATCCTTCGTTTTCCAAGTTGAATTTAAGAATCTCACAGAGATCCTCTTCGTCATCAACTACTAAAATGCGGTAATCATTCATGTCGTTCCTCTTTTTATTTACTACAAAACTAATCTTTTCTTGTTTCGCATTGCAAAGATGGAGCGTTTTTATTACTATTTAATGAAACAAATATTACAAATGTGTTACATTGTAGGTATGGTAAACTCACCGGCAACCGGAATACTCATTTGATGCCGTATCTCACTTTCATTTTTGCCATGACCCAAAAGAAACATTAGTTTTGTAAGAACGGACTCTACTGTACTGTCATATCCACTGATAACTCCGGCATCGAGCAAATGAAGTCCGGTTTCATATCTTCCCATCTCTACACTTCCTGTAGAACATTGGGAAATATTGATAATGACGATACCACGGTCGGTAGCTTCTTTCAGTAAGTCGATGAACCAAGGTTTTTGTGGAGCATTACCCGAACCGTATGTTTTAAGCACCACTGCCCGCAATCCGGGGGTATGAAGTATGTTTCGTATCATATTTTCCTGAATACCGGGAAAGAGTGTCAGGATGACGACATTGGTGTCGTACAGATAGTGAGGCTTTAGAGCCACATTGGGATTTGCTTTATGAATACGGTCATATTCATACTTAATATGAATACCGGCTGTAGCAAGTGATGGATAATTATATGAACGGAAAGCATTAAAGTTTTCTGCATTAATTTTTGTCGTTCTGTTGCCGCGAAGCAAGTGGTTTTCAAAGAAGATACACACTTCGGGAACGATGGCTGTACCATCGGGGTGTTTGGCAGCGGCAATTTCAATGGAAGTGATAAGATTTTCTTTGCCGTCGGTACGCAACATGCCAATGGGAAGCTGGCTACCTGTCAAGATGACCGGCTTACTTAAATTTTCCAACATGAAACTAAGGGCAGAAGCGGTATATGCCATGGTGTCTGTTCCGTGAAGAATGACAAAACCGTCAAAATTATCATAATTGTAAGCGATGATTTTTACCAGTTTTGCCCATAAAGAAGGTTCCATGTCGGAAGAATCGATGGGAGGATTAAACTGATAGGAAGAAATGCGGTAATTGAAACGTTTTAACTCCGGAACATTCTCTTGAAGTTGATCAAAATTGAAGGCTTCTAAAGCACCTGTTTCGGGATTCTCAATCATACCGATTGTACCACCTGTATATATTAGCAAAACGGAAGGATATTCACTCTTTATCATAAGTATATCTGATTGGATTATGGCACAAAGATACGGAATATGTGGAAATATGGCAAAATTAAGATGGAGAAATAACAAAATGTTTTTGCTGTTTCTCCATGCATTTGTTTAAATAGTGCTTCTCCTACTCGTTGTTTAATGCTTTGAGCAACTTGTCGGTTGCTGCTTCAGCATCTCCTTTTTCATCACCAAGTAGCGTAACGAACTTGCTTCCGATTATTGCTCCTGCTGCATTGGCAGAGGCTGTTTCGAATGTCTGTTTATTTGATATTCCGAAACCTATCATTCGAGGGTTACGCAACTTCATAGCTGCAATGCGTTGGAAATATGCCTGCTTCTGTGTACCGAAATCTTTCTGTACACCGGTAATGGCTGCCGAAGATACCATATATATAAATCCATCTGTATGTTCGTCAATCAGCCGGATGCGTTCTTCACTTGTTTCAGGTGTAATCAGCATAATCACTTTTATATCATATTTTTCTGCAATGGGGCGATACTCATTCATGTAATCTTTGAAAGGAAGGTCGGGAATGATAACTCCGTCGATACCAACCTCTTTGCAGGTACGGCAGAAGTTTTCGAAGCCGAATTGCATGATAGGGTTTAAATATCCCATTAAAATAAGAGGAATCTGTACTTTGTGGCGAATATCCTTCAGTTGCGTAAAAAGGAGTTGTAGTGTCATGCCGTTTTTCAATGCCTGCGTTGCTGCATGTTGGATAACGGGGCCGTCTGCCATCGGGTCACTGAAAGGAATACCTATTTCAATCATATCGATTCCTTTACTTGCCAGTGTGTTGATAACGTTTGCAGTACCGTCTGAGGTAGGATAGCCGGCACAAAAATAAATGGATAAAATATCTTTTTGTTTTGTGCTGAATAAATTATTAATTCTGTTCATTCTATGTTAGATTTGATTTGTTTGATAAATGTGTTTAATAGCGTTGTATCCTTTTTGCCCGGAGAGATTTCGAATCCGCTATTGAGATCGATGCCTGCCCATGCAGGATGGCGGAATTCTTTCAGAGAATGCAGACTGTCGGGCTTTAGTCCGCCGCTTAGCAGAAAAGGAGTGGAACCATGATACGCCGTAAGCACTTGCCAATCGAATGTTTTTCCCGAACCGCCATAACCGGTACAGGCTGTGTCGAACAGGAAGTAGTCGCAGACATTTTCATAGCAGGCAGTAGATTTCAAATCACTCATTGAGGCAATAGGGAATACTTTGATAACCCCCAGTCCGGCACGTTTCAGGTTGAGACATTGTTCGGAAGTTTCTGTTCCGTGCAGTTGGATATAATGAAGGTCGAATTCTTCCGCTTTTTGTAGGATGGCGGGTGTTACTTCATTGACAAATACGCCTACACGCTTGCATCGCTCCGGCAGGTAAGCCGGACGGAGAGAGACATGACGGCTGGAATGGGGGAAAAAGATAAATCCCATCCAGTCCGGACCGGTCTGTTCTACGGCGCGAATGTTGTCGGGCTCGCGCATGCCACATACTTTTACAATCATTTTGTCAATATGATTTTTATAACTTACTGATAAACTCTTTCAAAGCATTTCCCGGTTGAGGTGTCTTCATGAAATTCTCTCCAATCAAGAAACCCCGAAAGCCGGCTGCACGTAATTGTCGGACAGTCTGTGGGCTGGAAATGCCACTTTCGGAAACAAGTAACATTTCTTTAGGTAACTTCTCTGCCAGTCGGAAGGAGTTTTCCACGTCTGTATGGAAAGTTCCCAGATTGCGGTTGTTCACTCCCACCATATCAATGTTGTCTTCTATGTATTCCAATTCTTGTTCACTATGAATTTCGAGAAGTACTTCCAATTTCAGTTCGTGCGCTTTGGCCGCCAACATACTGCATTGCTCTTTTCTGAGTGCTGCAGCAATCAGAAGAACTGCATCTGCCCCTACGATGCAGGCTTGGTAAAGTTGATATTCGTCAATGATGAAGTCTTTACGTAGAATGGGAAGGCTCACTTGGGGACGTGCGGCACGGATGTCTTTTAGGTTGCCGCCAAAAAAATTCTCGTCTGTCAGGATGGAGAGAACGGAAGCTCCTGCCATTTCATAGGCAGGAGGAATGATATCAGCCTGTGCGTTTTCTTTTATCCATCCTTTGGATGGTGAACGGCGTTTAAACTCGGCAATGATGCCGGAAGGTGATGCCGAAAGGCTGGCGCGCATGCTCCTTCTCGGCATAGGCTCATTGCAGTTGTTTATCAGCAACTCTTGGCTGATAGCGGCTTTTTGTTGTTCGATTTCTAACCGTTTGTGGGCGATGATTTCATCTAATATATCTGTCATAGCTTTACTTTTATACCGGGTTGTCAACTGTTTAATTCGATAAAACGTTTTAATGTTTTCAGAGCCTTGCCGCTTTCCAATGATTCACGGGCTATGGCGACACATTCTTCTATTGGTTTGGCCGGTTCCATAGCTTGGATGGCAAAAGAGGCATTAATCAACACACAGTCGGTCTGTGCTTTGGTTGCACGGTTTTGCAATACGTTGTCGAAGATGCAGGCAGCCTCCTGAGGGGTTGTTCCACCATAGAGTTCTTCTTGGCGGGCGAGAGAAAAGCCGAGTTCTGATGGCTTGTAAATAGTTTCGTAACGGTTGGTCATTACTTTAAACTCATCCGTAAGGGAGATTTCATCGTATCCGTCCAGATTATTGACTACGGCAAAACCGATGCCAAGCTTTTGGAATACATTGGTGTAAAGGCGCATTTGAGGAAGATCTGCCACACCCAATAATTGGTAGGAAGGTAGGCAAGGGTTGACCAATGGTCCGAGAAGATTGAAGATAGTCCGCACTTGTAGGGCTTTGCGTACCGGACCGACGCTTTTCATGGCAGGATTGAACAGCTGGGCGTGCATATACACCATGCCACACTCTTCCATACTGCGAGTAAGTATCGATGGGTCATTGGTAAATTTCACTCCGTGTTGCTCCATTACGTTGCTTGCTCCGCTTATTGAGGTTGCACCGTAATTTCCATGTTTTGCCACATGATATCCGGCACCGGCAACAATAAGGCAAGCACAAGTAGATATATTGAATGTATTCTTTCCGTCTCCCCCCGTACCTACAATGTCAATAGGTTTGTAGGCAGAAAAGTCTATGGGTACTCGTGTTGTAAGCAGTGCTTCACGAAAACCGATAAGTTCTTCTACTTTGACGCCACGCATTTGGAATACTGTGAGCAGAGCAGCTATTTGTGAGTCATTATACCTGCCTTTGGTGATATTGAGTAACAAGTTTTTTGCTTCTTCACGATTCAGTTCTTCATGGTTGAAGAGGCGTGATAATATAGCTTTCATATCGTTTGAATTGTTGTTTTATGCGTTTAGGAAATTAGCAATTATTGTTTTTCCATTCGGTGTCAGCACAGATTCGGGATGGAATTGGATTCCATGTACATCATATTTTTTATGTTTGAGTGCCATGATATATCCTTCCCGGCTCATAGCTGTTACTTCCAAACAGTCGGGGAATTCGTCTGTATCTACCACCCACGAGTGATATCTTCCGACGGGTATTTCCTGTGGCAACCCTCTAAATATATAATCGTCTTTTTCTATTGTTATCGGTGTTTGTACTCCGTGAAAAACTTCACTCAGGTTGATCAGTTTGGCTCCGAATACCTCTCCGATGGCCTGCTCTCCCAGACATACACCGAGAATAGGTTTTTTCCCTGTATAAGTCCGGATAACATCCGGCAGTAGTCCGGCTTCAGAGGGGATTCCCGGTCCAGGTGAAAGAATTATTTTATCGAATACTTTTAATTCTTCCAGTTTAAAGGAATCATTGCGCATGACGGTGACTTCTGCACCGAGTTCTTTTACCAAATGACTCAGGTTGTAAGTGAATGAGTCGTAGTTGTCTATAATTACTATTTTCATAATAGAGTGTTTTTTTACATTTGTTCTGCCAGGAGAATTGCTTTTTTAAGTGCTCCCAGCTTATTGTTTACTTCTTGTAGTTCGTATTCTTCATTACTTTTTGCTACAATACCACCTCCGGCTTGAAACCAAAGTTCGTTGTTGCGACTGACGAAGGTGCGGATGGTGATTGCCTGGTTCAGTGTGCCGTTTAGTCCGATGAAACCGATACAGCCACCGTAGGCTCCACGGCTGTGAGGTTCGTATTGGCTGATGAGTTGCATTGCCTTTACTTTAGGAGCCCCGCTCAGGGTACCGGCCGGGAAAGTGTCGATGAATGTTTTGATAGAGTTAGCATTTGGGTTTAATTCACCACTGACTCGGCTTACTAAATGGATGACGTGACTATAATATTGAGGTTCTTTATAGAATTCTACTTGCACATCTTTACAGTTACGGCTCAGGTCGTTGCGTGCCAGATCTACCAGCATCACGTGTTCGGCATTTTCTTTCGGGTCAGCAAGTAAGGCAGTTGTGAGTTCGTCATCTGTTTGTTTATTTCCGCTGCGGCGGGTTGTTCCTGCAATGGGATCGATGGTAGCACGCCCCCCTTCTATTTTGCAATGTGTTTCGGGGGATGAACCGAAGATACGAAATCCGCCAAAGTCGAAGTAAAATAAATAAGGTGAAGGATTGATGCTCCGCAGCGCACGATAGAGTTTGAAGTCATCACCTTCATAACGTTGGATGAATCGGCGTGAGAGAACGATTTGGAATACATCCCCGCGCATACAGTGGATTATACCTTTTCGGATATTGGCTTTATGCTCCTCATCGGTCAGCGTGCTCGTTGTTTCGCCTACAGCATGAAAATCATAGGTAGTGTAGTTGCGGTTATGGATAGCTTTTTCTACATAGTCGAGATGGCTTTCTTCATTATCCTGAAGCATTTCGAGCAGAAGCATTTCATTGCGGAAGTCATTGAAGACAATCAGATATTTATATAAGATATAGAGCATTTCGGGAGCGTCATTTTTGGGGTCGCAACTGTCTTTTACATTAATGTGCTCAAAGTAACGTACTGCATTGAAAGTGGTGTATCCATACAGACCGCAATAATGATTATATTCTCCGCGTACTTTAAAATGGTTCAGGAAATCGGTTATGGCATGATCTACTTTGTAATCGGCAGTAATGGTATGCTCTTCTGTGCTGCCGTCAGGGTAAGTGGTTGTGGCGACTCCGTGGTTAATGCCGATGCTGGCAACAGGGTTTAGTCCGATAAAGGAACGGTTGTTTTCACTTCCGTGGTAATCGGAGCTCTCCATCAGTGCACTTTGAGGGAAGATGTCCCGTACTTTCAGATAAGTACTTACCGGAGTATGAAGGTCTCCCAACATAGTTTTGTGCTTAGTTGTATAGATAAATGTTTTCATAATTTCGTTTCTTCTGGTTTGTTATTCAAATAAGTTTCTGTATCCTTATCTCCTCGTCCTGAGACAGTAAGTACCACTATATCTTCGGGACGGAACTGCATTTTATTGAGTGCACCCAATGCATGAGCCGATTCCAATGCCGGAATAATACCTTCCAAACGGGTTAGCTCGAATGCAGCGCGTATAGCTTCATCATCATTGATGGACAGAACAATGGCCCGCTTTTGTCGGGCAAGATTGGCATGCATGGGGCCAATACCCGGATAATCCAGTCCGGCAGAGATAGAATAAGGTTCCTCTATCTGTCCGTCCTCGTTTTGGATGACCAATGTTTTTGCTCCGTGGATGATTCCCATCTTTCCCAGTTGGATAGTAGCTGCCGACATTCCTGTTTCTATACCTTTTCCACCGGCTTCGGCCAATACGATTTGTACACGTTCGTCATCGATATAGTGGAAAATAGTACCGGCAGCATTACTTCCCCCACCCACACAAGCCATTAGATAATCGGGATACTCACGTCCTTCATGCTCTTTCAGTTGTTTTCTGATTTCTTCACTGATGACAGATTGCAGTCTTGCCACCATGTCGGGATAAGGATGAGGCCCTACCGTAGAGCCGATTACATAATACGTATCGGCTGGATGACAGCACCAGTCTCGAATCGCTTCATTGGTGGCGTCTTTCAGTGTCATGTTTCCCGATGTGACAGGGCGGACTTCAGCTCCTAGCATCTTCATTTTCTCTACATTGACATGTTGGCGTTCTACATCAGTTTTACCCATATAAATAATGCATTGCATATTCATCAGTGCACAAACGGTTGCGGTTGCCACTCCATGCTGACCGGCTCCGGTCTCGGCAATGATACGACTTTTTCCCATACGTTTGGCAAGCAATACTTGCCCGATGGCATTGTTTATTTTGTGTGCTCCTGTATGATTCAGGTCTTCGCGTTTCAGATAGATTTTACAGCCGTACTTTGCGCTTAACCGACGGGCAAGATAGAGTGGAGAAGGACGTCCTACATAGTCATGCAACAAGTCATTAAATTCTTGTTTGAAGTCTTCGCTATCCAATACATTTAAATAAGCGTTTTTTAGTTCATCTACACAGCGATGAAGAATTTCTGGGATATATGCTCCTCCGAACTCGCCGTAATAACCTTCATTGTTTACTTGATAAGTTTTCATTGTGATTGAGTATCTATTTTTTGTATATTGCATAAACGAAAAAAGGCCTGTCGTAAGTACGACAGACCTTTTCTGAATATCCTTTTAGAATGTTAAGTATATACACATGGACTGGTTCTCTTACGACTTATTCAGTTGCAAGAGACGCCACCAACATGTATTTACTAATATTCTTTTCATCTTTTTTTGTTTCTATTTCGGTGCAAATGTAATCGTTTTGATTTTATCTCCAAAGAAAAAACTTACTTTTTTTCTATTTATTGGTAACTTCGTTCAATTTGCCTTTTACAGCTTCGGCCTGTTGACTCATCTTTTCCACCACTTCTCCGCTTACTTTCTCTGCTTTATGCTTAGCGCGATGTGCAAAGTCATACGCATCTTCTTCCAAGTCCTGAATGGTGTCATAAATGTCTCTTCTCAGTTTGCGTCCTCTGTTGCTGTGGGCGAAACAACTCAATGCACTGCCGACCAACGCACCTAGTGCCAGTCCTGCGAAAAATTTTCCATTATTCATAATCTTATTCATTTAATTGGGTTTTATCTATGAACATTTCGGCTGTGTGGATGGTTCTTAATGCATCAGTTAATAAATCATTAAAAAGGAAATAAGATGAAACGTAAACTTTGGATAAGAATAGGAGCGGTGGTATTGGCTGCATTATTGTTGTGGTGGCTCTTTTGGGCTATATTGATTGACGAAGACGAGAATGATCAGGGCTTACCGGAAACAGAACAAATAGAGGCAGTGGATTAATTCCCTGCCTTTTCTTATTCTTTTTCAGAAATATTCTGTATATTCGCTTATTGATTATTGAAAAAGTGTAATAGTATAAATAATATGTAACAATGAAAACAATGAATTATTCTATAATCCGATGCATCTGTGCATTAGTATTGGGCGTATTATTGGTAGCATGGCCCGAAGCTGCTATCCTGTATTTGGTGATTACTATCGGAGCTTTGTTTTTGGTACCAGGTCTGTTCTCTGTCTTTGGTTATCTTACTCGTGGAAAGCAGAATGGAATGTCTTTTCCTATAGCCGGATTGGGTAGTCTGCTGTTTGGTCTTTGGCTGATGATTATGCCGGCATTTTTTGTCGGTATTCTGATGTATGTGTTGGGAGCTGTTCTTGTGTTGGCAGGTATCAGTCAGATTGTAAACCTGTCTGCTGCCCGTAGTTGGACGGTTGTGCCGGGAGGTTTCTTTGTCGTTCCCGTGCTGGTGCTTATTGCTGGTGTTGTTGTTTTGTTCAATCCGTTTACGGCTGCCACTGTGCCTTTTATTATATTGGGGGTCAGCAGTATCGTTTATGGACTTTCGGATTTGGTGAACATTATTCGTTTCCGCCAAAAGAAAGATATTCAGACTCCTATTATAGAGGATGTGACTCCTATTGAAGAGATTAAAGATTAATATACTTATGAAAAAACGACTGAACTATTTATTGCTGGTATTGTGTTTATTGGTAGCCTCTGCATGTAAAAACGGAGTTTCTACCACAGCCTCCGGAAAAGATGAAGGCGCCGGAGGTTGTGAGGGAGAAAAGGCAAAAGCTATTTTGTGGGTAGACTATAAAAAAGGGCGTTCTATCCCTGCCGGAGTTGCTATCAGGACAGTGAAAGTGCGTGCCAATGTGTTTGCCGATGGTAGTGTGAAGGTTCTTTCTTTCTGTAAGAAACAATCTTTCAGAGTGGAAGATTATTTATTGAAGAGATTGAAAGTTTACCGAATTCGGGATTGGGCATTTGAGGGGAATTATATACAGACCGGCGAGCAATATTTACAGTTGCGTTATATTCCTGCCTGGATAAAGTAAAAGTGTTGCCATATTAGTATCTGTCTGCTGATGAAAGCAATGTACTCACTTTATGAAGGCTGCATTTTACCGAACTGAAATTAAGGTATCATACTGTGGGAGGTGCCGACAGGTATAGTTATTATGTATTGACCGGTCTTCGTTTCTCTTTCTTTTAGGGGGTAGCATCCCCCCCCCTCCTCGGACATGTCTTTTTTTGTGAATACAATTAGGCAGACAAATTCATTCTACATTTTCCCTATACTGTTTGGGTGACATTCCTGTATATCTTTTAAAGTATTTCCCGAAGAATGAAATATCGGGGAAGTTCAGTGAATACGCTATTTCCTGAATAGTGAGGTCGGTGGACTTCAGTTTTGCTTCCGCATCGGTTATCACTAGTTTGGCGATAATGTCAGTAACCGTTTTCCCGGTTATCTTGTTTACGGTGGTGCTGAGGTGTTGTGGTGATATATGGAGCAAATCGGCATAAAAGGCTACACTTCGCTCTTGCGTATAATGTTTGATAATATATTGAACCAGACGTTTTACAATCTCTTCTCCGCGATTGAAAGCGCGGGTGGTCACATTGGTATTTTGATGAATATTGCCTACGCCATGCAGTATGGTGAGCAGCATGGAGCTGAGCAAGTCCTTATTGGGCTTTGCTTCTATGTGTTTCATTTTTATCAATAACATAAAGTAGTCTTGGAACAATTCGGATGTTTCGGGACGCAGAGGGGTGACAGGTGTATCAATCAGGGCCGAAAGATAATTCTTGGTGGAATTGAAAAAGTTTATTCCATTCAGCAATTCTTTGTTGAATCCGGCTAAGTATAAACGGCAGTCGGGACTTTGCCGGTGAACATGGACGAATGTTTCGGGCAGTATGGTAACAATGTCGTTTTTTTGTATCTTGTGTTCAGACAGGTGGATAGTTATGTCACACTCACCACGCAGGCAAAGAATAAATAGACAACCATTCATGCGCTGAGGGTAGTGGTAGATATGTCCGAAAGTACCGGTTATGTCAATTTCAGCTGTGAAATCTTTGTTCAGTTTAAAGATGTTAATGTCGTCAGTGTACTTCATAAAAATAAAGAAGACTTTGGTTATACACCACAAATATAGGACAGTTTAAGCAGATTACAAAGAAAATGCTTAAAAATAGACTAATATATCTTACTGTTAGCACTTGTGCACATTTAATAAATGTGAGAACTTTGCATTCGAAAACTAATGTGAAGATTAACAGTATGAAATGTAGAAAATTGTCTATTGTGGCAGTGAGTGTGGTATTGTTCTGTTCATGCGGACAGCAACCTGCTCAGGAACGAGGCCCCCGTCCGGTGAAATTGGCGGAAGTTGCGTCGTTAAATAAAATTGAAAAATCCTATTCAGGCGTAGTGTCGCCCGATCAATTCAGTGATCTTGCGTTTAAAATGTCCGGTCCGTTGGTGGCAATGAATGTACTCGAAGGACAGAGAGTGAAAAAAGGGGAGGTGGTAGCTGAAATTGACCCGACAGATTATAAGTTGGATTATGACGCAAAGAGAGCTTCCTTCCAGAAAGCGTCATCGCAAATGCAACGTGCAGAGAAGCTATTGATGAAAAATGCCATATCTATGCAGGAGTTTGAAACGACTCAGGCATCTTATACCAATGCTAAATCTGCTTTTGAAAATGCACAAAACACATTGAATGATACAAAGTTGCGTGCACCGTTTGATGGATTTATCCAAAAGAAATATGTGGAAAATTATCAGCGTGTACAACCGGGACAAGGTGTGGTATGTCTGATTAACCCGGCAAAGTTGCAAGTAGAATTTACCATTCCCGAAACAAATATTGCCTATGTGACTTCTCACGGAAGTATTTTTGTAGAATTTGATGCTTATAAAGGCAAGTTATTTCAGGCAAAGGTAAAAGAGTATGTGGAAGCATCGCAAGACGGTGCCGGAGTTCCTGTATTCCTTTATATTGATGACCCCGAATTTGACTTGAAGAAATATAAGGTATCGGTGGGCTTTTCTTGCCGTGTGGTAGTTAATATTGAAAATGAAACGGTAAAAGGAGGAATTACCGTTCCGTTATCTGCTGTAGTATTTGATAACAATCTGAATAATAAGGTTGTATTCATTTATAATCCTTCTACCCAAAAAGTAGAGAAGCGTAAGATTTATGACGAAGGAACCATTGTGGGACGTAATGATTTAATTGTGACCGGAGAGGTGAAGGCCGGTGAACAAGTAGTAGCTGCGGGAGCTTCTTATCTAGTGGACGGTCAGCAAGTCAAAATATTAACCGAATAAAAGAGGAGAGTACAAATCATGAATATTCCAAAATATTCTTTAGAGAACCAGAAGGTTGTCTACTTTTTTTTGGCTATTTTGTTGATAGGTGGAGTTATCTCCTTTTTTAAATTGCCAAAGAAAGAAGACGCTCCTTTCGTGATAAAGACGGCGGTTCTTGTTACCCAATATCCGGGTGCGAATCCGCATGAAGTGGAGAAATTGATAACCGAACCGATTGAACGTGAGATTCAGTCAATGACTGATGTATATCAGATTAAATCGGAATCTTATTTTGGGCTGTCTAAGATTTCTATTGAGTTACAGCCTACTATCGACCCTGATTATATGCCGGTAAAATGGGATGAACTGCGTCGTAAGGTGGCAAATATCCAGCCGAAGCTGCCTAGCGGTGCATCTACTATCACGGTGAACGATGATTTTGGTGATGTATATGGTATTTATTATGCATTGACAGCTGATGAAGGTTTTTCATACAAAGACTTGCGTGACTGGGCACAGCATATACGTACGCAGCTTACTCCGATTGAGGGTGTGCAGAAAGTGATGCTTTATGGTGAGCAGACAGAAGTAATCAATGTGAAGATATCTACTTCCAAACTATCATCTTTGGGTATTGACCCGACTTCTATCATGGGGATTTTGCAAAAACAGAATGTACAAGTCAATACGGGAGATATCGCTACCGATATTTATCAGTTACGCTTGCGCACAGAAGGTACTTATACTAGTCTTGAAGATATCGAGAACCAGCTGATTGTTAGCAAAGATGGACGTGAAGTACGTTTAGGGGATATTGCAACAGTGGAACGCGGTTATTATGATCCACCTTCAACATTGATGCGTGTCAATGGCAAACGTGCTATCGGCATTGGTGTAGCCAGTGGTGCAAAGGATAATGTGGTTGCTGTTGGTGAAGCCGTGGATAAGAGCTTGGCAGAGATAGAACAATTGTTGCCTATCGGTATAGAATTGTCTTCTCTCTATCCCGAAGACAAGATTGCGGATGAAGCTAATAATGGATTTATTCTCAATCTGATAGAGTCATTGGTCATCGTGATTTTGATTATCTTTGTAGTGATGGGATCGCGTGCCGGTATGTTGATTGGTAGTTCGCTATTGTTTTCTGTAGGAGGTACCTTGCTTATCATGTTAATGTGGGGAGTGGGTTTGAACCGTACTTCTTTGGCTGCATTTATCATTGCCATGGGTATGTTGGTGGATAATGCCATTGTGGTGACAGACAATGCCCAAATCGGAATCAAGCGCGGAAAATCCCGTTATCTTTCTTTGATAGAAGGTGCTATCAAGCCTCAATGGGCATTGCTGGGAGCGACCTTTATTGCTATTTGTTCATTCTTGCCGTTGTATTTGGCTCCTGCATCGGTTGCTGAAATTGTAAAACCGTTGTTTATCGTGTTGGCCGTGTCATTGGGATTAAGTTGGATCTTGGCTTTATGCCAGACTACAACTTTCGGTAACTTTATTTTGCAAGAGGCTACTCCCGGTAGTGAAGGTAAGGATCCATACGATACCAAAATTTATCATAAGTTTGAGAAGCTCTTGACTTTATTGATTAAGCGCCGTTTTATAACATTGACTACTGTTGTTGTTACTTTGGTGCTTTCTCTGGTCATTATGGCAGTTATGCCTCAGAGTTTCTTTCCGAAGATGAATAAACCTTATTTCCGTGCCGATTTGGTATTCCCGGAAGGTTTCAGTATTCATGCGGTAGACGAAGACGTGATGAAGGTGGAAGAGTATTTGGAGAAGAATGAAAAAGTAAAATCTTATTCTGTGACTTTAGGTGGTACTCCGTTGCGTTACTATCTGGCAAGTTCTTCTTTCGGTCCGAAGTCTAACTATGCCAATGTGATGGTGGAAACAAAAGACCCTGAAGATGCTGCCGAAGTAGAACAACAGTTCTATGAACACATGACTCAGAATTTTCCGAATATCATTACCCGTTCGGCATTGTTTGCGTTGTCACCGGTGCCCGAAGCTGCCATTGAAATCGGATTTATCGGTGAAAATCCGGATACGCTGACTGCTTTGGTGGAGCGTGCGAAGAAGATTGCGCATGAATGTGATATGGTGACGGATATACGTTCTAACTGGGGTGATAAAGTGCCGGTATGGAAACCGATGTTCTCACAACAGAAAGGTTTGCGCCTTGGTATTACTCGTCAGCAGGTTGCCAATTCGTTCCGTACTGCTACCAATGGCTTGCCGTTGGGCGAGTATCGTGAGGGGGATATTTCACTTCCTATCTTATTGAAGGATGAAGATGCAGAAAATATGAACCTGAATGATGTGAAGAGTGTTCCGGTATTCAGCACTAAAGGAAATTCAGTTAAGGTGGAGCAGGTGATTGATAATTTTTCTTTGGGTTATGATTATAACGTAGTGCGTCGTTTCAACCGTGAACGTTGCATGATGATGCAGTGTGAACCGAAGCGCGGTGCCAATACGATGGCTGCCTTTAAGCAGGTGTTGACCGCCGTACAGGAACAGATGCAACTGCCCGAAGGTTATAAGATGAAATACTTTGGTGAACAGGAGACACAAGATGTAAGTAATGCTGCTTTGGCAAAGAATATTCCGTTGACATTCTTGTTGATTTATGTCGTTTTATTATTCCTTTTCCCGAGCAATTACCGCAAACCGGTATTGATTATGCTGATGTTGCCATTGGTGTTCATCGGTGTCGTATGGGGATTGTTGTTGTTCGGTAAATCTCTTGATTTCTTTGCCATTTTGGGCTTGTTGGGCTTGATTGGTATGAATATCAAGAATGCGATTGTACTGGTAGACGAAATCGGACTTCAACTGAAAGATGGCAAAGGGGCAGTACCTGCCGTGGTTGAGGCTACCAAAACACGTATTGTTCCCGTAACTATGGCGTCGGGAACCACTATTTTGGGTATGCTTCCTTTGTTGGGTGATGCGATGTTTGCAGGTATGGCAGCTACCATTATGGGTGGTTTGTTCGTATCAACCATTCTTACCATCTTCGTGCTTCCGGTGACTTATTGTATATTCTTTAAAATCAGAGCAGACAGATAATGAAAACGAATCTTATATATATACTTGGAATGATGTGCTTGTCCGGCACGGTTTCAGCTCAGACTACCGTAAATTATACGGAGTTCGAACAGAAAGTGTTGGATTATAGTCAGACTTTGAAGCAGAGTGTGTCACAACGTACAGCCATGCAGAAAGCAATGAAAGCTGCGAAAACTGCTTTCTTCCCCGCAGTGGATGCCACGGGTAGTTATCAATATCGTATAAATAAATATGATATGGATTTTGGTGGAATGGCTGTTCCTATGGAGCATGATTCTTACAGTGCCGAAGTGGGAGTTGTCCAACCTATTTATGCAGGAGGAAGTATTTATCATACTTATAAGGCATCACAAATTCAGTCTCAGATAGCTGACAAGTCGGTAGATTTGACCACAGATAATCTTATTTATGCTGCAGAAGCCAGTTATTGGGGTACTGCGGCTCAGAAAGAGATGTATAAAACGATGTGTCAGTATGTGGAAATTATCAGTCAGTTGACCAAAGTGTTACAAGATAAGTATGATGACGGTTATATCAGTAAAACAGATTTGATACAAATGCAGACTCGCCTGAAAGAGGCAGAGTTGCAACGTTCCAGCAGTTATCAGTCTTATCAGATAGCTTTGCAGAACATGAATGTGTTGATGGGATTGGAACCGGATAAAGAAGTAGGTTTGGTTGATTCTATTTTCGTTGAGTTACCATTACCAGCTTATGTCGGTGCTGATGCTGCACTGAATGTTCGTCCTGATTATGCTATTTCTCAGTTGGATGTGGATTATCAAAAAAGACAGGTTAAACTGGCTGCTGCAAAATATAATCCATCCTTGTCTATCGGCTTTAAGGAGACTTGGGGGACACAAATGTTGAACATTTCGGGCGAAACAATGTTTAATAGTAATGTGTATGCTTCTGTCAAGTTGCCGTTGTTCCACTGGGGAGCGCGATTTAAGTCGACGGCTGCACAAAAAGCGATTTTACTTGGTAAGCAGTATGCTTTGCAAGATAAACAAGACCAAATCACGAAAGAGGTAGCCAAAGCATGGACTAGTCTGACAGAAAATACCCGTCAGATAGATATTGCTAAGGAAAACTGCAAGTTAGCAGAAGAGAATTTGGATTTGAATACATTTAGTTATACGGAAGGTAGGCTGACTATTTTGGATGTACTTTCTGCACAGTTGACTTGGGTACAGGCATATACAAATCTTATCCAATCATATTATGAGCAGAAAATAGCATTGGCAGATTATAGGAAAGCAACCGGTATAAGGTATTTAGGACAGAAATAAGTAATTTCAGACCAAAATCTTATAATTTAAAATGCCACTTTAAAGCAGGTTTGGATTATCTTTGCATCCAAATCTGCTTTTTTCTTATATATGAATACATTATGAAGAGATTGTTACTTTTAACATGGATATTCGTATGTATGGCGGGCATATCTTTTGCAACTCCCAGACACAGTGAGTTGTTTGAGTTTCCAACAGATACGATACAACACAAAGACAGCACTGTACGGAAAAGAAGCTTTTTCAATAAGTTTCTTGACTACTTTAATGATGCGAACAAGAATAAGAAGCACAAGAAGTTTGACTTCAGTATCATCGGTGGACCTCATTATAGTACAGATACCAAGTTGGGACTTGGATTGGTAGCTGCCGGGCTTTACCGTTCGGATAAGAATGATACTATTCTTCCTCCCTCCAATGTTTCCCTGTTTGGCGATGTATCTACGGTAGGTTTTTATTTGCTGGGAATTCGTGGTACCCATATTTTTCCACAAGATAAATATCGTTTGGATTATACCTTATACTTTTATTCTTTCCCTTCCAAATTCTGGGGAATGGGATATGATATGGGAAATGTAGATGCCAACGAAACGGATATGGACCGTTGGCAGGCACAGATAAAAGCTAGTTTTTTATTTAAACTGACAGACAATTTGTATTTGGGACCGATGGTAGCTTATGATTATGTGCATGGAAAGAACTTGGAACGTCCCGAATTGTTGGAAGGAATGGATTTGACTACAACTAATTATGGTGCCGGATTCTCCTTGGTGTATGATTCACGTGATGTATTGACTAATCCTCATAAAGGATATTATCTGAATATATCGCAATGTTTTCGTCCCAAGTTTATGGGAAATGATTACGCTTTCAGCACCACCGACTTGCGTACTAGCTATTATCATCCTGTTTGGAAAGGAGGTTTGCTTGCCGGAGAGTTTAGGGGGATGTTTAATTTTGGCAACCCGTCTTGGTCAATGATGGCTTTGTTGGGCAATTCTTACTCGATGCGTGGTTATTACGAGGGCCGCTATCGTGATAAACATAAAATGGAAGGGCAGATAGAATTACGCCAACATATTTGGAAACGTAATGGTATAGTGGCTTGGATTGGTGCAGGAACGGTGTTTAACAAGTTCAGTGCGTTGCGTGTCAATCGCGTTTTGCCTAATTATGGTATCGGATACCGTTGGGAATTTAAAAAGAATGTGAATGTTCGCCTCGATTATGGGTTTGGAAAGAACGGACAATCGGGGTTCTTATTTAATATAAATGAAGCGTTTTAAAGAGATCTATCAATGGTGTTGTGAGCCGAGACAATTATTTTTTCTGTTTATAATTGTATTAGCTATTCCTAATGTGGCATTGTTCTTCACAGAGCAAATGCCTTTATTGGTACGTATATGTAATATTATTTTGCCGGTATCGGTATATTGGATGGTGATGACGCTGAGCCGGAAACCCGGAAAGATAATATGGATATTGTTTCCCTTTGTTTTCTTTGCTGCTTTTCAATTGGTTTTGCTTTATCTTTTCGGACAGTCCATTATAGCAGTCGATATGTTTTTGAATTTGCTGACAACCAATTCCGGTGAGGCTATGGAGCTTCTAGATAACTTGTTGCCTGCTGTGATTGGCGTATTTGTGGTATATTTGCCCACTTTGGCTTTGGGTATTGTTTCGATAACAGGGAATAAGAAACTGGATCAATACTTTATATATCGCCAGCGGAGATATGCCCGGATGACAATAGGAGTAGGAGTCATCCTGACCGCATTGTGCTATGCAGACCATGAGGATTATGCATTGAAACTCGATATGTATCCGGTCAACGTATGCTATAATCTGACTTTGGCAATAGAGCGTGCCGGTGAAACAGCCGGTTATCAAGAGAGTTCAAAGGAGTTTACTTTTGGTGCACAAGCCACACACGATAAAGATGAGGCAGAGATATATGTGTTGGTAGTGGGAGAAACTGCAAGGGCTTGTAACTTTGGGCTGTATGGGTATGAACGGAATACCACTCCGCTGTTGGATAAAACAGAAGGCTTGGTCGCATTTACAGATGTACTTACCCAATCAAATACAACGCATAAAAGTGTGCCAATGCTCCTTTCGGGAGCTTCTGCTGAAAATTACAATCGTATTTATCGGGAAAAGGGTATCATTACTGCTTTTAAAGAAGCAGGGTTTCATACAGCTTTTTTTTCCAATCAGCGGCCTAATCATTCTTTTATTGATTTCTTCGGAATGGAGGCGGATGAATGGAAATTTATAAAAGAAGATGCACCTGAGGAAACGAATATATCAGATGATGAATTATTGAAGTTAGTGGATAAACAACTAAATGACGGACATCGGAAATTGTTTATCGTGCTGCACATGTATGGTTCCCATTTTAATTATAAAGAACGTTATCCTTCGGATATGGCAGTGTTCAGGCCGGATAGCCTGACCGATGCGAAATATGAGAACCGTGAATATTTATTGAATGCGTACGATAACACAATCTGTTATACAGACGGCTTCTTGGCGTCACTGATTGAAATGTTGCAACGCACGAATGCTTCATCGGCTATGCTTTATACTTCCGATCATGGAGAGGATATTTTTGATGATGACCGGAAACTGTTTTTGCATGCGTCTCCGGTACCTTCATACTATCAGTTGCATGTTCCGTTCCTGATTTGGATGTCTGAGGCGTATCGTAAAGGATATCCTGTTCAATATGAGGCTGTGTGTATGAATCGTGAAAAGCCGGTGGCAGGGAATGCATCTGTTTTTCATTCAATGTTGTCGTTGGGTGGCATACAAACCGATTATAAAGAAGATAGTTTGTCTGTCGCCAGTAAGCGGTATGTCACTCGCCCCCGTTATTACTTAAATGACCATAATCTTCCTAAACTTTTAGATAAAATAGGATTGAAGGAGAAAGATATTAAACAACTTGAACAAAGAAAAATGATGTATCCATGATAGATGGAGGTGTGTCAAAATCATAAAGTTATCCTTCTATTGTTATTGACGCAAAACGATAAATCTTTTCATTTTGACACATCCTCATACAAAGTCTGCTTTCGTGCTTTTAAATTTTATCAAGTGCCTGTTCCAAATCGGCCAGCAGGTCATCAATATGTTCTGTTCCGATGGATAACCGTACTGTTCCCGGATAAATCTCCTGTTCTTTAAGTTCTTGCTCATTTAGCTGTGAATGAGTTGTGCTTGCCGGATGGATAACAAGTGATTTTACATCGGCCACATTAGCCAGTAAAGAGAATATTTCGAGGCTGTCTATAAACTTATGGGCCTCTGTTTGCCCTCCTTGCACTTCAATTGTAAAGATAGAGCTGCCTCCATGAGGGAAGTAGCGGTTGTATAAAGCATGGTCGGGATGTTCAGGCAGTGACGGATGATTTACTTTTTTTACTTTAGGATGTCTATTTAGGAATTCCACCACTTTCAGTGCATTTTCTACATGACGCTCTACACGTAGAGAAAGAGTTTCCAGGCCTTGCAGTAGGATAAAGGCATTGAATGGGCTGATGGCTGCTCCTGTATCTCGTAATAAAATGGCACGGATACGAGTGGCATAAGCCGCTGCTCCTGCCGCATCGATAAAACGGATTCCATGATAACTGGCATCGGGTTCGGTCAGTTGTGGAAATTTTCCTGAAGTTGCCCAGTCAAATTTACCGGAATCTACAATGACTCCTCCTAAAGAAGTACCGTGTCCGCCAATAAACTTAGTTGCCGAATGTACCACAATGTCTGCTCCATGTTCTATGGGTCGGATGAGGTAAGGAGTTCCGAAAGTATTGTCTACAATCAAAGGAATCTGATGACGGTGTGCAATATCTGCTACAGCTTCTATATCGATAATATTAGAATGGGGATTGCCCAAACTCTCGATGAACAGTGCTTTCGTGTTTTCCTGAATTGCATTTTCAAAATTGGATAAGTCATTCGGGTCGACAAAGGTGGTGGTTATACCATAGTCGGGTAGGGTATGCGCCAGCAAATTATAACTTCCTCCATAAATTGTTTTGGCGGCAACGATATGGTCACCGGCACGAGTGATGTTCTGAAATGCGTAGGTAATAGCAGCTGCACCCGAAGCTACCGCAAGTCCGGCTACTCCTCCTTCTAACGCTGCTACACGTTGTTCAAAGACTCCTTGAGTGGAATTGGTCAGACGTCCATAGATATTCCCCGGATCCTGTAAGCCGAATCGTGCTGCTGCATGAGCTGAGTTGTGAAATACATAAGAAGTGGTTTGGTAGATGGGGACTGCACGCGCATCTGTTGCTACATCGGGCTGTTCTTGTCCTACATGGAGTTGTAATGTTTCAAAATGTAATCTCTTAGTTGCCATAGTTGTATTCTTTTTAGTTAAACTGATGATTGATTTATTGGCTGCAAAGTTATAATTGATGGTAATATCGAACAATATATTGTGGAAAAATGGAAAATATATCTATATTTGTTGTGATATATAGAATAAAATTATTGTTTTACTGTTGGATGTCATACTTTAAAAGAATATTGCACTATGGATACATTGGATAAAACAGATTTGCAGATACTTCGTACATTGCAAGAAAACGCACGACTTACCACTAAAGAACTGGCTGCACGCGTCAGTCTGTCTTCTACTCCGGTATTTGAACGACTCAAGCGTCTTGAAAGTGGGGGATACATTAAAAAGTATATAGCAGTGCTTGATGCAGAAAAACTGAATCAAGGTTTTGTGGTATTTTGTAGTGTGAAACTCAGGAGGCTTAATCGGGATATTGCAGCTGAGTTTACCCGTATGATACAAGGTATTCCTGAAGTGACGGAATGCTATAATATTTCGGGAAGTTATGATTATCTGCTCAAGATACATGCCCCCAATATGAAATATTATCAGGAGTTTATATTAAATGTCTTGGGAACCATAGATAGTCTGGGTTCGCTGGAGAGTACATTTGTGATGGATGAAGTGAAGCATGAGTATGGAATACATATATAAAAAGAAAAACACGTTCGTATGTGTGGGGTTACACGTTAGTATGTATAAGTTAATACGTTAGTACGTGTGAGGCTATACATACGTATGTATAAGGTCACACGTACTAACGTGTAGAAAGTTGCTTTTATTTCTTTTCACCTACGGTCTTCAACATTTCCTGTACGGCTGCTTCCAACTGTTGGTCTTCTCCTGTGAGTGCCTTTTCGGGAGCATTATACACTTCAATGTGAGGTGTAAGCAATTGGTTTTCGGCATATTGTCCGCGCATATCCATACAGCCTACCTGCGGAATACCGAATACAATAGTTGGATCAATCTGTGTTTCCCACCATACGGCAGTCATGGTTCCCGGAACGGGCGCACCAATCAGTTTACCGATTTTCAGTTCTTTATATACCCATGGGAAACCGTGTGCATTGCTGTAATTATCCTCGCAAATCAATACACAGGAAGGTTTGAGCCATTTATTGAATGGATCACTACCGATATATTGTCCGCGTGGAACAAAGCGCTGATATTCTTTACCACTCAATAAGGTAGCCAAATCATCGTGCAGCCAACCGCCTCCGTTGTGGCGTGTGTCTACAATTACGGCTTCTTTATTGCGGCAACGTCCGAGCAATTCGCTGTATACTTCACGGAAACTTTGGCTGTCCATACCTCTGACGTGTACGTAGCCTATACGACCGTTCGACAGCTTATCCACATTCTTACGGCAGCGTTCTACCCAGCGTTTGTAAAGCAGATTGCTCTGTTCGCCACTACTGATGGCTTTGATGGTCACGTCAAATCGTTTTCCATTGGCAGGATTATACATGGCAAGCAATACCTTTCGACCGGCTTTACCTTCCAGTAGCGGGAAATAATCCCGGCCTTTTAAAATCGGTTTGCCATCTATCTTTTCAATGATACATCCCGGAGTAACGTCAGTTTTCTTGATGGCAAAGGGTCCTTTGGCCAATATCTCTTTTATCTTCAAGCCGTCTCCATTGTAAGTCTCGTCATAGAATACACCTAAAGCGGCTGTGGAAAGAGAGGCTCCTGAACCATAATAACGGGCACCGGTATGAGAACCGTTCAGCTCGCCTAACAATTCACTTAACATCTCTTGGAAATCATAGTTGTTATTGATGTAAGGCAAGAAGCGTGAATAGGCTTCACGATAACCCTTCCAATCTACCCCGTGCAGGTCTTTTACATAGAATTTATCTTCTACTTGTTGCCATACGTGGTTGAAGATATATTCGCGTTCGCCGTATGGTTGATAATCGAAGAAAGCTTCAAATTCAACTGTTTTAGGCTCTCCGGTACTTACGCTGACTTTTTTGATGCCTCCGCCTGTGCATAGGAATACATTTTCACCTTTTTTGTCGGGATACATGGCACCGCCACCGACAGATTTCATCACAATCTTCGTCTTATTCTCTTTTAAGTCATGTTCCCATAAATCATATCCGCCTTCAAAAGCAGCTTGATAATATAGTTTATCTCCTTTCGGTGTGAGAACGGCATCTCCCAAATGAGAAGAGTTGACAGTCAGGCGGACAATTCTGTCTCGACAGTTTTCGAGGTCGAAAACCAAAGGTTTGACTTCTTCTTTCTTTTCATCTTTCTTTGTGTCTTTTTTATCGTCTTTTTTCTTGCCGGTCTTCTCGTCTTTTTTCTCTTTATCATCCTCTTTTTTCTTGCTTTCGTCGATAAGGGCAAGCTCTTCTTTATTCATACGGAAACGTTCGTATGCGTCAAGGTCGAAGAACATGATGTAAACATCCGCTTCAGCTCCCCAACTGCCGTGGCTGCGGTATCCGGCACGGTCGCTATACCACATCATTGCTTTTCCGTCGAGCACCCATTTGGCATTCGTGTCTGTATAGCCGCTTTCGGTCAGGTTATGGATTTCTCCGTTGCCTGATGCGTTAACCAAAGCCACATCTTGGTTGTTCCATCCACCTATGCCAATATAGTTGGTGAGAATCCATTTGCTATCCGGACTCCATTGATACCATTGATCACCATCACTGTATGAATATTCAAACTTACCGTCCATTACAGTGCGGACATTTTTACTTTTCAAGTTAAGCACACGAATCGTGGTACGGTCTTCCAAAAACGCTATTTCTTTACCATCAGGACTGAATTGGGGCTGGAAAGAAGCAATGGCTGAACCGGTCAGTTTCTCCTCTTTAATATCTGTAGCATAAGTGAATTGTTTCTCTTCTTTTTTGTTCAGGCTTGCCTGATAAATTTGCCACAAACCGTTTCTTTCCGAAGCATACACGATACTTCTTCCATCGGGAGCGAAGTTGATGTCGCGTTCTTGTTCCGGAGTATTGGTGATTTGTTTTGTTGTCTTATATTCCACTGAAGTGACGTAAACATCGCCGCGCAGAATGAATGCTACTTCTTTAGCATCGGGAGACAGAGCTATTTCTGTTGCACCGTTTCGTCTGATTTGGCGAATCAGGTCTTTGTCATTTTTGTCCGTTAAGATGGATATTTGTACTTTCCGAGGTTCGGTTCCTTCTTTCATTGTATAGATTTCTCCATCATATCCGTAGCAGAGTGTGCCGTTGTCGGCAGCAGTAAGGAAACGGACCGGGTGCTTGGTATGGTGGGTGAGCTGAGTGGAACTTGTTCCATCCAGTGCACGTTTGAATACATTGAATGAACCTTTTTCTTCACTCAGATAATAGAATGACTTTCCGTCCGAAGCCCATACAGGAGTACGGTCTTCACCATTAAAAGAGGTTAGCTTGCGATAGCTGCGTTTTCCGTCCAATGAACACAGCCAGATGTCGCGTGTGATAGAAGAAGTGTGATGCTTGCGCCAGGGATCTTCGTAACCTTTCTTATCATGGTAGAGTAAAGCATTGCCGGTTTTGTTGATGCTGATATCTTCCATAGGCATGGAGGAGAACATGACCGGACGGTCGCCTGTAGTGCTAACTTCATATACCTGTTGGAATTGTCCTGATGGAAATTGGGCATCTTCGGCTGACGGCATTACATTTGCCAGAAACAGGATATGGTCTGCATCCTTGAATGCTACGGGTGTTTCGTTGCCGGAGTGAGTGGTTAATCTTTTTGGGATGCCTCCCTCTCTGTCTACCACGAATATATCCATACTGCCCATGCGGTCGGAAGCAAATGCGATTTGTTTTCCATCGGGGCTCCATACCGGATGAGTGTCGTGCGCTGCATTGGTTGTAATCTGTGCAGCTTTGCCTCCGTTGACCGGTACTGTGTAAATGTCTCCTTTATAAGTAAATGCGATGGAAGTTCCATCAGGTGAAATGGCACAATAACGCATCCACAACGGATTGTCTTGTGCATGTGCAGATAATGCCAGCATAAAAGCTGCCACTCCCAGTAGTTGTCTTTTCATTTGATTTGTTTAATAGGTATGTTAATTTATAGATTTTCTATTTCTTCTTTTTGGTGAAGTAACTTCTTACTTTCCGCATTATTTTGATGCCGGTCATTACTCCGTCATAAACGGCTATTCCGGTATTTACATGTTGCATAATCCCTTCTATACCACCCTTATTTTCTTCAGGTACAAATAATTCGCGCAAAGTTTCGGTTATTTGTGTCTTCGCTTTGAGCACTTCCTCCCGTTTTTCGGCTTTTCGCCGGGCTATCTCTTCCAGGGTGATAATCGGTGTATGTTTAGAATTGTTGTTGTTCATAATCAGTCATCGTTTAAAAGCAGATTGGCGAGAAAGTTAACCATAGGTTGCATAATCAAACGTTTACGGAAGAATATGATTAATATAATCAGTAGGATGATACATCCGGTGATGATGCCGTAACTAACCATCAATCCGCCTACATGAGGAGCCAATACATAAGCTAATGTAAAAGAAAGGTAGAAGAGGGCAATGATACCTAGAATAACCAATACCAATACCAGAATCAGAGAGGATACCAATATGGTCAGCTTTTCTACTAAATGCAGTTTTACATAATCTTTTTGCAGCTCTGCATATTTTTTCAGTTCTACAAAGAGTTGTTGCAGGTTGTCTATATTCTTATCGTTTGCAAACATTCGCTGTTGTTTTTTACATTAAATATTGCCATTTATGTGTGTATGATGGCTGTGTGTCAATCGGTAAAGAGGTAAAATGAAGAATCCATAGACATATAATATATGTATATAGATTCTTCAATTTTGTTTAGAATGACAAGGCAAGTTGTATGATACCTTATTATTCTTTTACTTCTGCAGCAATTTCATCTACCAAGTCTTCCATTTCGGTACGGCTCAGTTTGATACCTCTTTTACGCAAAGCGTCAACAATTTTATTACGAGTATCTTCTCCTCTTTCGGGAGCAAATAAAACTCCGGCTGCTGCACCTACAACGGCTCCGCCCAGAAATGCAGCTAAAATACTTAAACTTTTCATAGTCTTATTAATTTTTGAACATTACAAAACTAACAAATAAAATTGAAAGTTGTTGCTATTTGGGGATGTTTCTTAGTAAGAAATTGACGATTATAGGCTGATTAACTTAATTTAACTGCGTATTAGATGTGAATGCTGTTGATATATTGCTACTTTTGCAACAATTATTATAGGATTAAACTAGAGTATTAATTTATAAAGATGGAATAATCATGAAAAAATTAGTTGTGTTGGGTATGGGATTGTGCGTAGCTTTGGCATTCTCCTCTTGTAAATCAAGCGAAAGCGCTTACAAAAAAGCATACGAAAAGGCAAAACAACAGGAATTGGCTGAGGCTCCTGCTGCAGCCGAAGAGGTAGAGGCTGCTCCTGTAGTAGCTGCTCCTGTTGCAACTGCACCTGCTCCTGCTCCGGTAGCCGGTCCGGTTCGTGAAGAAAAAGTGGAGCTGGTTTCAGGTGATGGTTTGAAGGCTTATAGTGTTGTTTGTGGAAGCTTTGGCGTAAAAGCAAATGCTGAAGGTCTGAAACAATATCTGGACGGGCAGGGTTATAGTGCTAAAGTGGTTTACAACCCCGAAAGAAACATGTATCGTGTAATTGCAGTTTCTTTTGATGACCGCGCACAAGCTACACAAGCTAAAGAAGAATTTAAAGCGAAATATCCTAACCGTGACGACTTCCAGAAGGCATGGTTACTTTATAGAGTATATTAATAATTTCTTTTTGGTAAATTAAGAAGAAAATATAGTCTATTCTTCTTTATTAAAAGTGGTAACTGCGAAGTTGCCGCTTTTTTTTATAACTTTGTTAATTCTAAAACAACAATAAAAACTAGTTGGATATGAAGTATTACAGTAGAATGTCATTGCTTGCTTTGCTGGCTGTCATACCGTTTAATGGTTTCTCTCAAGAAAGAGAAGTTCCTATTAAATATGGTGATATGGAACAATGGGTGACACGTAAGATTCATGAGTCATCGATTATAGGTGGAAATACCAGACTTCTTTATGAGATAGCTCCGACTCAGGAGGTTGATGGCAATGTGGCTTATGAAAATATGGGAGGGTCTCCTTGGGGGACATCCAATGTGATGGCGAAGGTGATGGGAATTGTCAAAACTAATAACACGGTATATAAGGAAAAACGTTATCATGGCTATTGTGCCCGCTTGGAGACGCATATTGAAAGAATGAAAGTGCTGGGCATGGTCAATATAACCGTATTGGCTGCCGGAGCCATTTATTTGGGTGATATGAAAGAGCCTATTACGAGTACGAAAGAAGGGGTAAAAAACATGAATTGGGGCATACCGTTTACAGAAAAGCCCAAAGCGCTTCGTTATGATTATAAAGTTAAAATGTCCGGTGAGAAAAATCGTATCCGTTTGACGGGCTTTAGCAAAAAAGAAGTAGTGAAAGGTCAGGACTGTGCTATTACTGTATTTTATCTTCAAAAGCGTACAGAGGATGCTCAAGGGAATATCACAGCAAAACGAGTGGGGACGATGGTTGTGAAGTATGACAAGGATTCTGATGGATGGGAAAATGATGCTACTTATGAGATTCTATATGGTGATATAACCCAAGACCCTCGATATAATCCTGAGTTTATGGGATTGAGATCGGTTGGTTATGCCCGTAACAGTAAAGGGGAGAGTGTCCTTGTTAAAGAAACGGGATGGGCTTCACCTGATGAAAAACCTACACACATGCTATTGCAGTTCTCTTCAAGTCACGGTGGAGCATATGTAGGTTCTCCCGGAAATACTTTTTGGGTAGATAATGTGAAGCTGGTCTATTGATAAGGCTTTTTCTATAATTTATCTTTATATATCAGACAGGTATGGAATAAATTTGTATTTTTGTGCTCAATATGAGTAGAATATTAGCAATAGATTATGGTAAAAAGCGTACGGGAGTGGCGGTTACAGACATTTTGCAGATTATTGCGAATGGCCTGACTACTGTTCCCACCCATCAGTTAATGGACTTTATTCTGAAGTATGTGGAGAGTGAACCGGTAGAAAGAATTATTGTAGGGCATCCCAAGCAAATGAATAATCAGGAATCTGAGAATATGCGTAACATTGTTCCGTTCATTAATCAGTTAAAGAAAAAACTTCCTAATATACCTGTCGAACTGGTTGATGAACGGTTCACCTCTGTTTTGGCGCATCAGGCCATGCTGGATGGCGGACTCAAGAAAAAAGATAGACAGAATAAAGCCTTGGTTGATGAAATCAGTGCTACCATTATTTTACAATCCTATTTGGAATCAAAGAAATATATAAAATAAAAGAGAAATGATATTACCAATTTATGTTTATGGACAACCGGTATTGCGCAAAGAAGCGGAAGATATTACACCGGATTATCCTAATTTGAAAGAGTTAATTGAAAATATGTTTGAGACAATGGGACGTGCAGACGGAGTGGGGCTTGCAGCTCCTCAAGTGGGACTTCCCATTCGTGTGGTTACGATAGACCTTGATGTAATGTCGGATGAATATCCTGAACTGAAAGGTTTTCGTCATGCATACATCAACCCGCATATCATAGAAGTGGGTGAAGAGGAAGTTTCGATGGAGGAAGGATGTTTGAGTCTTCCCGGTATCCATGAAGCAGTAAAGCGTCCGGACCGTATTCATGTCACTTATCTGGATGAAGATTTGAAAGAACATGATGAGTGGGTGGAAGGTTATCCGGCACGTGTGATGCAACATGAATTCGACCATTTGGATGGTAAGATGTTTATCGACCACCTTTCTACGCTGCGTAAGCAGATGATAAAAGGCAAGTTGGGCGCTATGCTGAAAGGCAAGGCACGTTGCTCTTATAAGGTGAAAACTTTGAAATAAGATGATAAAACGGATTCTGTACCTATATATATTAATAATGTGTCCCGGTCTGGCTTTTGCCCAGATTAATACGGACCGTGTAATGGCAATTGGACGCAATGCTCTCTATTTTGAGGATTATGTCCTTTCCATTCAGTATTTTAATCAGGTAGTCAATGCGAAACCTTACTTGGCTGATCCTTACTTTTATCGGGGGCTGGCTAAGATAAACCTTGATGACTTTCAAGGTGCGGAAAGCGATTGCTCGGAAGCTATAGAACGGAATCCGTTTGTAGTCAGCGCTTATCAGGTGCGGGGATTGGCACGTATCCGTCAGGATAACTATGCCGGTGCCATTGAAGATTATATGAAAGCACTGGAGTTTGATCCCGAAAATATAGGTGCATGGCACAATATGGCTTTGTGTAAGATAAAGCAGGGAGATTACTCGGGCGCAAAGAATGACTTGGATCGATTAATCACCATCTCTCCGCGTTACACAAAGGCATATTTGATGCGTGGGGAAGTCGATTTGAAACAAAAAGATACGATTGCTGCCGAGAAGGATTTCGGGCATGCCATTGAGATAGACCGTTATGATCCGGATACATGGGCGAGCCGTGCGATTCTCAGACTTCAGCAACAGAAATATAAAGATGCCGAAGCCGATTTTGACCATGCTATTCATCTTTCGACACGTAATGCAGGTGTATATATCAATCGTGCTTTGGCGCGTTATCATCAGAAAAACCTGAGAGGCGCAATGAGTGATTACGATATTGCTCTTGAAATAGATCCGAATAACTTTATCGGTCATTATAACCGAGGCTTGCTACGTGCCCAGGTAGGTGATGACAATCGTGCCATCGAGGACTTTGATTTTGTTATCAATATGGAACCTGATAATATGATGGCTATCTTCAATCGCGGTTTGCTTCGTGACCAGACGGGGGATTATAAAGGGGCGATTAAGGATTATTCTACGGTGATAAATGAATATCCTAACTTTGTGATTGGTTATCAGTATAGAGCTCAGGCGCGCAAGAAGGTGGGAGATATAAAAGGAGCTGATGCTGATGAGTTTAAAGTTCTCAAAGCTCAGTTGGATAAACAAAACGGTGTAAGTCAGAATAATCAGACAGCGGATAATTCGGAGAGCGGAAACCGTACACGCAAGAAGTCTGATAAAAATATGAACAATTATCGAAAGATTGTAGTTGCCGATAACGAAGAAGGTGAAGAAAAGTATAAAAGTGAATATCGCGGACGTGTACAGGATAAGAACGTGACCATTGTTCCGCAACCTATGTTCGTGCTTACTTATTATGAAAAACATAATGATGTGAAGCGTCAGGTTAACTATCATAAATATATAGAAGAGCTGAACTCAAACAAGGTATTGCCTGAACGTTTGCTTATCACGAATGAGGAAGCACCATTGACGGAAGAACAAGTGAAAAAACATTTTGCATCCATCGACGAGCAGTCGGCTGCTATTGTAGCCAGTCCGAATGATGTGACGAAGCGCTTTGCACGTTCTTTGGACTTCTATCTTGTGCAAGACTTTGACAATGCCATCGAGGATTTGAATCAGGCTGTTATGTGCGAAAGCAAATTCTTCCCGGCTTACTTCAACCGTGCTTTGATTCGTTTCAAACAGCTGGAGTATCAAAAGGTGGCGAAAGAATACAATGACAAAAATGCGGAAGAACAGAAGACCAAGACCGGTGATTATGAAATGGTGAAACGCGATTTGGATAAAGTGATAGAGTTGGCTCCCGATTTTGTCTACGCTTACTATAACAGAGGCAATGTGCTTTCGTCACTGAAAGATTACCGTGCTGCCATTGTCGATTATGACAAGGCGATAGAACTGGATTCCAAATTTGCCGAAGCATATTATAATCGCGGATTAACCCATATCTATTTGGGTAATAACCGTCAAGGAATTCAAGATTTGAGTAAAGCCGGTGAGTTAGGCTTATTCTCTGCGTACAATATTATTAAACGTTTCACAGAGAGAAAAGAATAACATTTTTTTGCAAAAAAGAGAGGAAGTCAAAAAGAATTCGTTATTTTTGCATCCTCAAGGAAGAATTAAACGTAATAATTATGATAAAGATAACATTCCCCGACGGCTCTGTTCGTGAATACAACGAAGGAGTAACAGGTCTGCAGATTGCAGAAAGTATCAGTTCACGCCTGGCGCAAGATGTTTTGGCTTGCGGTGTGAATGGCGAGACTATTGACTTGTCACGTCCTATCAATGAAGATGCAAACTTTGTTCTTTATAAATGGGAAGATGAACAAGGTAAACATGCTTTTTGGCATACAAGTGCTCACTTGCTGGCAGAAGCATTGCAAGAACTTTATCCGGGTATTCAGTTTGGTATCGGTCCGGCTATCGAAAATGGTTTCTATTATGATGTAGATTCGGGAGAAGCTACCATTAAGGACTCGGATTTGCCCGTTATCGAAGCGAAGATGGCTGAACTGGCAGCAAAGAAAGAGACTTTGGTGCGTGAAAGTATTGCCAAAGAAGACGCTTTGAAGAAATTTGGAGAAAGAGGTGAGACATATAAATGTGAATTGATTTCCGAACTGGAAGATGGTCACATTACTACTTATACACAAGGTGCGTTTACTGACCTTTGCCGTGGTCCTCACTTGGTGTCTACTGCACCTATCAAAGCTATTAAGTTGCTTTCGGTAGCCGGTGCTTATTGGAGAGGGCAGGAAGACCGCAAACAAATGACGCGTATTTATGGTATTACTTTCCCAAAGAAAAAGATGCTGGACGAATATCTGGCAATGTTGGAAGAAGCCAAAAAACGCGACCATCGCAAGATAGGTAAAGAAATGGATTTGTTCATGTTTACGGATATGGTAGGTAAGGGACTTCCCATGTGGTTGCCGAAAGGTACTGCACTGCGCATCCGTTTGCAGGATTTCTTGCGCCGTATCCAGGCTCGTTACGACTATCAGGAAGTAATGTGTCCGCCTATCGGAAACAAGAATCTGTATATCACTTCCGGTCACTATGCCAAGTATGGTAAAGATTCATTCCAGCCTATCCATACACCGGAAGAAGGAGAAGAATACTTCTTGAAACCGATGAACTGTCCTCATCACTGTATGATATACAAGAACTCCCCGCGTTCTTATAAGGACTTGCCTTTGCGTATTGCAGAATTCGGAACCGTATGCCGTTACGAACAGAGCGGCGAGTTGCACGGGTTGACTCGTGTGCGCAGCTTTACACAAGATGATGCTCACTTGTTCTGCCGCCCCGACCAGGTGAAGGAAGAATTCCTCCGCGTGATGGACATCATCAATATTGTGTTCAAGTCCATGAACTTTGAAAACGTAGAAGCTCAGATTTCTTTGCGTGACAAAGTGAACCGTGAAAAATATATCGGTAGTGACGAGAATTGGGAAAAGGCTGAACAGGCTATTATTGAAGCTTGTGAGGAAAAGGGATTGACTGCAAAGATAGAATATGGTGAAGCCGCATTCTATGGACCTAAGCTGGACTTCATGGTAAAAGATGCTATCGGTCGCCGTTGGCAGTTGGGTACCATTCAGGTAGACTATAACTTGCCGGAACGTTTCCAATTGGAATATATGGGCTCTGATAACCAAAAGCATCGTCCGGTAATGATTCACCGCGCACCTTTCGGTTCAATGGAACGCTTTGTAGCAGTGTTGATTGAGCATACAGCCGGAAAATTCCCCTTGTGGCTTACTCCCGAACAAGTCGTTATCCTGCCTATAGCGGATAAGTTCAATGACTATGCCGAGCAGGTGAAAGCCGAGTTGAGAAAATACGATATCCGCGCTATTGTGGACGGTCGTAACGAAAAGATTGGCCGTAAAATTCGTGACAATGAAATGAAGCGCATTCCTTACCTGCTGATTGTAGGTGAAAAAGAAGCGGCTAACGGTGAAGTTTCGGTTCGCAGACAGGGCGAAGGCGATAAAGGAACCATGAAAATTGAAGAATTCGGAAAAAATATTGCCGAAGAAGTTTCTAATATGATAAATAAATGGTAACTTTGCAGCCGTTTGCAAAAGAGCGCATTGTTAAACCTTTATGTATTCTTTTGCGTTAAGATAAAGAAATACTAATTAAAATAAGAAGAAACAAACAGGAACTAAAAGTTTTTTAATGAAGAATGACAGTTTAAAAGGGCAACACAGAATCAATGAACAGATTCGTGCCAAAGAAGTCCGCATTGTGGGCGACGATGTAGAATCGGCAGTTTATCCGATAGCTCAAGCTTTAAAAATGGCTGAGGATCATGAGGCTGACCTAGTTGAAATTTCACCCAATGCTGTTCCTCCAGTTTGTAGAATTATTGATTATTCTAAATTTCTTTATCAATTAAAGAAACGTCAAAAGGAACAAAAGGCTAAACAAGTAAAAGTAAACGTAAAAGAAATCCGTTTCGGACCTCAGACAGATGACCATGATTATAACTTTAAGTTGAAACATGCCATCGGTTTTCTGCAGGATGGAGATAAAGTTAAAGCTTACGTATTCTTCAAAGGTCGTTCCATTCTTTTTAAGGAACAGGGAGAAGTGTTATTACTTCGTTTTGCCAATGACCTGGAAGAATATGCCAAGGTAGAGCAGATGCCATTGTTGGAAGGTAAGAGAATGACAATTTCTTTGGCTCCGAAGAAAGCAGGCTCTCCTAAAAAAGCTGATGCTCCAAAGAAAGCGGAAGGAACACAAGAATAAAAAGAGTGCGTAACGCGCCGGTATAGTGCGTTACCACCTTATTTGAATAATAATTATTTAAAATTAAAACAAGATGCCAAAGATCAAGACTAACTCCGGTTCTAAAAAAAGATTCGCTCTTACCGGAACAGGTAAAATCAAGAGAAAGCACGCTTTTCACAGTCACATTCTGACTAAGAAAACTAAAAAGCAAAAAAGAAACCTTGTACATTCAGGCTTAGTAGCTAATGCTAACTTGGATCAGGTGAAAGAACTTCTTTGCATGAAGTAATCTAAAGAAAAAAGCGTAATCGTATTATTTTAAGTATTAACCGAATGTCTTTAGCTTTAAGTTCGCTGTGTGAAACAGGGGCGCTAACATTCAAAAAGAATTAAAACTATGCCAAGATCAGTAAATCATGTTGCTTCAAAAGCAAGAAGAAAGAAAATTTTAGGTCTTACCAAAGGTTATTTTGGTGCAAGAAAGAATGTATGGACAGTAGCAAAAAACACTTGGGAAAAGGGTTTGACCTACGCATACCGTGACCGTAAGAACAAGAAACGCAATTTCCGTGCTTTGTGGATTCAGCGTATCAATGCTGCTGCTCGTCTGGAAGGAATGTCTTATTCTAAATTGATGGGTGCATTGCATAAAGCAGGTATTGAAATCAACCGCAAAGTGTTGGCTGATTTAGCTATGAATCATCCGGAAGCATTTAAGGCTGTTGTTGCTAAAGCAAAAGCTGCTTAAATATAACTGTCGGTAAGATTGTTATTACAAGACATATTATAATTAAAGAGTCATCTCATAAGAGGTGGCTCTTTTTTTATTTTTATATGTGACAGGGAGAATCAGTTCCCGACTATGGTAAATAGAGATGAATAGCCAATCAATCGGAATGACAGATAGTTACTATATTCCTTATGAATTTTAACAAAGAAAATTCTTCTTACTCTTGGTTATATCATAAAAAGGCTGTATATTTGTCATACAGAAAGAGATGAAAAGCGAGCCGCATTAGTTGGATTGGGAAACTCATCAAACTAATCTGAAAACCGAGACATAGCTTCATCTTCCAATGGCGGGCCACGCCTTCGGGTAGCATTTATGCCGGTGGATTACAAAGGGAGAGAGCACTCAAAACCTGTCATTCGGAGTTTCATCGCATCACTGGTGCGGCTTCATTATAAGGCGATGCTAATTCAAAAGATTAGCATCGCTTCTTTTTTATAAAATAAATGGTCTGAAAGATTAATGTAAACGCTTATGATATTTTATTTTTCCGGTACGGGAAATTCGGCTTGGGTTGCCCGGCAAATTGCAAAAGCTCAGCAAGAAGAGTTGTTGGCCATTGCTGAAGAAATAAATAAAAATAAAGAGTATGCCTTAAAAGACGGTGAGAAAGTCGGCTTTGTTTTCCCTGTGTATGCATGGGGTCCTCCCGGAATAGTGCTTCGTTTTATCCGTCAATTAAAGATGAAGAATCCGGAGTATCTTTTTTTTGTTTGCACCTGTGGAGATGATACGGGGCGTACTGCCCAGGTTTTTTCATCTGCTATTCGGAGAAAAGGATGGCACTGCGTGGCAGGCTACTCTGTTACGATGCCCAATACTTATGTTTCCTTACCGGGATTTGATGTTGATGCCGAGGATGTGGAGGAACAGAAAGTACAGAATGCAATGGCACGTCTTGACTTTATCAATGGCGAACTGGCCGGTAGGATACACATGAAACATTTCAATTGCCACGAAGGAGCGTTGCCGTTTACCAAGACATATCTACTTAGACCGCTTTTCAATACCTTTTTAATGTCTCCCAAACCTTTTTATGCAACGGATGCCTGCATTGCTTGTAAAAAATGCGAGAAAGTTTGTCCGGTACATAATATAGAAGTAACCGATAAGCCTCAATGGGGCAATAACTGCACCCAATGTTTGGGATGCTATCATATTTGTCCTTTGCACGCGGTGCAATATGGTAAGGCAACACGTGCTAAAGGGCAATATAAAAGATTCTTAAAGAAGTAGGGCGGTTTTTATTTTATCCTTCTTTTATTAAGCTCCTGTTGGTATCGACGGGCATTTGCCATGTGCTGTGACAGCGTAGCAGCAAAGTTATGAGTACCCGAAAAGTCCTCTTTGGCACACATATAAATGAAATTGTGGTGCGTATAATTCAATACACTTTCCAATCCCTGAATAGACGGTATGCGTATCGGTCCGGGAGGGAGGCCGGCGTATTTGTAAGTATTATAAGGAGAATCGACAGCCAGATGCTTGTTGAGGATACGTTTTAATCCGAACTCCTGCAACCCGAACTTCACGGTGGGGTCTGCTTGCAGCAACATACCCTTGTTCAAGCGATTAATGTAAAGTCCGGCAACCATCGGCTTTTCCGCGTTGTTGGCCGTTTCTTCTTCCACTATGGAGGCAAGTGTTGCCACTTCTTCGGGCGAGAGACCGATGTTTGCTGCTTTGCCCCGTCTTTCCTTGTTCCAAAAGGCAGCATGCTCTTTCTGCATACGTTTCATAAAAGCGTCAGCACTCATGTTCCAATACACTTCGTATGTATTGGGAATGAAAAGGGCAGGGAGGGTCTCTTTGGTATATCCCATTTGAGTATAATAACTGCTGTCGGCAAGTAATCGGGCTATTTCCACAGAATCAATCATGAGCTGGCGGGCGACAGTGCGTGCCAGTCTGTCCAAGGTGCGTACGCCGGGGATGGTGAGATTGACCGGAGTCTGATATCCCATCGAAAGGCGGCGATAAAGATAGCGCATATTGTCTTCAGGACGGATGGCATACCGTCCTGTGCGTATGTTTTTTCCGTAATTTCCTCTTTCCGCCTGGAATTTGAAGCCATACATGGTTTTAGGATGTCCTGTCGACTCTATTTTGCTATAAATGGAATCCAAATTATCATCTCTGTCAATATAGATATAAGCAGTTTTTGATAAGTTGAACTGTCGGGAGAAGAAATAATAGTAAACCGTTCCGGCACTTCCTGCTCCGGCAAGCATAATTATCAATATAACTATTACTAAAATATTACGTTTCTTTTTATCCATTGCTGTCAATTTGTTTTCGGTGCAAAGATAGGTAAATATACGTGAGTTCTGTGTAAGAGTTTATAGAAAAAAGTCCGGTCGTCAGATGATACTCTGTCATCTTTACCTTTGAAAAGCCATTAGACTCCATACATAAAGCCGGTCGGCTTTTGATGTATTTATGAATTTCTGCCACTGATTTATTAATCGGTGCCGGAAATTCATAAATCAGTGGCACGGTTTATCAGGTCAATGCCGATGATTAATGAAGACAACGGACGGCTGTGAAGAATGTATCAGCCTGTCGGATGCAATATCTATTGATTCGTTTGGATTATTAAGCTGAAATGCCAGTCACCGCCACTCAAAGGTTGCATTGTCTTTATACTAAGATGGGGAGGTGGCAATGCCTCCCCGGGTGGAACAGACGTATTTATTTAAGGAAGTGCTTTTGCCGGTTCCGCTTCAATCCTGTTTTCTACGTCATCCGGCAATGCGGGGAAAAAGTCAATGCCTGTTCTTTTCTCCACGCTGTCTACCGTGACAATGTACTTTTTCAATGGCTTATGTCCCGCTTTGTTGGGGAACAGAAAGCCGATGGCTTGCGGGGTCTTTGAGTCGTTGATGAGGATTACTTTGTAGAAAGCATCGGGAACGGCGACTTTATTGTTTCCTATTCTTTTGGGTTTGCCGTGGTCATATACAGGTCCGCAAGCGATGTAGACCGCTCCATACTTTTTAGCCCATTGGCGCGATTTCTCTTCCAGGTCGTTCCAGTCTCCGCGGTTCAGGTTGGGGTTTTGCGGACAGATATTGCTCATGTAGAAAGATTCCGCCATCGCTTGCTTGCTCCATTTCATGTCGGCGGCCGGTGCCATGTGCCCGCGGTCGTAGCCGGATTTGGTATAATCGTTGCTATATGCTTTCGCTCCGCGCACATCGGGGTCGGGCAAAAATTTGTTTGTTCTTTCTTCTTTCCCTTTTGTTTCCTTCCCGGTGAGTTCCCAGGCTACCCATTGCGGTGTCTTATAGTCGGCATTGTATGACAGCGTATATCCTTTTCTCTTGATAAGCTGGCCTCCGGTGCGCGATTGCATGACCGGAATTTCCAAAGCATCGGCCGGGGCGGAGGACGGAAGGGCAGAGGTTTGCTCCGTAGGAATGATATCGGGCAGACCTTTTAAGAACTTTTCGTCCAACAGCCGGTATTTGTAGGCCATCAGTCCTATCAGTACTGCGATAATGAGCAGAGGCAATGTCTTGTTGGAAGATTGTTTTTTCTTTTTTGTTCTCATAAGTTTTGATTATAGCACTGCAAAGATAGGAATTTAAAAGAAAAAGTCTGTAAACTTTAAGCCTGAAAGGGCAAAATGCGTTATCTTTGTTCAGAAAGTTACAGATTATACTAACTATCCTGCTAACCGATATTAATTAAAACTAGTATGTATATGAAAAATTATCGATTATCACTGCCGTTTCTTGGTCTGCTCCTGGCATTGTCTCCATTGCGTGCGCAGGAGGCAGCTGTTCAGCAAGAAACGTCCGAACAGAAAGACAAACGTATGGAATGGTTTTCACAGGCAAAGCTGGGTATTTTCATTCATTGGGGAATCTATGCCGTCAAAGGAGTTTCCGAAAGCTGGTCGTTCTTTAATAATTACCTGCCATACGATGAGTATATGAATCAGGCGGGCGGATTCACTGCTTCCCAATACGACCCGAAGGCATGGGTGGATTTGATAAAGGAGAGTGGAGCGAAGTACACGGTTATCACGACCAAGCACCATGACGGTGTGGCTTTGTGGGATACCAAAGTGGGAGACTTGAGCACCGTAAAGAGCACTCCTGCCGGACGTGACCTGATAGCACCGTTTGTGAAAGAGGTGCGTAAGCAGGGCTTGCATCTCGGCTTTTATTATTCCTTGCTGGATTGGTCGCATCCCGATTATCCTAACAAGACGCGCACCGAGGTACGTTATAAGGACGACCCTGCACGTTGGGCAAAGTTCAATAAATTCAATTTCGGTCAGTTGGCTGAGCTGAACAAGACATGGAAGCCCGACCTTTATTGGTTTGACGGCGACTGGGAGCAGAGTGCCGAAGCTTGGAATTCAAAAGGTATTGTGGATTTGCTTCGTTCGGACAATAAGAATGTGATTATCAACTCCCGCATTCAGGGATACGGTGATTATGCCACTCCCGAACAAGGTGTGCCGGTGGTTCGTCCGGAAGACAAATATTGGGAACTTTGTATGACCATGAACGACTCATGGGGATATCAGCATACCGACAGCAACTATAAATCACCTTACATCTTGCTTCGTACGTTTGTCGATTGCCTGAGCAACGGAGGCAATCTCTTGCTGGATATCGGTCCGAAAGAAGACGGGACCATTCCCGAAGAGCAGGTGGCTGTACTGAAAGAATTCGGCCGCTGGACAAAGAAGCATAAAGAAGCGGTTTATGATACCCGTGCGGGTATTCCGGCCGAACATTTCCAAGGCTACACGACGCTGAACAAAGCAGGAGATATTCTTTATCTGTATCTGCCTTACAAACCGAACGGAGTGGTGGAAGTGAAAGGCTTGGTCAATAAAGTGAACCGCGTGTGGGTGGTGGGCAACGGAGCCATGCTCAGTTATAAAGTGCATAATAAAAACTACTGGAGTGATGTGCCCGGCAATCTGTATATCAATGTGCCCGAACAAGTGCTGGACAGCCAAATCACGGTATTGGCAGTTCTTTTGGACGGTCCTGTCAAACTGTACAGAGGCGTGGGGCGTGTGATTGAAAGTAATTAATCTGAAGCCTTGGAACAATAATGAAAAGAATGAAATACTTTTATCCGCTCCTGCTGTTGCTGTCTTGTCTCCCTGCCGGAGCCCAGAGCCTGTATGAGAAATATGAACGTTTCCTGACAACTCCCCGCACGTATGTTTGCTATCGTGCGGACGGCAAACTGAAGATGGACGGTAAGTTGAACGAAAGCTCTTGGCAGAAGGCGGAAGCTACCGCTCCTTTTGTCGACATCAGCGGAGAGGGATTCCCCGCTCCCAAATATGAGACAACGGCCAAAATGCTTTGGGATGACGATTATCTGTATATTGGTGCCGTTCTTGAAGAAGAAGATATAAAGGCGCGTCTGACCCGGCGCGATACCATTATTTACTATGATAATGACTTCGAGGTGTTTATTGACCCGGATAGTGACGGACATAATTACTTTGAAATCGAGACCAATGCCCGTGGCGTGATATTCGACTTGATGTTGGATAAACCTTATCGCTCCGGTGGTAACTTCATGGTGCAGTGGGACTGTCCGGGGATGCAGATGGCTGTTCATTGCGAGGGAACATTGAATAAGCCAAAGGATAAGGATAAATATTGGAGTGTGGAAATGGCCATTCCTCATCAGGCATTGACCATGAATTTCAATAATCCCCTGAAGGCGGGAAATACGTGGCGTATCAATTTCTCGCGCGTGCAGTGGCTGAAGCCGAACGGACCTGAAGAAAACTGGGTGTGGAGTGCTACCGGCAAAATAGACATGCACATGCCCGACCGTTGGGGGTATCTTTACTTTTCCGATTCTCGGGTGGGAACGGACAAGACGGAGTTTGTCTATCCTTACAACCAACCCATGTATAAGTTGCTGTGGGCCATGTTCTATGCCCAACAGGAATATTACGGAAAGGAGCATAACTATCTGCGCACCAAAGACAGTTTCTTTCTTACGGAAAAGGAGCTGAAAGACCTTCCTGCCGGTGCGGAAATCACAGTGGAGGCTACCCGGAACACATATCGCATCGCTATATCGAATCCGGCAGAGGGAGTGCGTTATGTCATTAATAATGAAGGACGTTTCCATATAGAGAAAATAGCTCCGCGCGAAGTGAAGAACTGGGTATGGACGGGCTTTCCTAAAGGCCGTTCGGCGGCAGACTGGCAGCAGTGGTTCAAACTGTTGAAAGAATGTGGTATTTCGGGTGTGCTTTTTGAAGGTTATGATGAAAACATTTACCGCATGTGCAAGGAAGCCGGCTTGGAAGCCCACTATTGGAAGTGGACGATGAACCGTGCGGAACTGCTGGACAAGCATCCTGACTGGTATGCTGTCAACCGCAAGGGAGAGTCGAGTCATGATAAGCCTGCTTATGTGGATTATTATCGTTTCCTTTGCCCCAATCATTCGGGAGTGGCTCCCTATTTGGCAGAAGATTACGTGAAAGAGGCTCATAAACCCTATGTGGACGGAGTTCATTTGGATTACGTCCGTATGCCGGATGTCGTGCTGCCAGTCAGCTTGTGGAAAAACTATGGCATCGAACAGAAAGAAGAATTGCCCGAATACGACTACTGCTATTGTGATACTTGTCGGGCGCTGTTCAAGGCGAAAACAGGGCAAGATCCTTTGGAACTGAAATATCCGATGGAGAATCAGAGCTGGATAAACTTCCGTTTGGATGCGGTCACTCATGTGGTAGAAGCCATAACGAAAGCTGTAAAAGCCGACCATAAGTTTATTTCGGCAGCCGTATTCCCCGGACCGTCCATGGCACGGAAGATGGTTCGTCAGGATTGGGGCAACTGGTCGTTGGATGCTTATTTCCCGATGATTTATAATAAGTTCTATTACGAAGGAGCGGAATGGATCGGTCGTTCGGTGCAGGAAAGCGTGCAAACCGTCAATGGTCGGGCAAAGGTATATGCAGGGTTAATGTTTGGCGACATCAAAGATGATTTTGAGAAAGCATTGGATGAAGCCTATGGTAATGGAGCTTCGGGCGTTTCTTTTTTTGCCGGTCCCGATGAAGAATACCTTCGCCGTTTTAAGGCTTATTTGGATAAAAGAGGCTTTATAGTGAAGTAAATTCTGCATTATTCTTAATGGAGTGCTTTGGTGAATCTCCGATACAATTTTCTGATAAAGGGAAATAGTATCGGAGATTTTATTTGTTTATTCCAATTAAATCCCGACCTTTGTTACATATAATATAGAAAGGAAAATATGGAAGGAATGGAAGACCCTGAGTACTACTCAAGTGATTTTTTTGTCAGAACGCTGGGTAGTGAGGATATAGACGTAAAGCACTTCATGTATCTGGTGGGGCGGGTCAGTATTTATTGTGATGGCACAGATAATATTACCGGTGAGTCGTGTATACCTCAAAGATTAAATGATGAGTTTATAGCATTGGCACATAAACTGCATTATAGGGCGGTGATAAAATACAAAGAAGAGATTAATTAAGGAAGAGAAGGGTAAAAGCAGGACAAAAGGCTATACCATGAGTCGCGTCGAAGAAGAGCTTGTTGGTTCTCTGACTTGCTTTCTTATCAAACATTCCGGAGAGAAACAGCTATGTCTTGCAATAATGGACAAGGAAACAGTTTTCAATCTAAAGGGTATGAAGAAAGAATGCCTTTTGCTCATGGATTCCCCAAACTACCGGTTCTCTATGCCTACCGTTCTGAACCTTATTGTAAAAAGATAAAGACTTTTCGGGTCCGGTTGGAGAAAACATCGCCACCCAAAAGGCAGAGGATGTAACGGGCGAGATAAAGGTAAACTCTATTGTAGAGGGTATCAGCTTTTCGGACGTGCTTAATTCCATTATCAAACTCTGCAATATTGTTTATGAGAAATTCTGTCCTGATGTAGGCTCTTTTCCCTTTTTGTGAAATGCAGACTAAAATAGGTAGTCTGCCATCGTTTTCCTTAATGGAATTTAAAACTGTTAATCTGATTGTTGCCATAGTGAATAATCTACTATACAATTCTACTATACAATTTTAAGCAAATATATTTGTAGAAATATAGTTTTATTTATTCATTCAGCGTTTTAGGAAAGAAAAAGCACTGATTAAATTATTGATAATCAGTGCTTTTTGATGAGCCGAAACCGGGACTCGAACCCGGGACCTATTCATTACGAATGAATTGCTCTACCAACTGAGCCATTTCGGCAACTGTTTTTTTGCAAGCGCGGGGTGCTTTTCTGAAAAAGCGTTGCAAATATATATCTTTCTTTTGAAACGAAGAAACTAAAAGCGGATAATTTTTCAGTTATCCGCTTTTGTTATGTCAATTGATGTCGGATTTATTGGTAGACTTCTTCATGTATTTAAGAATGTAAGTATTCATATTTATTAATAAAATGAGTAAAATATTTCTTTTCGATTTTTATTCTTGCTTTTTTATTGCTTTCGTCAATTATTTATGGTTTTTTATTGCATTTATGTTAATTGATATTTGTATCTTTGCAGCCGAATCAGAACATATATTTTAGTAGATTATGTGTGGAACAGTAGGCTGCATTGAGAAACGAGATGCTTACTCTGCCTTCATAAAAAGCCCGAAACGGTGGGAACATCGGGGCTATGGCAGTGCAGGCATTGCATTGATTGACATAGGAAGAAGGTTAAGTATTACACAAAACTACGCATTCCGCTCAAAAACACTTCAACAACAGGGATTTATCTTCAGCCGTAGTCCCAATTCCGTCTTTTTGATTCTATTATTTGAATATTTCCGTATTTCCCATTACTTAGACTTATTTTTGTTTTTAATCGTACCCGGACAGCAGAAAACATTCGCTTGTCCGAAACCGTTGATAAAATCAAGATGTACCGGTAAGCGGGAAAAGTGCGGAGGACAATGGTAAACAATGGAGATATCTTTGGAAAAGAGTAACGAGAGTTTTTTTAGTATAAAATAATGAGGTTAAAGGAGAGAGAATGGAACCGTTAAAGCATGAATGTGGCGTGGCAATGATACGATTGCTTAAACCGTTGGAGTATTACCGGGAGAAGTATGGAACTTGGATGTATGGCTTGAACAAGCTATATCTGCTGATGGAGAAGCAGCATAACCGGGGACAGGAAGGTGCGGGACTGGCGTGCGTGAAGTTGGAAGCCAATCCCGGTGAAGAATATATGTTTCGCGAAAGGGCCTTGGGGTCGGGAGCGATAACAGAGATATTTGGCAATGTGCAGGGCAATTTCAAGGATTTGACTCCCGAACAATTGAATGACGCCGAATATGCCAAGAAATACTTGCCTTTTGCGGGGGAAGTGTATATGGGGCATCTGCGTTATTCCACCACCGGGAAGAGTGGTATATCGTATGTGCATCCTTTCCTGCGCCGCAATAACTGGCGTGCCAAGAATCTGGCGTTGTGTGGTAATTTCAATATGACCAATGTGGATGAAATCTTTGCACGCATCACTGCTGACGGGCAGCATCCGCGCAAGTATGCCGACACTTATATCATGCTCGAACAAGTGGGACACCGCCTCGACCGTGAAGTGGAGCGCCTCTATGTGCAGTGCGAGGCCGAAGGGTTGAAAGGCGTGGACATTACTCATGCCATTGAGGAGCGTATTGATTTGGCCAATGTGCTTAAGACATCGAGCAAGGAGTGGGACGGAGGTTACGTCATCTGCGGAATGACAGGAAGCGGAGAATCCTTTGCTGTACGCGACCCATGGGGTATTCGTCCTGCATTTTGGTACATGGATGACGAAATCATGGTGTTGGCTTCAGAGCGTCCGGTCATTCAGACAGCACTCAATGTGCCTGTCGAAAGCATCAACGAGTTGCAGCCGGGGCAGGCTATCCTGCTGAATAAAGCCGGAAAGATGCGTCTGGCGCAAATCAACCGGGCAAAGGAAAAGAAGGCATGCTCTTTTGAGCGTATCTATTTCAGCCGGGGCAGTGACATGGATATTTATAAGGAAAGGAAATTGCTGGGTGAGAAGTTGGTGAACCCTATCCTGAAAGCGATAGATTATGAGGTGGAGCACACCGTGTTCTCCTTCATTCCGAACACGGCGGAGGTGGCGTTTTATGGTATGCTCGAAGGATTCGATAATTATCTTAATGAGCTGAAGGTAAGAAAGATAGAGGAATTGGGGCATAATCCCGGTCACGAGGAATTGGAGAAAATCCTTTCTTGGCGCATCCGCAGCGAGAAGGTGGCGATAAAGGATATCAAGTTGCGTACATTCATTGCCGAAGGTAACAGCCGTAATGACTTGGCAGCTCATGTGTACGACATTACATACGGAAGCCTGGTACCTCATGTGGACAATCTGGTGATTATAGACGACAGCATTGTGCGCGGAACAACGCTGAAACAGAGTATCATCAGTATTCTTGATCGTCTGAATCCCAAGAAGATTGTGATTGTATCTTCCTCTCCGCAGGTGCGTTATCCCGATTACTATGGTATCGATATGGCGAGCATGGATCAGTTTATCGCATTCAAGGCTGCCATCGAACTCTTGAAGGAGCGCGATATGAAAGATGTCATCGCGCGTGCTTACCATAAGTCGAAGAATCAGACGGGGTTGCCCAAAGAGCAGATGGTGAATTATGTGAAAGAAATTTACGCACCGTTCACTAATGAGGAGATTGCTGCCAAGATGGTGGAATTGCTCACTCCGAAGGGAACACGGGCAAAGGTGGAGATTGTTTATCAGACCTTGGATGGATTGCACGAAGCCTGTCCGTCGCACACCGGAGACTGGTACTTCAGTGGAGATTATCCCACACCGGGCGGTGTAAAGCTGGTAAATCAGGCATTTATAGACTATATAGAAAAGATATATCAATTCTAAGAGAACAAAATTCAAGATAGATTAAATGAGAAATGTAACATTGATTCTTGACGACGGGAGCCGTTTCTCGGGCAAGTCGTTCGGTTATGAGAAACCGGTAGCGGGTGAAGTGGTGTTTAATACCGCTATGACCGGTTATCCAGAGAGTTTGACAGATCCTTCATACGCGGGACAGTTGATGACCTTGACTTATCCGTTGGTGGGTAATTATGGTGTTCCTCCTTTCACTGTCGGGCCTAACGGACTTGCTGTTTTAATGGAAAGTGAACGCATACATGCCGAAGCCATTATTGTAAGTGACTACAGTGAGGAGTACAGCCATTGGAATGCAAAAGAAAGTCTTGCCGACTGGTTGAAGCGCGAGCAAGTGCCCGGCATTACCGGCATTGATACCCGCGAACTGACAAAGGTGCTTCGCGAACATGGGGTGATGATGGGGAAAATTGTGTTTGATGACGATCCCGATAATCAGCCCGAAGCCCGTTACGAAGGCATTAATTATGTGGATAAGGTTTCGTGCAAAGAAGTGATTCGTTACAATGAGGGAGCGGACAAAAAGAAAGTGGTTTTGGTGGATTGCGGTGTGAAAACCAATATTATCCGATGTCTGCTGAAGCGTGGCGTGGAGGTGATTCGCGTGCCTTGGAATTATGATTTCACAGGAATGGAATACGATGGATTGTTTATTTCGAACGGACCGGGCGATCCGGATACGTGTGATGAGGCTGTACAGAATATTCGTAAGGCGATGGCTCTGAGCGACAAGCCCATCTTCGGTATCTGTATGGGGAATCAGTTGCTTTCCAAAGCGGGAGGTGCCACCATCTATAAACTGAAGTATGGACACCGCAGCCATAACCAACCGGTACGCATGGTAGGAACGGAGCGTTGCTTCATCACCAGTCAGAATCATGGTTATGCAGTCGATAATAATACGTTGGGAAATGACTGGGAACCGCTGTTTATCAATATGAATGATGGTTCTAATGAAGGTATCAGACATAAATTCAAGCCTTGGTTTTCGGCACAGTTCCATCCCGAAGCTGCGTCAGGACCTACAGATACCGAATTTCTGTTTGATGAATTCGTGAAGCTATTATAAAACCGGTTGCCGTCATCGGGCACCCGATAAAAAAGAACATATATGAAAGACGAAATAAAGAAAGTATTATTATTAGGTTCCGGCGCCTTGAAGATTGGTGAAGCCGGAGAGTTCGATTATTCAGGTTCGCAGGCTCTGAAAGCGTTGAAGGAGGAAGGTATCGAAACCATTCTGATAAACCCCAATATCGCGACGGTGCAGACCAGCGAGGGGGTGGCCGACCGGATTTATTTCCTTCCTGTCACTCCTTACTTTGTAGAAAAGGTGATTGAAAAGGAACGTCCCGACGGTGTGCTCCTTTCTTTTGGTGGGCAGACCGCCTTGAATTGCGGTGTGGCTCTTTATAAAGCCGGTGTCTTTGAAAAATATAACACGCGCGTGTTGGGTACTCCGGTGCAAGCCATCATGGATACCGAAGACCGCGAACTCTTCGTAAAGAAGTTGGATGAGATAGATGTCAAGACCATCAAAAGTGAGGCAGTGGAAACGATTGAAGATGCCCGCCGTGCCGCCAAGGAACTGGGTTATCCGGTGATTATCCGCGCTGCATATGCCTTGGGAGGCTTGGGCTCAGGTTTCTGCGATAATGAAGAAGAACTGAATGTTCTGGCCGAAAAAGCCTTCTCTTTCTCGCCGCAAGTGCTGGTGGAAAAGAGTCTGAAAGGCTGGAAGGAAGTGGAGTATGAAGTGGTCCGTGACCGTTATGATAACTGCATCACCGTTTGTAATATGGAGAACTTTGACCCGTTGGGCATCCATACCGGAGAGTCCATCGTCATTGCTCCTTCGCAGACTCTTACCAATGCGGAGTATCATAAACTTCGCGAGTTGGCTATCCGCATCATCCGTCACATCGGTATCGTGGGAGAATGCAATGTGCAATATGCGTTCGACCCCGAATCGGAGGACTACCGTGTCATAGAGGTTAATGCCCGTCTTTCGCGCTCGTCTGCATTGGCTTCCAAGGCCACAGGCTATCCGCTTGCTTTTGTTGCCGCCAAACTTGGTTTGGGTTACGGTCTGTTTGATTTGAAGAATTCCGTGACAAAGACCACCAGCGCATTCTTCGAACCGGCTCTGGACTATGTGGTATGTAAAATACCACGCTGGGATTTGGGCAAGTTCCACGGTGTAGACCGTGAATTAGGCTCGTCCATGAAATCGGTGGGAGAAGTAATGGCAATCGGACGTACCTTTGAAGAAGCTATTCAGAAAGGATTGCGCATGATCGGTCAGGGTATGCACGGCTTTGTAGAGAATAAAGAACTGGTAATAGCCGATGTGGACAAGGCTTTGCGCGAGCCGACCGACAAGCGCATCTTCGTCATCAGCAAAGCCATGCGTGCGGGTTATACCGTAGACCAAATCCATGAGCTGACCAAGATAGATAAATGGTTTCTGCAAAAATTGCAGAACATAATGAATACCTCCAAGGAATTGCATGAATGGGGAAACAACCATAAGCAGATGGCCGATATGCCTGTTGATTTGCTTCGTAAAGCAAAGGTGCAGGGCTTCACTGATTTCCAGATTGCTCGTGCCATCGGGTTTGATGGGGACATGGAAGAGGGCAGCCTGTATGTCCGAACTCACCGCAAGCAGGCGGGTATCCTTCCGGTGGTGAAGCAAATTGATACGCTGGCTGCCGAATATCCGGCACAGACCAATTACCTGTATCTTACTTATAGCGGTGTTGCCAATGACGTGAAATATCTGGGCGACCATAAATCAATTGTCGTACTCGGCTCGGGAGCTTATCGCATCGGTTCATCGGTGGAGTTCGACTGGTGTGGCGTACAGGCATTACAGACTATCCGTAAGGAAGGCTACCGCAGCGTGATGATTAATTACAATCCCGAAACGGTATCTACCGACTATGATATGTGTGACCGCCTCTACTTTGATGAGCTGACTTTCGAGCGTGTGATGGATATTCTCGAACTGGAAAACCCGCATGGAGTCATCGTTTCCACCGGTGGTCAGATACCGAATAATCTTGCTCTCCGCCTGGACGGACAAGGAGTTAACATCCTCGGAACAAGTGCCAAGAGCATTGACAATGCCGAAGACCGTGATAAATTCTCGGCCATGCTTGACCGTATCGGAGTAGACCAGCCCGAATGGAGTGCATTGACTTCCATGGAAGACATTAATGCCTTTATTGACAAAGTGGGCTTCCCGGTATTGGTTCGCCCTTCATATGTGCTGAGCGGAGCCGCCATGAATGTATGTTCTAATCAGGAAGAGTTGGAACGTTTCCTGAAACTGGCTGCCAATGTATCGAAAAAGCATCCGGTAGTGGTGAGCCAGTTTATCGAGCACGCCAAGGAAGTGGAAATGGATGCCGTGGCACAAAATGGCGAAATTGTGGCATACGCTATTAGTGAGCATATTGAATATGCCGGAGTGCACTCGGGCGATGCCACCATTCAGTTCCCTCCGCAGAAACTATATGTGGAGACCGTTCGCCGCATCAAGCGCATCTCCCGTCAGATAGCCAAAGAATTGAATATATCGGGACCATTCAATATTCAATATTTGGCAAAGGATAACGATATCAAGGTAATCGAATGTAATCTCCGCGCTTCGCGAAGCTTCCCCTTTGTGAGCAAAGTGCTGAAGATAAACTTTATCGAGCTGGCAACGAAAGTCATGCTCGGCCTTCCGGTAGAGAAGCCTAACAAAAATCTTTTTGAATTGGATTATGTCGGAATTAAAGCGAGTCAGTTCTCATTCAACCGTTTGCAAAAGGCTGACCCGGTGCTGGGGGTGGATATGGCCTCTACCGGTGAGGTGGGCTGTATCGGTTCTGATACCTCGTGTGCTGTCCTGAAAGCCATGCTTTCCGTTGGATATCGCATTCCCGAAAAGGGCGTGTTACTGTCCACCGGTAATGCCAAGCAGAAAGCCGATACCTTGAATGCTGCCCGTATGTTGCAGAAGAAAGGGTATAAACTTTATGCCACCGGTGGCTCTTCCAAGTTCCTGACCGAGAACGGTGTGGAGAATACCCGCGTGTACTGGCCCAGCGAAGAAGGACAGCCTCAAGCACTGGATATGCTTCATAAGAAGGAGATAGATATGGTGGTCAACATTCCCAAGAACCTGACTGCCGGCGAACTGGACAACGGCTATAAAATCCGTCGTGCTGCCATCGACTTGAATATTCCCTTGATAACCAATGCTCGTTTGGCAAGTGCGTTTATCAATGCATTCTGCACCATGACCATAGACGACATTGCCATCAAGAGTTGGGAAGAATACAAGTAATCAGTTTTTCGTCCATTATTTATCCATCGTAGCGTTAGGTAATTATACCTACCGCTGCGGTGGATATTTAGTAAGATTGAATTTAACGGTAAATATTCCGATGATTCTTTCTTTTGTTCATGGAAAGTGTTTATATTTGACCCATAAGTAATTATAAACTTATTTGGTATGTTGGGGCAAGAGAAAACAAGGGAATTATTGGAGCAGGAGCTTGAGAGGTTACGAAACGAAAATCATCGGCTCAAAGAGGAACTGACCTCTTTGAAAGAAAAAGAAACGAATCAGAGTTTTAAGGAGAAGTATGCAGTGAGGATTCTGGAGTCTTTGCCGGATATGCTCACAGTGTTTAATCATGAAGGGACAGGTATAGGGGTGGTGTCCAGTGAAGAAACCAATCATGTGGGAGTTCCCAATAGTGCTTTTGCCGGTATGCATATGCGCGACATGATACCCGAGGAGGCATATCACAATGTTTATAATAATCTTCAGAAAGTGATTGCGACGGGCAAAGGTTCTACAGCCCATCACGAACTGGATGTTAATGGTGCACATCATTATTACGAAAACCGTATCTTTCCTTTGGATGAAGAGTATGTGTTAATCATGTGTCGTGACATCAGCGAGCGGGTGGTTACACAAAAGAATCTGGAAGTGTTTAAGCGCGTGCTTGATAAGGTGAGTGACAGCATTCTGGCTGCTTCTACCGATGGTACTTTGGTGTATGCCAATAAGCAATTCATTGAAGAATATGGTGTGAAAGGCGAACTGGGTGTACAGAAAGTCTATGATTTGCCGGTTTCTCTTCATACAAAAGAGATATTTGAAAAACGAGTGCAGGAAATACGTGATAACGGGGGCAGCATGGGATATCATGCCCGGTATACCCGGGTGGGGGAAGTAAAAGAACGTGTGCATCAGGTGTCCACTTTCATAATGGAAGATGGGCAGGAAGAGATTGTATGGTTCTTCACTCAGGACATTACGGATGTAATTAAGAATAGGGATGAATTGCGCGAACTGAATTATCTGCTGGATGCCATCTTGAATAATATTCCGGTATATATGTTTGTAAAAGACCCGGAAGATGATTTCAGATATTTGTATTGGAACAAGGCACTCGCCAATCATTCCAAAATTCCGGCATCGCGTGCATTGGGACGTACCGATTTCGAGATATTTCCGGAAAGGTCGGATGCGGAGAAATTTCATCAGGATGACTTGGAACTGATGCGTACCGGGGAGCGGCTGGAGATGCAGGAAACCTATGTGACCGCTGCCGGTGAGACGCGCATTGTTCAGACTCTGAAGACGCATATTCCGCTTGTAGGGCGTGTGCCTCTTATTATAGGCATTTCGTGGGATATTACTAATGTGCAGAATATAGAACAGGAGTTGATTCAGGCACGTATCAAGGCAGAGCAGTCCGACCGTCTGAAGAGTGCTTTTCTGGCTAATATGAGTCATGAAATACGCACTCCCCTGAATGCCATTGTAGGTTTCTCAAGATTGATGACTACTACCGACAATCGGGAGGACGAGAAGCTTTATTCCGAAATCATCAATCAGAATTCAGACGTATTGTTGCAGCTGATTAATGACATTCTTGATTTGTCTAAAATAGAGGCAGGGACATTTGAATACATCAAGCAGCCTATGGATTTAGGTGAGATGTGCCGTAATGTTTATGAAATCCATAAAGGTCGTGTGCAGGAAGGGGTGACACTGACTTTGGATAATGAGAATGACAGCTTGATGATTAACGAGGATAAGAATCGCATATTGCAACTCATTACCAATTTGATAACCAATGCGATTAAGTTTACTTATGAAGGTGAGATTCATTTTGGTTTCAAGTTGAAGAAGGATTATATAGATTTCTATGTGAAGGATACCGGCATAGGTATCTCTGAAGAAAAATTATCTCATATCTTCGGTCGTTTCGTCAAGTTGAATTCTTTTGTTCAAGGAACCGGACTGGGACTTGCTATTTGTCAGATGATTGTAGAAAAGATGGGCGGCGCTATCACGGTGGAATCTGAACTTCATGAAGGTTCTACGTTCCGCTTTACTATTCCGTATGATATGTATAACAAGCAGGAGAAGTTTAAAAAAAATGCGGAAAGAGAACAGCACTTGAAAGTGGCCATTAAGTCATTGCAATTGCGCACCCTGTTAGTGGCGGAAGATGTGGATAGTAATTTTTTACTCATGAACACTGTTCTTGGCAAGAAGTATAAGCTGATACGTGCCCGGGATGGTCGTGAGGCTGTCGATATGTATAAGGAGAATCATCCCGATTTGATATTTATGGATATAAAGATGCCCTATATGGATGGCTTGGAAGCTACTCGTCTGATTCGCGGTTATTCGAAGGATATTCCTATTATTGCGTTGACAGCTTTTGCCTTCGAGTCGGACAGGGAAAAGGCAATAGAGGCGGGATGCAACGATTATTTAACTAAGCCCGTATCGCAGGAAGCTATAGAGAAGATATTGGATAAGTATTCATTGTAAGCCTTTTCGAAAGAGGAACTAGAACCCTCCACAAAATAAAAAAGCTATATCACACTCTGTTTTGAGTATTGATATAGCTTTTTTAAATTACTGCTGGGGGCAGTGAAGTCTCTTAAAACTTACAAACGTTCAGTTTCTTGTCTACCAATAATCCGTCAATCATCTTCAGATTGAAGTTTACTCTTTGTTTAGCTTTTAATTTCAAGATAAACAAGTCATTGGTTCCTTCGAGTGAAGGTTTGTTGCCGATATTGACGAAAGTTGGATACAATGCTTTTGTGCCATTGGTGTGAAGGCGGTCATAAGTAAAGTTTTCCATCTCTTTCATGCTAACCGGTTGTACACCGACAAATTCAAACTTCTGCTGGTCATAAGGCAAAGCGAAGCTCAATGCATTGACAGATTTAAGGTCTATACCTTTCACTATCACTTCAATGACTTCATCCTTGTTATAACTACGTTTGGCAGTGCTCATTTCGATTCTTCCGCTTACTTTTTCAGTTTCATTGCTTTCGTCTACACCATCTTCCAACTGAGTGGCTACTACCGAGATATCATAAGCGTCAATCAAATCATTCTTGTTGATATCACCATTGCTGATGTAACCTTCAAAGTCGCCGTCGCCTTTACGCAAACCGGTGTAGTTGGTATAAGAAGTCAAGTCGTTGTTGTCAATCTTACCGTCATTGTTGATGTCGCCTGGCAAGTAACTTTCAGTTCCGGGAACTTTGAATACATACAGTTCACGACCGGAGCCATAATTGCCAACACCTTCTGTTACAGAAAGTTTGATGTAACGTGCAGTCGGACGTTCTGTGAATGTGAATACTTTCACCTCATCCTTGCGGTTCCATTCAAATGCACCGGCTTCAGTCCAGTGTTCTTTGTCCATACTATATGAAACGGTTCCTTTCAACAATGTTCCGTTGCCTCCGTCCTTACGGCTCAGATAGTGGAATTTATCCAATTGGTTGACACTTCTCAAGTCAATAATCATGTCGAACGGCAAAGCATTGGCTCTGTACTTGGTGTGCCACATATCACCCATTTCGGCAAAGTCGAAGAGACGATCGATTTCAAATCCTTCTTGTGATTTGGCTGTCACTTCACCCTTAATGCCTCGGATAGCAAATTCCAATGGGTTAGATTTTGTCTTGGCTGTAAAGCTTGCCCAGTCTGATTGACCGTCTTTGTTTACGGCACGAATCTTGAAGTCATAAGTTGTTTCGGCTTCCAATCCTTCAAATAGCAGTTCTGTATCTTTGATGGTGCTGTAAAGAATACCATTCAATTCTATTTCATAATAGTCTGCATTGGCTACCGGAGTCCATGTTGGTTTCAGCGTATAAGCTTCCGTATTTTCGGCGGTTACTTCGGCTTTCGGAGCTGTCAACGAGCCCGAAGTGACGCGGTAAGTATCGGCCGGTGCGTAACGGAATCCGCTGACTGTTACGTTAATCTGATTAGTGGTAACATCCATTGGAGCCAGCTTGATGAGAAGTTGAGGATTCTTAACGATGGTTACCTTTTCAAACTCACTTCCCGGAGTAGCAAATTTATTCAGGTTGGGAGCAGCATCGTAGAAGTATACGTTCTGTCCGTTTTGGAATTGTTCCAGAGATGCAACTTCGGTCAGCTTAATCTTGCTTTTTCCTGCTTTGGCAGAGATAGCTTTGGGCTTTTCGGTTACATTGATTCTGAACTCAGTGGCTTTTTCTTTCACGAAACCGTCAAAGTTACCCTGAGTGCGGTGTACGGTGATGAGCACTTCGTTTTTGAGAGTAACGTTCGATTCAATGAAAGTGGTTACACCCTTACCGTCTTTATATGCTTCGGTGATACCGTCATCGTCATATTCCACGGTCATGGTGTGTTTATTGGGGTACATTTCATAAATGCGCAGACCCTTGTTGATTTCACTCACGTTATTGTTCGGGTTAGTCATCGGGATGATGGCTCCGTTCTTGACAAATACGGGGAGTTTCCACAGAGGAGCAGCGAAGTTATTGATAACGCGTCCGCCTTCATATTTCTCGCCGGTGAAGTAATCGATCCATTCGCCTTCGGGCAGATAGATACCGTTGCGGATATCATTGCCTTCGGCATCTGCTTTGGTATTTTGATAAATAGGTGCCACCAGGAAGTCGGTTCCATACATATATTGGTATTTGGTGGCGCTGCCCATCGTATAGTCGTTCGGGAATTCGAGGAACATGGCTCTGATGATAGGCATTCCGTCTACAGCTTCTTTGGCAAAGCTGTAAGCATATGGCATCAGCTCTGATTTCAGCTTCAGATACATACGGTTGATAGAGGTTGCCGGTTCACCCAAGGCATGAGGATACTTTTCGTTGCTGCCCCAGCCGTCCATATTGAGCTCCATCGGTGTCCATGTCTTCCACTGAAAATCGCGGATATTCACGGCCGGGTTCTTTCCGCCAAAGATACCATCCATATCGGAAGTGATATTAGGTTGTCCCGAAAGGCCCGAACCGATATAAGTCGGGATATGGAAGCGGATGTATTCCCATTCGCCGCCGGTCTGGTCACCCGACCATACACCTGCATAGCGTTGAGTTCCTGCCCATCCGTCCAATGAGATGATAAACGGACGTGCGTTGTTGCCATAATAAGGCATGATTTTACCCACATCGGCCACACCGTTCAAGCCGAATGAATAGCCTGCGCCTACCCATGCAACATCTGTTTTCAGAACACGCACACCGGCGTCTCTTACTTCTTTCACGATATCACGCTGAAGCAATGCACTGATTCCTTCTTTGGGATGGAGGTCGGATTGTGTCCAAAGCCCGATTTCCACTCCGTTCTTGCGGGCATAGTCACCCAGTTCTTTCAGGTTTTGGATATTGCCGTCCAATGTTTCGGTTTGTCCATATCCGGCTCCGTAACCGTCATTAGGGAGCAACCAGCCCAAAGGCATATCATGGTTCTTATAACGGTCTATCACAGCCCGTGCCGAGAATTGGTAATTGTTTTTTTCACCGTTCAAAGATTCCTTGATACCGCCATTGTCCTTTTGGCTTTCCTTATAACGTTTTCCATCTTCAAACAAGATTCCCTTTTCGTCCTCTTTCCAATAGTCGCGGTTGTATGCATTCAGGTGTCCCTGATAGAAGCCGAACTTGGGTAATAATACCGGATTACCGGTGAGTTGGTAGAAGTCGTTCAATAAAGCAACGGCACCGTCACTCACCATGTAAAAGACATCCAGATAATCTGTTTCGTGAGATAGTTTTACTTTTCCTTTTTCTTCTGCACCAAAGTCGTATTTACCTTTCTTGAAGGTATGCCACATCACGCCGTATCCGTTGGTAGACCAATAGAAAGGAGTAGGAGAAGCTACGCCTCCATCTGTCCAGCTATTTTGGTTTTCGATAGCAATTGCTTTCCCTTTGTGTGAGAATCTTCCGTTTTGCACACCACCTCCGTAGAAATATTCTTTCGGATTTTCTTTCAGGGTGATGGTTACTTTATCTTTCTCAAACGAAACGGGAGCAAGTTCTTCCACTACTACCTTGCCGGTTTTAAGGTTGGTGATTTTCAGTAACGAAGTGGCTTTGTCAATCTGTATGCTGATATGCCCGGTTGTGATACTGATTGTGCTTCCATTGTCATCAATGTCCAACTTTGACAATGACATTCTGGGATTGTCTACCAATATCTGTGCTTCGGGTTTGGCTTCCGGATTTCGGATGATTCCACCGGCATTATCTTGAAAGACTCTGAAGATATTATCACCGTAAAAATCCAGTGTCATGCGTTGGTTGTTGGCAAACAAAACTTCGACAGCTGTCGGATTGAGTCTTTTGATGCCCACAATTTGAGGACTCGGAAGAGCAGTTTCACTTGCGACATACGTTCGTTGGGCAGCCTGCACGGGTGCACCTGCCAGAACAAGTGGAAATGCCAAGGCAAGTAGTGCCGCTTTTTTCCCTTTGTGGTGTTGGTTAGTGGTATTTTTCATAATAAACTATGATTAAATTAGAATATTGTTTTAATTTATTCGGTAAAGATAAAGCGTAATATTGATAAACAGGCAGGTTTTTAAGAAAAAATTAAGTATATCTTTTAAACTTTTGTATTCGGGAGGGCGAAAAGGCTGCCTTTAAGGTAGGCGTGTCTGTAGATAAGGATGGAGTACGTTTTTTTATGTTTGGTTATTTTTATATATAAACAAGAAGGTGTGTTAAAATTCCTCTATGATAACAACGTAACAGTTGCTTTGGAATTTTGACACACCTCTTTATTACTTTCCGAATGGCATTGCAGCTGTGTTTCGGGAGGTTTTTGGTTTTATCGTTTATTTAACTTCGATTACCTTTGTTGCTTTTTCCTTTTCTTCAGGAGTCCGTTTCGGTAATTCGATAGTCAGGACACCGTCATTCACTTTGGCGTCTATTTTATCCTTATCTACATCATCCGGCAGAATCAGGGTTTGTTGGAACTTAGAGTAAGAGAATTCGCGGCGCAGATAACGGCTTTCTTCCTTGCCTCCTTTGTCGCCTTCTGTAGATTCTGTTTTCTTTTCCATAGAGATGACCAAATCATTGTCCTCATTGATATGGATTTGGAAATCTTCTTTTTTCATTCCCGGAGCGGCAACTTCTACTTTATACTCTTTTTCTGTTTCGATGACATTAATGGCCGGTGCTGTCGGGTTGGCTTTTACCATCCAGTCATTGTTCAAGAAATCGTTAAAAATACTTGGCAACCAAGTTTGGTTGGCTCTTCTTACTGGCATCATAATCTTAATCTCCTTTTGGTTTATGGTTAAACATTTTAGTTACTTTTGAACTCCGGCTTCTTTCGATTCCGTCGTTCACTACTCATAATGCAAACACCATACCTTTAGTTCGATTTCCCGTGTGCTATATTCCGCTCTTTTAAACCTATAAAACCTTTCTTAAAGGTCAGGGGTAAGACTTTAAGAGAGGATAGAACTATTTAAACGTTGACACCGACAGGCTGCTGCCAAAATGTAATTTTCAAGGACATATTGGCAGCTATTGGGCTTCTGTAAGTTTGAATCTCATACGGAAAATACCTTCTTTATAATCGTAACTGATGATTTTGAATATACCTATTTGCGAAGTGTTTTCCACATGCAGACCGATGCAGAGGCATTCATCATAGTCGCCCACGTGCACCACTCTCACGGTTTCGGAGGCATGGTCGGGCAGACGTTTTAGGTCAAACCGTCCCACGGCTTCCTCTTGTGTAATGAATTCCGTGGTGATTGGCAGATTTTTTTTTAAAGTCTCATTCACAATTTTTTCTATGCGGTTTATCTCCTCTTTGGTGGGGCAGGTAGGTAATGCGAAATCTAATTTGCTTTTCTTGCGTTCGATATGTGCCGACACTGCACGCTCGCAGCCAAAGAGGTTTACCATTGTTCTGTTTACGATATGCTCCGTGGTATGCATGGGGGCGATGGATGCATCCTGAAATTTGGGAGCTGCTTGGTTTATTTCCATAATAAATTTATTTTATTGTGTTTGGATATTCAAAGATAATGTGCTTTTGCCGGATATTTCTGTCTATTGTTTTTGTTTAATCCTTCCATTGCTTTATTTCTTTCTTTAAGATGCTGTATACATTGAGGTTGACAAACTTCTTTGTATACATCAGTTCCCCGTCGCGTTCAGTTCCTTCCAGGTGGAAGCCGAGTCTTTGCGGGATGGCATTGCTGGGAGTGTTTCCTTCGGCGCAACGGATTTGGATACGGTTCATGCCTCGTTCTTCGACGGCAATCCGGCAGAGATGGCGCACACATTTGGTCATGATTCCCCGGTGCTGGTATTTGGGCAGAAGCCAGTAACCAATTTCTGTACGCAAGTTTGCTGCATCGGAATAATGAAAACCTATCAGTCCGCACACTTCTTGTTTCTCTTCAATAATATAAATGAAGTCCCGACGGGCACGCGGAACTCGGAGCACGGAGCTCAGAAATGCTTTTTCTTCTTCCGCAGTCAGAAATGTGACGAACGGGAGCCATTCCTGCAAGTACTCGCGGTGCAAATGAATGGCATTGTATATTTTTTGTGAATCACTTATGCGTACTTCCCGAATCGTTATGTTATCGGTAATATTGGTTTTCATGGTGAATCTGAATTTAGTTTGCCAAAGATAAATCATTTTTTTGTGAAAAGGAATAAACAAAGTGTTTTCTTTGGAGGAAGATATGAGTGACACGGATTTCACGCAGTGGGGAAGAGGAAATCGTGAAACCCGTGTCTGAAAGGGAAAGACCGGCTGTTTTGAGTCTTTTCTTAATTTCTATAAGGTGGGTGTCTGAAATAGGAATACGAAAGACTTGCTGTCTTTCAAATCCTTGACGGCATTTCCGGCATATATTTCTCCGTGTGTCAAAGACAGTTTTTTTATCTTCGCTTTCGGACTGAAATCTATTTCTTTCAAGTCGAGCCAAAACAGATTGGGAGTCAATACATTGTCAAAATAGTACACCTTGTTCTTTTGGTCGCAAACCGAACGCCAACGTGTAGATGAGATGTGAGGCTTACCGGGAGTGGTGATGCCGAAGGGAACAGATACATTTCTCATCACACTCAGTACACTTGGGACGGCAATGCGTGCGTCGGGAGTCTGCGGGATGGCATGAATATAGAATGATGCACGCACAAAACGGTCACTTGAACGGTTTGTACCAGGTAGCATTTGCAAGCCTCCTATCTCTTTCCAATAGTCGTTGATGGCCAGTTGTGATGAATATTTGGGCGAGTTTGTCATAACCTGATATTCTTTTCCTTCGTGTATTTCCAACTTTCCGTCCAGATACTCCAGCACAGCCGTATTCCCTGTATTGTCGGTGATAGCCAGGTGTAAAGTGGAGGCTGAGCCGTTGGGCATTTGAGGTGCGTCAATTCGGAATATCTCTTTTTTGAGTTCATCTACCGCCTCCCGCACAGTGGCGAAATTGTCGAGCACATATTGTGTCCAGATACTGATTCCCATTACCGGACGTTTGTCTCCGAGACGCTTGTACACTGATTCGGGAAGAAATAAAAGGCTGGCTACTAATCCCTTTTCATTCATTCCGTCACATGTGCCGATGTCATATCCTGTAGCGATGACACTGCCGTATTTCGAAGTCCATGTCACCGTCTCTCCCTTGTTATATCCTGCTCTTTGGATACCTCTCGGAAAGACGTACAGATTACTCATGATATCCTCTTTCCAGTCCATGGTACGTCCGGTGACAATCAGATTGTCGGGTCCGATGTATACAGCCCGGGTGCACGCTTCTATCCGCTGTATGTGAATGGATAGCATAATGGTTAATGCGATTAGCGCAATGTTTTTTGTTCTCATTTTTTTATATTAAAAGATTATTGTTTATTCATAAAACAGATATCGGGTGTGGCTTGTTTAGGCGGAGGCAGTAAAATAAGTAAATCATCGGATAATATAAAACCACCTGTAAAAACATGGGAGTGAGTATTGTGGCACTGTTCAGTAGCTTCTTTGGGAGCAGTCATTATTCTTGGGGATTTAACATATCAATCAAATACCTGTCCCCTGATGTTGTCTCCTCCGGTTTTCAACCCCTGCATGCGTTTTTGAGTTTCCTAAGCCGTTTCATTAGCCGGACCAAGCGTTTTCGTCCTTTCGATTATGCCTGTCTGTCCGTCGGATTACTACAGTCTCCGGCAGCGGACTGTATGGTTCGTTGCAGTGGACCGTACAGTCCACTGTAGCAGACTGTACAGTCCATTGCCGCAGACTGTAATAATCTTCCGTTTAAAAGACCTTGACCGGCCATAGGAAACGGTTTATTCTTCCCTTAGTTTGTGATATGATGTGATATTTAAATCCCCAAGAATAAATAAGTGACCCGAATTTTTTCAAAATATTATGCTAATACACTTTTTGACTTGCTCCCTTCTTTGTGTAAGAAAGTATATTTTTCATGTACATTCGCATACTGACCGTACAAAATAAAAAAAGGAGCAACGCCTTGCTCCAACCTTTGTTAACCTTAAATCTAATACTATGAAAAACACATTGCAAAGGTACGGACTTTTGGGATAATAGCAAATAATTGAAGCTAAAAAATATGTTGCATAACATTGTTTAAGATTTGCTTTTCTTAAAAAGGCATCTTTTAATACTTCTTTTACTTATCTTTGCACCCATTAAACAGTAATCGATATGGCATTTGAAGCAACAAAGAGAGAGTGGGGCGAACTTTACGCCTTTTTCCGCTTGCTGGCGGATGGTTATGTATATGCGGGAACTCCTGAAGTGAAGAAGAATGAGGCGCAACGATTGCCCGTTGCCATGATTCAGCGGGAGGAACACGACGGAACCCGCCGATATATTATTGAAAGTGAGGAAAATATACATATCTGTGGAGAAAAAATTGATAAGCTGGTGGCACGCGAGGACTTTTCTGCTGTGGCGGAACTGATTTTATCGGCTGTGAAAGCGAGTCGTGAAAATGATGTTATGTCACCCGATGGGGTGGAGGAGTTTTTGGATGAGGTGGCTATCTTTGATTTGGAAGCAAAAACGGATGACCGTACCGATTTTTATGTTGCTTTTTACAGTGCGGATGCGCCTTTGACGGGTTTCTGTGTCCGTTCTCGTCTCAGCTCCATGTTTCCTTTACTGGACGGTGGACGAACTGCTAACCTGAAGTTTGAGCAGACCGGCATCAAGTTTGCCACTCCCACAGTCAATAAAATCAATGCATTTGGCGAGGAAGACGATGTGGCGGGACGTATGTTGATGATAGAACGTCTGGGAGGTGTCTTGAAGTATAGCGATGTGGCCGACAAAGTGTTCCGTAGCAATTTGAGTATGATAGACCTGCATTTTCCCCGCATGTTGGGCGAAATGCTGCGCATCATGCATCTGGACGGCATCACCAGAGTGAGCGAGCTGACGGAGGTGATGAAGCAAGTCAATCCGTTGAAGATTAAAGAGGAATTGATTACCAAGCATCATTATTACGAATATAAGATGAAGCAATTCCTGCTGGCACTTGCCTTGGGAATGCGTCCGGCAAAGCTCTTTACCGGAGTTGATTCGGCTGTATCCGGCTTCTTACTGGTGGACGGCAGTGGTGAAATATTGTGTTATCAAAAGGCAGACCGTCAGACCTTTGCCGATTTTCTGTTCAATAACTCTCGTTTTGAGAAAGGTTCTACCGAAAAAGATAAATATGGTTATTTGGAGCGCGAAAATGGAGTCTATTATTTTAAGCTGAACGCAAAAATCGGTTTGGTGAAACGATAAGATAATGCAGCAGAGAGAGTGTGCCGGCATGAGACGCTCTATTCTATCTGCATTCGGGCGAAAGATATTTCTTGCGACTGTAGGGGTAATGATAATATTGTTATTTTGTCAGTAGGGGCAGGGCTTGCCTGCCCGAAGACACAAAGCAAACTGTTTTCGGGCGAGCGGACCTTGACCCTACGAACTAAACGACAGCATTATCCACGTTTTGACACACCCCTTTCGATAGATCGGTTTAGTTTTGACATTTCTCTGCTATTCATTGTCTGTTTCGTGTTTACAGCTTGAACTTCAGAATCTTTCCATTCATGGCATCCAATAAAACAGGCGTCGTCTTGTCGGGTGACAATACCAATTTCTCTGTATTTCCTGTCAGCAATTCCACTGCATTATATTCTAAGTTATAAGGTATTCCCAAGAAATCAAAAGCATGTTGCGGAATGTTGACTGCTGCCCGCACCGGAATGCTGTCAAAGTTGACCATTATCAGCAGCAACTCATCATCCAGCTTACGCATGAAAGCATACTGCTTATGTTCGTTGAATACCCATCCTGCCAGGTTAGCGTATGTTAAATCAAAGAATACTCCTTCGCGTATCGCCTTCTCCGTGTTGCATAAATTTAATAGTCTGGAATAGAAAGTACGTAGTTTCTTCTCTTCTTCGGTCAGCAGCTTATCATCGAATTTGCCGTTATTGCGCCAACGGCGGATACTGTCCACGCTCCAATAATCGAAGATGGTCGTACGTCCATCTCGTCCGCTGAATCCTTCCGTATCCATTCCCTGTTCGCCTATTTCCTGTCCGAAATAAATCATGACCGGATTGTCATTCATACAAGCAGAAACAATCATGGCAGGGATAGCGCGAGCACCGTTTCCGGCAAAGAAATCGGAAGCAATGCGTTGTTCATCGTGGTTCTCAAGGAAGTTGAGCATACGGTGTTCTATTCCACTCAGGCTTTGCCAGCGACTGGGAATGGAGGTAGCCGATTCCCAACCCGAAGTGATGGCTCTCAGCGTATCATACAAGCCTACCTTATCATATAAATAGTCGAATTTTCCATTGAAAAGATAGTTGCGGTATTCTGCCGGATTATAAACCTCGGCAATGAATATCAGGTTGGGGTATTGCGCTTTGACCTGTGGAATGACCCATCCCCAAAATTCGACAGGGACCATTTCTGCCATATCGCACCGGAATCCGTCGATGCCTTTTGATGCCCAAAATAACAATATGTCGAGCATTTTGTTCCAAGTGTCGGGAATGGGGTCGAAATGGGTGCTTCGTCCGTTCATGTAATCCACGCCATAGTTCAACTTCACTGTCTCATACCAATCATTGATGCCGGGCCATGCGTCAAAACGGTCATTGCCGGTGGCTTTGGTAGGAAATTCTATGTAGGGTTCGGCGGCACCGCGGTGAAGATCGATATTGCCTTCCAGTTTTGTGCCGGGAATGTAATAAAAGTTATTATTCGGGCTGAATGCTAGGTTTACATCATCTTGTTCGCCCAAATCAGCCACTCCTGCCGGTTTGGTGTCTGAACCATATTGGCGGGCAACGTGGTTGGGAACAAAATCAATGATTACTTTTAGTTCTGCCTTGTGTGAACGTTTTACCAAGTTCTCAAATTCTTTCATCCGGTCGGGGATGCTGGTTGCCAAATCGGGGTCTACATCATAATAATCCTTGATGGCGTATGGTGAGCCGGCTTTTCCTTTGACTACGGCAGGGTGGTCCGGGCGTATGCCGTAGCGACTGTAATTGGTTTGGGTGGCGTGTTCGATGATACCTGTATACCAAATGTGTGTGGCACCCAGACGCTTGATTTCTCCCAAAGCCTTGGCCGTAAAGTCAGCCATTTTTCCGCAGCCGTTCTCGTCCAAAGAGCCATTGGTTTTGCAACGAGGGTTTCCGTTTCCGAACAAACGGGTAAACACCTGGTAGATGATAATTTTTTCTTGTGTTTTCATTATATTATTTTTTATTTATTTCCAAATAGTTCCTTTCTCTCGTAACAAATGGTCTAGAATTTCATTCGCCGTATTGTATCCTTGTTCAAAAATTTCTTCGGCTTTTTCCAGCTCTCGGTTGCTGTATCCTTCCAGTCCGTAGGGTTCAATCAACAAATCACTCAGAGGCTTTTGTGACAGAGTGTTCGCTTGAAAAATAAAATGATAGGCCCTTAAAGCGATCGTTACCACGTTCTTTTTATATTCGTCTGCCACCAATGGACTGACGTTGAATGCAATCACTTTTTCACACATTTCGCGGATGGGAGTTACCGGGAGGTTCATTAATATTCCTCCATCTACGTAATAAGTATTATTGATTTTCTGTGGTGCAAACAGTACCGGCATGCAACATGAGGCAGCTACCCGTTCAGCAATTTTCCCCTTGCAGAAAGAAACTGTTTTTCCGTGGTCCAAATCGGTGGCCGAGATAATAGTGGGGATGGGAAGTTCTTCTATCAGTTTGGTTCGCAGGTTGCTTTCCAGGAAATCAATGAAACTGTCAAGCTTCAGCAATCCTTGTTTGTTAATGGAAAAGGTTGTGAGTTCGGTAAATGAATGGTGTTCAAAGAGTTCAATGATGTGATAGGGTTCTCTGCCATCAGCATAGAATACGGCGGCCAGTGCACCGGCACTTACTCCGGAAAGTATGTTCGGTGTTATGCCGTGTTCGTGTAGTGCCTGCATGATTCCTAAGTGGGCAAATCCTTTGATGAATCCTCCGCTCAGGGCATACCCTATGTTGTATTTGAATGTATTCATTAATTTATCTCGTTTGTTACATGGGCAAACATAATCATTTTTAACGAGATATGGAAAAAAGATGGGATAAAAATACACCGTCGTTCCTCTCCGAAGATGTCTCCATTGCTTGGAAAAATTCTCTTGAGCTTTTGAGGAAGAATGACGGTGTATATTTATTTATGCTATTCCGTGAGCGTTTGCGTCTTTGTCTATTTTCTTAATCAAGCCTTGCAATACAGCACCCGGTCCGCATTCTGTAAACTCGTCGGCTCCATCGGCAATCATGTTCTTCACAGTCTGAGTCCAGCGAACAGAAGCGGTCAGCTGAGCTACCAGGTTAGCCTTGATTTCAGCAGGATCGGTGTGAGGTAAAGCGTCTACGTTCTGATAAACAGGACATTTTGGTGTATGAATTTCAGTTGCGTTGATGGCGGCTTCTAGTTCTATTTTGGCCGGATTCATCAGCGGAGAGTGGAAAGCACCACCCACTTTCAGAGGCAGAGCGCGTTTTGCACCGGCAGCTTTCAGTTGTTCGCAAGCTTTATTGATGCCTTCGATGGAACCGGAGATAACGATTTGTCCCGGGCAGTTGTAATTGGCGGCAACCACCACTTCGCCTTCTTTAGAGATGGCTTCGCATATTTCTTCTACTTTTTCATCAGGTAATGCGATGATGGCAGCCATTGTCGAAGGTTGTGCTTCGCAGGCTTTCTGCATAGCCATGGCGCGTGCATATACCAGCTTCAATCCGTCTTCGAACGACAAGGCTCCGGCGGCAACCAAGGCAGAGAACTCACCCAGTGAGTGTCCGGCTGTCATTTCAGGTTTGAAATCATCACCCATGCAGAGGGCTGAAATAACCGAATGAAGGAACACGGCAGGCTGAGTGACCTTGGTTTGGCGAAGGTCTTCGTCTGTACCTTCAAACATGATGTCTGTGATGCGGTATCCTAAAATGTCATTCGCTTTTTCAAATAATTCTTTGGCCAAAGCCGAGTTTTCGTACAGGTCTTTACCCATACCTACAAACTGTGCTCCCTGTCCGGGGAATACAAATGCTTTCATATTTTTCCTTTTTTGGTTTAAAAACGTTGCAAAGGTAATTATTTCTTTGGAAACTAGGTGCTATTCTTCCTTAATATTCATAGGGACAGGATGATAAAAGTGGTTTAAAGGGCCGTGTCCTTCACCGATGCGGATATCTTTCCCTGCCTCTATGCCATGGGTAACGTAGCGTTTGGCACGTTCCACTGCTTGCGGCATCACATAACCCAAAGCTAGGAATGTGGCGATGGCGGAAGAGAGGGTACAACCGGTTCCGTGGGTGTTCGGACTCTCTATTTTGGTGGAGGTGAACAGGTGAGGAGTACTTTCTCCGGCTATCTGCAGCACATCGCACATTAGTCCGCCTTCCAGGTGACCGCCTTTCAGGAGGACGGCTTTGCAACCGAATTTCAATAGCTCGAGGGCAGCCGATTTCATCTCTTCTACATTATTAATAGGATGGTCTGTCAACACTTCTGCTTCCCTCAGATTGGGTGTGATGAGGGAGGTGAGGGGCATTAAGTCGTCGGTAAGGGCTGCAATGGCGTCATCTTCTATCAGCTTGTGCCCACTGGTAGATACCATGACGGGATCGAAAATCACATACGCGGGTCGGTACTTGTGCAGGCAGGCAGAGATAACCTTTACAATCTCAATGTCATTTATCATTCCTATTTTTATGGCATCGGGACGTATGTCGTCCATGACGGCTTCTATCTGTCCGCGTACAAAAACAGGGGGTACAGGGTGGATGGCACGTACGCCGGTGGTATTTTGAACTGTGATAGCGGTGATGGCGGTGGCTGCATAAGCGCCCAATGCCGAGATGGTTTTCAGATCGGCCTGGATGCCGGCGCCTCCGCTGCAATCGGAGCCGGCTATGCTCATAATGGTTGGATATTTTTTCATTTATTGGTCGGATTAACTATCATGCCTGCAAATATAAGTAATAATATTGTATTTAAAGTTTGCAGGAATGGAACTAATCGCTTATTTTTGCTTTACGAAAGAAAATATAATATAAATGATAGAAGGATGAAGAAAGCCCTGGTAAGTGGCGGTGCGGGCTTTATAGGTTCGCATCTTTGTACGCGTCTGATAAACGAGGGTAACCGGGTTATCTGTCTTGATAACTTTTTTACCGGAAGCAAAGATAATATAAAGCATCTGATAGGACATCCGTGTTTTGAGTTGGTGGAACACGATGTGGTGAATCCGTATTGTGCGGATGTGGATGAGATATATAATTTAGCATGCCCTGCTTCCCCCATTCATTATCAATATGATGCGATAAAAACAGCAAAGACTGCTGTTTTCGGAACTTTTAATATGTTAGGACTGGCAAAGAAAAACAATGCACGTATGCTTCAGGCATCGACAAGCGAAGTGTATGGTGATCCGATTTCTCATCCGCAGCAGGAGTCTGACTGGGGTAATGTGAATCCTATCGGTTACCGTTCTTGTTATGATGAAGGGAAAAGGTGTGCCGAAACATTGTGTATGGATTATTATCGCCAGCACCGGGTGAAGATAAAAATAGTGCGAATATTCAATACATATGGTCCCCATATGTTGCCCGATGATGGGCGTGTTATTTCTAACTTCGTAGTGCAAGCCTTGCAGAATAAAGATATCACGATTTATGGTGACGGAAAGCAGACCCGCAGCTTTCAATATGTGGATGATTTGATTGAGGCAATGGTGCGTATGATGGCCACGGGGGATGACTTTACGGGACCGGTGAATATTGGAAATCCGCGTGAGTTTTCTATGTTGGAACTGGCACAATTGGTGTTGAAACTGACGGCCTCAAAGTCAAAAATAGTTTATCAACCTCTTCCTTATGACGATCCGCGTCAGCGTCGGCCTGATATTACGTTGGCAAAGGAAAAATTGGACTGGAAACCAACTGTACGGTTGGAGGAAGGGTTGATAGAAGTAATTAATTATTTTAAACAAATTCTCTCTAAATAGTGGCGAATATGACAGCAGATGTTAATGTAGTGATAGATCATTCGGAATACACCATCTTGGTAGTGGATGATGTGGTTTCTAATGTGTTGCTATTAAAGGTATTGCTTACAAACGAGAAGTTTAAGGTCGTTACTGCAAATAATGGTAAGGACGCGTTGGTGCAGGCAGCCGAAAAGCAGCCGGATCTGATTCTGTTAGATGTTATGATGCCGGAAATGAATGGCTTTGAGGTGTCAGAGAAACTGAAAGCGAATCCTGTGACTCAGAATATACCTATTATTTTTCTGACTGCTTTGAACACGACTTCCGATATCGTGAAAGGGTTCAAGGTGGGAGCGAACGATTTTATTTCAAAGCCTTTCAATAAGGAAGAATTGGTGATTCGTGTTACTCACCAGATTTCGCTGGTGGCGGCAAAAAGAATTATTCTGCGTCAAACGGAAGAATTGCGCAAAACAATCATGGGGCGAGACAAGCTTTATTCTGTGATTGCTCATGATCTGCGTTCTCCTATGGGTTCCATTAAAATGGTACTCAATATGTTGATACTGAGTTTGCCTCCTTCTCAGATTGGAGAAGAAATGTATCAGATGTTGAGCATGGCCAACCAAAGTACCGAGGATGTGTTTGCTTTGTTGGATAACCTTTTGAAGTGGACAAAAAGTCAGATTGGTAAATTGAATGTGGTGTATCAGGATTTCAATATTGTTGAGAATATTGCGTCAGTCATTGAGATTTTTAATCTGGTGGCAGGCATAAAGAATATCAAATTGCGTTATCTGGGAGATGATAAGATAGAGGTTCATGCTGATATCGATATGATGAAGACCATTATGCGTAATTTATTGAGCAATGCGATTAAGTTTAGTTATAATGATTCTGAAATCGTGGTCGGTGCCCGGATAGTAGACGACAGTGTGGTGGTCAGTGTCAGGGATAGCGGAAAGGGGATGAGTGAAGAGGACCAGCGGAAGTTGTTGAATACGGAGACTCACTTTAGTAAATATGGCACGAATAATGAGGAGGGTTCCGGTTTGGGGCTGTTGTTGTGCCTTGATTTTGCCGTTAAGAATGGAGGGCGTCTTTGGTTTGAATCGGAGGAGGGGAAAGGTTCTACCTTTTATTTTTCGGTTCCGTTGAAGGAATGACAGTGGTCGTAAGATAGAAGCCGAGTATCTTATAGATAAAAAACTTTAAAAAAGAGCATCCCTTTATTTTAGCTTTGATTTATCACAATATAGGGTTAAAATAGAGGGGTGCATTATGAGTTATAAGAAGGTCGTCTTTTACTAGAGTCCTACTTCCAAATAAACGGGGTTATGGTCGCTCATATCGTATGACATTGTACCATATTTGAGGGCCAATAAAGAAGGGGAGTGGAACAGGTAATCGATTCTGAGCAGATTGTGCAGCCCGCGATAAGTAGCTCCATATCCTTCTCCGGCAGAAAGAAAACCATCTTGCAGATTCCCTTTCAGTGTTTCGTAAGTAAATGTTCCCGGAGTATCATTGAAATCACCGCATAAGATAACTGGAGTCTCGGTGGCATTTACCAATGAAGCGATATCTTTGGCTTGTTTTGCGCGTTGAATGATATTGGCTTCCATATTATCTGTGAACTGTGTATAAATTTGATTTTCTTTTTCTTCATCTCCTACTTCTCTGGCTTGTGCGGCTTTCGAACGCATTCGGTCAAGGTTAGTGGTCTGCATATGCACGTTGATTACCCTGATAGTCATTCCTTTAACATCTATATCTGTCCAAATAGCTCCGTTGTTAGTGTTTGGAAACTCAATAATCTGAGACTGTTTGATGGGGTAGCGGCTATAAATAGCTTGCGCGCGTCCTTCTGGGAGATATGAGTAAGGAAAGTTTTTGGAATAAGTATTATATAAGTCTTTGGTGGTGAAATCTCCGTTGCCCCTGTACTCTTGAAAGCATAGTACGTCTACTCCTTCTTTGTTCAGGATGTCAGCAAATTCTTTAGCCGAGAAACCGGTGATTTCTCCTCCGAATGAATGTACATTATAAGTCACGATTTTCAGTTGGGTATCATTGGCATATTTGGTCGAATTGTAAACTTGATACATGGAAGTAATATATCCGTAATTTATCAATAAACCAAGTAGCGGAATCCATACCCAATACCTGAATCTGACAAGCCAATAAAAAAATAACAAGATATTGATAATGACTAAGATAGGCTTTCCAAATGCAATATAGGCTGCAAACATATTGCTTTCTGGGTCTATTCTTCCTGCAAAATAAGCGAAAACGGATAATCCTAATATCAGAAGAGTGAATATGATGGATAAAAGGTATGCAAATTTGTATACGGCTAGTCTTCCCATAATTTATGTGTTTTTTAAATATTTATTAATTGTATCTTTTAATAAATCAGGAGATATGGGTTTGGTCAAAAACTCATTGCATCCACTTTCTATTGCGGCTGCTTTATCTTTTTCGTAAGCGTAGGCGCTAACAGCAATAACAGGTATCTTGGGGGATACTTCTCTGATGATGCGTGTGGCGTCTAGACCGTCGAGGTTAGGCATTTTTATGTCCATGAGAATAAGGTTGGGGCTATATTTTTCATACAATTGGATGGCCTCCATACCGTCAAGGGCATGTACCAGCTTATAGGTCTTACCAATCATGGCTTCTATTAAGTCATAATTACTTTGGTTGTCTTCAGCTACTAGTATGACAATCTCTTTATGTGTAGATTCTTTGTTGTTTGTGTAGCGTGTGAAAGTATGACTTTCTCTTTTTACTTCGCCGTTGACAGATATATAGGGGATGGTGAATGTAAATGTCGTCCCTTTCCCCGGTTTGGAGTTTACCCAAATTTTTCCTCCTAGCTTCTCGGCAATTATTTTGCTGATGGAAAGTCCCAGTCCTGTACCGGCAACATTGTCATTGGCCATCATAAAGCGGTCGAATATCTTGGGAAGCTTTTCGGCCGGAATACCGGTGCCGGTGTCGGTCACATGAAAAATAATCTGGTTGTCCACCTTTTTATATCCAAAACTGATATGTCCTTTTTGAGTAAATTTAGTGGCATTGCCTATTAAGTTGGAGAATATCTGGAAGAGCCGGTTTCTATCGGTAGATATGTAAAGAGAACGGTCTGACTGTTCGAAAATCAAATCTACTCCGCTTTGACAACGGAAGCGATAAGTGTTTTTAACATCATCGCATAATTTATAGAGATTGACAGGCGCATAGTTGAACTCCATCATTCCGGATTCTATCTTTGATAAGTCCAGAATTTCGTTAATCAGCTCTTGCAAGCGCATATTGTTCTTCTCTACAATATCATAATATTGTAATCTTTCTTCGGAGTTGTCTGTCTCGGCAATAATACGTGAAAATCCTAAAATGGCATTCAGCGGGGTACGTATTTCATGACTCATATTGGCAAGAAACGCTGATTTTAGTTGATTGGAACGCTCAGCTTTCCATACTATTTCCGATGTATTCTGTATATATCCTTCCAGCAAAATACGGTTGGTATATACTTCCCGATTATAGATTTTCAGTCGCATGTCTACAATCTTGCCATTTATCAGCAATTTATATGAAATGGTATCTTGACTTTCTTTTCCATGCAAATAATTCTCTATCCAATTTTCAACTCTTGTCTTATCTTCGGGATGGATATAGGTGATATATTCATCAAAAGTAATTGTTTTTTCTTCTTCATTATCACAAAACACCTGGGTATAGCCTGAGTAAGTGAAAATTCGGGTGAGTGAGTCAAAAGTCCACAGGCCGATATGGGCTGCTTTTTCTACTTCACGTAAGTCATTTATTTTCTTTTCCAGTTTCAGCCTTACTACACTGCGCCCCGTAATGTCTCGATATTGAAATATCAGATGGTCTTCATTAAATTTCGAAATAATGCATTTATAATATTTCACTTCTTCTCCCAGAATGAGCTTATAGTTTTCTGCCGAGGACAACACCTTTCCATCAATGACTTTTTTAAATTCCTTGTGCATTTTCCGAGCTGTCTCCAAAGGGAAATATGAAAAAATATTTTTGCCTACCACTTCTTCCTCTTTGATATAGAAGTCCGGTCGGTTAGGCTTAAAGTCAAGACAGGTCCCGTCTTTGTATACAAAGAACATTGTATCGCCGGTAATCTCTAGGATTCTTTCGGCATACTGTTTTTCGTGTAATATTTTGTTAGAAGCCTTCATATCAATCTTACGGTACTCAACTTAATATTAAGTCGTAATGTTTTTATTAATCTCAGCAAATATACAAAAAAAATATTGCTTATATCATTTTATATCGTAATTTTGCATGGAGAAACAAGCAAAATAGTGAGATGAAAAAAATATTAGTTGCAGAAGATACGGAAAGTAATTTCCTTTTACTGTCTATTATCTTGCGGAGGGATTATGAAATACTCCGTGCTTTTAACGGTGCAGAGGCTGTTGAAATATGTCGTGCAGAGCATCCGGACCTGATACTTATGGATATAAAGATGCCCGTAATGGATGGTTTGGAAGCTACTAAAGTGATTCGTACATTCAATGAAGAGATTGTTATTATAGCTCTTACTGCTAATGCATACGACAGTGACCGTGAAAAGGCATATCTTGCCGGATGTAATAACTATATGGCAAAGCCTGTTATGGCAGCCAAACTTCGCGAAATGATACATTCATATTTGGGGTAATCATACGGCTCTGCGTACCTTTTCCCAAGTACCGTCATTTTTGTTTTTTCTTATGAAATAGAAAAAGCCTTTAATGACATTTATATTCATGAACAGAAAGTAATAAGGAATATAGAGCAATTTGTTTTTTACTGATTTTGTGGATAAATAATATCCATAGCTCCCTCCTGCATAAAATAATAATTGCAGCACCAAGAGTATGATATAGAAGCGGGAATGCTCATTGTAAATGATCAATAATACATTCAGAGGTACGAGCAAAAACAAGGCAATTGGTGTGATGGACCATCTTAGTACGCGATGAGATACATATTGAAAGCTGAGTATTCCATAACGGAATGGATTGAGTAGCTTTCGTAACCGATAAATGGCTTGAATTCCTCCTGCTGCAATGCGTACTTTTCTTTTTTCTTCCTCTTTCATGTTTGCCGAACCGTTTTCCATGGCGTATGCTTTGTTACAATATGCAATAATATATTTTTTCATGGCGATTTTTAAGGAAAGGATAAAGTCATCCAATAGCGTATCATTGGGCATTTGTTCGTATAAGGAAGTGCGAATGGCGAATAATTCTCCTGCTGCGCCTACGGCAGAATGGAGTTGTGAGTCTAATTTTTTCAGAAAAGATTCATATTTCCAGTACATTCCTTCACCTCCCACTGCTGCTTCATCCTTGGTGTGCATATTGATGCGCTTTTCTCCCGCCACACATCCCACCTTCGGGTTATTGAAGTAACGTACCATTTCGCGGATCGATTGGGAGTTAATAGAAGTATTGGCATCCGTAAAAATCACAATCGGAGTAGTGATAAATTTTATTCCGCGGTTCATGGCTGCAGTTTTTCCTTTCCGTTCGGCAGAATAGTACACAGTTGCATCGGGATATGCTTTCAGTTTTTTATTGGTGGCATCACAACTTCCGTCCGTTACCCATACTATTTGGAACTTCTCTTTGGGATAATCCAGTTCGCGGCAATTTTGCATTTTCTTCTCTACCACCTGTTCTTCATTGTAGGCTGTGATGAAGAGAGTTACTTCGGGAAGTTCTTCCATCGTATGATAACTCTTTTCTTTTATAAAAATCCGTTTTATTCTGACTAATATCCAAAGTATGATTCCGTATCCTATATAAGTATAGAAAACGATGGACAGAAGAATAAAGAATATGATTTCAAGTGTATTCATTGTTGTATTATTTCATTATATAATTCTAATGTTTTAAGCGCAGTTTTTTTCCAAGAAAACCGCTGTACCCTTCTCAAACCATATTGTGACAGTGAATGACGGTGTTCGGGGTCTTCTTCCAGCCGTACCATAGCCTGAGCTATTTCTTCTGGATTGTAAGGATTTACCAAGATAGCATCCTTTCCGGCAATTTCGGGCATAGCAGAGGTTTGTGAGGTGATAACAGGTGTACCACATGCCATAGCTTCCAAGATAGGGATACCGAAACTTTCGCGTAACGAAGTATAAATGAATGCAGTAGCCCCGCTATACAAGGCAGGCAAATCCTTGTTAGGGATATAACCCGGGTAATAAAGCATGGATTTGATATCCGTCAGACCGTATGTACGTAAGTAATTATTGATAACTTCTTCTTTTAAATCAGCAATGAGAAGCGGTAGGGGTTGAGACGAAGTGTTCAGATAGTGCCGATAGGCTTGTAGTATTCTTGCTGTATTCTTTTTGGGGTCGGTATTGCCGAGAAAGAAAAAATAATGTTCCGTTCCGATGTATTTTTGTGTCACGGCTTGATATTCCGTGATGGGCCTGAAATGCGAAGAATAGCCATTATACACAGTGGTTATCTTTTTCGGTTCCCAATGTAGGAATTTGCAGATATGCTCCCTCTCAAAATTAGATACGGTAATGATCTTTCTACATTTATTCAAGATTCGGGGAACTACGAACCTTCTGTAACATCGTCCTAATTTCTGATATACAGATTGGTTCTTACCTTGCTTCGGCTCAAGAAAAATAATATCATGCAGGGTTAGTATCAGTGGGGTATGACACCACAAGGGAGCTGTATTGCCGGTGCAATGCAACAAGTCAGGCTGTATCTTTTTCAGGGTTGACGGCAGTCCGATTTGCTCCCACAAAGGGTAAGATGGGTAATCTATCTGTACGATATGCATATTGTCCGACTCCTGCAGACACCTGTCTTCTCCCGGACTCACCAAGATGAAATATTCATTTTGGCGGTCGATTTTCTGTATTTCTCTTATGGTTTCAAGGGCTACATAGTCCATGCCGTGCTTTTCTTTCCTAAATATTCTTTGAGCTTCTATTGCTATTTTCATGTATTGATTATTTTATCAAATTTGAATCCTCGTCTTCATATTTTTCTTTGTAATGAAACAAAGAGGTAAAATTGTTAATTCCTTTGACCGTCCTCTTCCAAAAGCTGTTGAAAAGTGAACCATCGGCAGAGATAGTGCCATAGCCTGTGACAGCACGTGCTTTACGGCTTCTGACAAATTTTATTTTTCCGTATTTTTTCAGTCCCAATGCCAGCGAACCATCCTCGCCACGAATGATGTCGGTTCTGAAACCTACTTTGTGTGCTGTGTCTGTTTGAAAAGCAAAGACCATTCCTCGTACATTGAGTTCAGGTCTTCGTAGATGCTGTATGTTGAAATAAACATCACGCAGTTTTTCATAGAAAAAAAGTCCTGTTTGTGAATAATGTTTGTCGGGAAGGAAACTCCAAAGGGCATACGCTGCCATGACTCCTTTTTGTTGCAATGCTTTTGTCATTGTTGTGATATAGAGAGGAGGATACATCGTGTCCGAATCAATGCAAACACAATATTTTCCTTTGGCATGATTCAGTCCGCATTGTCGGGCAAATCCGGGTCCTTTCTGTTCTTCATTATAATAAGTCACACCTAGTTTTTTCAATATACTTTCCGTATTATCTGTAGAATGGTTGTTGACGACTATGATTTCTATGGGAAAGTGACAGTTGTTTTCGCATATCGACCATAGGCAAGAGAAAATTCTGTTTCCTTCATTATGAGCGATAGCCACCACTGAAACCAAAGGATTGGGATGTTTCAACTCTCTGATTCTTTTTTTGACTCTGTTGGTGAGTGGGGGAGGCAACTCACTGTATGGCTTTTCATATGCGGATAAATAATCGGTATACCATTTCATGACTCTCTATATTCTTAATAATTCTTCAAACAGCTTTATCCATTGAGACATAATCTGCTCTGTTTCAAATCTTTTTATATTGATATGCGCTTTGCGTCCCATTTCTTTTCTTCTGTGTTCATTTTCAATTAAATAGCATATTTTATCCGCCAATTGCTCCACATTCCCGTTTTCTACTAAGATACCATCTTCTCCATCTCGAATAATATAGCGAGGTCCACACGGACAGTTAAAAGAAACTACAGGAATTCCGCAGGACATTGCTTCTGCGATACTCATTCCGAAGCCTTCAAAACGTGAACTTAGTATACAAATAGAACTCTCAGTATATTTTTTCAAAATGTCGGTAGTCGCTTCGTTTATTTGAAAACTGTCGGTAATATTTAATTGTAATATTAGTTTGTATAAGGAAGTTTTATCTCCTCCTCCGTATAATTGCAAATGCCAGTCGTTATGTTTCCGGCAGACGATTTTCCAAGCTTGTGCTAATAAGTCAAATCCTTTTTCATGCGAGAAGCGACCAACAGCAATGACATTTTTCTGTGTACATTGTGAAAAGGTTTCCGGGTAAAATGGTAAAGGATTAGGAATGACACTGATTTTTTTTACTTCTTTCCAATCTTCTTTATCTTCTTGAGTAAGAACAATGAATTGATCGAGCTTTTGTAATTTATGAATTAATTGTTTACTCCAAAAAGTAGAGAGCATTTTTTTGAAGAAGTTGTTGGTCTCTGTTTTAAAGTTGCGATAATTCTTTTTATTGATATGCAGTTCGCCCACTTTCTTGCTGCCATCCTTTATGGAAGTGATGAAATTTATTTCCCTTCGCATCAAAGAGACGGTAATATCGGGCTTAATGCTGAACAAGACATTTCTCAGTTTACATTTATATATGCGTTGTTTTTGGAGGTATACTATTATTTTTTTGTACAAAGGCAACCCCCATAGCTCTTCAAACTCAATGCCCAGTTGGATGAGTCGTATTTGAGAAGACAACGGATAATAAGGTGATTTATCTTGACCATCTGTCAAAATGATGTAGACTGTATATCCCGCCACATCTGCCAGATAATTAGCCTTTGTTGTTAAGACTCTTTCTATTCCTCCGGGAATATAAAGAGACGGCGTACAATAAACGATAACCGGTTTTCTATCCATACTGCCCCTTCTTGTATGTTGTTTGACAAATGTAAGTTTTTTATCTTTGATATTAAAATTTTTATAACTCTTTTATCACCTTTTCCATTTGATTTTTCCAAGATAGATGGTAGATGGAGTTTCTTATTTGTTTCGGTGGAATATCGAGAGTTGAGCAGAACCGGATAATCTTTGTGATATCGATGGCACTTTCATCGGCAGGTGCTTTGAGAATGTAAGGCATACGGTCAAAATCTTCATCCGTTTCCGAATAGATGAACGGTATGCCGCGAGCTGCATACTCCCTGTTTTTGAGTGTCTTTATTTTATCGATGTGGCTGCGGTGGCGTGCCAGACTACCGATGGCAAAGTCTGCCAGGTCGAATAGTTCATCCAACTCTTTTCCCATTTTCTGTCCGTGAAAAATGACTTGTTTCTCGATGTGATAGTGGGTAATGAGTTCATGAAAACCCGGAGCATGTTGCGAATGATACATTTCTGATTTCCATACTCCGCCTACAATATGGAAATAAATTTCTTTGTCGTGATATTGTCGGTAATACTCTCCTAGTCCGTGTATCAGTCGGTCGTAGCCGTGCCAGTAGTGGACTTCCGCAACTCCTATTAAATGGAGAGTAGGGGACGAATTATTGTTTATTGTCTTTCGGAGTGGAACAGTATCGAAATCCACCCCGTTGGATATCCTGACAGTGCGTTGGCCGAATATCGTTTTTTCGTCTGAAAATGTGACAATACCGTTGACTCGCTTTGCTAACGTCTTGCGGAAGAGTCTGTCTATTTGTAATCCGCATCGGGTGAAGAACGGAAAGCCTTTATACTCTGAATCGTATGGATAGGTGGGGATTTCCATTGCAATCTTTATTCCGGCTTTCTGCAACCGGTAGAACAGGCGGACCGTAAACGGATTGGCATTGTGAAACGAACGCACATAAATCATGTTGACCTCCTGAGCAACGGCATAGCGGTAGATGCCATCGTATGAAATCCTTTTCCTGACGGCTGCCCATTTTCCCGTGCCATAATCTTCTATAATCTCTTCATCCATCATGCGCACCCGGTGTCGGTTTTTATTCATGTCATATGTGCAGACGTTCACTCTATGTCCCAGCTCGCGCAATGCCTTTATCTGGCATAGAATCTTTTTGCTGATGCCGCTGCTCTCGGAGAAACCGTGATATAATAAAAAAATAATTCTCATGATGTGAGGGTTAGGCAATTGTTAAAAAGGATATTCCATTTATCCATGATATTCTTTTGCGAATACTGTAATACATATTTTCGCGCATTGGTTCCTATTTTTTTTCTGTTCTTTTCATTCTCAATCAGATAATTTATTTTATCCACCATTTCCTTTTTATCTCCTTCTTTGACAAGAATACCGTTTCTCATATTCGTAATCATACTCCGTGGTCCGAAAGGGCAATCGTATGTTACGCAGGGCACTCCGCAGGCCATAGCTTCGAGCAGTGCCATTGGGAATCCTTCGTATCTGGATGTCAATACCAATAGGGAACAGTTGAGATATTCATACATAATATCGGGACTGCTTCCTTTGAGGTGTATATAAGTTCCTGCATTTGCAGCTAGAATTTTTTGCTGTAGTTCGTCTTGAAGCATTCCTTGTCCGTAAATGTCCAATACCCAATCGGGGTGTGTATTATGCACCGACAACCAGATATCAATCAGCCTGTCTATTCCTTTTTCCCATTCCAATCTGCCCACACAAATGGCTCTGGAGGCTGACAATGTGCTTGGAACGGCGGGATAGAATGGCAATGAATTAGGAATGATAACGGCGGGTCTGACGGTTGCCCATTCTTCTTTCTCGTGTTCATTGAGTACGACGAAAGCGTCTAGTTGTTTTACAGCAGTATCTATCTTTTTTTTAAGTCGTTTTCCTATCATACGATGTACGAATCCGCCTTCCAGCAAGTCTTGTGTTTTGCGTAAGTTCATTCGGGTGGTATGGGCTTCTCCCACTTTTCTACTTCCATCATTCAGTTGAGTCAGGAAGTCAATATCACGTCCCAATGTACTGATAACAATGTCTGCTTTGATGTGTTCCAGTAATCTGCCGAGTTTCTTTCTGTAAACAAACATGAGCATGAAATAGTAAAGACTTCTGAGCAGCAAGCCGTGACGGTATTGTCTGTCGAAGTTGATGTCCAGATCAATATGCTTAACCTTGGGCGACAGCGGAAAGATGACTGCCCTTCCTGCCTGCGAATCAGTGATTACATACACTTCATGCCCCATTACGTCAGCCAGATAATTTGCCTTTTGAATGACGATTCTGTCAGCACCACCTACGGTGGTCAAGGACGTATATAGATATACAATTTTCATTTCTCCTTCAGTTCGTTGAAAAGTTTTTCCCACATCGGCATGATAACTTCCGGTGCGTAGCGTTCAATGTTTTTTCGTGCTCGGTGGCCAAATGATTTGCGTTCCTCTTCATGCTCTATGAAGTGGCACAGAGCTTCGGCAAATTCCTTTATATTACCATTTTCCACCAAGAAACCATCCTCTCCGTTTCGGATTGTTTCTGCCGGTCCGTTAGGGCAGTCAAAGGCGACACACGGCAGTCCGCAGCCCATTGCTTCCAGCAGTACCAACACGAAACCTTCATAATTGGAACTCAGGGCAAAGATGGAACTGTTGAGGTATTCTTGTGCTATATTCTTCGTAAAAGGATGAATGGTAACCGACTTTTCCAAACCGTTGTTACGGATTTGTTTGCTCAATGCCTCCCGGCGGATACCTTCGCCGAAGATATCCAATTTCCAGTCGGGATGTCGCCTGTTGACGATAGTCCACGCATCAATCAGTCTGTCAAATCCTTTCTGATAGGTGAGGCGTCCGATCGCTATTACGCGGTGCACCTCGCATGAACTGCTTTGGGGAACGATGAATTTTGTGAAATTGGGAATAACGCGCACATGCGGTGCTTTGCTCCATGCTTTAGCATCCGCTTGCGTAAGCGTTACCACCACAGCATCGCTGCATTTTTCTATCTGTCGGAAACGTCTGCGTGTGTTCCATTCATTTCTCAAGTCTTTAAAGAACCCCATCTTGAAATCATCTGTAAGGTGGATAAAGTCTCTCGCCCCATGTGACTCGATGACCTTTTTGGCGCGACATTTCAGCCGGCATATCTCAGTCACCATGTAGGTTGTAGTACAAATGATAATATCTGGATCTATTTTTTTTATTGTATCTTTTAGACGCTTTTTGCTTAGTTGTTGCAGCCTGAACTTCATCCATATGCGTTGGGGCAGCGGATAGCCGTAGCACACATGATAACGTATATCAAGGTCGATATGCTGCACATTGGGTGATAGAGGGAAACTGATTGGATGTTCTCCCTGTGACGAAGTAATCAGATATACCTCGTGGTGTAAGTGGTCTGCCAGATAATTCATCTTGTCGACAAATATTCGTTCTATCCCGCCCACAACGGCTATTGTGTCATATACATATATAATTTTCATATCATTTTTTTGAATAGGTTATCCCATTTTGCCATGATGTTCTCCGGCGAATAACGCTTCATGTCGATTTTGGCATTTTGCCCCATCCACTCTCTGTTTTCATTACATTGGATCATTTTTATCAAACTCCGGGTAAAACATTTTAAATCATTTTTCTCCACCAACATACCGTCTTTTTCGTTATAGATGATATCAGCGGGTCCATGCGGACAGTTGTATGCCACGCTGGGTAATCCGCACGCCATTGCTTCGATGAGCACCAGCCCGAAACCTTCATAATTGGAACTGAGCACGAAGAAGGAACTCTTGAGATATTCTTCCGCTATGTTGTCCGTAAAGGGGCGGATAGTCACCGTGTTTTCCAGTCCATAAGCTTTTATTTGTGCTTTCAGCTCGTCCTTCAGTATTCCTTCGCCAAAGATGTCCAGCTTCCAGGCGGGATATATCTTATAGACCTCCGCCCAGGCTTTAATCAGTTGGTCAAATCCTTTTTGATAAGTGAGCCGCCCCACGGCTATGGCACGGGGCACATTATAGTTGGGACAGTCTTCCAAAGAAACGAACGATGTGAAATTGGGGATGATACGTATCGGCTGCTTGCATCCTTTTGCCCACGACCGTGCATCGCTTACGGTCAGCGTTACCAACACGTCACAATATTTCCGCACAGCACAGAACTTTGTGCGTGCGGCATACCGGTCAAACAAATCGCGGACGCAGCCCCGACTGAAATTGTCCGATATTGCCATATATTCTCTAGCACAATGTGATTCCATTATCTTCTTTGCCTTTCCTTTCAACAGGCCGATTACTTCAGGCTTCCAGGCCGTGGTGCAGATGATAAAATCAGGATGAATATTGTCTATCATCATTTGGGCGCGTTCTTTGAGCAGATTATCCAATTTTTTTGCTTCCCACAGACGTTTGGGATATCGGTATTGGTATTGCGAATGAAATCGGACTCCCAAATCGAAATGCCTGACCCGGGGGGACAAGGGGAAACTGACAGGTGTATTTCCCTGTGAGGCTGTGAGTAGATATACTTCATACTGTAACCGGTCTGCCAAATAATTCATCTTGTCGACAAATATCCGTTCCAGTCCGCCTTTATGGGCGATGCTTTCGTGTATATATACTATTTTCATCGTGCTGCGAGTTGGTTAAATAAATCAATCCATTTTGTCATCACCTTGTCGGGCAGAAAACGTTTGGCATTTTCTCTTGCCGCGTTGCCTAACTTTTCTCTCAAAGATGGGTTCGAAATCAGTTTGTTGACAGACCATGCCATTGTCCATAACTCATGGGCATCTGTCGACAATTTGTCAAAATCGGGTAGTAACACCCCATCCTTGTTGTGATGTATTATCTCGCCCGGGCCATATGGACAATCGAACGCGATACAGGGGAGTCCGCAGGCCATCGCTTCGATGAGTACCAGTCCGAAACCTTCATATAATGAAGATAGCAGAAACATGGAGCTGTCGAGGAATTCTTGCTCAAGGTCGGTACTGAAAGGGTGGATTCTCACTACTCCTTCCAGTCCTAACGCTTTAATTGTATGTAATAAAACTTTCTTTTCTTCACCCTCTCCGTAAATATCCAGTTGCCATTCGGGATGTATGCGGTACACCTTCATCCATGCGGCAATCATCCGGTGGAATGCTTTTTCTTTGGTGAGCCGGCCGGCACTTATGGCGCGCTGTGCCGTGCGGGGACTGGTGGCGGGTGGAATCTCGGGTATGGAATTGGGTATGACAAATTTTCGTTTACAGTCTGCATTCCATTCCTTACTGTCTCCTTCGGTGAGCGATACGATGGCATCGCTCTTTTCTTCGATGGTGAGGAAGCTCTTCTTGAGTAAATAATCGTATAAAAGCTGAATGGGTTTGCTACGTTTGATTCCATCATTGATGCCGGTATGCGACTTGACGCAATGCGATTCGATTATCTTTTTGGCGCGGCATTCCAGCCGACACACCACATCTGCTTTATAGTAAGTGGTAGCAATGATGATGTCCGGGTCTATTTGTGCTATTTGTTTCTTTATTTTCCTTTCGAAGTCGCAATCCAGCCGCCACTTCATCCACCATCGCAATGGAGCTTTATACTGATATTGCAGGTGAAAGCGAGCATTGAGGTCGATATGTTTTACTCGTGCGGATATAGGAAATGAGAAGGGGTGATTTCCCTGTGCTGCAGTGATGAGATAAATGTCGTACGCGCATACGTCGGCAAAATAATTCATTTTGTCTGCTAAAATCTTTTCTACGCCTCCGATTCGCGCGATGGCGTCATAGACATACACTATTTTCATCCTTCATATTATTTCCCACAAAAATAAGCTTTTCCTGATAGAATCCCAAATAAAAACGCAACGGAAATGATTGGAAAGTATAAAGTTAAAAAGAAATTATTTAAAATAAGCAGGATACGCTTTTCTGTTTTTTTGCTTCTGTATTAAAAGTATCTTTGTTTCTTGTCATTTTCTGCTATTCTATAAGTTTAGTTTACAATAGCTTTCACACATTGCGGCTATTGAAACCCTTTATTAATCGGTATTTCGGTGTGAAGGGAAAAATAGAGAGCTGCTTTCACATAAAATCCTCAAAAGACTAAGGCCTTTTAGAAAAAGACTTTGATGTTTTATTCAAAGACCTTGTTGTTTTGCTTAAAGACCTTATTCTTTTTTTGAAACTCTTCCTTCTTTTCTAAGATAAGTAGATGTTTCTGAAAGTATGTCTCTTTACCTATAATGTTTTTTGTAATGCTGCACTCCGAATGTTTTATCGGTGTAATATGGCCGCACTTAAGGCAGATGTGTCCTTTTATGGACTGGATATTTATATTTCATCTTTTTATCTTGGTCGTTTTGTTTATTTTTTAGATGGTTATCTCTCTTTATTTGTTCTGCCGTTTTCCCTTATTTGGTGTTCTTTGCAGTTGTAGGTGTATTATTGTTGGGGATTCCGATAAAAAGATATGTGATTGACAGAATTGAACTTTTTAAGAAAAGAATTGCATCCATATATGACTATCGATCAAGGAGTCTATATGATAAGTTTTGACAGGCTGTTTCTTAAGAAGGAGGTTGCGTATTTCGAAATGTAATTCAGTATGCCGGCGGCCAATAAGATTGCAGCAATAGAACCGAAGTATCCAAAGGGAAAAGTATATCGGGTGAAGTAGCCCATAATCACGAATTGTACGATGTAAATATCTAATGTAAGACTTGCAATATAGTTTACAATCGCTGCCGTTTTTTTTGTTCCAATATTGGAGAGTCTTTCAAAAAGTCGGAACATATAAATGCTAAAGAGTGTCAGCAGTATGGGAATGCAGAGTTGTACATCATAGATGGGACTGGCTGAGTGAAGTATATATATTTTTAAGCTGTAGTAGACGGTGACAATCAATAGGACAGCCGACAGCGGTCGGGCGATGGAAGAAGGGCTTTCTGTATTTGTCCGCCGTTGGGCGGCGATGGCTCCAAACAGCATAATGATGTAATAAAAATACCAATGTAAAAAGTGGTTGTGTTCGGTGTTTTCGATAATCCATTCATGATGGGGCACATAGAAATAGGTGACAAGTAACGGAAAGATAAAGGCGGCACAGACTTTCCACAACTGCCTTTCAAAAAACTTGATGGAATAGAAGAAGAAAACATAGAACACAAAGATGGCTTGCAGGAACCAAAAGGTAGGAATAATAATGTCCGGCAGACGGAAAGACTGTATCCCTCCGAGGAAACACACTGTCATGAATATCCATAAACTGGGGTAGATTCTTGTAAACCGCCTAATTGCCCACGGAGCAAACCCGGTGTCACGGTTGCTCAGATACAGTGCAAATCCCGAGCAAAAAAAGAATAAAGAGTTGCCCAATGCCCCTCCGGTAGATAGGAATTGCAGATGAGGAGGATATAAAGGCCCGATATGCGAATTGGTAATTAATATTACTGCCAGAAAACGCATCAGCGAAAGGGGCTGTCTAAAGTGTTCTGTCTTCATTGTTTTCTGTGTAAGGGATGTCGGTGTAAAAGTAGGAATATTTTTTAAACATCATGCTTAAATAGTCGAATTTCTAAAAAAAAGACTATCTTTGTATATGTGCTACACACGACAATAATAAAAAATGATGATGGAAAAACATAATGTAAGAATCTTGGTCTGTACCCATAAGGAAGGTCCTGTAAGAGATGACGATATTTATATGCCTGTTCAGGTAGGTAAATCGGCTTCCACTATTGATTTAGGCTGTCAGGGAGATGATGTGGGGGACAATATAAGCGGTAAGAATAAAACTTATTGTGAATTGACCGGTTTGTATTGGGCTTGGAAGAATCTGAAAGATGTCGATTATATAGGGTTGTGTCATTACCGGCGTTATTTTGATCTCTCGCCGAAGAAATATATTTTCAAACATATCGAATCGGATAGTATTACGTGGGAATGTTTTGTAAAAACTCCTTCTACTCTTGATTTTGCTGATGTCTTTACTCAATATGATGTGATATTGCCTACTGCCCGTGTGTTTGACAGGTCTGTTGTCGATGAGCATATTTTCAACTCCGGTTTCATTGATTATATGATATTGGAGCAGGTTATTTTGAAGCTGTATCCTGCTTACAGAAACAGTGTGCTGGACGTGTTTTATAAGAAAAACTATATTCCTCAGCGGAATATGTTCATCATGAAAAAGGAATTATTTCATTGTTATGCCGAATGGTTGTTTTCCATATTGTACGAGGTGGAGAAACACCTTCGTTTGTCTCCTTATCACTACGCGCAGCGTGTTTTTGGATTTATGGGGGAAATATTATTGCCCTTGTTCTGCTATCACAACCATCTCCGCATTTATCAGCGGCGGATATTGGGGATAGGATGCGGGTATAATCCGAATAAATTAAAAAGAACGGTGTGTGGCTTTTTTAACAGGGCAAGGTTTAAAATGAATACTTGCCGGATAACGGAACTTTATTCTGAGAGATATCCCGAGATTCTTTGTTCGGAGGGAATTGTCATTTAATGAAGCTGATGAGTGATGAAGAAGATTCTTTTTTATTGTGATACGGTTTTCGGCGTTGGCGGAGTGCAGCGTGTCCTGGCGGAAGTGGCGAAACGGCTTTCGGAGGAGTATGAGGTTACGATATTGACCACGGATGACATTAGGCAGACCCGCCGGTATGATTACCATCGGTCTTCTGTCAGGTTTGTGTCTCTCATCTATGCTCCGGTCAGTATCTGGCGGCGTTTGCGACAGAAGTGCTGTAGTTTTGTGTGTAAATATTTACTTCCGAAGAATGAATGGACTTGTTCTCTGTATGCACGGAGTTTCTTCTTATTGCCTTATCAGGACGAACTGATAGAGAAAATAAATGGTGGAAACTATGATGTGGCGATTGGGGTGCATGCCTATTGTTGTCTTCATTTGGCTATTGTCCGGTCTAAGTTGAATGTACCGAGAACGGTGGGCTGGATGCACAATTCTTATGAAGCGTTTTTTGAAAAGAAGCATCCGTATCTTCCCCGGTTGAAGGCGTTTTTCTGCAATCGGATGGTTGATATTGAACGGATTATTGTCCTGAGCCGGAGGGATCAACAGAGATATAAGACGGAGTTGGGACTGGAAACGAGAGTGATATACAATCCGCTGACAATGGAAGTGAAGAGAACTGCCCGGCCTGATAATAAGTCTTTTTTGTCGGTGGGGCGGTTCTCTAAGAATCATAAAGGTTTTGATTTGTTGATAGAGGCGTTTGCCTTGTTTGCCAAGCGGAATATGCAATGGCATCTCGTTATTGTGGGCGAGGGGCCCGAAGACTCTTTGTATCGTTCTTTGATAGCGAAAAATGGGCTGGAAGATAGGGTAAGGATAGAACCGTTTACCAACAATGTAAATTCTTATTATGTTCAAGCCGGGGTTTATGTTTTGGCATCGAGGTGGGAAGGGATGCCGTTGGTATTGATGGAGGCAATGGCACACGGTCTACCGGTTATTGCTTCAAATCTGCCCATTGTGGAGGAGCTGTTGGGTGAGAGCCGTGCCGCAGTACTTTTTGAAAATGGAAATATAGCGGAACTGGCTGAACGGATGGTTGGTATGGCAACAAGTACGGATTTGGCCGAAAGGGGTAGGATTGCCATGGACTATGCTCGCGAGTTTAGTATAAATAACATAATAAAAGAGTGGAAAGAGATAATAGAAAGATGATGGAAGAGGAGAAATGGACATTGGTGATTGTGCCGAAAACAGGATTTTTCAAGTTGGACTTGGGAGAGTTGTGGCGGTATCGTGATTTATTGGTGATGTATATCCGGCGTGATATTGTGACTTTTTATAAACAAACAATATTAGGTCCGTTGTGGTTTATATTGCAACCGTTGTTTACTGTTCTGATGTTTATGTTTGTGTTTGGAGGCATTGCCGGTATTTCTACAGACGGGCTTCCCCGGCCATTGTTTTATATGGCGGGGTTGCTGTGTTGGAATTATTTTGCCGAGTGTATGAATCGTTGTTCGGATACGTTTAATGCCAATCAGAATGTTTTCGGAAAAGTGTATTTCCCGCGGTTGATTGTTCCGTTGTCTATTGTGGTGTCCAGTTTGGTGAAAATGGGTATCCAGTTTATACTGTTTCTTTTTATTTATCTGTACTGTGTGCTTGATGGTGGTGCGACGGATGTAAATAGTTATTCGATAAATGAGTACGCTTGTCTGTTCCCTTTATTGGTGCTGATGCTGGCAGGGTTGGGGCTTGGTTTCGGTCTGCTGATTTCTTCGCTTACCACCAAATACCGTGATTTGAGGTTCTTGGTTACTTTCGGGGTGCAGTTGTGGATGTATGCCACTCCGGTCATTTATCCTCTGTCGGTGATGCAGCAAAGTCATGAAAAATATATGTGGTTGATAATAGCTAATCCGTTGACTTCCATTATCGAAACGTTTAAATACGGATTTTTGGGTGAAGGAATTTTTAGCTGGTGGTATTTGGGATACAGTTTCCTTTTCACGGTCCTGATTGTAGTGTGGGGAATGATCACTTTCAATAAAGTGCAGCGTAGTTTTATGGATGTAATTTGACAATATGTAGTATGGGTAATATAGCAATTGAATTTGATAATGTGAGTAAACAATACGCCTTGGGCTCTATCGGTACGGGCACATTGAGCCGTGACCTGAATCGCTGGTGGGCACGGATACGTGGAAAGGAAGACCCTTATCTGCGTATCGGCGAGGTGAACGATCGTTCTCAGAAAGCGATGGGAAATTTTGTGTGGGCTTTGAAAGATATTAATTTTAAGGTAGAGCGAGGAGAGGTGTTGGGTATCATTGGCAAGAATGGGGCGGGCAAGTCTACTTTGTTGAAAATATTGTCTCGTGTCACTTCCCCCACAACGGGATGTATCAGGGCGAAGGGGCGTATCGCTTCTTTACTGGAAGTGGGAACAGGTTTTCATCCTGATTTGACCGGACGCGAGAATATTTATATGAATGGTGCTATTATGGGCATGACGAAACACGAAATCACTCGCAAGCTGGATGAGATTGTCGACTTTGCCGGTGTGGAGAAATATATTGATACACCGGTCAAGCGTTACTCTTCGGGGATGACAGTGAGACTGGGGTTTGCTGTGGCTGCTCATCTGGAACCGGAGATTTTGGTGGTGGATGAGGTTTTGGCGGTGGGTGATGCGGAGTTTCAACGGAAAGCGGTCGGCAAGATGCAGGATGTGGCGAAAGGAGAGGGAAGAACGGTGTTGTTTGTGAGTCATAATATGGGAAGTATGCAGCAGTTGTGTCGCAAAGGTGTTTTGCTGGAGAATGGCAGCGTTGCATTTTCAGGCATTATGGGTGAGGTGATAAATGCTTATCAAAGAGGTATTGTTACGCAGCGGGAATTTACAAGTATGGATGGCGATCCCAACGTGCTTCAGCTGTTGTATGCTTCGATTGATTCAAATCACGATGGTATGTTTTATACTGATTCTGAAATAAGAGTGTACATGAAAGTGAAGGTGGCCAAGCAGATATCTTCGTTGGTAATTGGCTTTAATTTATACAGTTCTTGGGGGTATCCTTTGGCACGGACGGATTATAATGATTCGCAGAATTTGACGACGCTTTCTCCCGGTATTTATGAACTTAAGTTTGTCATTCTTCCTTATACATTGTCCGATGGAGGGTATCATATCGTTTTTGATATTGCTGAACGGAATGTAAAACGCTATACCACCGAGAAGTCTAATTTGTACTTTACCGTTCTTCCCGGCAGTTCTTTCTTCGGAAATCGTTTTTGCGAACATCTTAATATCAAGAGTTCGCTGTTCAGAGAGGATTGGTTGGACTTTTTGCGAAAAGTGGAAGAATAGTGGTATGGGAAATAAATATGTCATTGTGCTCACTGCTTGTATTAATCCGGGGAAGATGATTCATACTTCTCTTACGGATGTGGATATACGGAGGAGGCAGTATAAGGATGCACTGGAGTTTTATCTTTTACAGACGGATTATCCGATTGTTTTTGTTGAGAATTCGGGGACTGATATCAGTGGGGATTTTCGGAAGTTTGTAGATTGTGGGCGTTTGGAATTTATTACATTTCAGGGAAATGAGGAGTTTGACAGGAAGAAAGGAAAAGGATATGGGGAGGCGCTCATCCTGGAGTATGCATTAGAGCATTCCTTGTTTGTGCACCAATGTGACTTTTTGGTGAAGATAACAGGACGATTAAAATTATTGAATGTAAATAGCATGATAGGTTTTCATCGGTATATCCTTCCTCACTGTGATATTCAGAGTGAGATGGATAGGAGGGAGAGGTATTCGGACAGCAGAATGCTTATTACCGATAAAGGTTTCTTGCAACATTCGTTTTTGGCGCGTAAGGAGAGGATAGATGACAGCAAGGGATGTAACTTTGAGCATATTCTTTTTACGAGCATTGATGAACAAAAAGATTTTGTCTTTTATCCTTTCTTAATACGTCCTTTGTGGCGTGGAATATCAGGCACCAATGGTGGGGAGTATTGGGAAGGAAATTATACAAGTTTAAAGTTGGCTTATTTCAAAAGAATGTTGAACTGTATGACGGAATACAATATGTGCCATCCCCACAATAAGCCATCGATGGGAGTACGCTTGGTGTTGGGCATGGCTGGAATGGCGGTTGGCACTGTGCTTCGTTTTTTTGATTGGATAAAGCGATGAATAAATTTACCATTATAACGATAAATTATAATAATAAAGTTGGTCTGCAGAAGACGATTAAGAGTGTGTTTGACCAGTCTTTTGGAGATTACGAATACATTATTATTGACGGTGGCTCTACGGATGGCAGTGAAGAGGTGATTGAACAATGTGCTGCCCGACTGAGTTATTGGGTGTCCGAGTCCGATAAGGGTATCTATCATGCGATGAACAAAGGGATTGCGCAGGCTCATGGCGAATATTTGGTGTTTATGAACTCGGGAGACTGTTTTCATGATTCTTCTGTTTTGGAATGGGTAGCGGCGCAGAAACTTGATGTGGATATCGCCATTGGAACGGTGGAGTGTGTAGGAACCGGCGGGCTTAAAGTGCCTCCCTGTAATGATTTGTCTATGATGGATTTATTTAGAAATCATCCTCCTCATCAGGCGGCTTTCATCAGGAGGGCACTGTTTGAAAAGGGAGGGTTTGATGAGTCTTTAGTGCTGGTTGCAGATTGGTCTTTTTTTGTGGACAGGTTGATTTTTCAGCACACTTCTTATCGCAGATTGGATAAAATTATTTCAGATTACGATATGTCTGGATTAAGTACTATGCAGACTGATTTGCTGAGGGAGGAGAGGTATCGTGTGTTGAAGGCGTTTTTCCCTGAAAGGGTGTTGAAGGATTATGAAAAATATAAATATGCAGACTCTCCTTTGTTGGAATTGATTCCGGAATTGAACAGGACGGCCGGATTTCATAGGATGGTTTACAGGCTGGTGAAATTCTTGCTGCGCTGCTATCACTGGATTGGCTGACTATGGAATTTTTTAAGAACCAGTATGTGGGCAAAAGATAATGTGTACCTTATTTTCTCACATACGGAGAGACAGGTATACTGGTTTCTTTTGATAGTGCGAATCCGGTTTTGTATTTCATGCATGGGCATTTGAGTGGCATATTTTTTGAAGAATGAAATCGAACTGTGGATGTAATCTTGAGACAAGGTTCTCCTGACAGACTCGGGAAAAGAGGCGGAGAGGGTGGCCATGATATCAAAAGCATCCATAAATGTACACATATGGGCACGATATGACTTTCCGAATGTGTGCATGGCACTTGCATTTCTAATGATATAGTGATAATAAGGAATGGTGGTGCAAGCTATTGATGTGCAGTGTATCATGTATTGGAAGATGAATAGTCGGTCTTCATTATAGTATATGTTTTCGTTGAATGCTAATTGATGTTTGTTAATAATCTTTTTATCGTATAACTTATCCCATAAATTGCCTTTGTATCTGTAGTAAGAGTCATGAAACAAAGAAGATATGGCATCCTGATTATTCAGAACGTAGGTTTGTTCCTCTTTTATTTGGTAAATGATATTTTCGTTCTCGTCCTCGATCAAGTAACCACATGTAGACATATTTGCATGATATCGGAGGATGAGACGATAGAGTTCCGATAACATTTCGGGCTCCATCCGGTCGTCACTGTCCATGAAATGGATGTACTTTCCTTGGCTTAGTTCTATTCCTTTATTCCGTGCATGGCTTACTCCGTGATTGGGGATGTGTGTCACATGTACTCTTTTGTCTTTACAAGCATAGCTGTCGCATATTTTTCCACTCTCGTCTGTACTTCCATCGTCAATCAGAATTATTTCGATGTCCGACAATGTTTGTGCCAAAACGCTTTCTATGCATTTGGGCAGAAGTCGTTCGGTGTTATATATTGGGATGATGACGGATATGAGTGGCATACTTTATACTTTTGTAAGTTTATATATCAAGTCGTTTTTTAAGCGGCGCAGGGTGTAACGGAGGTTGCCGGGATTTCGAAATGCTTCATCCAGAGGCATGATGACAGGAATGTACTTCACCTTCAACCGGTTTCGGATGCAATATATGTTGATGAGCCGTTCGGATAAATAGCCGAACAGCCGGGCTTGGTCGGGGTAACCGGAGAGCTTTACACGTTTTTCCAGTTCGAATAAAACCTTGAATAGCCATTCGGAGTATCCGTCGAAATGTTCCCATCGGGTTATGAACATATTATAACCGGAATAGGCATTTCTGTGATACATCAGTGTATCGAAAGCGGTGGAGTATTCGGGACTGACATCATGAATCACTTCCTTTAATATATGGAGGTCGTTGACAATGTGGAAAACGGCATACTGCGTGCCCACATTGTAAGGATAATGACGTTTGGAAGGAAGTATGATGTCATAATCATTCAATAACTTCTCTAAATCGGGAAAGCAATATTTCTTTTTCAGAAACGAATCACGATTAATGAAACTTCTGTCGGGTGAAAAGGAAGCAAACGATCGGTAGAAATCAAAGAAACGTCTGTAATGGTTCAGTCCGATGATGTCGCATCTTATGTTTTTCCATGCCCAGTAATGTGCTGTCAACTCACAAAAATGGGGATTCTTGTCAGAAATGTTGTCACCGGTATTGTCTTGCGCATGGTAGAACCGGGTGTTGGTGAGGGCGGCTCCTACCTGGATGGGGTAGAAGTATTTATGTGGCGGGAGGGCTGCTTCCCGGTGTGCACAGACTAATATTTTGATTTCTTTTTCCATAATTGCTCAGTTGACTTTTTCCCACATTTGTGTTTGTGGATTAAACCGCTTGATGATACGTGCCGGGTTGCCTACCGTGACGCAGTAATCAGGGATGTCTTTAGTTACCACACAGCCGGCACCGATAAAGCAGTGTTTCCCAATGTTTACACCGGGCAGTACAATCACGTTGGCCCCGATAATGGTATGTTCTCCTATATGGATAGGAGAGGTGGTGATGCCTTGTTCGATGATGTTTTTGGTGATGTCGCGATAGTTATGGTTCAAGCCGATGAGGACCACATTTTGAGAAATATTGACTCCGTTGTCTATTCGGATAGGGCCGATAACCGTATTGCTCAGTCCGATTCGGCAATAATCGCCGATGATGATATCTCCTACGGCATTGTTCAGGCAGGAGTAATCTTCAATGACAGAATATTTACCTAACCGGAATTGGTGGAAGGGGGGAAGGTCTTTTCGGACACTGCGATAGATTACCGCCCCTTTTCCTTTTTTAATATAGATAGGTTGCAGTATCCGTATCCACCAATAGGGGCGCGTTTTCACCGGATGCATGATGAATCGATGAATCCGTTTCTTTAACTTGGGATTTTTATGTAGATAATTCTTTAGATTCATAACTGTCCATGTTGCGTATGAATAAATTTATTTGCCATTCCTTTTAAATGAAATAAATTAAGTGTCATAATGATTGTAAAATAAGGTAGTTGTTTTATTATTTTGCCTGCATATTTATGTCTCATGTCGGGGGGGATGGCAATGTATAGTGATAGAGTCAGCAATATAAATAAAATCCACCATTTGACGGACGAAAACGGGGAAATGATACTACAAATGAGTGAGATGGTACTCAGTACTGCTATAAGGATACTGCGCGGAAGGATAAATGTCTGAATTGTTTTTAATAGATAATCCCGATTCCCATGTAGGAGGGCTGAAGGCAGGTTACTTCCCATTTTGAGAGCAAGGAACAGTTGAGTAGCCATCCAGCGGCGGCGTTGGTGGCGCATGCTGTCTGCTTTTTGTACCTTTTCATCCAAGGTCTCTATGCTATCGGCATATTCTATGTGGATGCCTTGGCTGAGTAACAGTTCTTCTAATTCTTTATCCTCACCGGCACTGTGTGTATGTATGATATTTTGCTTAAACCATTGGAAATCAAAGACCATTCCCGAGCCGATGAGTGCTGAGGAGAATCCTAATTGGATGTGTCCTTTTCTGAATATGGTGTTGTTCATTTCTTCTATGACTGCATCCAGTATGGCTGTATCAGAGTTCAGGTTTTTGGCTTTTCGATGTGTTTGTATGGCTTTTGCGCCTTGGGATACCGCTTTGTTCAGTTCGTATAAATAATCGGTGGGAATGAGGTTGTCAGCATCCAATATGATGACATAATCATATCGGAGGTAGGATATATGTTCTGTTGCTAGGCGTAAAGCTTTGGCTTTGGAACTTTCTTGTTCCTGTATCTTCAGTAAAGTGATGCGTGACTCCAGATAGAGCAGATGGTTGGTTGCATCGTCCATTCCGTCAGAGACGACAATGACGTCATATAGCTGTTCAGGGTATGTTTGCTGTAATACGGAATGGATGCAGTCAAGGATTACATTATCTTCCTTATAAGCGGGTATGAGTATGGCAAAGCGTTTGAAATCATGGCTTTGGGGATATTGTTGTGACTTGAAGAAACAAGACGCAACAGAGAAGATAACTATATATCCCACGCAGACGGCAAAATAGATATATAGTACAAATTCAATGATATGTATCGCTCCCGACAGCATATTGATTTACTTTTTCTTTTTCCCGAAAAGGAAGTTGACAATCATTCCTGCAGCCATGACCGGAATGGCTTTCATCGCTTTGTTGAACTTATCGTCTACTAGGTAGTTAGGGATTGCCAAAGCCATTGTGAACAACAAGCAGAAGAGTAATAGCCACCATTTAACACAGGCTACCCAGTCAAAAAATACCATTATTGTGCCAAAGAGCAGGATGATTCCCAACAAAATAGTGCGCGGGAAAATGAACCATTGCAGGATGCGGTCGGCATAATCGAAATTTCCGCTGAAAATGGCATGGGGCAGGTTGCCTATGTTGGTAAACAGGGAATAATATTGTGCTTTTATCCAACTGTTGCGTTGGGCATAGAACCGTTTCTTTCCACCATCTTTGAGGGCGTATACGCGGGTTTGGTTCAGGTATTCCACATAGATTCGCTCTCTTAGCAGTAATGATTCAATGGTCTTTTCATCATCTTCATCGCTCAACTTTCTGATGTTTTCTTTAAGCCAGTTGAAGTCAATGGCTGTTCCGGAGCCATTGAGTGAGGCGGATAACCCGAAGGTGACATGACCGGCCCGCAGAATGGAATTATTGATTTCATCTGCTACTGCGTCCAAAACAATGATGTTGTTGGGTCTGTCTTTGTGTATTCGGTGACTTTGTATGGCATTAGAACCGCTTGCATAAGTATTGTTTATTTCGTTTAGGAAATTTTTCTCTACCACATTGTCGGCATTCATCAGTAGGGCAATGTCGTATTGGCTGTCTGCGAGTTGTGACATAGCTGCTTTAATGGATTTGGTCTTGGAGCTTTTCTTAAAGTTGGCTTTTAATAATATGATGGGTAGTTGGGCCAACTGTCGGTTGGTTTCCGATTTCAAATGGTCGGAAATGACGATGATGTCAAAACAGTCGATGGGATAGTCTTGCTGCAGAAAAGACCGGATGGCATAAAAGACGTATTCATCATCCTTGTAGGCAGGGATGAGAATGGCGAAACGATGTTTTATTCTCGATTCGGAATATTTGTCTGTGCGTTTGACTGTTGCTGCTATGGCATATATCAGCAGATAGACAACAGTGAAAGCGCATAATGCGAATAATACTAAATCTAAATATCCAATAAATATCATAGCTGTTTGTCTTTGTTTCTAAGTTTGAAAAATGCTTTTGTGCCTTCCCGATGTGCTTTGGCTGCTTTTTTTTGCCCTTTGCTCCATGCTGTGATGATGTTTTTAGGACATACAATGACCAGTTGGTAGAGTAAAGCAAGATACAGTCTCCAACCGGGAAGGTTGCGATATGCATATAATAATCTGTTTCTACTTAAATAATAACATTGCAAGGGGCTCCCTTTTCCGCTGGAACTGCCGTCTTTATGCCATATTTCAAAAGCCGGATCGTACCAAAGTTCATATCCTTCCGCAGTCATGCGGGTGCACCACTCCAGTTCTTCGTAATACAAGAAATACTCTTCCGGTATAAGTCCTATCTGGTCTATAACCTGCTTTTTGAGGAGCATGGCAGCACCATGCAGGTAAGATGTCTTCCTTGCCGGATAACAGCTTTTGTCTCGGCTTCCTCTACCTATAGTACGGTTTCGGAGTGTGATGGAGGACAGAGGAGTATATCCTGCAAATTGGATGGTGTGCGGCTCCGTGTAATTAAGTATTAACGGGGAAATACCGGCAATACCTTTTGAGGAGAGCAGGCGTTTGATTAACAGGTATACAGTATCTTTTACAATAAGGGTGTCATTGTTCAATAAGAAAAGATAGTTTCCTTTGGCACTTTTTATACCCAGATTATTGCCGCCTGCAAAACCTAGATTCTGTTCGCTTCGTATGACATGGACGGAAGGATATTTCTGTTGCAGCAAGAGCCCTTCATTGGCGGTTGAGCCATTGTCTACGACAATGATTTCATAGGGGACAGACGTGACGGTGTTCACCCATGAATCAATGAATTCGCAAGTGTCATGATAACCGTTGTAATTGACAGTTATAACTGATATGTCAGGTTGTGCGCTGTTCATGTTCTTTGGTATATAATCTGTCTAAATGAGGGCCAAGAAAGATAAACGTAAAACAAGAATATATCAGGATTCCGTTAGGAAACTGAAAATAAACCATGTTGGCATACGAGGCGACAAGCATGCCTGCACATCCGCATAACATACCTGTCAGCGGTCCTCTTATTTCGGGGTTGCTGATTCGAAACAGTATGATATACGCACCCAATATGAATAATACGGCGTGCATGCCCAGAAAAACACTCAAACCCACTACGCCCATCTGTATCCATACGTCTACAAGGCTTGAGTCGGCAGGACAGATGGAGACAAAATAGTATTTGTTTTGAGGGGAAATGACTCCGTTTTGTACGCCCATTCCTATTCCGAAGGGCATCTCCGACATATAGGCTTTGAGTGCTTTCTGATTTTCGAAACGTACGAGCAGTGATTGGTCATTCGAGTCGAAGACAGTGCGCATACGACGTATCAACCGGTTGTCTTCTCCAATCTTTGTGTATTTCAACATTCCCACTCCGCCGACAAGCAAAAGGAATGATAGCATACCGATTTTCCAGTTCTTTGATAAGAAGAGAAAAACACCCAATCCTGCTATCGGTATGGCAATGGCGGCTCGTGTTCCGGCAATGAGCAGACCATAGAATCCTGCCATGCTGACTACAAAATAGAATAGCTTGAGGTATCGGTTTTTGGAGTATAGTGCCGACAAGAAAAAGGTGGTGCATGATAGTCCCATAGTAGATCCGAATATGGCTGCATCTGTAAAAAACGAGAAATAACGGATGCCCGAATGTATGAAGTGAGTGCGTGCACCGTATGCCCACAGCCATGCCAGTTCGGTGCTGTCAAATCCTTTGTTCTTTTGCCAATAACCTTTTGTAGCAGCCAACAAGGTGAATATTCCCCACAGAATCAGAAAATAATGCAGAAAAGAATAGCGGTTGCAATGTATGGATAGAATGAAACATGTGAGCAACGGATAGATGGCCCAAGGTCTTAATATTCTGAGCCACGCTTCGGGATATAACTCTCCCGTGATGCCGTTTCCTGCATTGATGATACAGTATAACAGCCATCCTAACAAGACGAATGTGTAAGCATTCATTGCGTTCTTTCTGTTGTCGTCATCCGTATATACTTGTTTGAGTATGATGAGCGTCAACATAATGCCGAATAATAGGTCGAAGATATTGGTGATGGGAATCGGAATCGGATAATATCGGTTGATTCCCATTATAATATAGTTGATAATAAAGGTGATGCATAGAAGAATAGTCGGCCTTTTGATGCAGATAAAAATAAAAGTAAGCAGGAAGGGAATCAGACCGATTGCGGTTGCTACTGTCGCTTTCATAGTAGTGGCAGTCCAGATACAAAGCAATAATCCGACAGTCACGACAATTGCATTGATTCCTTTTTCAAAGATGTTATATTCCTTAACTATCATTTATTTCTTGTTATATTCAACAGCAGTCAGCCCCAATTGAAAGAGTCTGTATTCCATATTTTTAAATCTCGTATACGGAGGAAGTTGTCCGGTGAATTCCTCAACCGTATTTCTGCCGGCTTGTGTCAAGTAGAAGAACAAGGGTATTTGCTCATTTTTAGCCTGCAATAAACGCTTGTACATCAGTTGGTCAATGTCTTTCCATGTTCTGTTTGCACGTACAATCATCAGGTTGACAGAAGCCTCATTTAACAGTGTGGGAGGAATCGGATTACTCTTTAGCACCGGATATTCTATTAAAAGAATTTCATCTTTTCCAAGGTCAGGACACAAGTCTTTTATGTTATTAGCCTGAACGTACAGGCTGTCTTCACTTAAGAAATCTTCGTCATACGTGATGCGTCTCACGTCCAGTCCGATGCTTGTCCAATATTGTTCCAGAGCTAATGCTATATGCGTCTTGCCATCTTTCTCTTCCGTGCTCAGTAGGTTGATGATTCGTTGTTTGCTGACACTTAGATGGGGTAGCAGACTAGTACTTAACTGCTTGATGGCCATTTCGTCTATTGCCTTATTATACCTTCTGTATCGTAGGGCGCTGTCTTTGGGATAAGCCCCGATAACAGTACTTCCGGTGATGCGTTGTGTGCGTATCTTGTCCCTGAGGGTACGGTCTAAGATTTCGATAATCAGGAAATAACCAATGATAAACAATAAGGTACCCAATATGGACGAAAGTATAATCATCCGTGCATTGGTGGGAGAAGAAGTAAGAGGGAACAATGGCGGATTCATGATTTTGAGTGAGGCCGAAGTCATCTCTAGATTCTTTTGGCGTAAGATAGCGGCATTCAATGCCCCCATTGTTGACATATAATTACTTTCCACGAAGCCGATGTGCCGTTCTTTACGTCCGAGTGTAGCACCGATAGGAGAGAAGTACAGGAAATCCCGGTCTATCTTTTCTCTCATGATATCGCGGGTATCCATCTGTGCTTTTGTCTTTTCCATCAATACGACCTGCTCCAGCCATTGACTTATCAAGGTTTCGTATGGTACATTATTGGTTGAAGCTGATTCGGCACTCAATTGCATTGCAATGTCATTAATACTTTTCTCTGCATCATTAAGCACCCCCTTCTCATTTTCCAGTACTTGTTGATTTTTTTGGTCGGGAGTAATCTCCATAGTAGAGATTTTTGTATTTAATTGTGATATTTGCTGAAGTTTGTTTAAGAATAGGTTGTTAGTACGGATTGCTTTGGCAATATCTCCCAGTTTATATTCATAAAAATCAATTAACGCTTTACTGGTGGAGTAAGTGATGAGCAAGTCATTATCCATCATCTGATAACTGGCATCCATTCCCGCCACCTGTTTGGTTTGTTCGCCGTAGTTGATGATACGGTGTTCAATGTTGTATTCTATTAAAGAGTCCTCGGCAGAGGTCAGCATTTTACCTAGTCGAGCCAGCTCTTCCTGAAAAAACTTAATAACATTATCGGTCTCTCCATATCGCAGTTCATGATATTGTTTGACAAACTCCTCATTCAATATATCAAGTGTATTGTAAGCAATTCCGGGATCATTGGAACTGTATGCTATTTCTATCATATCACTGTTACCCAATCTGGCTACTTTGATATTCTGAGAAAGGAGCGGTATGCTAAAGTAAGGATGCGTATAGTTAAGCAATCTGTAAATAAAATTATTAACAGACGGCCTTTCAAAAGCAACCAGCTTATTGTAAGTTTTTTCCTCATTCTGCTTGTCGATGAGCGCTCTCATCTCTCTGGGAACGCTACCCACTAACTGTTGATAGTGTTCTGCCGAGATGTAGCTTGTATTCTTCTCGGCATCCCCATATACAAGGCAACGGGCAAGCAACTTGAGAGAGACAATCTTCAAGGTACGTTCGGTTGTGATGATGTTCATCAGATTGCTCAGATGTACTCCTGCATTGCGGGAGTCGGTAACATCTACATTGTATCCTGAAATAATCCCTGTAAAAATAGTTGTTTTTACATCGTATGTCTTTTCAAGGTCTCGGGTCATAAACCATGCTATAACACCGGCAATACACGGAAAGATAACCATCCACCAGCGAATGCGATAGAAAAATCTTACTATATATTTGAATAATTCCATATTATTTCAGTTCAGTATTTTCACTTTTGTCAATTCCTTCGGTGACACTTAACTCTTCCTGAATGGTAAGAATTGGTGTATGAGAAATAATTTCGAGCATTAACAATTGGTCATTGATAGTCGAGCGCAGAGATGCAAACCCCTGATTGGCTCCAAATTCTTTTTCTTTCGTTTGGGCTACCGCATCTATTGTCGTGCGTCTGTTTCTGTATTCCTGTTCGGCAATGGCAGATGCACCTTTATATAAAGCAAGGTGTTCTGCCGAACGTTGTAAGGTTTCGATATTCGATAAAATCTGGACATACAGATGGGCTATTTGTATTTTTAATTCCTCATATGCCTGTTGTTTTCTCAATTCTGCGATATCTACCTGAATGCGTTGTCGTTTTATTTTGCCAGGTAGGTCGAATAACGTTTCGAGCGGTAGTGTGACAGAACCTCCCACGCTCCACGAAGTCTGTTCTGTTCCCGTATAACGATAAATTAAAGGAGTGGTAGGGTCGGTAGACGAGCCGATATTATCGGCAATGCCGTGCGAAACATTTCCGAAAGCATTAAAAAGACTCATCCAGCTTCTTTTTTCTTTAGCTAACAATTTTTTTTGTAATTGTTTCTCTTTTTCCAGAATTTCGATGCTTGGAGTGCTGCGTGCATTTTCGTATAACACACTCAGTGGAGGTAATTTGATTTTGGCTATATCTATATTTATACTTGAATTTACTTCATCCTGTGTTGTGACAGATTGCTGTGTTCCGTGTGTTTCCTGAGATTTGGCATAGCCTGCAAACAGAAATATGAGAATGATAATAGCATATAGTTGTTTCATAAAATGTCTTTTCCCCTTTAAATCATTTTTTATTATTGTTTATACATCTCCCTTTTGAATGAAAGCGGTAAATGTTTTTAGTAGAATTTTCATATCCATTCCGAACGAGAACTCTTTACTGTATTTCAAGTCCAGTTCTTTTCGTTCTTTGGCAGACAACCTCCCAGGGTCTCCCCGTTTCTCCACTTGCCACAAGCCTGTCAGTCCTGCAGGAGCCATGAATCGGTCTATGCTGTCGTCGTTCGTCAAGCGCTCGGCTTCATAGAGAGGGAGAGGCCGGTTGCCTACCACAGACATATCTCCCTTCAATATATTGATAAGTTGTGGTAGTTCGTCCAAGCTGTATTTACGTAGGAAGCGTCCTACTCTTGTGACACGAGGGTCTTTTTCTATTTTTACAAACGGTTGGTCCTGTTCACTATTGCGTTTGGATGCGAACACTTCTTCAGGGATGATAAAGTCATCAGAAACCAGTATAACGCCGTCGTCTCCAATTAGAAAACCATCCAGGTCATCATCAGAGAATCCTTTGGGCTCGGTAGCCGTGTCATCTTCAGATTTATATTGGTTTAAGTCTGTCAGTTCCTTCAGATGCTTATCCGCGTTATTATACATGGAGCGAAACTTCAGAAAGTCAAAGATGTTGTAATTCGTTCCTACTCTTTTTGCTTTATAAATAACAGGACCTTTGCTTTCCAATCTAATTGCCAATGATATAATAAGGAAGACCGGTGACAGAACGATGAGCGCTATACCGGCAAAAGTGATGTCAAAAAAGCGTTTCCACCGAGGCAGTATGAAACGCTTTACCACTTTTTTCTTTCTGTTGCTGATGTAGAGCAACTCTTGTCTTTTATTTATTAAGTCAATCTTCTGAATCAGCTCTTCTTTTGAAATATTGGGACTGATTGTATCATTGATTCCGCTTTTCAGATACGCAGCGCTTTCTTCTTTTTTTAAGCCGCCGGTGACCAGCACTACATAACCCTGATAGAATTTTTTCCTGAAAAGAGTGATGTTTTCCACATCCTCCTTCAAGTTACCCTGTTCATAGAGGATGATAATATTCTCTCTCGTTTTAAGGTTGATACAAATGGTAATGGCATCTTTATGGTCTTTGGCATAAATTAATTGCACATCTTCCAACTTTCCGAATTGAGTCAAAAAAGACTTGCTTTTTCCTATATAAAGCAGATTAGTTGTCATAACCTATTCGATTATCTTTTTTACTCTGATCTTAAGTTCCATCGGGTTAAAGGGCTTTACGATATAGTCTTCCGCACCTATTTCGAGTAGTCTTATTCGTTCGGTGGTGCTGTCTTCGCTGCTCAGCATAATGACGGGAATGTGCTTGAACAGTTCGTTAGCCTTAATCCATTCCAGAAAATCGTCTCCTCTCATTTCCGGCATGCGTATGTCTGAAATTATTAAGTTCGGCAGATTCCCTTCTTGTAGCCATTTCATTCCTTGAACTCCGTCCTGCAACCAAATGCAGTCATATTCAGCCATTAAATAAATAGACAGTACTTTTGCTATTGTTTCTTTGTCGTCCAGAATCAATATTCTCTTTTTCATATCATTCTTTATTATGTTTGGCAAAAATAAGGAAAAATATTGGTATTAAGCAATATAAATCGATTAATTTTGGGAACATAAGTCGTTTTTTTGTTGATATTATCGTCAGTGAGGATATTATCGGGGAAATAAATTATCCTTTTTAGGACAAAAGCAAGATTTTTATCCAAAGGAGAGGGGGATGAATAATTGGATTATCCGGAGAAACAAAAAAGATGTTTCTATTGTTTTCAAAAGTAGTCACCCTTGTTTATGAAAACTGTCTTGGCTGTTTTGTTGCTCTCTCTTGAGTTTTTTGATATGATAACTGAAGATAACGATTTTATAATGAAGTATGATACATACTTTTTTATTAGCAATATTTTAATGCTTATATCAAAAAGATTGCTTACTTTTGCGGAGTTTATACTAAACTAGTCGAAAAAATAAATTAAAAGAACTATTGAAGGATTTATGATGAGAAAAATAGTAACATTTGTATTGCTATTAATTTGCCTGTCTGTCACTTCTGTTGCGCAGGTGGGGGGTGGTATGACCGATAAGCAAGTGGTGGAATATGTGCAGAATGGTTTGTTGCAAGGTAAAAGCCAGCAGCAGATTAGTACGGAGCTTGCTCGTAGGGGAGTGACCAAGGAACAGGCGGAACGTGTCAAATTACTGTACGAACAGCAAAAGAAGAATGGAAAAAACTCATCGTCTTCTACTTTAGACAACACGAAAGGGCGCAGTCGTACCAAGAACGGGGTTAAGGAAAAGGAAGACGGAAAGGACGGCAGTGATTACATCGATAAAAATTTTAATTTTGATGATTCTTCGGAGAAAAAAGAAGTTCCTGTTTATAAATATGTAACGACAGAACCGTTGGAACCCAAGGAGATGGGTACCTATACCATTGATAGAGATGGAAATATTGTATATGACAATAACACGATCCTTTATTTGCAGGAAGAAGAAGAGAAGAAAGAGGAAAAGGTCTTCGGACGTGATATTTTCAATACCAAGAATTTGACATTTGAGCCTAGTGTGAATCTGGCTACTCCGGTGGATTATCATTTGGGGCCCGGAGACGAAGTGATTATAGATATTTGGGGAACTAATCAAGCTACCATACGCGATAATATTTCTCCTGATGGATACATTAATATAGAAGATATTGGTTTGGTGTATCTGAACGGCATGACGGTGAGCGAGGCAACGGATTATTTACGCAAGGAGCTGAACCGGATTTATGCCGGCATAGACAGTGAAAAACCTGTTTCACAGATAAAGGTGACACTGGGAGACAGTCGCACCATTCAGGTAAATGTGATGGGAGAGGTACTGACTCCGGGTACTTATGCGCTTTCTTCTTTTTCTTCTGTTTTCCATGCTCTTTACCGTGCAGGCGGAGTAAATGATATTGGTAGTTTGCGTGCCATTCAGTTAGTTCGTGGCGGTAAGCCTATTGCTACAATCGATGTGTACGATTTTATTATGCGTGGCAAAGCCACTGATGACATTCGTCTGCAGGAGGGGGATGTTGTCATTGTGCCTCCTTATCAAGCCTTGGTGACGATTGAAGGAAATGTAAAACGCCCCATGAAATACGAAATGAAGGATGGCGAAAATGTAAAGACCCTGCTTAAGTATGCCGGTGGCTTTTCGGGAGATGCATACACCCGTGCCTTGCGTATGATTCGTCAGAATGGCAGGGAATATCAAGTATATACGATTGATGATATCGATTATTCAGTCTTCCCGGTGAAAGATGGTGACAAGGTAACGGCTGAGGCTATCTTGAATCGTTTTGAAAATAAGCTGGAGATTAAGGGTGCGGTCTACCGTCCGGGAATCTATCAGTTTGGAGGCTCATTGAATACGGTTCGCCAGTTGGTGGAAAAAGCAGACGGTTTGATGGGAGATGCGTTTACTGCCCGTGCCGTGTTACATCGTGAGCGTGATAATCTGACACGTGAGGTGATTTCTGTCGACATAAAGAAGGTGCTTGATGGCACTATCCCCGATATTCCTTTACAGAAGAATGATGTTCTATATATTCCCAGTATCCACGATTTGCAGGATATGGGTGTAATTACAGTGTTTGGTGAAGTAGCTCGTCCCGGGGAGTTGCCGTACGCTGACAACACGACGCTGGAAGATATCATTATTCAGGCAGGTGGCTTGAAAGAGTCGGCTTCTACCGTTCGTGTGGATGTCTCACGCCGTATCAAGGACAATAAGAGTACGGATGTTTCTTCTACTATTGGTAAAATGTATTCTTTCTCTTTGAAGGATGGATTTGTAATTGATGGTGAGCCCGGTTTTGTGTTGCAGCCTTATGATCAGGTGTATGTCAGAAGAAGTCCGGGTTATCAGGAACAGGCCAATGTAGACATTACGGGTGAGGTGCTTTATGACGGTACTTATGCGCTGACCAATAAAAGTGAACGTCTTTCTGATTTGGTAAAAAAGGCCGGTGGTGTAACTCCTTTTGCTTATGTGAAAGGTGCCAAGCTGATTCGTCAGGCGAATGATGAGGAGCTGAAGCGTATGGAAGATGTGTTTAAGATGATGCGCCGTGAAATGGGACAAGCCAATATGGACTCATTGAAGTTGGATTTGGACAGTGTTTATTCGGTGGGTATTGATTTGGAATTGGCAATGAAGAATCCGGGTTCCAGTGCGGATGTGGTGCTTCGTGCCGGTGATAAGTTGGTTGTTCCTGAGTTGAGTAATACTGTAAAGATAAACGGTGCGGTGATGTTGCCTAATACCGTAGCCTATAAAGATAATAAATCAGTGAAATACTATATTAGTCAGGCCGGTGGATTTGCAAACAACGCCCGTAAGAGCAGGGCATTTATCATTTATATGAACGGTCAGGTTGCCAAAGTCAAAGGTTCGGGGCGAAATATGATTGAGCCGGGGTGCGAGATTGTGGTACCGGTAAAAGATAAGAACGGAAGAATGAATTTCCAAACAATTTTGGGAATAGCTTCATCTATAGGTTCATTAGGATTAACAGCGGCGTCTATTGCTAATATATTGAAATAAGATGAGTGAAGAAAAGAAAGATATAATATCCAAGGCACCGGAAATAGATTTGATGGTGTATGTCAAGAAGTTATGGCTTGCCCGAAAACAATTGATAAAAGTAGCAGGAGTTAGTGCTATATTAGGTTTAATAATAGCTTTTAGTCTTCCTCCTATGTATAAAGTTGAGGTAACTTTAGCACCGGAATCAGGAAAAAACAGTGGAAATGAGCTATCTGGTATGGCATCAATGTTAGGGCTTAGCGGAATGAATGGTGGAATGGATGCAGATGCATTAACAGTATCCCTTTTCCCGGACATAGTGGAGTCTACTCCGTTTATTTTGGAATTATTTGATGTGCATGTAAAAACATTGCATGGTGATGTAGATACGACTCTAGTGAGTTATTTTGAGCATAAAAAGGCTCCATGGTGGGGAGTGATAGTTGAACTTCCCGGAAAGCTTCGAAATCTTTTCTCTTCATCTTCCAATGATAAGGAAGAAATGATGGCTTTGGACCCTTTTCAGCTAACTCGCGAGCAAATGTCTATAGTTACAGGATTGCGTGAGGCTATCACTGCCGAGGTAGATAAAAAAAGTGGAATAACCACAGTAGGGGTCGTTTTACAAGATCCTTTAGTAACGGCGATTGTCGCAGATTCTGTGGTTGCTAAATTACAGAAATATATAACGTCGTATAGGGTTTCAAAAGCTCAACAAGATTGTAATTATTTGGAACAGTTGTATAAAGAGCGGCAACAAGAGTATTATGTAGCTCAGCAGAATTATGCGAATTATATGGATGCGAATAAGAATGTTATTTTGCAAACTGTTTTAACAGAAGGTGAACGTTTGCAAAACGAAATGAGTTTGGCATATCAAGTATATAGTCAGGTTGCCAATCAATTGCAGGTGGCTCGTGCCAAGGTTCAGGAGGCAAAACCTGTTTTTGCAGTTGTTGAACCGGCAAGTGTACCTTTGCATCCGTCAGGGACAAGTAAGAAAATGATTTTAATTGGTTTTGTTTTTCTTGCAGTAATAGGAGCTTCTGCCTGGATTTTATTTGGTCGTGATTTATTGGTGGGCTTGAAGAAAGAACTATCTTCTTCCAATATAGAAATTGAATGTTGAAAATTTTATAGATTGAAACGTTGGCAGAAAGATTTTTTTTGCTTTTGTGTTGGTTGTAATGAATAGAGGCTGTCTCATTTTTCTATTTTGAGACAGCCTGATTTGTTTAATATAGTTTCTGATTGTAGTTAAAGACAGTTTCGTGTTCTTTTAGAATAGGGTGTATTTTATCTTTTTCTGATAAAATTATTTTATCTTTCGGAATACGCCAGTCAATATTCAAATCAGGGTCATTCCATGCAATACCTCCTTCGCTTTGCGGAGCATAAAAGTTATCGCATTTATATTGGAATAAGACCTCATCACTAAGTACGGCAAAGCCATGAGCAAATCCTCTTGGTATAAATAACTGCCGATGGTTTTCTCCGGTTAATTCCACTGCCACATGCTGTCCGAATGTTGGAGAACCTTTGCGGATATCCACTGCCACATCCAGTACAGAACCTTTTATGACACGTACTATTTTACTTTGCGTAAAAGGAGGTTTCTGAAAATGTAATCCTCGCACGACACCATATCCGGAAAAACTCTCATTGTCTTGCACGAAAGTGGTTTTACACACCTTTTCTTCAAACTCGCGGGAAGAAAAACTTTCAAAAAAGTAACCTCTTGCATCTTTAAAAATGCGGGGCTCTAAAATAAGAACCCCGTCTATTGCTGTTTTTATAACTTCCATTATTTATCTAATTCTCTAATTACTTTAAGTAAGTATTGTCCATATTGGTTCTTAAGCATCGGTTGAGCCAGTTCGCGCATCTTTTCTGTCGAAATCCAGCCTTTTCTTAATGCTATACCTTCCAGACAAGCCACTTTTAAGCCCTGACGTTTTTCAATGACTTCTATGTAAGTACTTGCTTCTGCCAAAGAATCGTGGGTGCCTGTGTCCAACCATGCAAATCCACGTCCCAGTGTTTGTACTTTTAACTCTTTCTCCTGCAAAAAGCATTGATTTACGGTTGTGATTTCCAACTCTCCGCGTGCCGATGGCTTGATGTTTTTGGCAATTGTTACGACCTTATTGGGGTAGAAATACAGCCCTACCACGGCATAATTGGATTTGGGTTGAGCCGGTTTTTCCTCAATGGACAGGCAGTTTCCTTCTTTATCAAACTCTGCTACTCCATATCTTTCAGGGTCACTTACCCAATATCCGAATACTGTTGCTTTGTTATCACATTCGGCTGAGTGTACAGCTTCTCTCAGTAAAGCAGAAAGTCCGTTTCCATGGAATATGTTATCTCCCAAAACAAGGCATACTGAATCATTCCCGATAAATTTTTCACCGATGATAAAAGCTTGTGCCAAACCGTCGGGAGATGGTTGTTCTGCATATTCGAAACGAACTCCAAAATCACTTCCGTCACCTAATAACCGTTGAAAGCTAGGTAAGTCATACGGGGTTGAGATGATTAATATCTCCCTGATGCCTGCCAACATTAACACAGATATGGGATAATATATCATCGGTTTGTCAAATACAGGGAGCAGTTGTTTGGAAACTCCTTTCGTTATGGGGTAAAGGCGTGTGCCTGAACCGCCGGCCAATACAATTCCTTTCATTATGGTAAATTTTATAATTGTCCGTAGACAGAAATTTGTTGATTTCATGCAAATATAGAGTATATAAATTAATATACAATGTCTTTTTCTGAAAATAATGGTTATCTTTGCATTTATACAATGTAAAATGAGAATGTATGAATATTAAGAATAATCACCTCGTTATTATGGCAGGAGGCGTAGGCAGCCGATTTTGGCCGATGAGCACCCCCGATTATCCTAAACAATTTATAGATGTATTAGGTTGTGGACGTACATTAATTCAATTAACGGCAGACCGTTTTAAAGGTATTTGTCCGCCTGAAAATGTTTGGGTGGTTACTTCAGAGAAGTATGCAGAAACGGTAAAGGAGCAATTGCCCGAAATAGCAGATGATCATATTTTGCGCGAACCCTGCCGGCGCAATACGGCTCCCTGCATTGCTTATGTGAGCTGGAAAATAAAGGCGCGTAATCCCAAAGCCAACATGGTGGTGACACCCAGTGATCATATTGTGATGGATGTAACCGAATTTCAACGGGTGATAGACGCTGCTATGAAGTTCACTGCCGATTCGGATGCAATTCTGACTTTGGGTATGAAACCCACCCGTCCCGAAACAGGATATGGATATATAGAGGCAGATTTAACTATACCTTCCACTTCCAACAAAGAAGTGTATCGAGTGTATTCGTTTAAAGAAAAGCCCGATTTGGAGACAGCTGAGAGATATATCAAGAAAAATAATTTCTTTTGGAATGCCGGTATTTTTGTATGGAATGTGAGTACGGTTGTAAACGCATTGCGGGTGTATCAACCGGCCATTTCGAAAATTTTCGAAAGATTACTTCCTTACTATTATACGGAACAGGAACAGGAAATGATTAATCAAAATTTTCCGCTGTGTGAAAACATTTCTGTCGATTATGCCATTATGGAAAAGGCGGATGAGATATTTGTTTTCCCTTCCGACTTTGGATGGAGTGATTTAGGCACATGGGGCTCCTTACACGGAAATTTGCCTAAAGATGCTCATAATAATACACAGATAGGGCAAAATATAAAATTATATGAGACACGGAATTGTGTTATCCATACCACGCAGGAGAAAAAGGTGGTAGTGCAAGGGCTTGACGGATATATCGTGGCAGAAAAAGACGATACACTTCTTATTTGCAGACTGAGTGAGGAACAGCGTATTAAGGAATTTTCAGCTGAATGACTAAATTATTCTTTTTAGAGAAAAGGAACTAAATAAATTTTTATAAGCATGAAAAAGGTAGCATTGATTTCAGGTATTACAGGGCAGGACGGCTCATTCCTGGCAGAGTTTTTGATTGACAAAGGCTATGAGGTACACGGTATTTTGCGCCGTTCTTCTTCGTTTAACACAGGGCGTATTGAGCATCTTTATCTTGATGAGTGGGTGCGAGATATGAAGAAGAGCCGTCTGATAAATTTACATTGGGGAGATATGACGGACAGCAGTTCTTTAATTCGAATCATTCAGGCTGTCCGACCGGATGAGATATATAATCTGGCAGCGCAAAGCCATGTAAAAGTAAGCTTTGATGTTCCCGAATATACTGCTGAAGCTGATGCGATAGGCACATTGCGTATGCTGGAAGCAGTTCGTATCTTGGGGTTGGAAAAAAAGACCAAGATTTATCAGGCTTCTACTTCCGAATTGTTCGGACTGGTGCAGGAGGTGCCTCAAAAAGAGACAACTCCGTTTTATCCGCGTTCTCCATACGGAGTTGCCAAACAGTATGGTTTTTGGATTACAAAGAACTATCGTGAAAGCTACGGAATGTTTGCCGTGAACGGCATCTTGTTTAACCATGAAAGCGAACGTCGCGGAGAGAATTTCGTGACACGTAAAATAACATTGGCAGCCTCTCGTATTGCTCAAGGCTTTCAGGATAAATTGTATTTGGGAAATCTCGATTCCTTGCGCGACTGGGGATATGCCAAAGATTATGTGGAATGTATGTGGCTGATTCTTCAGCATGAGACACCGGAAGATTTTGTGATAGCAACCGGAGAGTACCATACGGTGCGTGAATTCTGTACATTGGCATTTAAGGAAGTCGGTATAGAACTGCGTTGGGAAGGAAAAGGGGTGGAAGAAAAAGGAATCGATGTGAACACAGGCAGAGAATTGGTGGCTGTTGATCCCAAGTATTTCCGTCCGGCCGAAGTAGAGCAGTTGTTGGGCGACCCCACCAAAGCGAAAACAATGCTGGGCTGGAATCCACGTAAAACTTCTTTTCCGGAGCTGGTGAAGATTATGGTGCAGCATGACATGAAATTTGTGAAAAAATTGTATTTGAAGGAGCAAATCGGGAAATAATGGAGAAAACGGCCAAGATATATGTGGCAGGCCATCATGGATTGGTGGGTTCCGCTATATGGAATAATTTACAGAAGAAAGGATATACTAACTTAGTAGGTTGTTCTCATAAAGAATTGGATTTGCTTGATGGAGTTGCTGTAAAAACCTTTTTTGACAGAGAACAGCCCGAATATGTTATTTTGGCAGCAGCTCATGTGGGAGGCATTATGGCGAACAGCCTATATCGGGCTGATTTTATCTATCAGAATCTGCAGATTCAGCAGAATGTGATAGGAGAGAGTTTTCGTCACGGAGTGAAGAAATTGCTCTTCTTGGGTAGTACCTGTATTTATCCCCGCGATGCAGAACAACCCATGAAAGAAAATGCGTTGCTGACTTCTCCGTTGGAATATACTAATGAGCCATACGCCATAGCCAAGATAGCCGGATTGAAAATGTGTGAAAGTTTTAATCTTCAATATGGAACAAATTATATCGCAGTGATGCCTACCAATTTGTATGGACCGAATGACAACTTCCATCTTGAAAACAGCCATGTTCTGCCTGCTATGATTCGTAAAATTCATTTGGCTAAATGTTTGAATGAGTCTGATTGGGGAGCCATACGTAAAGACCTGAGTCTTCGACCGGTAGAGGGCGTAGATGGAACTGCAAGCGAGGGTGAAATACTGTCTGTTTTACATAAATACGGTATCACCGGACCATCGGTCGTGTTGTGGGGAACCGGTAAACCGCTTCGCGAATTTTTGTGGAGTGAGGAAATGGCGGATGCCAGTGTCTACATAATGGAACATGTCAATTTTGAAGATACTTATCAGAAAGGCACAAAGGATGTTCGGAACTGCCATATCAATATTGGCACAGGCAAAGAAATCACCATTGCTGCCCTGGCCGATTTGATAGTGAAGGAAACGAAGTATCAGGGCAAGGTGATTTTTGATTCGACCAAGCCGGATGGTACCATGAGAAAACTGACTGATGTGAGTAAACTGCACGCATTGGGGTGGCACCATCGAATTGATATTGAGGAAGGGGTGCATAAGATGTATCAATGGTATTTATCTTAAAAAAATAGCAGAAGGCCGATTAACTTGAAATGAGTTAGCCGGTCTTCTTTTTGATATAATCCGGAGGGGTAGCAGTGATAATAGGATACAGCCGAAACAATTTACATTTAATTCTGTTAAACATAAGTATCTATCTAACATAGATAATGTTAATTCATTTGCAAAATATTTTTTTGAATATGATTGCTGATATGCGGAAAAAATAGGATAAATAATTAAAAAAAACTGTTTTATTACGCAGTATTACGCTATATTTGCATTGTCTTAGTATCATGGATGTGTCTATTATTAAATTTATGATAATAGATATGTACTAAAATGCTAATTATGAGTTTTATGAATTCAGAAAAAGAAGCGCTTGATTTACCTGCTATTGTGACAGGTAACGGCGAAGCCTACCCAAAGCAGTGGTTGGCTGTGTACGTTCGCCTTTATCACGAGAAGAAAACAAGTGCTCGCCTAAACACTATGGGAATTGAAAATTTTCTTCCGATACAAGAGGAAATTCATCAATGGAGTGACCGCCGGAAAAAAATATCCAGGGTATTGATTCCTATGATTGTATTTGTTCATGTAGATGCTTTGGAACGGAAGAAAGTGCTTGAATTATATTCGGTGAATCGGTATATGGTGAATCGTGGCGAAAGTGTGCCGTTGGTCATACCCGATGAACAAATGGAGCGATTTCGGTTTATGCTCGATTATTCGGACAGTGCCATTTCACTCAACGATCCTTCTTTGATACCCGGTGAAAAAGTGCGGGTAATAAAAGGACCTTTATCGGGGCTAAAAGGAGAGTTGGTTACTGTAGACGGGAAAACCAAGGTTGCCGTTCGCATTGCAGCATTGGGATTTGCTTGTGTAGAGATGCCCATAGGATATATAGAAAGACTTAATAACTAGACACAAAAACTAAAAGAATGGACGTAATTTTGCAAAGATGGGGTAATGGTAGGTATTATCATATCTGTCGCTTGAATTATGATTTATCTCGTAGTGAGAATACTTATTCTTTGGTTTTATAATTTGAATTATGATGGATCATTTGATAATTATCTTAATAGGCTTCGTGCTGGCTATCAGTTTGGCACGTATTATTATTCCCAATATTATCATCATTTCGAGAAGGAAAGGATTGTTTGATCTTCCTGATGGAAGAAAGGTTCATAGACGTCCCATTTCGCGCTTGGGCGGAGTTTGCTTTTTCCCCACCATACTTTTTGCTGTTACGTTTTTGGTGGCATTATGCAAGAAGGCGGGATGGTTTTTCTGGATGGATGGTACCACTCAATTTCCGGAACTTTTATTGTTGTGTAGCGGTTTGACCCTGCTTTTCATTGTCGGTATTGCCGATGATTTAGTAGGAGTACGCTGGCGTCAGAAGTTTCTGGTACAGATTTTTGCGGCAGCTATGTTCCCATTGGCAGGTTTATATGTGAATGATTTTTATGGGATGTTTGGTATTTATTCCATTTCTGTATACATCGGAGTACCCTTGTCTATTTTGCTAGTTGTATTTATTACAAACGCCATCAATTTAATTGATGGTATAGACGGTTTGGCTTCCGGGCTTAGCATTGTCGCCCTGTTTGTATATGGTAATTTATTTATATATAATGGACTTTGGCTATACAGTCTTTTAGCCTTTACTACTATCGGTGTGTTACTTCCTTTCTTTTATTACAATGTATTTGGTCAGGCAGAGCGTGGCAAAAAGATATTCATGGGAGATACCGGCAGTTTGACTTTAGGTTTTATTCTCAGTTTTCTGACAATTAAATATACAATGAACCAATATGTAATGATGAATTTCAATTATAATGGTGCCATATTGGTTGCATTCAGCGTATTACTGGTTCCATGTCTGGATGTAATTCGTGTTGTCATCCGCAGAGTGCGTAATGGTAAAAGTCCTTTTTTGCCGGACAAAACGCATATTCATCATAAATTTCTTGCCATGGGATTTACTGTCAGAAAAGCGATGATAACTATTTTGTTCATTTCTTTTTTGTTTAGTTTAAGTAATATCCTCTTAGTTAGCTATGTTGATAATACACTGTTATTTATTGTGGATGTAGCAGCCTGGACAGGGATGCATATGTATATGGATAAAGTGATTGAGAGAAAGAAAGCTATTAATAATGTAACAACTGATTAATTATATGATGGATGCACATATTATAAATCTTCCAAAGTTCTTGGATAGAAGAGGTAATTTGTCTTTTATAGAAGAAAATAACCATATTCCTTTTAAAATAGAACGTGCTTATTGGATTTACGATGTACCTGGGGGAGAAGCCAGAGGAGGACATGCATATAAAGAAAATCAGGAGTTTATTGTAGCTCTATCCGGTAGTTTTGATGTGATGCTGGATGATGGGGTAGAGCAAAAGATTTTCTCATTGAATCGGTCGTACTATGGATTATATGTTCCCAAGGGCTTGTGGCGGTGTATGGATAATTTTTCAACGAATTCTTTGGCTCTTGTATTATCATCCACTCCATATACTCCTTCTGATTATATATATGATTATGAACAATTTAAGAGCATGAAGAAATGAAGCAAAGTAGTGTCTATGATTGTACGATGATTGAGTTGGATAAACATCATCATGAGAAAGGGAATATAACAGTGGTTGAAAATGGAAAAACAGTTCCTTTTGAAGTAAAACGTACATATTATCTTTATGATGTGCCGGGGGGTGAGAGCCGTGGAGGACATGCTCATAAAGAACTTAGCCAACTCATTATTGCTGCTAGTGGAAGTTTTACAGTAACATTGGATGATGGTAATGTTAAACGAACTTTTTTATTGAATCGTCCATATCAAGGCTTGTATATTGTTCCGGGAATCTGGAGAACATTAGATGATTTTTCGTCAGGGTCGGTATGTTTGGTTTTAGCTTCACATAAATATGATGAGAACGATTATATTAGAGATTATGATAAATTTATAAGATACAAAAAAGATTAATGGCAAGAATCCATCCTCTATCAGATGTAATGTCTCAGAATATTGGTAATGAGACAAATATATGGCAATTTTGTGTTGTGTTTCCTCAAGCCAGAATTGGGGATAACTGTAATATTTGTGCTAATGTGTTGATTGAGAATGATGTTATAATTGGAAATAATGTAACAGTCAAGTCAGGTGTGCAAATATGGGATGGTGTTGAGATTGAAGATAATGTCTTCATTGGTCCTAATGTAACTTTTACCAATGATTTAGTTCCACGGTCAAAAGTTTATCCTCAATCATTTGCTCGGACAATAATCAAAAAAGGTGCTTCTATCGGTGCCAATAGTACAATTATAGCGGGACATTCTATAGGGGAATATGCTTTTATAGGAGCAGGAAGTGTGATAACAAAAGATATACCTCCTTACACAGTGTGGTTTGGAAATCCGGCAAAACACCAAGGATATGTAACCAAAGAGGGTGTTCTACTGGATATTAATTATAAAGATAAAGAAGGAAATACACATATACTAGATTTATTATGATAAAATTCTTAGATTTACAAAAGATAACAGCTAAATATGCTGATGAAATACATGAAGCAGTGGATCGTGTTGTAGACTCTGGATGGTATTTGCAAGGTTCAGAGAATGAGCGGTTTGAAGCAAACTATTCTGCATATATAGGTACTAAATATACAATAGGGTGTGCAAATGGATTGGATGCATTAATTTGGATATTTCGGGCTTATATAGAAATGGGTATAATGAAACCGGGTGATGAAGTAATTGTACCGGCTAATACTTATATAGCATCGATTTTAGCAATTTCGGAAAATGGACTGAAACCAGTGTTGGTAGAGCCGGATATTACAACTTATCAGATAGATGAAAATAAAATAGAAGCAGCTATAACAGAACGCACTAAGGCTATTTTAATAGTGCATTTATATGGTCAATGTGCGTATACTGAAAAAATAGGAGATCTTTGTAAGAGATATAATTTGAAGCTAATTGAAGATAATGCACAAGCTCATGGATGTAAGTACAATGGTCGAAAGACTGGTTCACTTGGAGATGCGGCAGGTCATAGCTTTTATCCGGGAAAGAATTTAGGAGCTTTTGGAGATGCGGGTGCAGTTACAACCAATGATGAAGAATTAGCGACAATTATTCGTGCTGTTGTCAATTATGGTTCTACTCGTAAATATGTATTTAAATATATTGGTCGTAATAGTCGTTTGGATGAAATTCAAGCTGCTGTTTTAGATGTAAAGTTGAAACATTTGGATGAGGATGTAATATTGCGTAAAGCAGTTGCTAAATATTATATTGAGAATATAAAGAATTCATTAATAACAGTTCCGGTAGTGAAGGATTGGGATGCTCATGTGTTTCATATATTTACGATACGATGTAAATCCAGAGATGAGTTACAGAAATATCTGGCAGATAATGGAATTCAAACAATTATTCATTATCCCATTCCTCCACACAAACAAGAATGTTATAAAGAATGGAATGATCTTTCATTTCCTATCACTGAGCAGATACATAATGAAGAGTTAAGTTTGCCAATGAGTCCTGTAATGACTATGGATGAGATAAAAGAGGTTGTAGATTTATTGAATAATTGGAAATATTAGTATGGCTTTAATTTCTGTAGTTATGCCTGCATACAATGCAGAAAAATATATTAGTGTCGCCATAGAGAGTGTTATTAATCAAACATTTAGCGACTGGGAGTTGATAATTGTAGATGATTGCTCTACCGATACTACTTATAAAATCGTTAGTCAATATGTTTTGCAAGATACACGTATAAAATTGTTTAGATTAGATAGAAATACGGGTTCTGCTTATCTTCCTAGAAAAAAAGCAATAGAAATGTCATCTTCTAATTGGGTTGTTAATTTAGATGCAGATGATTATCTTGATACCAAGAATCTAGAATTATTGTATAATCGGGCAATAGACACAGGGTGTGATATTGTTTTACAAAGAATGATATCAGTAAGTGAAGAGGGAGAACAAAATGGTAGATTTATATGTCCACAAGTGAATTTTGATATGTCTAAGGTTATTACAGGTAAAGAGGCTTGTATGGAAACTATAGGTAACTGGTCAATAGGTGCGAATGGTGCTTTAGTAAGGCGTTCTATTTATAATGAGGCTTGGAATAAATATGAAGAGCATTTCATAGGTATGAATACTGATGAATTGTTAACTAGAAAATTGTTATTGTGTTCTAGACTAGTTTCATTTTGTAATGTAAACTATTTTTTTAGAGATAATCAGGCCTCAATAACTCACACATTTTCTACAAAACATTTTCATATTCTTATTATCAATGCTCAATTGAGAGATATCATTGTAGAGGAATTTGGTAGAAACACAAAAGAATCTAGGAAGATGGAAAAACAAGTATGGAATGGAATTTTATGGTGTAGTATATTATATGTGAATAATTATTTTAAAATCCCACAAAATGAGCGAACAATTATTAGGAATAATATAAATGCAGCCTGGAATAGTCTAAGATGGGGAGAACTAAGATATTGTGTAAGTCTATGGACATATTTGTTAGTAGGTACAAATTATCATTTGTTACTGTTTTTTATAGCATTAAAAGAATGTGTAAAAAAAATCTTTCGATAGATATATTCTTTATTTAATCATTTGTATGATGCCTATAAATGCATATAAGTCTATAGTTAAAGGTGCTGCCATATTTGGTGGTACTCAAGCTTTTACAATTATAGTGAATCTTATAAGAGGAAAGTTTGTTGCTTTATTTTTAGGTCCAGAGGGGATGGGGATATCCTCATTGATGACCGCTTCAATGAATACAATTCAGCAATTTAGTTCTTTGGGATTGAATTTGTCTATAATTAAAGAAATCTCAAATGCCAAGGAGGTTGGTGAGAAAGCAAAGTTGCTACTTGTGATTTCAATAGCTCGAACTTTGTTAAGAATAACGGCAATAATAGGGGCATTATTTACTATTTTATTTAGTCGATTTTTAAGTAATATTACTTTTGGTAATGATGACTATCGTTGGTATTTTATCATGTTATCAATAGCTATCTTTTTTACAACAATGTCTAATGGGGAGTTATCAATACTTCAAGGATATAGGGCAATAAAGAAGTTGGCTTATGCTTCTATTGTAGGAGCCTTCACGGGACTTTTTGTGGGTGTTCCTTTGTATTATTGGATGGGATATGATGCTATAGTTCCAGCTATGATTGCTCTTTCGTTAGTTAACTTCCTTTTTTATAGAAATACAAGTCGTAGGATTTTTGTAGAAAGAATTGTGTTTAAGTGGAAAGAAAATTATTTATTAATAAAGAAAATGTTATTGCTGGGTATGACTTTGATGTTTGCTGCTTTATTAGGTACTTTGGCAAATTATATATTGAATACCTATATTGGAAGATGCGGTTCATTAAATGAAGTGGGTATGTATCAGGCTGCAAACTCTATAACTAATCAATATGTTGGTATGGTTTTTACCGCAATGGGATTGGATTATTTTCCTCGTTTAGCTGCTATATCTCAGGATAATAGCAAGGTGAAAGAGTTGGTTAATCAGGAAATTGAAATAGTTCTTCTATTTATGGCTCCATTATGTTGTATCCTTATTCTACTAAGTCCATTGATTATAAAAATACTTTTGACAGATGAATTTATGGGGATAATTCCTTTGGTTAGATGGATGGGACTAGGTTTATTTTTTAAAGCTTTTGCTTTTCCTTTAGGATATATATCTTTCTCCAAAGGAGATAAAAAGACGTTCTTCTGGCTTGAGGGGGTTCTGAGTAATCTGTTATTGTTATTAATAAGTATAGTAAGTTATTTTATTTGGGGAATTATTGGTATGGGAATTTCGTTGTGTCTTACTTATTTTATTTGGGGAGGTGTTTATATTTTTATTACAAAACGATTGTATGAATTAAGATTGAATGCATTTATATTTAGACTTCTTATAATATTAATATTTTTCATTCTGTTGACATTTTTATCGACATTTCTAAATAATTCAGTATTCTCATATGCATGTATGGTATTATTTACTTTATTATGTAGCTTGTTTTGTTTATTTCGTTTAAATAAAAGAATGAATTTTATAAGATTTAATAGATAAGTAATAGTAATCTGATAATAAGTTATGAATGATTTTTATCCATTAGTATCAATAGTTGTCATTACATATAATTCTTCTCACTATGTTTTAGAAACATTAGAAAGTATAAAATCACAGACTTATAAAAATATAGAATTAATAGTAACAGATGATTGTTCGAGTGATGATACTATTTTTCTATGTCAAAATTGGATTGAAAAAAACAAGTCTAATTTTGTAAGAACTAAGCTTATTACAACAACTTGTAATACAGGAGTGTCAGCAAATTGTAATAGAGGATGTTGGGAAGCTAAGGGAGAATGGATTAAATGCATTGCTGGAGATGACTGTTTATGTGTAGATGGTATTGAAAAATATATAAAATTTATTTGTCTTAATAGGGAAGTGTTAATTTGTCATTCTAAAATGTTAGTTTTTGAAAATACGTTTTTGGAAAAGAATTTAATAAAAGATGATTTGATCATTCCTGCTTTATTTATAGAATGCAATGATTCATACAAGCAATTTTTAATGCTTTGCTTGTCTAATGTGATCGCTGCTTCTACTGTATTTATGCACAAAACTCTTTTTGAGAAAGTTGGAGGTTTTGATGAACAAATTTCTATGTGTGAAGATTGGCCTATGTGGCTAAAAATTACTCAACAAGGACACTTTATTGCTTTTTTAGATGAATATACATCAAAGTATAGAGTTACTAAATCTTCTATAATGGGAAAGGAAAATGGAGGTTTTTTGTTTAAAAGATTTTATAATACTGAAAATATAGTATATAAAAAATATATTAGAAAATATGCAAGATTAGATGTTATCTTTTTTAATAGATATGATTTTTATATAAGATTATTGTTGGATAAAATCGGATTGAATAAGAAAAATTATTTATCAAAAATGATTTATTATACTCTTATATTTCCTTTTAAAATTTATTATAAAGCTCTATATTAATGGAGTTACATTTAAACTTTATAAATATGATCCCAATAATTACATTCATATTACCAAGAACAGGTGAAGAACCTATTGGAGGTTTTAAAGTTGTCTATGAATATGCGAATCGCCTAGCAAAAGATGGATATCACATAAATATTGTATATGGAATAACTTCTCGTCCTGTCTCTAATTTGGTCATACGCTATGGATATTATTTTTGTAGATGGTTTAGGTGGCTGAAGTATAAATTGTTTTGTTCTTATAAGCCAGATAGTTGGTTTGTTACAGATAATAGAATAAATCATTTATTACGATATAGGCTTAATAAAGCATCAATGCCAAATACAACTTATCTATTTGCTACATCTTGGTCTACAGCTTATTGGGTTGATCTATATAATGAGATACCCTCAAATCAAAAATATTATTTGTTACAATCTTTTGAGGATTGGAATGGGGATAAAGATTTTGTTATTAGTACATGGAAGATGCAAATGAATAAAATTGTAATTGCACCGTGGTTACAAGAGATAGCGGATAATCTGAATGAAAAGTCTTTTTTGATTGAAAATGGTTTCGATCAAAAAAAATTTTATTTGACTATCCCTATAGAGAAAAAAGATAAATACGCTGTTACTATGCTTTGGCATGATCATCCGTTAAAATCATGTAATGTAGGATTGAAAGCTTTGAATTTAGTTAAGAAAAAATATCCACAATTTAGAGCTCGTTTTTTTGGAGTTCCTGATAAACCTAAAGATTTGCCGGAATGGATTGAATATACCCAAACTCCTTCTCCGCAAAAACATCTAGAAATCTATAATTCTTCTTCTATTTTTTTAGGTCCTAGTTCTAAGGAAGGTTTTTGCTTAACTCCTCCTGAAGCGATGCTGTGTGGATGTGCAATAGTTTGTACTGATATAGGTGGATATACAGTTGTAGCTAAGGAAGGACAAACTGCATTATTAGCAAAAGTTGGTGATTATAATAAATTAGCAGAAAATATTATCCGATTAATTGAAGATGATGATTTAAGATATAAATTAGCTTATAATGGCCTAAACTTGATAAAAGAGTATACTTGGGATAATGCATATAAGAAGTTAAAAGAGGCTATTAGCAATCCTCTATTTTAAGTTGAAATTTTCATAATCTTCCATCAATGCATTTAATTATTATTCTATTACTAGTCTTTTTATATCTTTTTTTTAAGATATATAATAAAGGCATTTATGAAACCCTTAGTAAAAAAGAATTTATTTGTCTTGTAATAGTATTAGTTTTATCTATTGGGCTGAGAGGTCCGGGAGTAGATAATGATTATACTACTTATGTCGCTTCTATAGGTAATTATTTGACTATTAGCGAACCAACTTTTATTTTTATATCTTCGTTAATACAGCTTTTAGGTTTGCCAACTTTCATTTTATTTGTTTTTTATGCATCTATTGGGGTTTCTTATAAAATGCATACTATATATCATAATTCTTCTTTGCCTTGTGTAGCGATAATTATTTATATATCTAATATTGCTTTATTGCAAGACATCAATCAAATTAGAGCTGGGGTTGCAACAGCATTATTTCTTATCGCTGTGCCTTATTTAGCTCAAAGGAAAATGAAAAAATATCTTTTGCTAATACTATTAGCAAGTCTATTTCATTTTTCTAGCTTACTATATTTTATGCTTTTCTTTTTCAGAAAGAAAGAACTAAGTTCTAAAACTTTTCTTTTTTGGATTTTTTTGCCTGTTATAGGATATGCTTTTTATTTTCTTTTAAATCAAAGTCTAATTGAAAACATACCTATTACTCCTATTAGAAATAAATTGTTGATGTATAAGTCTTTGCAAGAAATGGGTAGTGAAGGATTTGCTGATATAAACCTCTTTAATCCTTATTTCTTATTTAAATTATTTATTTATTATTTTTTACTTAGATATTATTCATTTTTAAAAAATAAAGATGAGAATTTTACTTTGTATCTGAAAATATTTGGCATTTCTTTATTCGTTTTCCCTGTTTTAGGTGCTGTTACGCCTATTTTAGGATATAGAGCTTCGGATTTATTTGCTTGTATTGAGATATTGTTATTCCCATATTTATTTATTTTATTTAAGGGAGAAAAAATGAAAGCTATTTGTGTAGGATGCTATTTTTTACTCTTGTTTTCAATAAACATATTATATAAACATCTAATATATTTTTAAACTATAATTATGATTTCGGTATGCATTGCGACTTATAATGGAGAAAAGTATATAAAAGAACAACTACTCTCTATTTTGCCACAATTAGGGAAAAAAGACGAGGTAATTATTTCTGATGACCACTCCACAGATAATACGCTTGATATTGTTAAAGGGCTAAATGATAATAGAATAAAAATAGTCATGAATAATAGAGAGAAAGGCTATACTTCTAATTTCGAGAATGCCTTGTCGTATGCAATAGGAGATTATATCTTTCTATCTGATCAAGATGATATTTGGATGAGTAATAAAGTTGATTATTGTATAGCTGAATTAAAGGAGTATGATTTAGTTGTGTCTGATGCGATTCTTATAAATAGTAAAGGTGAAAAAATTGACGATTCTTTTTTTTACAAAAGGAATGTGTATTACACTTGGCTAGGAAATATCTTTAAATTTGGATTTTTAGGCTGTTGTATGGCTTTTAAAATGAACGTACTTAAGAAGGCTCTTCCCTTTCCTAAAAAACATTTATATTGTACGCATGATAATTGGATATTTCTAGTGGCTCAATCTTTTTATAAGGTGAAAATCTCACATGAAAAACTTATAAGATATAGGAGACATACTGATAACACATCGGCTGGTGGATTTTCTGATGGTACTACCCTTTTTTTTAAAATAGCTTATAGATGTTATTTATTATATCATTTGAGTAAACGTTCTTTTTAAAGATATGAAAATTAGTATTATTACTACAACCTATAATAGTTTGTTAACAATTGGAGATACCCTTGATAGCATTCTCAATCAGTCATACGGAGATTTTGAATCAATTATAATTGATGGCATCTCTACAGACGGAACATTAGATGTTATCAAAGAATACCAATTAAAATTTAATGGGAAATTACGTTGTCTTAGTGAACCTGATTGTGGTATATATGATGCTATGAATAAGGGGATAAAAATGGCTACAGGAGATATTATAGGTGTTTTAAATTCTGATGATTTTTTCACTCATAGTGATGTCTTGAAGAAAGTGGTGGAAAGGTTTGAGAATGATGAGGCCCTTGATGCTGTTTATGGAGATGTGCATTTTGTTAAATCGAACAACCTAAATAAATGTGTTCGCTATTATTCTTCAAAAATATTCAGACGGAAACTAATGAGATTGGGCTTTATGCCTGCACATCCATCATTTTATATGAGAAAAAGGTGTTTTGATGAGTTCGGATTATATAGGACAGATTATAAAATTGCCGCTGATTTCGAATTTTTATTGCGAGCAATCTTTAAAGGGAATATTAAAATAGAATATATGCCAGTAGATATGGTAACAATGCGTATGGGAGGGGCAAGTACTTCAGGAATGGAATCTCATAAGAGGATAATGGAAGAACATTTACGTGCTTTCAGGGAGAATGGTGTCTATACCAATGTGTTTCTGTTATCTTTGCGTTATGTATATAAAATAGGAGAATTGTTTTTTTCGTTTTTGCATTAGCATTTTCTTACTAGAACAAATCTCTTTTCCCCATTTTAAGACTACCAATTTAATATGAATTATAATTCAATAATAAAGCAATATTATAGGTGTATTCGTATGTATTTTAATAAAATACTGGATATAAGATGTATATCATTAAAATGTTTACTGTAAAATTTTATATTTTATCACTATGGCTTATATGAGAAATATTATTACTCTTCTTCGTCCACATCAATGGCTCAAAAATTTATTTATATTTTTACCTTTATTCTTTAGTCGGCATTTAGTTGACTGGGAGTATATTTATCCTTGCATAATATCTTTTGTTGCTTATTGCTTTGCAGCAAGTAGTGTTTATTGTTTTAATGATATTTGGGATGTTGCTTCGGATCGTCTACACCCTAAAAAATGTAAACGTCCTATTGCTAGTGGAAAGATATCAAGAAAGGAGGGGTATTGGATAACCTTAATTTGTATTATGATATCGTTACTTTTAGCTATATTGGGCACTATTGATAATCATCATTACCTTTTGAAAATTTTATGTTTTTATATAATAGTAAATATTGCTTATTGTATTAAATTGAAGCAGATAGCTATAGTAGATGTTTTTATTATAGCAATTGGATTTGTCTTGCGTATTTTTGCAGGTGGTTTAGTCGCAAATATTTATATTTCTCAATGGATTGTATTAATGACGTTTTTATTAGCTCTGTTTTTAGCATTTGCAAAGCGGCGTGATGATGTTGTTATCTATGAAGATACGGGTATGAAAGTTCGTCGAAATGTAAATCGTTATAACTTACAATTTATGAATCAGGCACTTGCTATTATAGCTTCTGTTACAATGGTATGTTATATTATGTACACAGTGTCGGATGAAGTTATAGAGCGTATGCATACATCTTATTTATATGTTACTTCTATTTTTGTTTTAGCTGGTATAATGCGTTATTTGCAATTGACTATAGTAGATGTAAAAAGTGGGAGTCCAACCAAAATATTAATGAAAGACTTATTTATACAAATATGTATCCTTAGTTGGATACTGTGCTTTTGGGTAATTATTTATTTCTAGGTTATGGATAAAAGAGAAATTGTTGTTTTTGATTTTGATGGTACTTTAACTACAAAAGATACGTTACTTGAATTTATAAAATTCTCACATGGGAAATTTTCTTTTTATATGGGACTTTTACTTAATTCTCCTATTTTGATAGCTTATAAATTGAAAATTTATCCAAATTGGAAGGCTAAGCAAGCTCTTTTTACTTATTTTTTTCATGGAATAAGCTATAGTGAATTTCAAATGTTGTGTGTTGATTTTGCATCAAAAATAGAATATATTAAAAATCCTATACAAATTGAAAAGTTAAATGCTTATTTACGCAATGGGGCTAAAGTATATGTAATTAGTGCAAGTATAGAAGAGTGGATAAAACCTTGGTGCCAAAAATATGGCGTACAGAATGTATTAGGAACAAAAATAGAAATAGATTTATCTGGAAAATTAACAGGTAATTTTTCTTCTAAGAATTGCTACGGACAGGAAAAAGTAAATCGTCTATTGGAAAAAGAACCAGATCGAACTAATTATATTTTATATGCTTATGGTGATAGTGCGGGAGATAAAGAGATAATAGAATTTGCAGATTATGGTTATTATATAAAGTAACTTAGTATAGTTCATTTTTTTTGTGGAAAAGTGAACTCGTATTTTAAATATAGTACAGCTAGTAATTATGGTATATATTATTGCTTTGATTAGTATAATGTTAGGTGCATTTGCTCAATATCTATTAAAAGTGGGCGTACAACAAGTTATATGGTATAAAGATGAGGGTTTTTATACTTTGATGAGTGGACTTATTAATATGCGTTTGCTAAGTGGCATATTGTGCTATGGATTAAGTTTATTATTTTGGCTTTATGTTTTATCAAAGATTGAATTAAGTAGAGCTTATCCTTTAGTAAGTTTAGGCTATGTGTTTACTCTTTTATTAGGGCATTTTTTATTAAATGAGTCTGTTACATGTAATAAAATTATTGGTGTATTTTTTATTATGGTTGGAGTATATTTTATCTCCAGAATGTGATTCCTTGGTTTAAATTGTAAAATAGTTGAAATGTATTTGAATAATTTTTTATCGCAAAATCAGAATAATCGATGGGGATTTTTCTGTATATTATTATATGGGCTTTTGGTTGGATTTCAAGGATTTGACTTGTGTGACGAAGGGTGGACAATGACGGCTTATCAACAAATTTTTATATGTCCACAAAGTGTAGAATATAATTTCTTATATTATGTTACTCTTTTGGTTGGAGGTTTGTGGGAAAAACTTTTTGGTTGGGGAGGATATTTGTCTTTTCGTCTTTTAACGGTTTTGGTGATATTATGTATATTCTATTTTATTAATCGAATATTGAGTAATATCTCATCTGTAAAATGGATTGTAGTATTAGGCTTTTTGTTAGTCCTCTTTCAGCAAGATTTCGGAATATTAGCTTTTCATCATAATTATTTGAGTGCACTATTTGCTTCTATGATTGCTTGTTTTTTATATGAATCATTAAATACTAATTCATATAAAAAGCTATTCATAGCTTCAGTTTTGATAGGGATAAATATTTTTGTGCGTATACCTAATATTACCCTTATTGGGCTTTTGCCTATTCTGTTTATTGTTGATTTCTATTATAAAAGATCGTATTTGAGTTTGTTTAAACAAATACGAGTTAGTTTTATAGGTCTTTTAAGTGGAGTTATAATTGTTTTGGCTGTAATGCTAGTTTTCCGTCATTTTGATATTTTTGTATCTTCATTGAAGAATAATTTATTTAGTGCAGCATCCTCTTCTACATCTACGCATAATTTATCATCTATGTTTTATACTTATATAGATAACTATTATCAAATAGGTAAAATACTGATTATTTATGGAACGATGTTGTTTGTGATAACTAAAATAGTACGGAAATATCATTCTGCTTGTCTGTATCTTGGGGCAATAATAATAGCTGTTATTTCTTTTTTCCTTGTGTATCGTTTAGGAGGAATCTATGTTTTGTATGGAATATCATTTATTGTTATTGCTTATTCATTCTATTTATATAGGAATCAACCTCAGATTGTTTATTTGTTAAGCATTGCTTTATGCTTGTCGGTGTTTATGCCACTGGGGAGTGATTTTGGAATTGGTAATATGGGGAGTTTTGCAATTTGGTGGTTAATACCTCTATGTCTTATATTGTACTTAAAAATAATAGGAACATTAAAAAGTAAAAAGCTCTATTGTTTTTATAAATTAGCAGGAGTATTATCTGTTAGTGGTTATATAATGTTACAATTATTTACAATATTAGGACAGTGCTATTTTGATAAGGGTTCAAGGGCTGACAAAAAATATTGTATACATAGTTCAAGTTTGGCAACAACATTAACAACAAAGCAAAAGGCAGAAGCTGTTGATGTTTTATTAATTCATAGTGCAAACTATATAAAAGAAGGTGACTATGTATTATTCTTCCAAAATATGGCAACTCTTCATTATCTAACTCGAACTAAGCCATATTTGTATAATCCGTGGCCTTGGACGTATGATGCTGATAATATGGAACGGCAATTTTTGCGTGCAGAAAAAGAGAGGGATACACTTCCTGTCGTAATCCGTGAAAAGGGGGTATTGCCTGGTTCACTTTGGCTTGAAGAAGCAGCTGGGTGGAATCGGGAAGACTTACCTGATACATATAGTTATAAGAGTAAGAAAATAGCTCTTATCAATCAATTCTTAAAGAAACATGATTATAAATTGGTTTGGGAAAATCATGTCTTTCAAATATGGTTACCTGATTCTATGTAAAGAGGTGTATTATGAATGTTAGTAATATTGACTTTATAAGTTGAACAATTGCTATATTGGGGTTGTGTTTTTATTTACTTGTCTTATGTTTTAAGTGGATTTGGCTGTGAAGAGTGTTTGAAATGATGGTAATTATCTCTATTCTTAAACAAATATCTTCTCTCCATTGTTAAGACTACCAATTTAATTTATAAATAGTGGTCCAACAATGAGTAAATATTTTAAGTTGAGCATATTTTTATGCTTTTTCTTGCCGACAATATTATTTGCACAGGTAAAGGATACCAATAATAACACCTTTGCTTCCTTCATTTGCAAGTTCATTAATGAGAGAGGTTTGATAAAGTGTCGCACGGTAAGTGAGGGTAATTTTCTTACTCTTGTGAATAGAGCAGATAAGCCGGTGAATGTGATGTGCACTTGGTATCCTTTTACAGAAAGTGGTGCTTATAAATTCTCACGGAAAGAATTGATTGACCGGAGAAGGAAGAAAGTTGATTTTGTATTAATAGGGTACGGACAGAAACCGAATAATCCGATGCTCTATTATCTGGTACCCGTTTCTAAGGTGAAACGGAAGATGAGTGAGAATGCTTTGAGAAAGTATCAGGTCGGAATACCGGTATGTGACTTGAGCTTTGCTGACTAAGAATAAAGCCCCAAATAGTACGGAAAGAAAAGTTTAGAAAAACTCCTTTCACACAAAATGCGCTGTAAAATATTGATTTATAGCGCATTTGTGTGAAAGGAGTTATCTCATTTCTATCACCCGATAGAGATTGCCGGTGCGCGTATGTATCCTTTCTACTCCAAGTGACATCAATACTTTACTGAAACTAGCCGGAGATGCCTGCTTTAATGCATGGGGATAGCGCTTCTTGATACATAGGAATATTTCTGCTGCCGACAGTTCCATATACGTTTCATCAGGTTGTGCCGCCCGGAAACAACAATTAAATATGCTCTCTTCTGTTGATTGTCTGTAAAATTCCCGGTTATGGAGATTGATTTCCGCTTCTTCGTCACTGTCAAACCAATAACGCTTCCCACGCAACAGTTCTGTTTTTAACTGGGCATAGATTTGTGAATGTATGATATCTTCTGTATTGATTTTCTCTTCCACTTCGATACAGATAAAACGGCGGCTTCCCGAAGGATCGGTCAGAATATCCTTGCGGTTGGATGTACCGGCAAACGAAGCGATTCGAGGCAGTTTGGAGAAGCTCTTTTGATATGATTTGATGAAACTCAGGCTTGCCATCTGCATCAGATTCTTTAATAAAGGCATCTTCTTGGTGGTTTCCTTGTCAAATTCATCCATACATATCAGCCCATATTCCGATAATTTACGAGTGGCCTGTCCCTTGGAATTCAGGTTGAAGTCATCGGTATAATAGTTTTGCAATTCGGGTGGTACCAGCATTTTTATATACGTGGATTTTTGTTTTCCTTGTTTCCGACTGACCAGAATGGGGGCTACGCTATTGGCATGGGTGTTGTCCAGCCCCATCCATTGGGCTACCATTGCCAACATCCATCGGTGGAAACTCCGTATCCAGTAATCATCGGTAGAAACACGCTGTGCCAAGTCGGTCAGCCGGTCTGTACCGTCCCACAACGGAAGTTCCTGCATATAGAGCAGGAAAGGGTGATAACTGCCGGTTTGTGTGGAGTAAATAAAACGGTTGACGTCCTTATCCCAACAATTTATTCCTGCTTTGCGGACTGCAATGCAGATGGAGTTCAAGTCTCGTTGGCTTAGCGGAGCGAAAGGCAAAGTACCGTGCGTGCGGTATTCGGTTATTTCGTTCATTCGGTTAAAGCGGAAATCATAGTGGCGTTTCAGGTAAGATTCCATCTGCAAAATGGCATCCAGTATAGGGTCAGTGGACGGAGCCATTTTTCGGACACACATTTCTTTTAAAGATTCATTCTCTTTTCTCAGCTTTTTCAAGTTCCTTTTGCTCATTTTTCTTTGTTTTTGGGTTTCTATGCGGCTAAGTTACAACCTTGGGAGAGGGGTTTGCAAATATTTCGCAGCTTTAGCAGATATTTTTCCGTTTATCGGAAATAAATGCCTGACGTGGTGTCTGTCTGTCTTTTTTTTGTTACCTTTATGCTGTAAATGATATCGTTCCACTTGGCTGGCACGACCATTCTACCTGGGTGAATCGAGCATGTCAGCCGGGTGGGATGGTCATTTCATCCGGCTGAAACGATGAGGAAAAAACGTATGAAATAGTCAGTAAAAGGAGAAGATTATGAAGGTGGAATATGATTTGTATAAGAGTCCTCCCCGTGAAGTGGATGGGAAGGAGGTGGTGCATCTGCACGCCCGTGTAGCCAGGTCAAAAACGATTAGTATTTGGAGTTTGGGGGATGACATACAGAAAGCGACCAGTTTGACAAAGAGTGATTTGAGGGCAGTGTTGTGCGAAATGAGTGACCGTTTTGTGGAGGAATTGCAAAAAGGTAATTGTGTGCATATCGACGGTATAGGTTATTTCCAGATGACATTATCGTGTCCGGGCGATGTGGAGAAGGAAGGAGAGGTGCGGGCGGAATCCATCCGTTTTAAGTCGGTGGTGTATAAGCCGGAGAAGGCTATATGCGGTAAATTGGAGGGGCTGAAGTTTATCCGTTCCGAAAGAGGGGGACATACGAAGAATTATTCGGATATCGAACTGATGGGGATACTGAGTGACTATTTTAAATACAACAGTCACATCACTCGTCTTGAATTGGAGCGTGTATGCGGCATGACGCGTAGTACGGCTTATCGTCGTATAAAGTCTTGGATGGCGAGGAATATGTTAGAGAAGGTTGTCGGTATTGATGCTTATCGTCCGGTGCCGGGAGTATTTAGAGTTTCACGTTAATCCGCTTATTATAAGCGGATTAACGTGCTGTTAGGTGTGAAAGCACCTTTATGAATTACTTTACTCCACAGCTTTCAGGGCTGCTTCGTAGTTGGGTTCTTGAGTGATTTCGGGTACTAATTCCGTATATACCACTTTGCCTTCCGGGTTGATGACCACTACCGAGCGGGCCAGAAGTCCTGTCAAAGGTCCGTCTGTCATCAGTACGCCGTATTTCTGTGCGAAATCGGAAGTATATCGGTAGTCGGACAAGGGAACGACGTTGGCGATGCCTTCTGTGGTACAGAAGCGTCCCTGTGCGAAAGGCAAATCTTTTGAGATGGCCAGTACCGTCACATTCGGGCGGTTGGCTGCCAATTGATTGAATTTACGCACAGAGGTGGCGCATACGCCTGTGTCCATACTCGGAAAGATATTGAGTACCAAATACTTTCCTTTTCCGTCTTTCAATGTATAATTACTTAAATCACCTTTTACCAATGTAAATTCGGGTGCGGGAGTTCCTACTTTTACAAATTCGCCGGCTAATGTTACCGGTGTGCCTTTGAATGCTGTTTTTGCCATAATTTTATTGTTTTAGTTCTGATATTGTAATTATAACAAACGTAAGTAGAAAAAGGTTCACTTATTTTCGTCCTTTGTAAATAAGGAAGCCCACTACCAATACACCAATGGCAATGAAGCAGTAACCCAATTCGTGGCTGTACTCGGTTACTGTGCTCAGAAGTTGTTCTTCGGGTACCACTGATTGCAGATAATAGCCGATTGCCGCCAGGATACAGTTCCAGATGCCTGCACCTAATGTAGTGTAGAGCAGAAAAGTGGACAGCTTCATTTTGGCTAGGCCGGCAGGAATTGAAATCAACTGGCGTACTGCCGGAATGAGGCGGCCGATAAAGGTGGAAAGAGCACCGTGCTTGTCGAAGTAATGCTCGGCGTTCTGTACTTTTGCCTCGTCTATCAGACACATGTGACCGAAACGGCTGTTGGCAAATTTGTATACCAAGGGTCGGCCGACAAAGTAAGCAATGTAATAATTGATGATGGCACCGATATTGGCTCCTATGGTGGCGAAAATAACTACCAGAAATACATTCAGGTCACTATTTCCTCCTGCAGCTTTATAAGCAGCCGGGGGAACCACCACTTCCGACGGGAAGGGGATAAAAGAGCTTTCAATGGCCATTAATAACGTAATAGTCCAATAATTAAGGTGATCTAAGCACCATTGGATAAATGCAACTGATTCCATGATTAATTAATTATAAGAAATTATCTAAGTCTACTTTTCCATTATTGACACTGTCTTTCAGGTTACGCATTAATTCGTTAAAGCGTGTATCGCTCAGTATAGAGTCGCTTGTGCCCAGATTGCTGTACGCATCGGGCAGTTCGTGCTTCATCTTTGCGATGTAATGCATGCAGGAGATGGCTTCTTCCAGATAGAAATAGCAATAGGCCAGAAAGAAATAAGTGGCGGGTGCATTGTCGGGAAACTCACGGTTTATTTGTTCGTAGTATTGTGCGGCAAGCTTGAAGTTCTGTGTGTCGAAACAAGCAGCGCCGATAGTGAACAGATAGTCCAGCCGTTCGTCTTCCATGATTAAGTTCAATGCCTGTCGGAAGTATAGTTCTCCTTTGGCCTGGTTTTCTGCTTTGGCAGTCTCGTCATTGCATGCTTTGGCTTCCATCAGGAAGAATCGTCCTGCAACGATAAGCGTATCGGGGTCGTTCTCGTTCAGTTCCAAAGAACGCCGGATGGATGCTTGTCCCACGCCGATGTGCTTCAGGGCGGCATGGCATAAAGCTATGTCGCCATATAGTTCGGACAGTTCGTATTTGCTTAATGCGTCTTTATTGTCCAGCAGTGCTTCTATATAATAGATGGAGGAGGTATAATCCTGCATCTCAAAATAGGTCTTTGCCAATGCCAGATAAGCACGTGTTTTATTTTCCTGTTGCTCTGCCAGGCGGAGATAGTAATCACAGGATTTTTGAAGTTCACCGCTTTGTTGGTAGCAAAAGGCTTTAAGCGTCAGTGCCTCCGCATTGCTGTCATCGATGGCCAGTGCGAAGTCTATGGCTTCGTGTGCCTCTTCATAGTCATTGGTGCTCAAGTAGCATTTGCCCAAACTGTTCCAATGATTGATGGAGTAGGGATAGCAGTCGAGTGTGGCTTGCAGAAGAGGAATGGCCGCTTCGGGATTATTGAAAGTGATATAAAAGTCACACAATAGGTCTCTGAACTTCTGGTTTTTTTGGGAAAGGGAGGCAAGATCGTATGTTTCGCCCACGTGCTTGATCCATTTCTTTGCCAAAGCTTCCTGATTGGCATCTATATAAGCGAGGATAATATCGATAAGGGTTTCCAGTTTTCCTTCTTCGTAGGCAGCTAGTTCTTCGAATACATGGTCGGCTTCTTCCATGCGTTTTTCTTCCATCAACAAATCGGCTTTCAAGAACCTCACTTCGCGATCCGACCGGTCTTCAATCAAGTCCATAACCATATATGCTTCGTCCAGCCTGCCTTTCATGGCCAGGGAACGGGCACGAAAAATCAAGGCATCCGTATCGTTGGGATGCAGTTGTAAAGCAAAGTCTATTGCGGCTTCTGCTTCTATTTGTCTTCCTTTTGAAGCATAATATTCGGCGATGTCTGTCAGTTCGTCAGCATCAAAATAAGCGGGGGTATGGTTTTTCACCATACCCTCGTATTTTTCTAACGCTTCTTTAAATTCCGGGTCTTCAAAATAGGAAGACAGGTCATTATTCATAAGCAGTTTTTTATTTATTAATTTTACTCCAGGTATCTTTTAAAGATACGGTACGATTGAACACCAAGTGTTCGGGCGTGGAGTCTTTATCTACATTGAAGTAGCCGATGCGCTGGAACTGTAAGTAATCCAGTGGTTTGGCTTCTGCAAGGTATTTTTCTACATAACATTCGGTCAGAACATGCAATGAATCCGGGTTGATCATTTCTTTCATGGCTTCCAGTGCATCGCATTTCTTGGCTTCGCGGATGGCAGCCATTTCGTCACGTGGGTTTTCTACCTTCCATAGGCGGTCATACAGGCGTACTTCTGCTTTCAGGCAATGAGCGCAGCTCACCCAGTGCAGTGTTCCTTTCACTTTGCGACTGCTGCCGGGCATGCCGGTTTTGGTATCGGGGTCGTATTCGGCATATACTTCTATTATGTTGCCCTCTTCGTCTTTCTTGCAACCGGTGCATTTCACAATGTATGCATTTTTTAGGCGGACTTCTTGTCCCGGAGTCATACGGAAGTATTTCTTCGGAGCGTCTTCCATAAAGTCTTCGCGTTCCATCCAAAGCTCACGGCTGAACTCGATGGTATGTGTGCCGGCTGTCGGGTCTTCGGGATTGTTGATGGCTTCCATCTCTTCCACTTGTCCTTCCGGGTAGTTGGTGATGATAAGTTTCACCGGATTGATTACGGCGGATACGCGAGTGGCACGGGTGTTCAAGTCTTCGCGCACCGCACTCTCCAACAGCGCGAAGTCGTTCAGGGCATCGTATGTGGTGTAACCGATTTTGTCAACGAAGTTGCGGATGGACTCAGGAGAATAACCACGGCGGCGGAAACCGCAGAGGGTCGGCATACGGGGGTCATCCCAACCGTTTACTAAGTGTTCCTTTACCAAAATCAGCAGGTTACGCTTGCTCATCAGCGTGTAGTTCAGGTTCAGTTTGTTGAACTCGTACTGGTGAGGGCGGTTGTTGTCCAAGTCTTTTCCTTCTTTTACCCAGTCCACAAACAGGTCGTAGAGCGGACGGTGAGGAACGAATTCCAGTGTACATAAAGAGTGGGTTACACCTTCGAAAAAGTCGCTCTGTCCGTGGGCAAAGTCATACATGGGGTATGCTTTCCATGTTTCGCCTGTACGGTGATGGGGCGTTTTTACTACGCGGTAGATAATAGGGTCGCGGAAGTGCATATTGGGGCTTGCCATATCTATTTTGGCACGCAACACCATCTTTCCTTCTTCTATTTCTCCGGTGTTCATCTTTTGGAACAGTTCGAGTGTCTCCTCTATAGGGCGGTTGCGGTAAGGGCTTTCTACACCCGGCTGGGTGGGCGTGCCTTTCTGTGCGGCAATCACTTCGGAGCTCTGTTCGTCTATATAAGCTTTTCCTTCCTTGATGAGACGGATGGCGAAGTCCCACAATTGCTGGAAGTAGTCGGATGCATAATATTCATTTCCCCATTGGAATCCGAGCCATTGGATATCTTCCTTGATGGCTTCCACATATTCCATGTCTTCTTTGGTCGGGTTGGTGTCGTCGAAACGCAGGTTACATACTCCACCATAGCGTGCGGCTATCCCAAAATCCAGGCAAATGGCCTTGGCATGACCGATGTGGAGATAACCGTTGGGCTCAGGCGGGAAACGGGTTTGGACTTTTCCTCCGTTTTTACCTTCCTTCAGGTCGTTCTCTACTGCCTGTTCGATGAAGTTCAGACTTCTCTTTTCTGTAGCTTCTGTAGCGTTCATTTCAGTCATAGTGATATTAATTTTACACTTTAAGGTGCAAAAATACGTATTCTTTTTGGGATATGCGTTATTTCACGGGAATATATCCTCCCTTTTTTATAATATTTTGCCCCGCAGGGGAAAGTACATACTCGATGAAAGGGCTGACTTTCGCTTTGTCGGACACATTATAATAATAGTAGAGCGGACGCACTACAGGATATTGTCTTTTGGTTCCGTTTTCCATGGTGGGGAGTACATAGTGTTTTCCTTCGTCATACGAGACGGCTATCGGCTTGACACGGTCGGACAGATAGGCAAGACCTACATATCCGATGGCTCCTTTGGTTTGGCTGACGGACTGGATGACGGCGCCGGTTGCCGGCATGGAGAGGCTGCCGCTCATATAGTTCTTGTTTTTTAGGACGCTTTCTTTAAAGAATTCGTATGTTCCCGAAGAGGTTTCGCGAGAATAGACAATGATTTTCATATCGGGGCCTCCCACTTGCTTCCAGTTTACAATTTTTCCGCGGAAGATGCCTTCCAATTGTTGCCGGGTGAGGCGGCTGACAGGGTTGTCCGGGTGGACGATGATGGCAAGGGCATCGTAAGCGATAATTACTTCTTTTACTTCTTGTCCGGCAGCTTTCAACTTCATTTTTTCACTGAACTTGATGGGGCGTGAAGCCATGGCAATATCGGTGGTATGGTCCATGAGGGCGGATATGCCGACTCCGGTCCCGCCACCGGTGACGGTTACCCGCTGCTCGGGGTGAGTGTTCATAAATATTTCTGCAGTCTCTTGTGAGACAGGTAATACGGTGTCGCTGCCTTTGATGCGTTGTGCGGCAGTGTGCAGGCTGCAAATTGATAAGACAAAGAAAAACAGGGCTTTTAACTGATTCATAAGTTATTATATTAATTCATGTGCAAAAGAAACGTTTTCCTGTGTCATTTGTTTTACTTGTGTATTACGATTCCGTTACAAGGTGAGGTGTTGCTTTTCAGGTGGAGGAGTAGACTTTTCTGTCCGGGTGTAACAACTTTGTAATATAATTGTAGCAAATACTTCAAGCTCCTTTCATATCATTTTAATATCGAGAAGCTTTTTTTGCATCGATTACTAATAGAAGACTAAAACAGTATGAAACAAGTTTGGGAAAAGATTGTCGAAGGAATATTGACTTGCAGTGGCTTTATCACAAGTATTACGATAGTGCTGATTGTCATTTTTCTGTTTACGGAGGCATTCGGACTCTTTGGCAACAAGGTAACAGAAGAAGGGTATGTGCTGGCTGTCAACGGGAAGAATCCGGTCAGGGAACTGAGTGCGGTGCAAATTAAAGATGTGTTTGACGAAGAGATAACCAATTGGAGTGAAGTGGGAGGTCCCGATATCGGAATTAAGGTATTCCGGCTGGAAGATATTACTTCTTATTTTTCGGAAGAAGAGTTGGGGGCGGAATACGACAAGGCGGGAGAATGTATCGGTAAGGTAGTGGCAGACCATCCGGGTATCATTGCTTTTGTCCCGGCAAAGTTTATAGAGAAGGACTTTCCGGGTCGTTTGCTGAAAGATGAGCATATCTCTTTCTCGGAAGTGTTTGCCGGTAAAGAATGGTTCCCGACAGCAACTCCGGCCCCGCAATTCGGTTTTGTTCCTTTGGTCATGGGAACACTTTGGGTGAGCTTCTTTGCGATTCTTTTTGCATTGCCGTTCGGATTGTCTGTGGCTGTATATATGTCGGAAGTAGCAAGCAGCCGCACACGCGGATTTCTGAAACCGGTTATTGAATTGCTGAATGGTATACCGTCGGTGGTATACGGATTCTTCGGGCTGATAGTTATTGTACCTCTCATTCAAAAGGTGTTCGATTTGCCGGTGGGAGAGACCGGTTTGGCTGGAAGCATTGTGTTGGCTATTATGGCTTTGCCTACTATTATCACGGTCAGCGAGGATGCTATGCGTAATTGTCCGCGTGCCATGCGCGAGGCGAGTCTGGCTTTGGGAGCCACGCATTGGCAGACCATCTATAAAGTGGTGATTCCGTTTTCCATTTCAGGCATTACATCGGGAGTGGTGCTGGGCATCGGACGTGCCATTGGTGAGACGATGGCTGTGCTGATGGTGACCGGCAATGCGGCTGTGATACCGACAACGATTCTGGAACCGCTACGCACGATTCCTGCGACGATTGCTGCCGAATTGGGAGAAGCTCCTGCCGGTGGCGCACATTATGAGGCCTTGTTTCTGCTGGGGGTGGTGCTGTTTCTGATTACCATGATTATCAATTTTAGTGTAGAGTATATATCATCCAAAACCGGAGCGGGTTTCGGAAGAAAGTCATAATACGATAGAATATGGAAGAAAATATATTTAATGCCCGACAAGGGGTACGCAAGAGACGTTCACAGTGGATTGCGTTCGGAGTGTTCAAACTGCTTAGTTACAGTATTGTACTGATTTTGTTTTGCATCTTGGGCTTTATTATATATAAAGGTATAGGAGTTATCAACTGGAAGTTTCTCACTTCGCCTCCCAGCGACGGAATGACGGGAGGAGGCATTTGGCCGGCTATCGTGGGTACTTTTTATTTGATGATAGGCAGTGCATTGTTTGCTTTTCCTGTGGGCGTGATGAGCGGTATTTATATGAACGAATATGCTCCGAAAGGTAAATTGGTCCGCTTCATACGGGTGATGACGAATAATTTGAGCGGCATCCCATCTATCGTTTTCGGTTTGTTTGGTATGGCGCTGTTTGTGAAGTACCTGGGTTTTGGCGATAGTATTCTGGCGGGTTCACTCACATTGGGTTTGCTTTGTGTACCGTTGGTTATCCGTACTACCGAGGAGGCTTTGAAAGCTATTCCGGATAGTTACCGCGAAGGCAGCCTGGCGTTGGGAGCGACCAAATTGCAAACTATCCGCTACGTGATTCTTCCGATGGGGATGCCTAATATTATCACGGGGCTTATTCTTGCAATGGGAAGGGTATCGGGAGAAACCGCACCCATTCTGTTTACTTGTGCCGCTTACTTCCTGCCGCAGTTGCCGCATAGCATATTGGACCAATGCATGGCCCTTCCTTATCATCTTTATGTCATATCGACCAGTGGAACCGATATGGAGTCACAATTGCCCATTGCTTACGGAACTGCTTTAGTGCTTATCCTTATTGTTCTGGTGGTCAATTTGCTGGCGAACGGACTTCGCAGGTATTTCTCGAATAAATTAAAAACGAATTAATCTATAATATATGAATAAGATAGATGCGCAACATGTGAATTTCTTTTATGGAGATTTCCAGGCATTGAAAGATATCAGTATGGCGATTGAAGAAAAAGCGGTAGTGGCTTTTATCGGTCCGTCGGGCTGCGGAAAGTCTACCTTTCTCCGTCTCTTTAATCGTATGAACGATTTGATTCCCGGTGCACGCCTTGAGGGGAAGATACAGATAGATGGCGTGAATATCTATGATAAATCTGTGCAGGTGGACGAACTTCGCAAGAATGTGGGAATGGTGTTTCAGCGTCCCAATCCTTTTCCGAAAAGTATTTTTGAGAACGTTGCCTATGGGTTGCGGGTAAATGGAGTGAAGGATAATGAATTTATCCGTCACCGGGTAGAGGAAACATTAAAAGGAGCTGCCTTGTGGGATGAAGTGAAGAACAAGTTGAAAGAGTCCGCTTTTGCCCTTTCGGGCGGACAGCAACAGCGTTTGTGCATAGCGCGTGCCATGGCTGTGTCGCCTTCCGTCTTGCTCATGGATGAACCTGCATCGGCGCTCGATCCCATTTCTACCGCTAAGGTGGAAGAACTGATTCACGAACTGAAGAAGGAATATACCATTGTTATTGTAACCCATAATATGCAGCAGGCAGCACGGGTCAGTGACAAAACCGCTTTCTTCTACATGGGTTCGATGGTGGAATATGACGATACGAAGAAGATTTTTACAAACCCCAGCAAAGAAGCCACTCAAAATTACATTACGGGACGTTTCGGATGATGGGGGTACCGTCAGAAAAAAAGAATACAAAAAGAAAGATGATATTATGGTGAAATTTATAGAATCAGAGCTTACCTCACTGAAAAAAGAGGTGAACGAAATGTGGACACTGGTGTATAACCAGTTAGACAGGGCCGGGGAATCGGTATTGACATTCAACCGTGACCTAGCGCAACAGGTGATTGTTCGCGAGAAACGGGTTAATGCTTTCGAACTGAAGATAGACAGCGATGTGGAAGATACCATTGCTCTTTATAATCCGGTGGCGATAGACCTGCGATTTGTGTTGGCCATGTTCAAGATAAACAGCGATTTAGAGCGGTTGGGAGATTTTGCCGAAGGCATTGCCCGTTTTGTGGTGAGAAGCGATGAAACAGCACTTGATGGAGAATTACTCCGTGAACTGCGGATAGAGGAGATGCAAAGACAAGTACTCGGTATGCTTGAAATGACCAAGACTGCATTGAATGAAGAAGATTTGGATTTGGCATTGGCTGTCTTAGGCAAGGACAATTTGTTGGATCAGATTAATGCGGATGCTCCGGGGGTGCTGACTAAATATTTGGGAAAGCATCCCGATTGTTTTTTGACTTGTCTGGAACTGGGGACTGTGATTCGCAAGCTCGAAAGGGCAGGAGACCATATAACGAATATTGCCGAAGAGATAGTTTTTTTCATTGATGCCAAAGTATTAAAGCATAGCAGAAAAGTGGATGAGCACTTTATAGGGAAGGAATAAAAACGATAAAATGTTTTCATTCTCCCAAAAAAATCTTATCTTTGTCTATGTAATGAGGCAGATAAAGAGCTTTTCGGTTTGTAAATAGCCAAAAAAGACAGAAAAGTCTAAAAACATGTTGTATGGCATAGTTTTTTATTTGGCTGGTTTAAAAAAAGGCTCGATATTTGCATCGTTATCCTGAAAACAATCTTTTTACCTTAAAAAAAACTAATACCTATTGAAAACTTAAAAAGGGGGCTTTGTGAAAAGACCCCTTTTTTATTGTCTTTTGCTCAAGTGAATAATCTGTTATATTTCACTTAAATATTGGTCAAAACGTAAGATTTCTTTTTTTATTAGATTATATTAGCAACTTCTTTTTAAGTTAATGATTAAATTTGCATTCTCGTATATATATAAGATACCGGTAGAAAGATATGGAGAATAAATATATAAAGTCGTTTTTATTGTTTTGGGTATTGATGATTAGTACAATTGCTGCGTCTGCCCAAAAAATACAAGGCGTTGTAACTGACTCGTTAACGAATGAACCAATCCCCTATGCTTCTGTGTATTATGAGGGAAAAGGAGTAGGCGGAATAACGGATGCTGACGGACATTATAGTGTGGAAACGCGTCAGGGATGGAATAAACTGACATTTTCATCGGTGGGTTATGTCAACAAGGTGGTGAATATTATTCCCGGAGTAACCAAAACGATGAATGTAAAATTGCGTTCGGATGATATCGAGTTGCAGGAAGTAATCGTGAAGCCTAAACGGGAAAAATATTCCCGTAAGAATAATCCGGCGGTGGAGATGATGAAGAAAGTCATTGCCCATAAGCGAAATAACAAGCTGGATGAAAATGATTACTATCAATACAATAAGTATCAGAAGATTACGATGGCTTTAAATGATGTTACTCCCGAAATGCTGGACAAAGGGATGTACAAAAAGATGCCTTTCCTGAAAGATCAGATTGAGCTTTGCGAGGAAACGGGTAAGTTTATTCTTCCTGTTTCTGTGGACGAAACGGCCTCACAGAAAATTTATCGTAAGCATCCGAAGAGTGAGAAGAATATCATTAAAGGTATGAATTCATCGGGGGTGAACGAATTGTTTGCTACAGGGGATATGCTGAGTACGGTATTGAAAGACGTATTCACGGATGTGAATATATATGATGATGATATCCGCTTGCTGCAATATCCGTTTATCAGTCCTATATCTTCCAGCGATGCCATTTCTTTCTACAAATATTATATTATGGATACGACGTATGTGGATAAGGATCGTTGCTTCCACTTGACGTTTGTTCCCAATAATTCACAGGATTTCGGTTTTACAGGACACTTGTATGTATTGGCCGACTCCAGTTACACTGTAAAGAAGTGTACCATGAATCTGCCTAAAAAATCGGGTGTGAACTTTGTCGATAACATGGATATCATTCAGGAGTTTGAGCAACTGCCGAACGGTGAATGGGTGCTGAAAACAGACGACATGATTGTGGAGCTGACCCTGATGAAAATTATGCAGGGGTTTCAAATCCGGAGAATGACACGTTATTCGGATTATGCATTTGATGAATTGCCGCAACAGTTGTTTAAGAGAAAGGGAGCGGAAATAAAAGAGGCGGATGCCATGATGAGGGGAGAGGATTTCTGGAATCAGTATCGGCAGGTGCCGCTGACAGAGACGGAAAGCTCGATGGATGTACTGGTCAAGAGGTTGGAGCAGATGCCCGGCTTTAAATATGTGATATTTGTGCTGAAAGCATTTGTTGAGAATTTTGTGGAAACCGGAACGAAAGATCATCCGAGCAAGGTGGATATAGGTCCGGTGAATACCATGATTTCAAATAACTATATAGACGGGCTTCGCCTGCGTATGAGTGCGCAGACTACGGCAAACCTGAATCCGCATTTATTCTTTAAGGGGTATTATGCTTACGGTTTCAAAGATCATCGTTCCAAGTATATGGCGGAAATGGAATATTCTTTCAATAAAAAGGAATACCTGCCGCGCGAGTTCCCGAAAAATTCCATCACTCTGACTTACCGATATGATGTGATGTCGCCGACGGATAAGTTTCTGAAGACAGATAAGGATAATGTGTTTGTGTCATTCAAGACTACTACAGTAGACCAAATGTCATACGTGCGCAATGTTGCATTGAAGTATGAGAATGAAACTCAATACGGACTGAAAACCACTGTTGAGGTGAAGCATAGTAAAGATGAACCTACCGGTGGCTTGGCATACATTACCAATGATGACAAGAAAACATTGATACCGGACATTCAAACGATGGAGGCTTCGCTGGCTTTCAGATATGCACCGGGAGAAACTTATATCAATACCAAGCAGCGCCGCTTGCCGGTGTCTTTTGATGCCCCGGTGTTCACGCTGTCGCATACGACCGGTTTTAAAGGTGTGTTTGGAGGTGAATATAATTACAACCTGACTGAAGTAGGTATATATAAGCGTTTTTGGTTTTCTTCATGGGGCAAGATTGATATGTTCCTGAAGGGAGGGGCGCAGTGGAATAAAGTGCCGTTCCCATTGCTGATTATGCCGGCAGCCAACTTGTCATATATTCTCCAGCGTGAGACTTTCAATTTGGTCAATAACATGGAATTTTTGAACGACCGTTATGCTTCGTTTGATATTTCCTGGGATTTGAATGGAAAGATATTCAATCGAATTCCATTGCTGAAGAAGTTAAAATGGCGTGAGGCTATCGGTTTCAAAATGCTGTACGGTCATTTGACGGACAAGAATAATCCGTTGAAGAATCCGGGTGACAGTGAACTGTTCCTGTTTCCCACGCGCGACGGGCATCCTACCAGTTTTGTGATGGATTCTAAAACGCCTTATATGGAATGTTCGGTAGGTATTCATAATATCTTCAAGATACTACATATCGACTACGTACGCCGTCTTAATTATTTGGATAATCCGGGTGCTAATAAATGGGGTATCCGATTGATGGTGATGATGACTTTCTAATCAAACTGTTGTTTCGGCTATTTGGAAAAACCATTTCTGTTATATTCTTGAGGTGCTCCTGTTATTTGAACAAAATGCGGGGGCACTTTTTTATGTCAGTGAGCCGATTAAAGGTATTATTTTATTAACTTTGCAACATCAGTATAACTAGATACAACTATGGCACAACCGTTAGCAGAACGTCTGCGTCCGAAGACGCTGGATGATTATATAGGACAGAAGCACCTGGTAGGACAGGGGGCAATTCTGAGGAAGATGATTGATGCAGGACGCATTTCCTCTTTCATACTTTGGGGGCCTCCGGGGGTAGGAAAGACCACATTGGCACAAATTATCGCCAATAAGCTGGAAACTCCTTTCTATACGCTGAGTGCCGTCACTTCGGGGGTGAAGGATGTGCGTGATGTGATAGAGAAAGCAAAAAGCAACCGTTTCTTTTCGCAGGCCGGTCCCATTTTATTTATAGATGAAATTCACCGTTTCAGCAAATCACAGCAGGATTCGTTGCTGGGGGCTGTAGAGACCGGAGTGGTGACTTTGATTGGAGCTACTACAGAGAATCCTTCTTTCGAAGTGATTCGCCCGTTACTGTCCCGTTGTCAATTATATGTATTAAAGTCATTGGAAAAAGATGATTTGCTGGAACTCTTGCATATCGCCATCACCAAGGATGTTATTTTGAAGGAGAAGCATATCGAGTTGCAGGAAACGGACGCGATGCTTCGCTTTTCGGGTGGAGATGCCCGTAAACTCCTGAATATATTGGAACTGGTGGTTGAGGCCGATACCGATGATGGAGCGATAGTGATAACTGATGAAAAAGTGACGGAACGCTTGCAGCAGAATCCGCTGGCATACGATAAGGATGGTGAAATGCATTATGATATTATATCCGCTTTCATTAAGTCTATCCGGGGCAGTGACCCCGACGGTGCGCTTTATTGGTTGGCGAGGATGGTGGAAGGCGGGGAAGATCCGGCTTTCATAGCCCGGAGGTTGGTGATATCGGCGGCAGAAGATATCGGACTCGCCAATCCGAATGCATTGTTGTTGGCAAATACGGCTTTTGATGCGGTGATGAAGATAGGTTGGCCCGAAGGGCGTATTCCCTTGGCAGAGGCAACTGTGTATCTGGCTACCAGTCCGAAGAGTAATTCTGCATACGAAGGAATCAACAGTGCATTGGAGTTGGTACGCTCTACGGGAAACCTGCCTGTGCCATTGCATCTGCGCAATGCTCCTACCAAGCTGATGAAGCAGTTGGGATATGGTAAGGATTATAAATATGCACACGCTTATCAGGGAAACTTTGTGAACCAGCAGTTTTTGCCTGATGAGATAAAAAACAGCCGGATCTGGCATCCGCAGAATAATGCTCAGGAAGTAAAACTGAAAGAACGGATGCAAGGGCTTTGGGGAGATAAGTTTAAAGAATAATCATAATAAAAGGGTATGAAAATAGTTGTTTTGGATGGTTACGGGTTAAATCCCGGTGATTTGTCATGGAATGGGCTGGAAGCATTGGGTGAGCTGACGGTTTATGACCGTACAGCTCCTGATGAGTTGATGGAACGCTCTTCCGGAGCGGAAGTACTTATAACCAATAAGACGGTGATTACTGCGGAGAATATGGCGGCATTGCCTGCATTGAAATATATCGGTGTCTTGGCTACCGGATATAATATAGTGGATGTAGCGGCTGCCAAGGAACGCGGTATTATTGTGACGAATATCCCTGCCTACAGTACCGCTTCTGTGGCACAGATGGTGTTTGCACATCTTCTTAACATTACTCAGCGTGTGGGACATTATGCCCATGCCAATCGGCAGGGACGTTGGGCGGACAATTCCGATTTCTGCTATTGGGATACCGAATTGACGGAATTGGATGGAAAGAAAATCGGCATTGTAGGGTTGGGAAATACAGGAAAAGCAACTGCACGCATTGCTTCTGCTTTCGGGATGAAGGTGTGTGCGTATACTTCGAAAGTACAGTCTCAATTGCCTGAAGGAATACAAAAAATGGAATTGGATGAGTTGTTCCGTGAATGTGATGTGGTGAGTCTGCATTGCCCGTTGACTGTAGAAACAAAAGAATTGGTCAATGCGGCTCGTCTTGCCATGATGAAACCTACAGCTATATTGATAAACACCGGGCGCGGTCCGTTGGTGAATGAAAGAGACTTGGCTGATGCACTGAATAAGGGGATGATTGCTGCCGCCGGTCTGGATGTTTTATGTTCCGAACCACCTGAGTACGACAACCCGCTGCTGACGGCCAAGAACTGCTTTGTCACTCCTCATATCGCCTGGGCAACCAAAGAAGCCCGTATACGTTTGATGGACATTGCGGTGGAGAATCTGAAAGGATATATGAACCATGAAATAGTAAATAATGTAGCGAAATGAAAGAAGATAGAGTAGCAAAAGCAATAGCTTTATTTAAAGAAGGATATAACTGTTCCCAATCTGTTGTTGCCGCCTTTGCCGATGAGTATGGCTTTACGCGTGAGCAGGCGTTGCGGATGGCTGCTTCATTCGGAGGCGGTATAGGACGTATGCGTGAAACGTGTGGGGCGGCTTGTGGCATGTTCCTGCTTGCCGGACTCGAAACCGGGGCTACGGAAGGCAGTGATCGTGAGGGAAAGGCTGCCAATTATGCGCTGGTGCAGGAATTGGCGGAAGAATTCAAGCGCAGAAACGGTGCATTGAGATGTGCTGACTTGTTGGGATTAAGCAAAAAAGAACCGGTTATTTCTACCCCGGAAGCCCGCACGGAACAGTATTATGCCAAGCGTCCGTGTGTAAAGATGGTGGAAGAAGCTGCTAAAATTTGGAGTGAATATCTCGAAATGCATAAAAAATAACTGAGAAAATCGCTTTTTCTTATAGAAAATAAAACTTTTCTGATTCAAACGTGTTGAATAACATAATTTTGTGTATCTTTGCAACCGATAAGAAACACAAACATTCGTCAATGCTGAAAGCGGATGCGGATTAACGTTTAACTAAAAGTAAATCGAAAATGTTGAAAGAAAAAGCTGGTGCTCTTGCCGGACAAATCTGGGAAGCACTGAACGGAACCGAAGGTTTGACACAAAAACAAATCAAAAAGGCTGCGAAATTGAAGGCTGATAAGGATTTTTATCTTGGTTTGGGTTGGTTGTTAAGAGAAGACAAAGTAGAAACTTCTGAAGTAGAAGGGGAAGTCTTTGTAAAATTGGTGTAAACAAGAAAAAGAAACTCATAAAAAAATGCGTTGGCACATCGTTTTTTGTATGTAGCCAACGCATTTTTTTGTATATTTGCGCGAAATTTAAACGACGAAGATGAAGAATATCCGTAACTTTTGTATTATTGCACATATCGACCATGGAAAATCAACCTTGGCCGATCGTCTGTTGGAGTTCACCAATACCATTCAGGTGACTGAAGGACAGATGTTGGACGATATGGATTTGGAGAAAGAACGAGGCATTACTATTAAGAGCCATGCCATTCAGATGGAATATACCTATAAGGGAGAAAAATATATCCTTAACCTGATTGATACTCCGGGACACGTAGACTTTTCATACGAAGTATCTCGTTCGATTGCTGCCTGTGAAGGTGCTTTGCTGGTAGTGGACGCTTCACAGGGAGTGCAGGCGCAGACTATTTCCAACCTTTATATGGCATTGGAGCACGACCTCGAAATTATTCCCGTGATGAACAAGTGTGATATGGCAAGTGCAATGCCCGAGGAGGTGGAAGATGAGATAATCGACCTGCTGGGTTGCAAACGTGAAGATATCATTCGTGCATCGGGCAAGACCGGCATGGGAGTGGAAGATATTCTGGCGGCTGTGATCGAACGTGTGCCGCATCCGGTGGGCGATGACCAGGCTCCGCTTCAAGCTTTGATTTTTGATTCTGTATTCAATTCGTTCCGTGGTATCATTGCTTATTTTAAGATAGAGAATGGAGTGATACGCAAGGGAGATAAAGTGAAGTTCTTCAATACGGGTAAGGAATATGATGCCGATGAAATCGGAGTCTTGAAAATGGATATGATGCCTCGTAATGAGTTGCGTACCGGTGATGTGGGATATATTATTTCAGGTATCAAGACATCACGGGAAGTGAAGGTGGGAGATACTATCACTCATATTGCCCGTCCTTGCGAGAAGGCAATTGCCGGATTTGAAGAGGTGAAGCCGATGGTGTTTGCGGGAGTTTATCCCATTGAAGCGGAAGATTATGAAAATCTTCGTGCTTCGCTTGAGAAGCTCCAGTTGAATGATGCTTCATTGACGTTCCAGCCCGAGTCTTCATTGGCTTTGGGCTTTGGGTTCCGTTGCGGTTTCTTGGGACTGCTGCACATGGAAATTGTACAGGAGCGTTTGGATCGTGAGTTCGATATGAATGTGATTACTACTGTTCCGAATGTATCGTATATGGTATATGACAAGCAGGGTCATGCCAATGAGGTGCATAACCCCGGAGGTATGCCGGACCCGACTCTGATTGACCATATCGAGGAACCTTATATTGATGCTACCGTGATTACTGCAACCGATTATATCGGTCCTATTATGACTTTGTGTCTGGGCAAGCGCGGAGAATTGGTGCGTCAGAATTATGTATCGGGAAACCGTGTGGAAATACATTACAGAATGCCGTTGGGAGAGATTGTGATTGACTTTTATGATAAGTTGAAGAGTATTTCCAAGGGGTATGCTTCATTTGATTATCATCAGTCAGGTTTCCGTCCTTCCAAACTGGTAAAACTGGATATTCTGTTGAATGGTGAGTCGGTGGATGCTCTTTCTACATTGACACATGTCGACAATGCATACGATTTGGGCAAGCGGATGTGTGAGAAGCTGAAGGAGTTGATTCCACGTCAACAGTTTGATATTGCTATTCAGGCGGCTATCGGCGCAAAAATTATCTCACGTGAAACGATAAAGGCTGTCCGTAAAGATGTAACGGCAAAATGTTACGGTGGTGACGTGAGTCGTAAACGTAAATTGCTTGAAAAGCAAAAGAGGGGTAAAAAGCGTATGAAGCAGATTGGTAATGTGGAAGTACCGCAGAAAGCGTTCCTTGCAGTATTGAAGTTGGATTAAAAATCTAAAATACCCGGAATGATTGTCGCTGTCAGCAGAACTTTCAAGGCAATCATTCCATTATTATATAATCTTTAAATAAATATAAATGAGAAAAGTTCTGTCTTTTTCGGCCTTTCTGATGATGGGTCTTTTGGTGTCCCAAATTTTACCGGGGGCGGTAGGTGAAGGGTATACTACCATAAAGAGTGTGTCTGATGTATTGCTTTACATCTGCCTGAGTTTTATTATGATTAATGTCGGACGTGAGTTTGTCATGGATAAAACAAGGTGGAAGAGTTATGCTGAGGATTATTTTATTGCAATGGCTACGGCAGCGATGCCATGGATTTTGATAGCCGTTTATTATGTATTTGTCTTGCTACCGCCCGAATATTGGCATAGCTGGGAAGCATGGAAAGAAAATCTTCTGTTAAGCCGTTTTGCGGCGCCCACCTCTGCAGGTATCTTGTTTACCATGTTGGCGGCTCTCGGATTAAAATCAAGTTGGATTTATAAAAAGATTCAGGTGTTGGCTATCTTTGACGACCTGGATACCATCTTGCTGATGATTCCGTTGCAAATAATGATGGTGGGGCTGCGCTGGCAATTGATTATCATTGTTTTAGTAGTGTTTGTTCTGCTCTCTATCGGCTGGAAACAGTTAGGGAAATACAATTGGCGGCAAGACTGGAAAGCGATTTTCTTTTACTCGGTGGCAGTTTTTGCAGTTACACAGTTGGTGTATATGGTGAGCAAATATTTTTATGGAGACGAAGGAAGTATCCATATTGAAGTGTTATTGCCGGCTTTCGTTCTGGGTATGGTTATGAAACATAAGGAGATAGATACTCCTTTGGAGCATAAGGTATCTACCGGTGTTTCTTTCTTGTTTATGTTCCTGGTGGGTATGAGTATGCCTCTCTTTGTCGGAGTGGATTTTTCGGAGACGCATAGCGGTACTCATTCCATTACCGGATCGCAAGAAATGATGTCTTGGGGAATGATTATTTATCATGTGGTAATCGTGTCTTTGTTATCGAATGTCGGGAAGCTGTTTCCTGTGTTATTCTATAGAGACCGTAAGTTGAGCGAGCGTCTTGCTTTATCTATCGGTATGTTTACTCGTGGAGAAGTAGGAGCGGGAATCATCTTTATTGCATTGGGATATAATTTAGGAGGCCCTGCACTGGTAATTTCTGTGTTAACTCTTGTGCTAAATTTAATTTTAACCAGTATATTTGTACTGTGGGTGAAAAACTTGGCGTTACGAAGCTATAACGGCTGACATATACTTCGTAAGAAGAGTATTTTATACAAACAATAAAGCGTTCCTTTCTGTTATTGACTTCAAAGATAACAGGAAGGTTCGTGTTTTATAAGAATTTATCACGAATCTAATATTATAACAGGAAAGACATGGAAAAACTCAAAATCGGAAACATGAATGTTTCGTTTCTAAGTGCTACGCGGTATCACATTAATGGGGGAATTCTATTGATGGTTATCGTTCTTCTGGCGATGATTATAGCTAATTCTCCCTGGGGAGACGCTTATGCAGCTTTTTGGAATAAAGAAGTACATCTTCAGATAGGGGAATTTAATTTGTTCAGTCATAATGGGAATCACATGACCTTGATGAATTTTATCAATGATGCTTTGATGACTATTTTCTTCTTTAGTGTGGGACTGGAAATTAAGCGTGAAACATTGGTGGGTGAGTTGTCCAGTTTTCGACAGGCTTTGTTGCCGATAGTGGCGGCTTGCGGGGGGATGATTGTTCCGGTTATTATCTATTATTGTATGACGTCGGGTACGGATGCCGAGAGTGGTCTGGCTATTCCGATGGCAACGGATATTGCTTTCTCCCTGGGGGTACTAAGCTTATTCGGCAACCGTGTACCTATCAGTCTGAAAATATTTCTGACGGCTTTTGCTGTGGTGGATGATATTGGTGGTATTCTGGTAATCGCTTTATTTTATTCCTCCCATCTGGATGTGAATTTCTTGTTGTATTCTTTTGGAGTGCTTTTTTTGCTTTGTGCCGGTAATCATTTGCATATACACAATCGTTGGTTTTATCTTTTACTGGGACTGGTGATGTGGTATCTGTTTTTACAAAGTGGTATTCATGCCACTATTGCAGGGGTGATAGTAGCGTTTACGATTCCGGCTACACCACATTATAAGATAGGTAAGTATATTAACCGTATTAAGGAGAACATAGAAATATTTCCGAGTACAGACAAAGAAGGTATAATTTTGAGCAAATTGCAGATTAATGTGTTGAAAAGTATCGAATCGGCTTCCGATAGAGTGATTTCTCCTTTACAGTCATTGGAAGATAGTCTGCATGGATTAGTGAATTATGTGATTATTCCTTTGTTTGCTTTTGCTAATGCTGGTGTGGTGCTGACAGCCGGTCACGGAGGCATTGAAGTGGGAACACCTACATGGGCGGTCATGGTGGGATTGGTAGTCGGAAAATTTGTAGGTATTTACTTTTTTACATGGCTTATTGTCAAAAGTGGGTTGGCTGGCATGGCCGGGGGTATGAACTGGGTGAACCTGACAGGTATCTGCTTGTTGGGAGGTATCGGTTTTACCGTTTCCCTGTTTATAGCTAATTTATCATTCGAAGCTTCTCCGGTTCTTTTAAGTCAGGCAAAATTGGGTGTTTTGAGCGGTACGGTGATAGCCGGGATGTTGGGCTATATTGTTTTACATTTTACACTACCGAAAAGAATATTGTCTTAAAATGGAAGAATACTAAAACAACTCAATTACAGGCAGGGCAGTACGACAGTAAAACGGCTGCCCTTGTTTATTTCGGAAGTAACCTCGATACGTCCCTGCATTTTTTCAACAATCACTTTACAGATAGACAGGCCAAGTCCTACTCCTTGTGCAAACTCATTATGTTTATAGAATCGGTCGAATATGATTTGCAGTTCTTCTTTTGGAATACCGGCTCCGGTATCTTCTACAAAAATATGCACTTCATGACTAGCAGGTTGATGATGGTATCCTAATTTGATATGTCCGCTCTTTGTAAACTTTTTGGCATTGTTCAGGAAATTAGTGATGACCTGTGTCATACGCATATTGTCTATGTGTACAAATACATCTCCTTCGGGAAACTCCTTGATAAATTTTAAGGGTGATGAAATAGTCAGTTGATGGGTGTTGTAAATACTGTTGAGCAAAGAACGGACGCTCTCTTCCCGGTAATTGAATGACATATTGCCGGATTCAATGCGTGATAGTTCCAGCACATCATTAACCAGTTTGAGCAATAAATCGGTATTATCATTGATGATGGAGATAAATTCCTGTTTCTCTTCTTCCGAAAGGTCTTTTTCCGTAGTCAGCAGGTTGGAAAACCCGGTGATGGCATTGAGAGGAGTGCGTATCTCATGACTCATATTATCCAGAAAAGATTGTTTTAATTCTGCCCGCTCTGCAACCTTGCGGGCTTGAATCAGCTCTTCTTCCTTGTCTTTTACCTCTTGGATATTTTGCAGCAGACCGGTGATGATATGAATATTGTCATTGTGACAAATCTGTTTGTAACGAAACTCCCACCATTGATATTCACCTGTAAACTTACAGCGGTATTGTGCTGTCCGTTTGGGATGGTCTGAAAGGTTGGCCACCTGATGCAGAAATCTCTCTCGTTCGTCTGGGTGAATGAATTTTACCATATCATCGATGTTCATTTGCGGAGAGTCATAATGAATCAGTTCGTAAAACTGTGGATCGAAAATGGCTTTTTCTCCATCAAACCGCCATGCATACGTATTTCCGCTTTCCATGGCAAGGATCAGTAGCTCATGCTCATATTTTAAGTTGCGCAAAGCATCCTGTTTCCGTTTTTTCTCCCGTCCATATATATAAATGAGGTAGCTTACAAATAACAATAGGAGGATACCGACAACGATTTTGATGGTCAGGATAAGAGTGGAATATTTTTTGCTGAAAGGTTTGTACATGATTATATACTCTTCGGGAATCCTTTCTTCGGGTATTTTATATTTCTCCAAAGTAACCCAATTGATGACATACTGTTTGGCGCATTGCTGTAATTGCTGACCGGGCATTTTCTTGTCCAGTCTTTCTTTTATTCCTGCCGCCATATCTTTTATTTGAATTTCGATAGGTGTAAAATAGCCTCCGAGCATATAGTCATTTGTTCCGAATCCTTCATTTATGGTCTCAAACCCGGGATTGTCAAACAAACTGCCGATGCGTAAAGTGGTGAAATCACGTTTGGTATATAGAAACAAGGAATAATCGAAAACTCCGCTGGCCATCCACAATAACCGGCGTGCGGGAACAGAGTCGCTGACCAGTTTGGCAATCATGGTTGTATCGAGATAAGAGAGTTCGGTTGGTTTTTCCGAATCAAAAGGAGAGAATTTTTTATTCTCTAGTGAATCCGGGGATATATTTAATATCCGTTCATTCACCCTGTCGCGTATGTTGATATTGTGTCCTGTGCATTGTTTTTCCAGGTCTTTCCATATAATTTTATCCAGAAAAGTACCTCCTTTAATAACGTGGATACATACTTTTCCCATAATCCGTTCAATCATCTGGCAAGTCTTGAGGTAATCGGGTCTGTCGATGTATCCGGTTACATTGGGATATTGTTGCAGTAGTTCTGTATTGGGGTAGTTCACTCCGCTGAAAACGACAGGTATTTCTCTGACTTTCGGATGATTGCATGACATCAGGGAATAAGTGGCCTGGTCGTCAAGGACTGCTATTAAATCGGCTCCCCATATATTCGAATCGTCGATGAACCCGGAAATGCGACGTTCTTCATCTGTGCTGCCGTATTTTTCGCAGTTGAGATAATAACTTTTAATTTCACATTGTAGCCCGTTTTTCTTCAGTTCATCGGCAAAGAGTCTGTTAATTCGCTCGGCGTTGTTATAACCTCTCTGGTAAGAATGGATAAGTGCTATTTTATGTTGGGATGAACAAGGGGAATGAGTACACCCGGCAAGGCATACCAATAGCAGCATCACAATAAATCCATAACCCAACACTTTCATATCATTAAAGAGTAATTTTAAAGATAATTACTCTGCAAATATAGGAATGTTTTCTTGAATAGGAAGAATGAAAGGAAAGAAATATAGGCGGGAAAAGAAAAAGAGAGTGTTCAAAGTCAATTTTTATTTTGATGCACTCTCTTTTCCAAGATAAAAGTATGGGAGACAGCTTATTTTGTTTCTCCGGTTGTTGGGGCATCTGTCGGGGCAGCTTGTTCTTCCCAGTGGAAAGGTTCGAACTGTGTGTTCTTATCTACCCATGATGGCTTACGAGATGCATAGATAATGAACGGAGCAGAGACAACAACGATACATCCTATAACTAATACGGCAAACCATACGGTGTTACTGCCGATTGATATTTGACTGGGCGGGATGAAGCTGAGCACAAATGCCAGTAATGAACCGCAGAAACCGAGTCCGGCAATGAACCACATCAAACCGTTGCCTTTACTGCCGATACGGAAAGGACGTGGAGCCTTTTTCATGTTATAGCGCAAATAAATGGCACCGCTAAACATTAACAGGTACATGATGAGATACAATAACACGGTGAGCTGTGACAGGATTTGATAGAAGCTCTGTACGGATGGCATCACTACGAACAACAAGCTGAGCAATGTCACGGCCAAACCTTGGATTAACAAGATATTCTTCTGCACACCGTTGTTGTTGGTTTTTTGGAAGAACGGGGGCAGATAACCGGCTTTACCTACGGCAAAGATACCTTTGGACGGACCGGCTACCCAAGTCAATACGCCTGCCAACACACCGAATGCCAATGCAACGGCAATGATAGGAGATAACCAGGAAGCATGTACATACTTAAAGTAGTTGTCGAAGCCGACCAGCAAGCTCTGAGTCAGGTTGATATCCTTTTCCGGGATAATGATACCCAATGCGAAAGTACCCAGTACGAAGATGGCAACTGTGATGGCTGCACCGATAAATACAGCCTTCGGATAATTCTTGGCAGGATTCTCCATATCCTTCACATGGATACCGCCCATTTCCATACCGGCATAGAAAAGGAAAATACTGGATGCAAGTACCAGATTGTCGAAATTACTGAAATCGGGGAAGAAGTTACCGTCAAAGTTCATTTGACTTTGTCCGCCCGATGCCAGATAGATAACTGCCAGCACCATCAATAGGCCTGCCGGGATGATGGTGCCTACCATACCGCCGACTTTGGCAACTTTTCCTACCCAGCCCATCCCTTTCAGTGAAATGAAAGTGGCAAGCCAGTAAATGATAAGCACCACAGCCAATGAGTAATAGCGGTTGGAGGCCAGTGACATATCGTGAGCGTCGTTTGTGCCGATAAATGCCAATGCCACCGCTCCGAAAGTTAATACCGTAGGATACCAGATTGTACTTTCCACCCATTGAAGGAATATAGCCAGAAAACCCCACTTCTTTCCGTATGCCTCACCAACCCAGCGGAATACACCGCCTTGCTTGTCCTGAAACATTGCTGCCAATTCTGCTGCTACCAATGAAGTCGGTATCAGGAAGACGATGGCTGCAAAAAGATAATAAAATGCCGAACTCAGTCCATATTCGGCTTCTGCAGGTAGCCCACGCAGGGAAACAACCGCAGTTACATTCATAATTGCGAGGGTAAATACCCCGAGCTTGACTGATTTGCTAATGTTTGCCATAAAGTTTAGGTTTAAAAAATATATTTGTTTTTGTTACGTGTCTATAACAACCTCCCCGAATTGATGTTTATCCGTTTAGGTTTATTAACCCCGGTTGTGCCGAATAAACAAAGTACAGTTTTAAGGTGTTTTAGGGGAAACAATAATAAATAGGTATAGTTTATGAAAACAGCATTTTCTTCTTTTATCTATTCCCGAAAAGGAATTTATGGGATTCTGCATGTCTTAATCCTCTGTCTGTCTCTTTTCTTAATCATAAGTATTTCGATGGATACTTTCCATAATATTCCTTTTATTAATCAGGGGAGTTATCTCAGAATACAATTTTGGATATGTATGTTTTTCCTTTTTGATTTTCTGCTTGAATTCTTTCTGGCACCCGATAAATGGAGATATTTGAGCAGTCACTTTGTTTTTTTGCTGGTTTCTATTCCATATCTGAATATCATCGATTATTATCACATCACTTTTTCTCCGGAGGTAAGTTATTTTCTTCGTTTTATACCTCTTCTAAGAGGAGGGTATGCGCTGGCCATTGTGGTGGGATGGCTCTCGGGAAGCAAAGCTTCGGGTTTGTTCACTTCCTATATCACTATGTTGATGGCGACAGTTTATTTTGCCAGTCTGATATTTTTTGTGCTGGAGCATAAGGTGAACCCGATGGTGACAGATTATTGGAGTGCATTATGGTGGGCATTTATGGATGTGACCACCGTGGGTAGCAATATTTATGCCGTGACTCCGACCGGCAAGATACTTTCGGTGGTACTGGCTGCGCTTGGAATGATGATGTTTCCTATCTTTACCGTATATGTAACCAGTCTGGTGCAGCAGGCAAATAAGCGGAAACAAGAGTATTATGAAAAGCAAAATGCGAATGCCGATACTTCCCGGCACAATGTTTCTGCAGATAAATAGCTTTTAGGACACTTAAAAATATTTATTTTCGCATTCCTGCTAAAAAGTTTTATCTTTGTAGCCAATAATAATTGCTAACTTAATTAATTAACAACATGAAGTTATTGGCTCTATGTGCCACGGGGCTTAGTTTAATGCTGAGTTTTACCTCGTGCACCAACAACAAACATTTGATAAGTGATGCTGCCGAACGGAATGCCGTTCAGCAAGACTTTGAAACCCGACGTTCAAAGTTGTCGCACGGAGACCTGTTTCAGGTGTTCGAACAACCGATGAGTGACGAACAGCGGGAAGCTCTGACCTTCCTATATGCTTATATGCCATTGGGGGATATTACGGACTATTCCGGTGAGTATTATCTGGAAAATATTGATTATTCATTGAAAGCCCGTGAGGAAATGCCGTGGGGCAAGACAATTCCGGAGCGTGAGTTCCGTCATTTCGTTCTGCCTGTGCGGGTGAATAACGAGAATTTGGATGACAGCCGTAAGGTGTTCTATGAAGAGCTGAAGGATCGGGTAAAGGGACTTTCATTACACGATGCTGTGTTGGAAGTAAATCACTGGTGTCATGAAAAGGTAATCTATACACCATCCGATGCGCGAACCAGTTCTCCACTCGCTTCTGTAAAGACAGCTTACGGGCGTTGTGGTGAGGAATCGACTTTCACGGTAGCTGCACTCCGTTCGGTAGGCATTCCTGCCCGTCAGGTTTATACGCCCCGTTGGGCACATACAGATGATAATCATGCTTGGGTGGAAGCGTGGGTAGATGGAAAATGGCATTTCTTTGGTGCGTGTGAACCTGAACCGGTTCTGGATTTAGGTTGGTTTAACGCTCCGGCTTCACGTGGAATGTTGATGCATACGAAAGTCTTCGGACGATACAACGGTCCGGAAGAAGTAATGTATGAAACTCCCAATTATACAGAGATCAATGTAATTGATAATTATGCCCCGACAGCTAAAGCTGAGGTAACCGTGGTGGATGCCGAAGGTAATCCGGTGACTGACGCAAAGGTGGAATTTAAAGTATACAATTATGCTGAATTTTATACTGTGGCCCGTAAACAGACAGATACTCGGGGAAAAACATTCCTTACTGCCGGTAAAGGCGATATGTTGGTATGGGCTTCTAAGGATGGTAAGTTCGGATATTCCAAACTTTCATTTGGGAAGGATAATAATCTGACAGTGAAGCTGGATAAAACAGCAGGAGATAATTACATGGTGGAAGTGGATATTGTTCCTCCTGCCGAAGGTGTCAATATGCCTGAAGTTACTCCCGAACAGCGTGCCGGAAATAATCGCCGGATGGCACAGGAAGATTCCATTCGCAATGCGTATGTAGCTACGTTTATGAGTGATGAATCGGCTCGTAACTTTGCGAAGGAGTATAAATTGGATGAAGAAGCCGTGGCTAAGATTTTGGTTGCGTCACGCGGTAATCATCTGGTGATCCGTGATTTCCTTGCCCGCTTGCGTTCCGATAAATCAAAAAAGGGGGGAATAGACCTTCTGCAGAGAATTTCCTCTAAAGACTTGCGCGATGTCAGTCTTGAAGTATTGGTAGACCACATGCAGTCTCGCCTTTGCGAAAATGCAGAGTATTTCCGCCGTTTTGTCCGTAATCCGCGTGTAAGCAATGAAATGCTGACACCGTATAAGTCTTTCTTCGGTAAGGTTGTTTCAAAACAAGATATGGAAGCGTTCCGTGCCGATCCGATGAAGCTGGCTTCCTGGGTGGCCGATAGCATTCAGGTGGACAACAACTGCAATTTGGGCGGTGCACCGATCTCACCTGCCGGAGTATGGCGTGCTCGTGTGGCAGATGCGCATAGCCGTGATATATTCTTTGTATCCATGGCGCGAAGCATGGGGATTCCGGCACGTATTGACGAGGTGACGGGTAAGGTGCAATTGATTATAGGTGATGAGAGACCGGTTGATGTAGACTTTGAGGCTGTTTCTCCGTCAGCTGCACAGACAGGTAAATTGATTGCAAAATATACTCCAATCAAATCATTGGAAGATCCCAAATATTATTCTCACTTCACTATTTCAAAGGTGACTCCCGAAGGGACTTTGCAGTTACTGAATTATGACGAAGGTGATATCGATATGGGAGGTGGTGCCACCTGGAGCAATTTGCTGAAGAATGGAACGGCACTTGATGAAGGAAATTATATGTTGGTGACAGGGACTCGTCTGGCAAATGGCGGTGTGCTTTCTGATATTACTTTCTTTACCATCAAGCCGGGAGAAACGACAACTGTTGATTTGGTGATGCGCGAAAGCAAGGATGATGTTCAGGTTATCGGCAATTTCAATTCCGAGTCTCTTTATAAGCCGATTGATAGTGATGAGTTGAAATCCATCCTTTCTACCACCGGGCGTGGTTATTATATTGTGGCTGTATTGGGAGCCGGTCAGGAACCTACAAATCATGCATTGCGTGATATTGCAGCATTGAGCAAAGATTTTGAGCAGTGGGGAAGAAGTATTGTATTATTATTCCCCAATGAAGAGCAGTTCAAGAAGTTCCGGCCTGAAGAATTTCCGGGATTGCCCTCTACTATTACATATGGTATAGATGCGGACGGGGCTATCCAAAAACAGATAGCTGAAGGCATGAAGCTGCCTAACAAGACTATTTTGCCTATGTTTATTATTGGGGATACCTTTAATCGTGTAGTATTTGTCTCACAAGGTTATACCATCGGCTTAGGCGAGCAACTGATGAAAGTAATCCATAAGCTTTAAACTTTTGTAGGCAGATATAAAAGAAATGAGGCTGTTCCGTTTTTTTCGGGATAGCCTCATTCTTTTTATTATTGATTGTCTTTCGGATTATTTATCATCTTCCAAATCATCATCTTCATCATCCCACTCATCATCTCTTTTAACCCTCTTCAACTTTTTGGATTCTTTGGTTTTCTTTTCCAAAGCCTTATCATTTTCGTCTTTCAAGGCTAGTTCGGCTAAGGCGGCTTTAACGATATCCGGGTCGGTTACATCCTTTTTATATTCTTCGATTTTCACAGTGCCACCCATTGATACTTTGGGGTTGCGGTATAGCATATCGCTTTCACAGGTGGTGCGTCCAGAGAAATGAAACTCGCAGGCACCGGTTTCCTCGGCAATTTTACGAATATTTTTAGGATTTACTCCACATCCCGGCATGATGATAATGCGTTCGTCGGCCAGTTCTACCAATTCTTTAAGGAGGGGAATACCTTTTTCGGCAGTGGCTTCCTGACCTGAAGTAAGGATGCGGTGGCAACCGAGTTCAATAATTTGTTCTAATGCTTCTTGCGGATTACGGCACATATCAAAAGCGCGATGGAAAGTGACACTCATGTCGCCTACGGCATTCATCAATTTTTCCATAGCTTCCACGTCTACTTTGCCATCAGCTGTCAGGCAACCGAATACTACTCCATCTGCTCCTAATTGGCGTGCTACTTTAATATCATGCAACATGATTTCTTGTTCCAATGGAGAATATAGAAAATCTCCGCCACGGGGACGGATAATAATGTGCAATTTGGTCTGTTGTAAGAGTTGGCGTGCCATGCGTATTTCGCCAAACGACGGAGTGGTACCTCCTTCGGGAATACCTGCGCATAACTCCACACGATAAGCTCCGCCCTGTTGTGCTTTTACTGCACTTTCAACAGAATTGGCGCAGATTTCAATTTTTGATTTGTTGCTCATAAAGGTTATTTAATAATTAATTCTATCACGTAATCTATATCGTCGGGTGCTTTGGGTAACTTCAACAATATACCGTCTTTGTCCTGTTTGAAGGAAAGAGAAGCCTTATCGGTGAATTGCATTGCTTTTTTTACTTTTGCCTTCAGAGGTATGTAAAGCGTATTATCCTTTAAATCTAATACATGGATAAACAAACGGTCGCCTTTACGGGTTGATACACCCCATGGATGGGGAGCTACATCTCCACCACGTGTTCCATAAATAGTTTCTCCGTATTGGTCCATCCATTCGCCCACTTTTTTCAGGCGGTCTACAGCTGTGGCGGGAAGTTCTCCATTGGGTTGCGGACCGATATTCATTAACAGGTTTGCGTTCTTTCCGGCTGCTTTAACCAAATAGTGTATTAACGCTTTGGGCGACTTATAATTTTGGTCTTCAATTTTATATCCCCACATTCCATTCATGGTTTCACAGGTTTCCAAAGGAAGTGAGCTGACGCTCTGTCCTGAAAGTCCTGCTTTATTCTCACCGGGCAGATCGCGTTCAAACATCTGGAAGTCTTCACCGGCATACGGAGTGCGGTGATGGTTGTTACCTACCAGGCAGGCGGGCTGTAGTTTGTGGATTAATGCGTATTGTTCTTCCAGTTGCCAATCGAAATCTTTGGGCTGATCCCAAACTCCATCGAACCAGATGGCACCTACCGGTCCGTAATTGGTTAGTAGTTCGGTCAACTGGTTGTTCATGAATTTATAATAACTTTTCCAGTCTCCGTGTCCTTTGGGACGTCCTGTCCCGCGTCCGGTGCCTCCTCCTTCAGGATAATCATCGCGACGCCAGTCTAAGTGTGAATAATAGAAATGGAGTTTAATGCCTTGTTTGTGGCATTCGTCTGCCAATTCTTTCAGCACATCCCGTTTGAACGGAGTGGCGTCTACAATATCAAAATCTGATTCTTTGGTATCGAACATCGAGAAACTGTCGTGGTGGCGGCTGGTAATACAGATATATTTGGCACCTGAGGCTTTGATGGCCGATACCCATTCAGCGGCATTGAAACGTGAAGGATAAAAACCCGATGCTAATTTGGCATATTCATCGCGGTGGATATTGTGGGTGGTCATATACCATTCACCTTGTGCGGTCATGCTGTAGATACCCCAATGAAGGAAGATTCCAAATTTGTTATCTTGAAATTCCTGACGTGCTTTCATGTTCTCGGGGGTTGGTGTGTAACTTTGCTCGGGAGCTTGTGCAAAGGTGGTATTGCTTGTAAGTAGCAATAGTGCGGCGCCTAGACTGATTTTCTGTATAAACTTGTTTTTCATAATATAAATAATTATCTTTCTTTGCAAAGATAGATATAATGTCAGAATGCTAAAAATGTTTTGAGGAAAATATTTTAAAAGGAAAAGCCGGTCATCTCCTGAACGGGTAGGAAAAAGACCGGCTTTTTGATTGAAAAAAGGCAGATTTAACTGATACTGATACGATGTCCGTTAAAGATATTCATACCTAGTTTGTTCATGATATATTTAATGGCAAGTTGTGCCTTTACAGAGTTTCCCGCCTCATCCAAAGGAGGTGCGAAAGCTGCGATACCCATAATTCCGGGCATCACTCCCAGTACTCCGCCACCTACACCTGTTTTAGCGGGAATACCGGAGGTGTAAAGCCAATCGCCTGTGTGCTGGTAGAAACCTACAGTAGCTATCAGAGAAGTTATTTTCGGAGCAAGTTCTTTATCGAATACCTGTTTCTTGGTGTCAGGATTGAGGCCGTCATTGGCGATTGTAGCTGCGCAGACTGACAATTGGTCGGTTGTGATGCCCATGGAACACTGACGGGTATAGAGGTCGAGGGACATATCAGGATCATCGTAGATGCGGTTATAGTTTTTCAGTAACCAGGCAATAGAACGATTGTTGAAGTTAGTGGCCGATTCCGATTTATAAAGTTCGTCAATCAATTGGGGAGCACTGCCACATAGTTCAGTCATATTGTCGACAATAGCTTTCCATTTGGCGTCACTGTTGCCAATGGGTTGCACCATGCTATCTGCACTGATGGCTCCTGCATTTACCAATGGAGTAGAGGGATGGTCATTCTCCAGCAAGATAGCCATGATGGAGTTAAACGGCAGTCCTGTTGCATCTGCACCAATCATTTCGAGTACTTTCTGTGCGCCATATTGACGAAGAATCAGTATAGCTGTCAATACTTTAGACACAGATTCAATGCCGAATTGGTATTGATAGTCACCCAATTGAATTTTTTCGCCATTCATCAGGCAAATACTGATACCGAATAGTTTCGGATTGATATTAGCCAAATAAGGAATGTAATCGGCATTTTTACCTTCTGTATTGTCTTTATACAGATTGTAAGCCTCCTGTGCAACATCTTTTATCTGTTGGATAGTTATAGTTCTTTCCATAAATTAATTCGATTGAAGGGAGTGTGTCAAAACTAAACCGGGCTATCCAATTGTCAGCTGTAGGGGCAGGGTTTGCCTGCCCGAAGACACAAAGCAAACTGTTTTCGGGCGAGCGAATCTCGCCCCTACAAGCTAAAACGACAGCATTATCCACGTTTTGACACAACTCCATTATTGTTATCTACGCTTATTTTTTAGCAGCGTTGCTATGTGCATTATGGGTAAACACAGTACCTTTTACAGTGATATTCTTGTCCTGGGCAATGCGGGTCTGAGTAGGATACTCCAGTTTTTCGAACTCACTGATGGCATTCTTGATATCGTTCAACAACATATCCGCCATGTCACGGCTGAATCCCTGACGTACTACCACACGCATAACTACGTAATTCTGGATGTTCTCCGGTAAAGTATAGGCAGGAACCATCCAGCCGCTTTGCTGTAATTTAGCCTGCAAATCGTACAGAGTCCATTTGGCGTTCTTTGCATATTCGGGTTTCATGTACCAGATGAACAAAGGATTCACCACATTGTCGCTGTAATTTACGAACGGAGTCATCTTGGCTATTTCGCTGTGGATGTACTTGGTGATTTCCATGGAATTGTATTGGATGGCTTTGTATCCTTCGAATCCCAGGCGGATAAATTGGTAGTATTGTCCCAGAATCTGTGCGGCGGGGCGGCTGAAGTTCAAACCAACCTGAGTGATATTTGCCCCCAGATAGTTTACGCTGAATGACATGGCATCCGGAAGGTATTTCTTGTCTTTCCATACCACCCATCCCAGTCCCGGATAAACCAGTCCGAACTTGTGACCGGAAGTGCTGATAGAGAGAACCCATTTCAAGCGGAAGTCCCACTTTGTTTCGGGGCTGAGGAACGGCAGGATGAAACCGCCGGTTGCAGCATCTACATGGATAGGAATATCATAACCGGTCTTGGCGTTGTAGGCATCCAGTGCTTTGTCCAGTGCTTCTACATCATCGTTCAAACCTGTCCATGTCACACCTTGGATGGGGACGATGCAGATGGTGTTCTCGTCACACATCTTCAGTGCTTCTTCGGGGTCCAGAGTGGTTTTGTCCAAGGTGAGAGGTACTTGGCGCATTTCAATCTGCCACAGTTGGGCGAACTTTTCCCAAACAACCTGAAAACCGCTTGAAATGACAAAGTTAGGCTTGTCAGTCGGTTTCCCCTGAGCTTTACGTCTGTCTTTCCAGCGTAACCAGGCGGCTACTCCTCCCAGCATACAAGCCTCACTGGAGCCGATAGCCAGTGCTCCGGTTTTCCATTTTGCCTGTTCGGGTGAATTCCACAAATTAGCCATGATATTGATACATTTGGCATTCATCACTGCGATACGAGGATATTCTGTTTCATCAATGTAGTTGATGCTGATGGCTTCGTTCATCAGTTTGGTGGCATAGTCGTCCATATAGGTAGTAACGAAAGTAGCCAGATTAAGACGTGGCTGGGTCTGAGCAAATGTTTCGTCTTTTACCATTTGATAGGCAATCTGCGGAGTGGTAGGGTTCATCGGAATAGTGTCTACCGGGGCAGGCTGTAGCATTTCATTTGAGCCAAACACAGATGTCTTTGCGTCACCTTCTCTCAAATCACAATTACAATCTTTCATTTTACTTAAAGTTTAGGTTAGTAATACAATGAAGAACGTGGGAGTTTCCCGCGTTTTTCTCCCTCAACATAAGGGGTAATGAAAAGTTCCTTGATTTTATGTTTTTTAATTTATGGTAACTTGCAGGGAGTTTATTATTGAACCAATTCTTTTACATTTTGTTTTTATCATAATATAAACCAATTTCATTATGAAAATACAAACAGGGCAGGGGACAATTCCCCTTATTACATTAATAGGTATATTTTCTATTTCGGCATTAAATGCATTGCCGGGATTGGCAGTTTCTCCCATCTTGGGGGATTTGAACAAAATTTTTCCGTCTGCCACGGATTTGGAAATCCAGATGCTTTCCTCGTTACCTTCACTTCTTATTATCCCTTTTATTTTGTTATCGGGTAAGTTGACCGAGAAGGTGAACAATCTGTTGTTGTTGCAAGTGGGATTGACTATTTTCGGAGTAAGCGGCATACTCTACCTGTTGTCCGGTAAAATGTGGCAACTGATAGCTATCAGTGCCATGCTGGGCATTGGTTCGGGATTGATTGTTCCTTTGTCCACCGGGTTGATATCCAGATATTTTGTCGGTGGTTATCGTACCAGACAATTTGGTTATAGTTCTGCTATTACCAATATTACATTAGTACTTGCCACTACACTGACCGGCTATCTGGCAGAAGAGAACTGGCACTTGCCCTTTCTAGTGTATCTTTTTCCGTTTATATCCATCTTTCTTACTTATTATTTAAAGAAAGATTTGTCCGGCTATCATCCCAAAGATGACGTACCTGTCTCTACTGCAAAAGAGATGGGTAAGCGGGGCATTGATGTGAAGGCACTGGTTAAACTTATGGCATTTTACGGACTGGCTACTTATTTGGTGATAATCGTCAGTTTTAATCTTCCTTTTTTGATGGAAGAATATGGATTGTCCAGTGGGCGGGCGGGCATCCTGATTTCGTTATTCTTTCTTGCTATCATGGCGCCGGGCTTTGTATTGAACAAGATTGTGCAGATGCTGGGACGGCGTATCTATATGATTTGCTTGTTGCTGATAGCTTGCGGTATGGGAATTATTTTGGTAAGTCGTTCTGAGATACTTATTGCTTTGGGGTGTATTTTGAACGGATTGGCTTATGGTATTATTCAGCCATTGATTTATGATAAAACTTCTGATGTGGCTGTACCCCATAAGGTGACATTGGCACTTGCCTTTGTGATGGCGATGAATTATGTGGCTATTCTTCTTTGTCCGTTTATTGTGAATATAGCCCAGAATCTGTTTCATTCCCATTCGTATACCTTTGCTTTCTGGTTGAACCTGATGATTGCGTTAATGGCAATGTTTATTGTGATGAAACAGGAAAAATTGGAATTCTGAGTACTTATGAGTCGTTTTAATATAAATCGGGGGAGCAGTTGTCTCCCCTTTCCTTGTTATTTCGTTTTGCTGTAATGGAACGTAGTTAGTTATAAGGAATGAAAAGTTTATTCTTAAAGAGAGGAGTGCTTAATGTCAGGCAAGAGAAGATATAACAAAAAAGATGGCAGTATGAAGTATTGTAGTTTCTGCGTGTGAATTTATCAGAGGTGCTTTGAACCAAAGGGTTGCTTATATGGTTATACCCATGTAAAAAAACTTATTATGAACAAACAAGTTGAAGCAAACCTTAGCATGATAGTCTCCAAAGCATTGGGAGGCTTTAATATGAATGCGTTGAAATATCTTTTGCCTTTATGGATTGCTCCGGTCACAGGAGTAACATTCCGCCTGGTATTTGGGGCGGCAGCATTTTGGCTTATCGATATTTTCTGTAAACCGGAAGATTCTACCACCCGTCAGAGATGGCAGCTCTTTTTGTTAGGAGCATTAGGAATGTACGGATATATGTTTTTTTACCTTTTAGGTATCAGTATGACTACACCGGTATCCAGTTCTATATTTGTCAGTCTGGAACCCATTTGGGTATTTGTTATCACTGTCTTATTCTACAAAGAGAAAGTAACATGGATGAAACTTCTTGGTATCGGTTTGGGATTGGGAGGAGCTATTCTTTGTATTGCTACACAGCCCGGTGACGATTTGGCATCCAATGCCATGGCGGGAAACCTGATATGCTTGGTCAGTTCGATAGTTTATGCTATATATTTAGTTGTCAGCAATCGCTTGCTTAAAGGAGTGGGAGATATGACCTTGTTGAAATATACATTTTTGGGAGCAGCGGTAATGTCGCTTATTGTCAATTCAATCTATGGATTTGAAGCACCTATAATGAGCATGTCGCTTTTTTCCACCCCGATGTTGGTATTGCTGTTTGTACTCATATTTCCGACAACTATCAGCTATTTGCTTCTTCCCATCGGATTGAAATACCTGAAAACGACATTAGTGGCTATTTATGGATATCTGATATTGATAGTAGCAACCGTTACTTCATTTTTGTTGGGACAAGACCGTTTTTCATGGACGCAACTGGGAGCGATTGTTATGATTTGCATCAGTGTTTATCTGGTGGAGGTGGCAGAAAGTAAGAGTAAGGTCTAGAGAGAAAAAGGCATATCAAGAGTGCTAGGGGACTTTTGATATACCTTTTTGCTTATTATTTCGATATCTTCCGATAAAAAAAACGATTTTTATAACGAAAATATCACTTTATCCTTCATAGATTGCAATTAAAGTATTACTTTTGCCACAGTTTTGTAATGTAGAGTTTGCAAAAATGACCGATATAATCAAACATCGTGGTATTGTGGAAAACATAAACGGTTTTCATATTCGAGTGAAAATCGTTCAAACTTCTGCCTGTTCAGCTTGCAGCGTAAAAGGACACTGCAATGCATCCGAGAGCAAAGAAAAGCTGGTTGATGTTTTCGACACGAAAGCTTCTTCTTACCGAGTGGGTGAGGAGGTAATGCTTTATGGAACGACTTCTATGGGGAGGCAGGCCGTATTTTTGGCTTTTGGCGTCCCTTTCTTGATATTGTTGGCTGCTTTATTCATTACGATGCATCTTACCGGTGGTGATGAACTGAAGTCGGCCATTATTTCTTTATTGGCTTTAGCTCCATATTATTTTATTATATATATATGTAGAGGAAAGTTGAGTAAGAAGTTCTCTTTTACGCTTGAACCTATAAAAAACAATTAATAAATAACTAACTAAAACTTATGGATTTAATTCTGGTTGCAGTAATTTCGTTGGGAGCGATTGGCTTGATTGCCGCGGTAATCTTGTATGCCGCTTCCAAGAAGTTTGCTGTGTATGAAGATCCGCGGATTGCCCAAGTTAGCGAAGTGCTTCCTCAGGCAAATTGCGGTGGATGTGGTTATCCCGGTTGTTCCGGTTTTGCCGGTGCCTGTGTGAAGGCTGCCGATGCCGGTTCGCTGGAGGGTAAGTTATGTCCGGTTGGCGGTGCTCCCGTTATGGAGAAAGTTGCTGCCATTTTAGGATTGGAAGCCGTTGCTGCCGAACCGAAAGTTGCGGTGGTGAGATGTAACGGTAGTTGTGAAAACCGCCCTCGTACTGCTCTGTACGATGGAGCTAAGTCATGTGCCATCGCTCATGCCACTTCGGGGGGGGAGACCGGTTGTACATTTGGTTGCTTGGGATGTGGCGATTGTGTGGAAGTGTGTCAGTTTGATGCTATTCACATGAATCCTGAAACCGGGCTGCCTGAAGTAGACGAAGAGAAATGTACGGCTTGTGGCGCTTGCAGCAAAGCTTGTCCGCGCAAGATTATTGAAATCCGTCCGAAAGGCAAGAACAACCGTCGTGTAGTGGTGATGTGTGTGAACAAAGACAAAGGAGCCGTGGCCAACAAAGCTTGTAAGGCAAGCTGTATCGGTTGTGGCAAGTGTGTGAAAGTCTGTCCGTTTGAGGCGATTACACTGGAGAACAATCTGGCATACATTGATCCGGCCAAGTGCAAGTCTTGCCGCAAGTGTGAACAGGAATGTCCGAAGGGTGCTATCCAGGCCATCAATTTCCCGCCGCGTAAACCGAAGGTGGAAGCTCCGGCAGGTGAAGCTGCTACTAAACCGGCTGCTGCAAAAGTGGAAGCTCCGAAAGTGGAAACTCCAAAGGTGGAAGTTCCGAAAGCTGAGGCTCCGAAAGCGCCTGAAGCTCCTAAGGCTGAAGCATAATCAAAATTCAAAGTAAGTAAAATTAAAAAGATATAACAGTGAAGACATTTAGAATTGGTGGAGTACATCCGGCAGAAAATAAATTGTCAGCAGGCAAAGCTATCGAGACCCTTGCGCTTCCTAAGCAGGCGGTATTTCCTTTGTCGCAGCATATCGGCGCTCCTGCTACTGCCATCGTGAAGAAAGGCGATGTGGTAAAGGTGGGTACGAAGATTGCTGAGGCGGGTGGCTTTGTTTCAGCAGCCATCTTCTCGTCTGTATCCGGTAAAGTGAATAAGGTGGATGCCGTGATTGATGCAAGCGGTTACCGTAAGCCGGCTATCTTTATCGATGTAGACGGTGATGAATGGGAAGAATCAATAGATCGCAGTTCTACATTGGTGAAAGAGTGTACGTTAACGCCCGAGCAAATTGTTGCTAAAGTAAAAGATGCCGGTGTGGTAGGTATGGGTGGTGCTTGTTTTCCCACTCATGTGAAGCTCTCTCCTCCTCCGGGATGCAAGGCGGAATGTGTTATTATCAATGCTGTAGAGTGTGAGCCTTATCTTACTGCCGACCATCGTCTGATGCTGGAAAAGGCAGACGAGGTGCTGGTGGGTGTCAGTATTCTGATGAAAGCTGCGAAAGTGACTAAAGGATATATCGGCATTGAAAATAATAAACCGGATGCTATTAAGCTGATGACTGAAAAGGCTGCTCAATATCCCGGTATAGAGGTAGTTCCTTTGCAGGTGAAATATCCGCAAGGTGGTGAGAAACAGTTGATAGATGCTGTGATCGGTCGCCAAGTTCCTGCTCCTCCTGCTATTCCTATCAACGTAGGTGCGGTGGTTCAGAATGTAGGTACTGCATTTGCCGTTTATGAAGCTGTTCAGAAGAACAAACCTTTGTTTGAACGTGTCGTGACCGTTACGGGTAAGTCTGTCAAGAATCCTTCCAACTTCCTCACCCGTATGGGGACCCCGATGAGCCAGCTGATTGATGCGGCAGGTGGTTTGCCCGAAGATACCGGAAAGGTGATTGGCGGTGGTCCGATGATGGGTAAAGCATTGGTTAATACAGAAGTTCCTATCTGTAAAGGTAGTTCGGGTGTGCTGATTATGAATGATAAGGAAGCTGCCCGTGCGGAAGCTCAGCCCTGTATCCGCTGTGCCAAGTGTGTCAGTGTCTGTCCTATGGGACTGGAGCCTTTCTTATTGGCAACACTTTCGGCTCACAAGGACTGGGAGAGAGTAGAAAAAGAAGATGTAATGTCGTGCATCGAGTGCGGTTCGTGTCAGTTCACTTGTCCGTCTCATCGTTATTTGCTGGACTATATCCGTTTGGGTAAGGGCACAGTAGGTGGTATTATCCGTGCACGTAATGCTAAAAAATAATTCGACAAAATAGTATGGCTAATAAATTAATAGTATCATTATCGCCCCACGTCCATAGCGGTGACAGTGTACAAAAGAATATGTACGGTGTGCTCATCGCGTTGATACCTGCGTTGCTGGTTTCATTCTATATGTTCGGGCTGGGCGCCGTGGTGGTGACCTTGACTTCGGTTGCTGCCTGTGTATTCTTCGAATGGGCGATTACCAAGTTTATTTTGAAGAGAGAACGCTCTACCATCTGTGATGGTTCAGCCGTCATAACCGGTGTGCTGCTGGCATTCAACCTGCCTTCCAACCTGCCGCTTTGGATTATTATTATCGGTGCATTGGTAGCTATCGGCATTGGTAAGATGACTTTTGGCGGACTGGGCTGCAACCCTTTCAACCCCGCGCTGGTAGGTCGTATCTTCCTGCTGATTTCTTTTCCTGTGCAGATGACTTCATGGCCGTTGGTTCAACAATGGGGAAGTTATACCGATGCTCAAACAGGAGCTACTCCGCTGGCTCTAATGAAAATGGCAGTCAAAGGTGATGTAAATGCATTGGGACAGTTGCCCGATACCATGAGCCTGTTCTTGGGTAACAATCCGGGTTCTTTGGGTGAGGTCAGCGCTTTAGCGCTGTTGCTCGGTTTGGGCTATATGTTGTGGAAAAAGATAATCTCCTGGCATATTCCTGTATCAATATTGGTGACAGTGTTTGTATTTGCCGGTTTGATGCATTGGGTTGATCCGGTTGCTTACGCTTCTCCGTTGGCCCATTTGTTTACAGGTGGTTTGATGTTGGGAGCTATTTTCATGGCAACCGACTATGTTACTTCGCCTATGACTCATAAAGGTATGATTATTTACGGTGTGGCTATCGGTTTCCTGACTGTGGTTATCCGTTTGTTCGGTGCATATCCCGAAGGTATGTCTTTCGCTATATTCATTATGAACGCATTCACTCCGTTAATCAATACTTATTGCAAACCTAAAAGATTCGGGGAGGTAGTGAAGAAATGAAAAAACTAGAATCATCTTTGAAAAACATGGTTATCGTGCTGACAGGCGTAACCGTGGTAGCCGGAGCATTGCTGGGTTATGTGAATGAGTTGACAAAGGAACCCATTGCGCAGGCTAATGCCAAGGCTTTGAGTGATGCCATTGCTATCGTAGTTCCGGGATTCGATAACAATCCTGCCGAAGCCCCTGAGACAATAGAACTGGAAGGTGCTACCTATAAAATATATAAAGCAACCAAAGGCGGAGAATTTATCGGTGCAGCCGTAGAATCTTCTGCTAATGGTTTCGGTGGTGCACTGAATGTGTTGGTTGGTTTCGATAAAGACGGCAATATTATTGATTATTCTTTGTTGAGCCATGCGGAAACTCCGGGATTGGGCTCAAAAGCAGCCGATTGGTTTAAGAAAGGCGGTAAAGGCGATATTACCGGCATGAATCCGGGACAGAAAGCCTTGACAGTGAGCAAGGATGGCGGACAGGTGGATGCCATTACTGCTTCTACCATTACTTCGCGTGCATTCTTGCAGGCAGTGAATAATGCATACGCTGCTTACAGCGGTCAGCAGGTAGACGGAGCCAGTGGAGCTACTCAGCAAGTATCGGCAACAGTGGAAAAGGATACAACAGCTTGTAGCGGAACTCTCTGTAAGGAAGGACAGACTTGTGATGCAAAATGTGATTCATGCAAGGTTGCTTGTGGTGAAAAATGCGATTCTGTCAACTGCAAGAAAGCCAACTGTGCCAACGTTGATTGCAAGAAAGCTGAATGTCCTAACAAAGATTGTAAAAACAAAAAATAAGGAAGGAGCAGACTATGAATAATTTTAAAGTATTGATGAACGGGATTGTCAAAGAGAATCCTACGTTTGTACTCCTTTTGGGTATGTGTCCTACATTGGGAACCACTTCTTCGGCCATCAATGGTATGGGTATGGGATTGGCAACCATGTTTGTGTTGATTTGTTCGAATGTAGTAATTTCGTCTATCAAGAATCTGATTCCTGATATGGTGCGTATTCCTGCATTTATTGTGGTTATTGCGTCATTTGTAACCTTGTTGCAGATGATTATGCAGGCATACGTGCCGGCACTTTATGCTACATTGGGATTGTTTATCCCGCTGATTGTAGTAAACTGTATCCTGCTGGGACGTGCCGAAGCATTTGCCGCAAAGAACGGCCCTGTTCCTTCATTCTTCGACGGACTGGGTATGGGACTCGGATTTACTCTTGCATTGACTATCCTTGGTGGTGTACGTGAGTTCCTCGGTACAGGCAAGCTGTTTGATATTGCCATCATGCCGGAGCAATACGGAATGTTGATTTTCGTTCTCGCACCGGGAGCCTTCATTGCATTGGGTTACCTCATTGCGATTGTGAATAAACTGAAGAAAGCATAACCCGTAAAAAGTAAGAATATGGAATATATATTGATATTTATCACCGCTATATTTGTGAACAACATTGTGTTGTCACAATTCCTGGGTATCTGCCCGTTTCTCGGTGTATCCAAGAAAGTTGAGACAGCTACGGGTATGGGAGCGGCTGTTGCATTCGTGCTTACCATCGCTACCATTGTTACCTACCTTATCCAGAAGTTTGTGCTTGATGCTTTCGGACTGGAGTATTTGCAGACCATTGCTTTTATCCTTGTCATTGCAGCATTGGTGCAGATGGTAGAAATCATTCTGAAGAAAGTTTCTCCTGCCCTTTATCAGGCATTGGGAGTATTCCTTCCGCTGATTACCACCAACTGTTGTATTCTGGGTGTGGCTATATTGGTAATCCAAAAAGACTTTGATTTGTTGACCGGGGTAGTTTACGCCTTTTCGACAGCTCTTGGTTTTGCCTTGGCTATGGTGTTGTTTGCCGGTATCCGTGAACAACTGAGCCTGGTAAATATTCCGAAAGGAATGCAGGGAATGGCTATTGCACTGGTTACTGCCGGTCTGCTGGCTATGGCATTTATGGGATTCTCCGGTGTTGACAAAGGTTTGGCTGTATTGTTTGGAGTAGAGTAATTCATCCTTTAAATAAGGTAATTCAGAAGTCCGGAGCAGTGCTTCGGACTTTTTTGTACAAAGAATTTCGTTTTTCGTACTGTTTAATTCAATTATTATGCTTATTTTTGCAATAGAATTAATAGAGAGACCAAATGGCTATGACATTGATTGTACTTGCGGCCACTATGGGGAATAAGTATGGCGGATTAAAACAGCTGGAAGGGATTGGTCCCAATGGCGAAACGATATTAGACTTTTCCGTATATGATGCCGTAAGAGTGGGATTTGATAAAATAGTATTTGTCATAAGTAGACATTTTGAACAAGAATTCAAAAAACTGGTTTCAGGCAAATACGAGCACGTGGTGGATGTGGAATATGTTTATCAGGATGTAGAAACCATTCCCGAAGAAAAACGTAATCCGAAGCGAACAGCACTTTATGGTTCGGTAAGAGCTGTATTGATGGGAGAAGAATTAATAGATGCCCCATTTGGTGTGATAAATGCAGTTAATTTCTATCAGCGTGAGAGTTTTGAATTATTGTATAATAATTTAGTGGCATTGAAAGATGCCGGTTATCATAGTTTCAATGTCTGCTATAGATTGAAAAACGTTTTAGCGGAGAGCGGTGGAGTAACCCGGGGAATTTGTGAAGTGGATGAAAACGGATATTTAATTTCTGTAACAGACCGTACAGGAGTGGAGCGGATCAGTGGTAATCCCATGTATCCTAATGAGGTACATAAATGGGTGGCACTGGATGATAATAGTTTGGTTTCAATGAATATGTGGGGCTTCAGGCCGGATATATTTAATGAAATGCAAGCTGCATTTGATAAGTTTATTGATGAAAACGGAATGGATTTGAAAGCTCATTATTCTATACCTGCTTTTATGAATAAACGGATAAGAGAAGGAGTCAGAGTGAAGGTGATTGAAACACCTGCCCGATGGATGGGATTGGTTTCGCACGATGATAAGATTCAGGTAGTTCTTCGTATCAACGACATGATTCGTAAGGGTATCTATCCTTCTAAGTTGTTTTGAACCTATTAAAAACGACAGAATAATAAGTCTTATGAAAAAGAGAATTTTAGTGACAGGAGGAACCGGATATATCGGTTCTCATACCGTAGTTGAACTGCAACAAAGCGGTTACGACGTAGTGATTGTAGATAATCTCTCAAACTCTAACGCCGATGTGGTTGACAATATTGAAAAAGTAACAGGTATCCGTCCGGCATTTGAGAAGTTGGACTGTCTGGATTATGAAGGTATGGACAAACTGTTTACTAAATATGCCGGTATTGAAGGTATTATTCACTTTGCAGCCAGCAAAGCAGTAGGTGAATCTTGCCAAAAACCGTTGTTGTATTATCGTAACAATCTGGTTTCGTTAATCAACTTGTTGGAGTTGATGCCTAAGCATAATGTAAAAGGCATTATCTTCTCTTCATCATGTACGGTATACGGTCAGCCGGATACATTGCCTGTAACTGAAGCTGCTCCTATCAAGAAGGCAGAATCACCATACGGCAATACAAAGCAAATTAATGAAGAAATTATCCGCGATACTGTAGCATCAGGTTCTCCTGTTCACGCTATCATGTTGCGTTACTTTAACCCTATTGGTGCACATCCGTCTGCATTGATTGGTGAGTTGCCTAATGGCGTACCTCAAAACTTGTTGCCGTATGTCACTCAAACTGCAATGGGTATCCGTGAGCAATTGAGCGTATTTGGTGATGACTATGACACTCCTGACGGCTCTTGTATCCGTGACTACATCTATGTAGTAGATTTGGCTAAGGCTCACGTGATTGCTATGGATCGTATCTTGAACGATAAGCAGAAAGAAAGTGTGGAAGTATTCAATATCGGTACAGGTCGCGGCTTGTCTGTATTGGAACTGCTGAATAAGTTTGAAGCTGCTACAGGCGTGAAGGTGAACTATAAGATTGTAGGCCGTCGTCAGGGAGATATTGTTAAGGTATGGGCTGACCCGACTTTCGCTAACGAAGAGTTAGGATGGCAGGCAAAGGCTACTATCGAAGAGACACTGAAATCTGCATGGAATTGGCAGGTTAAGTTAAGAGAAAGAGGAATTCAATAAAGAATTAAGATATTTTTAGAAAGACCGATGAACAAAGGACGCTAGTGTGGCGTTTTTATAGTGCAAATAACCTGAAACCCCTCTTGGATATGTGAATACCTGACCGGTGGTAAGTTATGTTACTCAAAACATAGAGCAGGCTAAAAAATTGCATAGTAGTTTTGTCGTGTTTTATTTTGTGTTTGTGTTGTGGCTGTTCCTCGACGTGAGTCGGGGGACAGTTTTTTTTATGCTTGTGTGTTGCATTCTAAGTTTGATGACATAAAAAACTCTTCAAACAGCATGCACCGGCTGTTTGAAGAGTTTTCTGAACAAGTTAGAAGAATGGTTAATCCTTACTCCAACTCACGCTGTCTGCAGAAACACTGGCAGAACTTATCTTCTACGTTCTCTATAGGTTCTTTGAATATACCATATACGCACGAACCGGAACCACTCATGGAGGCGTATACGGCTCCCAAATCATATAATTCATCTTTGATGGCAGCTATTTCGGGGAATTTCAAGAATACACTGTCTTCAAAATCATTTTGCATGTTGTCTTTCCATGTATCTACCGGCTGCTTGATTACTTCTTTTAAGGAAACGGCAGGACGTTGTGGCTTTATGGCAGCGAAAGCATCACGGGTAGAAACAAAAATATCCGGTTTGACCAATACAATGTGATATCCTTTCAAAGACAAATCGACCGGTTCGAAGATATTCCCTATGCCGGTTGCAAATACCGGTTTGTTTTGAATGAAAAATGCACAGTCGGCACCGAGGCGTGCCGCGTATTCTTCCATTTTCGCATGGTTGATGTTCAGAGCAAACTTTTCATTTAATAATTTAATCATGTATGCTGCATCTGACGATCCGCCTCCCAATCCTGCTCCTGCAGGAATATGTTTGTACATATGAATTTCGATGGCCGCCATTTGTGGAAAATCTTCTTTCAGTAACTTATAAGCCTTAACTACTAAATTATCTTCCGGTTCGCCGTCCAAAGCACTTCCGCTTACATGGAGATTGTACTCTTTGTCACTGTTTGTGGAGCGTGTGACTTCCAACGCATCTTGAAGATTGATAGGATAAAAAATTGTTTCTAGGTTGTGATAACCATCCGGGCGTTTTTCTATAATATTCAGGCCCAGATTGATTTTAGCATTCGGAAATGTTATCATATTCTTTTATTTAGATTAATTTCTAGTGTGTCTTTATTACGGCTCCTGAGCACGTGACACGGCTCAAATATAAGGTAAACTTTTCATTTAACCATATAAAAAACCATTTTGTGTATGGATTGTTCATGTTTTATAGAAAAAGTCTTCGTATTTCTTTTATTATTTTTGCTCCCGGCTGGATGTTCAACTCGTCAAAAAGTTCTATCTTTGCCCTACTTTAAACGAAAGGAAATGGCAGAAGTAAGAAAAACGACACGTACTCCTAAAACTGTAAAGGCAAAGCCTGTTGATGAATATGGGCATTTGCAGCCACAGGCACCTGAATTGGAAGAGGCAGTATTAGGAGCATTAATGATAGAAAAAGACGCATATTCACTGGTGAGTGAAATTCTTCGTCCCGAGTCTTTTTACGAGCATCGTCATCAGTTGATATATCAGGCTATTACGGCGTTGGCACTACGCCAGCAGCCGGTGGATATTCTGACCGTTGCCGAGCAGTTGCGCAGCACCGGTGATTTGGATGAAGTGGGAGGTCCTTTTTATATCACTCAGTTGAGTGGGAAGGTAGCATCGTCTGCCCATATTGAATATCATGCGCGAATTATAGCCCAAAAGTTCTTGGCACGCGAACTGATTTCTTTTACCAGTAATATTCAGACGAAAGCCTTCGATGAGACACAGGATGTGGATGATTTGATGCAAGAAGCTGAAGGGAAGCTGTTCGAGATTTCGCAGCAGAATATGAAGAAAGATTATACGCAGATTAATCCGGTTATTCAGGAGGCGTATGAGATGCTTCAGAAGGCGGCGGCTCGGACGGATGGTTTAAGTGGTTTGGAGAGTGGTTTCCATGCACTGGACAAGATGACTTCGGGCTGGCAGAACTCCGACCTTGTGATTATTGCTGCTCGTCCCGCCATGGGTAAAACAGCATTCGTGCTTTCAATGGCTAAGAATATGGCAGTCAATGCAAAAATTCCGGTAGCATTGTTCTCGCTTGAAATGGCGAACGTGCAGTTGGTCAATCGTTTGATTGTCAATGTGTGCGAAATACCGGGCGAGAAAATTAAGAGTGGGCAGTTGGCTCCATACGAATGGGGGCAGTTGGACTATAAGATTAAGGAATTGTATGACGCTCCGTTGTATGTCGATGATACCCCTTCTCTTTCGGTTTTCGAATTGAGAACGAAGGCAAGGCGCTTGGTACGTGAACATGGAGTAAAAATAATTATCATTGACTACTTGCAGTTGATGAATGCGAGCGGTATGTCGTTTGGCAGCCGTCAGGAAGAGGTTAGTACTATTTCACGTTCGTTGAAAGGCTTGGCAAAGGAGCTGAACATTCCGATTATTGCCCTGAGTCAGTTGAATCGTGGTGTGGAGAGCCGTGAAGGTATTGACGGAAAGCGTCCGCAGTTGAGTGACTTGCGTGAATCCGGGGCCATCGAGCAGGATGCCGATATGGTGTGCTTTATCCATCGCCCCGAATATTATAAGATATTTCAGGATGAAAAAGGAAACGACCTGCATGGTATGGCTGAAATCATTATTGCCAAGCATCGTAACGGTGCTGTGGGCGATGTGTTGTTGCGTTTCCGCGGTGAGTTCGCCCGTTTCCAGAATCCGGATGATGAAATGATTATACCGTTGCCGGGAGAAGAACCGGGAATTATCCGTTCCAAAATGAATGGCGGTGGAAGCAGTGTACCGCCTCCGCCTTCTGATGCTGCACCTGCCGATAATAATCCGTTCGGAGCACCCATTCCCGAAGGACCTTTACCGTTTTAATCCTTATCCTGTCATTCTTCACTTTGTTCAGAATGACGAGGTTGATGAAAATTAAACGGGTTCTCATAACAGGATAAAAGAAAATAATTACTAAATTTGCAAGTCATTTTGAAATACATAAAATATATCATATATGAATATCTCTTATAATTGGCTGAAAGAATACGTCAACTTCGATTTGACCCCTGATGAAGTGGCAGCAGCGCTGACTTCTATCGGTCTGGAAACAGGAGGCGTAGAAGAAGTCCAAACAATTAAAGGCGGTCTGGAAGGTATCGTTATCGGTGAAGTGCTGACTTGCGAACCTCATCCCAACTCTGACCACATGCATGTAACTACGGTTAACTTGGGACAGGGAGAACCTGTGCAGATTGTTTGCGGTGCTCCTAATGTAGCTGCCGGACAAAAAGTTGTGGTTGCCACTTTGGGCACAAAGCTATATGACGGTGAAGAATGCTTTACCATAAAAAAATCAAAACTTCGCGGTATTGAGTCAATCGGCATGATTTGTGCCGAAGATGAGATTGGTATCGGAACCGGTCATGACGGTATCATTGTTCTGCCGGACGATGCTGTGCCCGGAACTCCTGCCAAAGATTATTATAACATCAAGAGCGACTATGTACTTGAAGTGGATATTACTCCGAACCGGGCGGATGCTTGCTCTCACTATGGCGTGGCACGTGACTTGTATGCCTATTTGATTCAAAACGGCAGACAGGCTACGTTAACCCGTCCTTCGGTAGAAGGCTTCAAGGTAAACAATCACGATATGGATATCACTGTAGAAGTAGAAAATACCGAAGCATGTCCCCGTTATGCCGGAGTTTCCATCAAAGGTGTTACCGTGAAAGAGAGTCCCGACTGGCTGCAAAACAAGCTGCGTTTGATAGGTCTTCGTCCAATCAACAATATTGTGGATATCACTAACTACATTCTTCATGCTTACGGCCAACCGCTGCATTGCTTTGATGCCGATAAGATTAAGGGTGGAAAGATTGTTGTAAAGACTGTTGCCGAAGGTACTAAGTTTACCACTTTGGATGAAGTGGAACGAACTTTGTCCGATAGAGACTTGATGATATGTAATACTGAAGAGCCGATGTGTATTGCCGGTGTATTTGGTGGCTTGGATTCAGGTACTACGGAACAAACAGTGGATGTATTCCTCGAAAGTGCGTATTTCAATCCGACTTGGGTGCGTAAAACGGCGCGTCGTCATGGTTTGAGTACCGACTCTTCTTTCCGTTTCGAGCGTGGTATTGATCCCAACGGAACTATTTATGCCTTGAAAGAAGCTGCCTTGCTGGTAAAAGAACTGGCAGGCGGAACTATCGCTTCTGAAATTAAAGACAATTATCCTCATCCGGTTGCTGATTTCATGGTAGAATTAAACTATGAAAAAGCTCATTCTCTGATTGGGAAAGTAATTCCGGCAGAGACGATAAAGAGTATCGTTACCAGTCTTGAGATGAAGATTGTAAACGAGACTCCCGAAGGAGTGACTTTACAAGTTCCTGCTTACCGTGTAGACGTTCAGCGTGACTGTGACGTGGTAGAAGATATTCTCCGTATCTATGGATATAATAATGTGGAAATTCCCACAACATTAAAGTCAAGCCTGACCACGAAGGGGGAAGTAGATAAATCCCAACAGCTTCAGAACTTGATTTCCGAACAGTTGATAGGTTGCGGATTCAATGAAATTCTGAATAACTCACTGACTGCTGCCGGATATTATGAAGGTTTGGAAACCTACAAGCCTGAAAACCTTGTCAACTTAATGAATCCGTTAAGCAATGACCTGAATGTAATGCGTCAGACGCTGTTGTTCGGCGGCTTGGAAAGCATCCAGCACAATGCCAACCGTAAGAATGCCGATTTGAAGTTCTTTGAGTTCGGTAACTGCTATTTCTTTAATGCGGAAAAGAAGAACCCTGAAAAGGTATTGGCTGCATACAAAGAAGAATATCATCTGGGATTGTGGGTGACAGGTAAGCGTGTGAGCAACTCATGGGCACATCCTGATGAAAACACCAGCGTTTATGAACTGAAAGCTTATGTGATGAATATCTTCACTCGTTTGGGCTTGAACTTCGGTAATGTGGTATTCGGTAATTTGAGTAATGATATCTATTCTGTAGCTGTCAGCGTACACACCCGTGGCGGCAAGTTATTGGCTACGTTTGGTGTCATCAGCAAGAAGATTCAGAAAGCATTCGATATCGACAACGAAGTGTATTATGCCGAAATCAATTGGAATGAGCTGATGAAAGCCATCAAGACTTCGAAGGTCAACTTTAAGGAACTTTCCAAGTTCCCGGCTGTAAGACGTGACTTGGCATTGTTACTCGACAAGAATATCCAATTTGCCGAAATCGAAAAGATAGCTTACGAAACAGAAAAGAAGTTGCTGAAAGAAGTAGAACTGTTTGATGTATACGAAGGCAAGAATTTGGAACCGGGTAAGAAGAGCTATGCTGTCAGCTTCTTGTTGCAGGATGAAAATGCAACACTGAACGACAAGCAAATCGACAAAATCATGTCTAAGCTGATTGCCAATCTGGAAAGCAAATTGAATGCGAAACTAAGATAATTGATAAAATAACCATTTATAAAAATATAATCCAATGGGAAGAGCATTTGAATATAGAAAAGCTACAAAGCTGAAAAGATGGGGCCACATGGCCAAGACTTTTACAAGACTGGGTAAACAAATTGCTATTGCTGTAAAAGCAGGCGGACCGGAACCGGAAAACAACCCGACCTTGCGTGGTGTTATCGCTACTTGTAAGCGCGAAAACATGCCGAAGGATAACATCGAGCGTGCTATTAAAAATGCAATGGGTAAGGATACCAGCGATTACAAAGGTATGACTTACGAAGGATACGGCCCTCACGGGGTAGCAGTATTCGTTGATACTTTGACCGATAATACCACTCGTACTGTAGCAGATGTCCGTTCTGTATTCAACAAATTTGGCGGCAACATGGGAACTACCGGTTCATTGGCTTTCTTGTTCGATCATAAATGTGTCTTTACTTTTAAGCGTAAAGAAGGTCTTGATATGGAAGAACTGATTCTTGATTTGATAGATTACAATGTAGAAGATGAATTCGATATCGATGAAGAAGAAGGAACAATCACTATTTACGGTGACCCGAAGAGCTATGCCGCTATTCAGAAACACTTGGAAGAATGCGGTTTTGAGGAAGTCGGTGGTGACTTTACTTATATTCCTAACGACCTGAAGGATGTAACTCCCGAACAGCGCGAAACAATTGATAAGATGGTAGAGCGTTTGGAAGAATTTGATGATGTCCAGACGGTTTATACAAACATGAAACCTGCTGAGGAAGAGTAAAAATGAAGATTACTTATAAAACGCAAGGTACTTGCAGCAGCCACATTGAGGTAGAAGTGGAAGACGATGTGGTTCAACAGGTATTCTTTTGGGGCGGATGCAATGGAAATCTTCAGGGCATCAGCCGTTTGGTAAAGGGAATGAAAGTTGAAGATGTAATATCGAAGCTGGAAGGAGTGAAGTGCGGAAATCGTTCCACTTCCTGTCCCGACCAATTATGCAAGGCATTGCGTGAGATGAAATAAAAGAAAGATGAAATAAAAGAAGAAAGAGGTTACTCGTAAGGGAGTGACCTCTTTTTTCTTTTTCGGATAAACGCCTTTATCCTTAAGTGTACTGACTTTCACAAGCAAATACTAACTATTAATCTTAAATCTATTACTATGAAAAACACAAATATATAACACGGCATTCATTCATTTAGTTCACTCTCCCACAGAAATAAATTCGTTAAAATTAAATAAAGACATATCTTCGGGCAGACTAAGCATTTTCTTCCTTCAGACTAAGCGGTTTCATATAGTGGATTATTACGTCCCATTACAGTAGGACGTATGTCCCATTATGGCAGGACGTACGTTCCATTGCAGTGGGACGTACATCCCATTGCTGCAGGACGTAATAATCTGTCGTTCAAAAAACCTTAGTCTGCTATATGAAATGGCTTAATCTTCCCTTTGTATACGGTAGGTCTGTTTATATATAAAAAACGTGCTCCCTGACCGTTCGCTTACGGAGGGAGCACTTACAACACAAAAACTAAACTAGACTTAACTAAACTATTCTATTAAGAAGTTTCACAACTTCCCTTGTCTATGCTGCAAATATAGGTAATTTATTTGTTTTTAGCAAAAAGATATCGACGAATTTGATTTATTATTCTATTGATAATAAGATTTTTTATACAGAATGACTATTCAAATAAGTTTGTATCTCTTGCTTGTAACTATCGGAAATAGGAATGTATTCTTTGCCGAAAACAATGCGTCCCCGGTCAATCACCTTTATTTTGCTTTTTTGCACTATGAATGAGCGATGTACACGTACAAAATGCTTTGACGGAAGCTTTTCTTCCATAGCCTTCATGCTGATAAGTGACAAGATGGCTTTGGGTTCGTTTTCTATATGTATTTTTATGTAATCTTTCAGTCCTTCGATGTATAGAATCTTGTCAAGGGCTATCTGTACTAGTTTGTAATCGCTTTTAACATAAATATATTCGTTATTAACTTCTTCTTCCGGTCTGTTTCCGGCTTTTTGTTTCAGTTCGAACCATTGCATCGCTTTGTTCACCGATTGTAGGAAATCGGCATAACTGATTGGTTTCAGCAGGTAGTCCAGCGCATTGACCTTGTAGCTGTCTAATGCGTATTGGCCGAAAGCGGTAGTGAAGATGATGCGTGTTTCGGGGTTCACCATGTGTGAAAACTCTAATCCGTTCAGTTCCGGCATTTGTATGTCGAGAAAAAGTATATGAATTTCTTCGTGTGCGGGTATCTCATTCATTGCCTGCACTGCACTGGAGTATTTGCCTGCCAACCGTAGGAAAGCGGTTTTTTCCACATAGCTTTGCAACAATTCCAGAGCCAAAGGTTCGTCATCTACTATGGCGCAATTCAGTATCATAAGTTTTTGGTTTGAATGGTTAATATAGAAGAATAAACCTGACCGTTTGCACTGATGCCTTTTTCCCATTCATAATGTTTGGGATAAATCAGTTCCAATCGTTTGCTTACCTGTTCCAGTCCGATGCCGCTGCCGCTTTTGTCCTGTCCGGTTTTGGGGTAGTTGCTGTTCTGTATTTCGCAGCGTACCGTGCCATCTGTATTCCCGGTGATGGCGATGCTGATAAAGCTGTGAGCTGTAGGACTGATGCCGTGTTTAAAGGCATTTTCTATCAAAGAAATAAAGAGTAAGGGGGCAATGAGTAACGAACTGCCCGGATCGGTTTCCAGATGCAGGCTTATTTCTACTTGCTGAGGCAGCCGGATGCGCATCAGTGCCACGTAATTACGGATAAAGTCAAGCTCTTTCTCCAATGGAACAAAGGTTTGCTGATTGTCGTAAAGTACGTGTCGGAGCAATTTGCTCAGTTCTTGAACCGCTTCTTGCGCCTTGTCACAGTTGAATGCTATCAGTGCATAGATATTATTCAGTGTGTTGAGCAGGAAATGGGGGTTCAATTGGTTCTTGAGATTCTTCAATTCCGCTTCCGTCTTTTGCCGTTCGGCTTCCAGAAGCATTTCTTGCGCTTGTCTCCATCGCAGGCTGGTGCGGATGGCAGCTCCCAGTCCGGCAACGAATATCATCAGCACGATGTCGCGTATGTAGAATATCCAGCGTGGAGGCATCCGCCGGGTAAATTCCTCGGGTGGAGGAGTGCTGAAGGCTTCCAGCAGCAAGTGAAGCATCAATGAGGAGAAAAATATGAGGATGGCATTGGCGATGATGTATTTTCGCATCTCGTCATTGAAGAGATAGCGTGGTACCAACCATAAGTAGTTGATGTAGAATATCAGAAAATAGCAGAGGGGGACGCAACTGTGGCGTAGGAACTGATGCCAGTCCATGCTGTTTCCTCTGTCTGCAAAAACAAGTGGAAAGCCGAATATCAGCAACCAGCTGACGATATGTATGGCCGGCTCCAGCGGGCGACGTTGAGAGAATATTTGTTTCATAATAGGCAAAGATAAAAAGTTCAGGGTTAAAATAGGATGCAGAAGGTATTAAATTTATCTTATCGTAGCGATAAATTTCTCGTTTCAAGTCTGTGGGCTACTTTCCCGCAGTCATGAAACGAGAAGAATGGTGTGGCGCTAAATTGTTTTATTCATAACGTATGGCATCAATCGGGTCAAGATCTGCCGCTTTCTTGGCCGGATACCATCCGAAGAAAACTCCCGTAATGGTACAGACTGCGAAAGACAGCAGTACGCTCCAAGGTTGGATGAATACGGGCCAGTGGGCTATTGATTTAATCATGAAGCTGGCACCGCAACCGATAATCACGCCTATCACACCGCCGGTGATACTAATCAGAATGGCTTCGATGAGGAACTGTGAAAGGATATCGACACCGCGTGCTCCGACTGACATTCGCAGGCCGATTTCGCGTGTACGCTCGGTAACGGAAACATACATGATGTTCATGATTCCGATACCTCCTACCACGAGCGAGATGCCGGCAATGCAGGCGAGCAGTGTGGTCATCAGGTCGGTGGTGGTATTCAGCATGCTGCTCAGCTCCTGCTGGGTGCGAATGGTGAAATCGTCATCATCGGTGGCTTTCAGCTTATGCTCTCGCCGCAGGATAGAAGTGATTTCTTCCACCGCTTCTTCGGTCATGTCTTCGGTCAGGGCGGAGGCAAAGATACCGCCCAGATAGGTTTGTGCAAGCAATCGTTTCATTACGGTAGTGTATGGGGCGAGTACCACATCGTCTTGATCCTGTCCCATGGAGTTGTAACCTTTGGACTTTAATACGCCCACAACACGCATGGGTATTTGGTTGCAACGGATGACTTTTCCTATAGGGTCGGAGCCGTCGGGAAAAAGATTGTCGACAATGGTCTTGCCGATGACGCAGACTTTGGCGGCGGTGCGGATATCGTTTTCGGAAAACATTTCGCCTTGTTCCACACTGAGCTGGCGGATGTTAAGGTAATCAATGCTTACTCCGCTTACCGAGGAGGGATAGTTGTTTGACCCTGCCACCAATTGCCCGGAGGAAGATACATTGGGACTGATGCCGGAGAGGTAAGTGCACTCTTCGCTGAGTTTCTCATAATTCTCCAGTTTCAATGTCTGCATTGCCGAAGGGTCTTGGCGAACCCCGCCGCGCATCTCGGCTCCCGGATGAATCATAATCATGTTCGAACCCATTTCCGAGATTTGTTGCTGGATACTTCTCTTCGAGCCTTGGCCGATGGCAAGCATGGCGATAACGGATGCTACGCCGATGATGATACCCAGCATGGTGAGGAAGGCGCGCAATTTGTTGTTGGCTAGAGCCCGGAGAGCTATTTTGAATAGGTTTGTTCCGTTCATAATTGGCTATTGTTTTAATTTGTTTCTTATTGCTGATGAAGGTCAGTCTTCATCGTTCTTAGGCAGGGCGGCCAGTGCTTCGGCGGCGGACAGGATGTGTGTGTTGACCGTGTCTTCTATCACATGACCGTCGCGCAGGCGGATATTACGGCTACTGTATTGTGCCAGTTCGGGATTATGGGTAACGAAGATAATCGTGCGTCCTTCGGCATGTAACTTCTGGAAGAGTACAAGAATCTCGAAAGAGGTGCGGGTATCAAGGTTACCGGTCGCTTCATCGGCAAGGATAACAGCCGGGTTGTTGACCAAAGCACGGGCGATGGCCACGCGTTGCATCTGTCCTCCCGACATTTGGTTGGACTTGTGTTCCAGGCGGTCACCCAATCCGACGGATATCAGGGCGTCAATGGCTCTTTTCCGTCTTTCGGTTGCCGAAACGGAAGAGTTATACATCAGTGGGAGTTCCACATTTTCCACTGCCGTAGTTTTAGGCAGCAGGTTATAATTTTGGAACACGAAACCGATTTTGCGGTTGCGCAGTATGGCACGCTGGGGTTTGCTCATGGTGCGGACGGATACGCCGTCCAGCAGGTATTCTCCGCTGGTGGGGGTATCAAGGCACCCCAGTGTATTCAGCAGGGTGGATTTGCCCGAACCGGAAGTACCCATGATGGTGACAAACTCTCCTTCGCAGATGGTGAAGGAAATGCCGCGCAAGGCGTGCACGGTTTCTTCACCCACCCGGAAGTTTCGTTTGATATTTTGAAGTTCGATAATCTTTTTCATCTGTCTTTTTTGCATATAGGTTTTGATGTGCAAGTTTATTTATTGTTTTTTTTCTTGCTTCCCGGAGGGCCGGGCATGAAGGGACTTCTTTCTCCATTTTCACCGACTCCTTCCATTTGAGGGGCATTGCTATTGACCACGGCTTCCGTGACGACAGGCATATTCTCGGTGATGCCGCTTAGAATCTCGGTCAATGTACCGTTTGATATACCGATTTTAACCGGATGTGCGGTAAAAGTATTGCCTTCCAGTGTCCACACTTTGTGTTCTCCTTGGCAGTCATTGATTTTATATCCTTTGGCAATGTCTTTATTCGGTGTGAACCGCAGTGCTTTGCCGGGCACAGTCAATACATTGTTTTTGCTTAATGTATAGATAGTGGCATTGGCTGTGAGACGGGGTTTCAGCTTCAAGTCGGGATTATCGGCAGTAATGACTACTTCATAAGTGACAACTGTAGTAGTGCCGGTAGTGGAACTGCTGCTACTGCTGTTGGTGCTTCCCAAACGTACTTGTCTTACATAACCTTCAAATACATCATCGGGATAGGCATCTACGGTGAATGTGACGCGGGCACTGTCTTCCACTCCGGCAATATCGGCTTCATCCACATCTGCCACTACCTGCATTTTGGTCAGGTCGGCGGCAATGGTGAAGAGAGTCGGAGTTTCGAAACCGGAGGCAACTGTCTGTCCTTCTTCCACATCGCGGCTGGTTACCACTCCGTCAATGGGAGAGGTGATGGTGGCATACGAAAGGTTGCGCTCGGCTTTGGCAAGGGCGGCTTTACTGGCATCGAAAGAGCTTTTTGCACGTTCGTAGTTATATACATACTGTTCGTAATCGGTATCACTGATGAGCTGCTTGTCGTGTAACTTCTTGTTGCGTTCGTACAGTTTCTTTTGATAGTCGTATTCAGCCTTGTTGCCATCGTAAGTAGCCCGGGCAGATTGAAGTTCGCTCTGGAGTGTGATTTTATCCATTTCTGCTATCAGTTCACCTTTGGTTACCACAGAATTATAATCAACGTAAATCTTGTCGATAATGCCTGATACCTGAGTACCGACTTCGACTTCCGTTACAGGTTCGATGGTTCCTGTAGCAGTGATTGAATTGCTGATATTGCTTTTTTTTACGTTTTCTGTTGCAAAGCTCACTGTGCTTTTTGCTTCAGAGCTTCCAAGCATCCAAAAACCGCCGACTGCAACCATGACGACTGCGGCACTGAGAAGGATCGTTTTCTTCTTTTCCATACTGTATTACTATGTATAACGTTTATATTTTCGGTATTATAACTTTATTTCTTGTCCTGCATAGAAGTTCAGCAAGGTGCGGTCCAGGATAGCCATATACTTGGCTTGGATGCGTTGTTGCTGTGCACTGAGCAGGTTGTTCTTCTCGGTCAGGAGTTCTACGGTATTCTTCATGCCCAGATTGAACTGTTCGTTTACCATATCAAAGCTGATTCGGCTGCTTTTCAGTTTGCTCTCGGCTGCATCATATTGCTGTTGGGCGTTTGTGGCATCCAGCCAGAGGCTTTCTATATTTTTGTAAAGCTCCTTTTGCTTATTGATTAAGTCGAGCTGACTGCTGCTGTATTGCAGACGTGCTTTCTGAACAGCACTTTTGTTTTGGCGGTTATCAAAGATAGGAATACTGAGATTAATTCCTATCATGTTGTTCCAACCATACTTCATTTGTTTTCCCCAACCGTTTTCGCTGGCACTATTGGTGGTACTGCCTGCAGAAGCACTTAAACTGATGGTGGGATAGTAGCCTGCTTTGGCAACGGAAATATCCAACTTTGAGCTTTCGATATTGAGTTTGCTGCTTTGTATTTCGGGACGCGAAGCCAGTGCCTGCTGATATATATCCGTTTGGCCGGGTAAAGGTTGCAACACGTGTTCGTCTGTCAAAGTGGGGAGAACAAGATTCATTTCCTCGGTTCCGTCCAGTTCGAGCAGTTGTTTGAGTTGTAACTTATAATCCCGGAGCGAACTTTCGGCTGTAACCAGTTGATATTGGTCATTACCAACCTGAGCTTCCAATTGTGCAAGGTCGGCCTTGGAGATGCTTCCTTCGTTGAAGAGTTCTACACCGCGTTCATAAGTGGCGCGACTCACTTGCAAGGTATTCTCATTAATCTTCACCGATTCATCGGCATACAGGATTTGGATAAACACTTGTGCGATTTGTTCTTGCAATGAATTTTCCGTTTGTGCTACGGTAAGTCCCGCTATTTCGCGGCTCATCTTTTTTTGCTTGATTGTGTTTATGCGTTTGTTCCCATTCCAAACCGTCCATTGAGCATTCAGTCCGTAGTTGCCGCTATAAGTCGTTTTGCTGTTGCTGCTGATAATTTCAGTGCCGTTTACAGTACTGCTGTTTTCCTGATACGGACGGTTTGTTACGTTGTGTCCGGTATTGAACGATAGACTGGGGAAGAGGGTTGCTTTCGCAGTCTTTACATCCACATCACTTTCTTCCAATGAAATTTTATCCTGTTGCAGCTGGATATTCTTTTCCAAAGCGTATTCAATGCAGTCGTTCAGAGTCCATTTCTTTGCTTCCTGAGCGGTCAATGAAGAGGTCGCTAATAAGCTAATTGCTAAATATACTACTCGTTGTTTCATCCTTTTTGCGGTTTAATTTGTTACTGCAAATGTAGGGGACATTGCTTTTATCGGCAATAAATATAGATTCCCCGCACATTTCTATGGACAAAAACTTGTTTTTTACCGATAAAGTATTTTTCTTTGTAATAATTACAAGTTTAAGATAAGTTTCTATGAGTAATACTTTGTTAGTTCGTATATGGACGTTCTATCGGGACGGTTTCCGTGAGATGACCCTTGGCCGAACGCTTTGGGCCATTATTCTTATTAAACTGTTTATTATGTTTTTTATTTTGAAACTCTTTTTCTTTCCTTCTTTTTTAAAGGAGAAGACCCCTCAGGAGAAGCAGCAATATGTAGGGGAAGAATTGATTAAACGCGCAAATCCATAAATATTTTAATATCAAAACGGTATGTTTGAAAACATTGACACTTCGCTAATCGACTGGTCGCGGGCGCAATTTGCACTGACGGCCATGTATCACTGGCTTTTTGTTCCTCTTACATTAGGACTGGCTATGATTATGGGGCTCATGGAGACTTTCTATGTAGTCACAGGTAAGGAATTCTGGAAACGCACGGCAAAGTTCTGGATGAAGCTTTTCGGTATTAACTTCGCCGTAGGTGTTGCTACGGGATTGATTCTGGAGTTTGAGTTCGGTACGAACTGGAGTAATTACTCTTGGTTTGTAGGTGATATTTTCGGTGCTCCGCTGGCCATCGAGGGTATTCTGGCTTTCTTTATGGAGGCAACGTTCATTGCCGTTATGTTCTTTGGCTGGAACAAAGTAAGTAAACGTTTCCACCTGGCATCTACATGGCTGACAGGTATCGGTGCAACACTTTCTGCATGGTGGATTCTGGTTGCCAACGCTTGGATGCAATATCCGGTGGGCATGGCATTCAATCCTGAGACAGTGCGTAATGAGATGGTGGATTTTGCAGCGGTGGCACTCTCGCCGATGGCTGTGGCAAAGTTTTTCCATACCGTGCTGAGCGGTTGGGTACTTGGTGCAGTGTTTGTAGTGGGTGTCAGTTGCTGGTATCTGCTTCGCAAGCGCGAGATTGAATTTGCGAAAGCAAGCATCAAAGTGGCTGCCGTCTTTGGGTTGGCAGCTTCGCTGATAGTGGCATGGACAGGAGATATCTCCGGCGTTCAGGTGGCCAAAGTGCAGCCGATGAAAATGGCTGCGGCCGAAGGACTTCAAGAGGGTGGCAATGGGATGCCGTTTACGGTGGTAGGCAACATAAAGATTCCAAAAATGCTTTCTATTCTGGCCACTCATGACATAGACGGATATGTGCCGGGCATCAATAATTTACTGGAAGGCGGTTACCAAACTCCGGAGGGAACCATCGCTCTTTCTGCACAAGAGAAAATAGAGCGCGGTCAAAAGGCGATTGCTGCTTTGGATGCTTTCCGCAAAGCGCAGAAGGAGGGTAATAAAGAGGCTGCAAGTGTAGCACGCCGGACATTGGATGAGAATGTGGCTTATTTCGGATACGGATATATCAAAGATCCTGCTCATTTGGTTCCTCCTGTCGGATTGACATTCTGGTCGTTCCGCATCATGGTAGGGTTGGGAGGATATTTCATCTTATTCTTTATTGTGGTACTTGTCCTGTCTCGGAAAGACAAACTGAAAGATGCAGGGTGGTTACAGAAACTTGCACTTTGGACTATCCCGTTGGGGTATATTGCCGGACAAGCCGGTTGGGTGGTAGCCGAAGTAGGTCGTCAGCCGTGGGCTATTCAGGATATGTTGCCGGTGGGAGCCGCTATTTCCAAGTTGCAGACGAGCTCCGTGCAGATAACTTTCTTTATTTTCCTGATATTGTTTACTATTATGCTGATTGCTGAAATCAATATTATGGTTAAGGCCATAAAGAAAGGACCGGAGGCAATAAAAGGTGAATAACTTTTGTATGCGGTAATTCCATTATTTATCATTTAAATAAAATTCTATGGACTATATATTTCTACAAAATTATTGGTGGTTCCTGGTTTCATTGCTGGGTGCCCTGTTGGTGTTTCTGCTTTTTGTGCAGGGTGGCAATTCTTTACTGTTCACTTTGGGTCGCACTCACGAAGAGCGTACCATGCTGGTGAATTCCACAGGACGTAAGTGGGAGTTTACTTTTACTACGTTGGTTACTTTCGGAGGAGCTTTTTTCGCTTCATTTCCTTTGTTTTATAGCACCAGCTTCGGTGGTGCATATTGGCTGTGGATGATTATCTTGTTCACTTTCGTGTTGCAGGCTGTTTCTTATGAATTTCAGTCTAAATTGGGTAATATTTTGGGCAAGCGTACCTATCAATGGTTCCTGGTAATCAACGGAGTTGTAGGGCCGTTATTGCTGGGAGGAGCAGTGGCTACATTCTTTACGGGCTCTAATTTCTTGGTGAATAAAGGAAATATGGGTAATGAACTGATGCCTGTCATCAGCAGTTGGGCCAATGGATGGCATGGGTTGGATGCACTGACTAATCCATGGAATCTTGTTTTGGGCTTTGCTGTTTTGTTCTTGGCACGTATATTGGGCAACTTGTATTTTATCAATAATATCCGTGATAAAGAATTGATTCCTCATTGCCGTTGCCAATTGATTACAGATACGATTCCTTTCCTGATTCTTTTCCTGGCATTTGTGATACATACATTATTGAGTGATGGTTTTGCTGTCAGTCCCGATACGCAGGAAGTATATATGGAACCTTACAAGTATTTTATGAATTTCATTGATATGCCTGTCTTGTTGGTTTTATTCCTGATAGGAGTGGTCGGTGTATTGTTCGGCATCGGCAAATCTGTCTTCAGCAAGACATCTACCAACGGTATCTGGTTTGCGGGCATCGGTACTGTGCTGACGGTTTTGGCGCTGCTCCTTTGCGTGGGTTATAATAACACGGCATATTATCCCTCTACTGCTGACCTGCAAAGTTCATTAACACTGGCCAACAGTTGTTCCAGTGAGTTTACTTTGCGCGTCATGGCTTATGTGTCTGTTTTGGTACCTTTTGTTTTGGCATACATTGTTTATGCTTGGCGTGCAATAGACCGAAAGCCTATTACAGCACAAGAATTGGAAAAAGACGGCCATACTTATTAATCAAGTTTTTAATGAAATTAAAATTGGTATCCCGGTTTTGCAAACAGCTGTAAACGGGATACCGATTTATGTTAAATAACATTGTTTTGCTGCGTAAAATACAGATAAACTATTGCAGAATTCCCGAAAGTCCGTATATTTGCACTGTGTTTTTCATAGTATTAGATTTAAGGTTAACAAAGGTTGGAGCAAGGCGTTGCTCCTTTTTTTATGCCCATATACCTCGTTCTTCCCTTATTTGGACAAATTTATGAGATAAAACCGACAAAAGTTATAGTTGACGGTAGTGATACTATTCTATCTTTGTATAACAAAGCCTTTGTAGAGGTAATGGTATTGTTGAATTTAGATTACATGGATATTAAAAGGTAAGAACATGAAACACCTTCGACTGACTTTCTCTGCATTATTTGCCATGGCAGTAAGTATGCAGACTCTTGCGCAAAGAGAAAATATACTCATCAATCAGGATTGGAACTTCCGATTCTCCCATCAAGTGAATAAGAATTCAAGTCGCCGGGTAGATTTGCCTCATACTTGGAATGCACAAGATGCTTTGAGTGGCAAACCCGACTATAAACGAGGAATCGGTAATTATGACAAAAAACTATTTATCCGTTCCGAGTGGAAAGGCAAACGACTGTTTCTCCGTTTTGAAGGAGCAAACTGTGTAAGCAATGTTTTCATCAACGGCAAACAGATAGGAGAGCATCGGGGCGGCTATGGGGCATTTATTTTTGAAATCACCGATAAGGTGAATTATGGGAAAAATAATACCGTGCTGGTTCGTGTGAATAATGGTGAACAGCTTGATGTCATGCCTTTGGTAGGTGACTTTAATTTCTATGGGGGGATTTATAGGGATGTGCATTTACTTGTTACGGAAGATATTTGTATCTCTCCTTTGGATTATGCTTCTCCGGGAGTATATCTTTTTCAGCAGCATGTGGGTGAGAAACAAGCCGCTGTTTTGGCTCGTATTAACCTGTCGAACGGAACGGAACATCCCCGGCAGGCAACTCTTAGGCTCCAAGTAAAAGAAGGAGATAAAGTGGTTTATCAGGCGGATAAAAAGGTGACTGTTGCACCTCATACCAGCGTACAACCCGAAGAAATGAGTTTTACCTTGCTGAATCCTCGTTTATGGAATGGCAGGGAAGATCCTTTTATGTATCAGACAGTGATAACCCTGGTGAAGGATGGAAAAGAGATAGACAAAGTGGAACAGCCGTTGGGACTTCGTTATTATGCGACAGATGCCGATCGGGGTTTCTTTCTTAATGGAAAACATTTGCCTTTGCATGGGGTGTGTCGTCATCAGGAGTGGGCAGAGGTGGGAAATGCACTTCGTCCGATGCATCATGAAGAAGATACTCGATTGATGCTTGAAATGGGGGTAAATGCCATTCGTCTGGCTCATTATCCACAAGCTACTTATATGTATGATTTAATGGATAGGAATGGAATTGTGACTTGGGCAGAGATACCGTTTGTCGGTCCCGGAGGTTATGCTGATAAAGGTTTTGTCGACCAGCCTTCTTTTCGTAAAAATGGTAAGGAGCAGTTGAAGGAGATGATCCGTCAACATTTTAATCATCCGAGTATATGTTTTTGGGGGTTATTTAATGAACTGAAAGAAAATGGAGATAATCCGTTGGAGTACATTAAAGAACTGAATGTGCTGGCACATCAGGAAGATCCTACACGTCCCACCACATCAGCCAGTAACCAAGGCGGTGCTATTAATTTCATAACAGATAATATTGCGTGGAACAGATATGACGGTTGGTATGGAGCAACTCCGGCGACATTGGCTTCATGGCTGGACAAGACACATCAGGCACACCCTGAAATAAAGATTGCTATCAGTGAGTATGGGGCAGGAGCAAGTATTTATCATCAGCAGGATTCATTGGTACAAACCAGCCCGGGAAGTTGGTGGCATCCGGAAAACTGGCAGACGGAATATCATATTCAGAATTGGAAGATTATTAGTGAACGTCCATACGTTTGGGGCAGTTTTGTTTGGAATATGTTTGATTTCGGAGCAGCTCATCGTACAGAAGGGGATCGTCCGGGTATCAATGATAAAGGATTGGTGACGCACGACCGTAAAGTTAAAAAGGATGCATTTTATTTTTATAAAGCAAACTGGAATCCTGAACCGATGGTTTATATTGCCGGTCGCCGTAGCGTGAACCGCGTAAAACCAGTGACAGAGGTACAGATATTTTCTAATTGTGCAGAAGTAACTCTGAAGGTAAACGGACAAATAATAAAAAAAATGCAGCCGGATGGTGTAAAAGTGTGTATCTTTAAAGATATTCGGCTGAAAAAAGGGGAGAACAACATAGAAGTATCGGCGAAAAATGGTAAAAGGGTGATAACTGATGCTTGTTGCTGGATATTGTAACAAGAAAAACATGGAAGTGTATCAAAATTAAACCGGTCTATCCCATCGTCAGCTGTAGGGACAGGGTTTGCCTGCCCGAAGACGCAAAGTAAACTGTTTTCGGGCGAGCGAATCTCGCCCCTACGGATTAAACGACAGCATTATCCCTGTTTTGACCCCATGAATATATATTAAATAATTTCTATTCCATGCTTTTGGCATAACTCCAGTCCTATATCTTTTAACTTGAATTTCTGAATCTTTCCGCTGCCGGTCATTGGAAATTCATCTACAAAGAAGATATATTTGGGTATTTTGTATCGTGCAATTTTGCCTGTGCAGAATTCACGAACGTCAAATTCATTCATTTCTATTCCTTTGTGCAGGATAATGAAGGCGCCTACTGCCTCACCGTATTTTTTAGAAGGAATACCGGCTACTTGTACATCTTTGATTCCTTCCATCTGATAGAGAAATTCCTCAATTTCACGTGGATATATATTCTCTCCACCACGGATAATCATATCTTTGATACGCCCTGTGATTCGGTAATTTCCATCTTTATCTTTGACTCCCAAATCTCCCGAATGCAGGAAGCCGTTCCGGTCTATCACTTCGGCAGTGGCTTCCGGGTTCTTATAATAGCCTTTCATGGTATTGTATCCTCGGTTGCACATTTCTCCTTGTACGCCTATCGGACATTCTTCGCCGGTTTCGGGGTCGATTACCCGGACTTCTGTAAACTCAAAATCGCGTCCTACTGTGTTGCAACGCACATCGAATGGGTCGTCCAAACGAGTGGCTGTCATGCCGGGAGCTGCTTCTGTCAGTCCGTATACGCTGGTCACTTTCATAAACATCTTTTCTTCCACTTTCTTCATCAGTTCCACCGGGCAGAGAGATCCGGCCATGATACCTGTGCGAAGGCTTGACAAATCAAACATATCGAACATCGGATGGTTCAGCTCGGCAATGAACATTGTCGGAACTCCGTAAAGGGCTGTACATCGTTCTTTATGAATAGACGCAAGTACCAATAACGGGTCAAAGCGTTCGACCATTACTTGTGTACATCCATGTGTCAGACAGTTCATGGTGGCAAGTACTACGCCGAAACAATGGAAAAGAGGGACACAAACACACAACTTGTCATCAGAAGTGAATTTCATGTGTTCTCCGGTGAGGAAGCCATTGTTGCTTATATTATAATGTGTAAGCATGACTCCCTTTGGGAATCCTGTCGTGCCGGAAGTGTACTGCATATTCACCGTGTCGTGGCAGTCCACTTGTTTCTTGGCTTCAGTGAGTTCGTCATCCTCTACATTACTTCCCAATAGGAGGATTTCAGAAGTGTTATACATTCCTCTGTATTTTTCCTGACCGATGTAGATGACATTCTTCATGCAAGGAAAACGCTTGCTTTTCAGATACCCACGTTGTGAACTTTTCAGTTCGGGCAGCATGGCATAAACCATGTTGACGTAGTCATCCGAGCCACGATCACCGTTGACGATACATAACGTATGCATATCTGAATTCTGACAAAGATATTCCAGTTCGGCTTGCTTGTAGTTGGTGTTTACGGTTACAGCTACAGCACCGATTTTGGCGCAAGCATACAGGAAAGTGAGCCAGTCGGGTACATTGCCTGCCCAAATTCCTACATGAGTATTTCGTTTGACGCCGATGGCAAGCAATCCTTTTGCCATATTATCAACACGCTCATTGAATTGCCTCCAGGTAAAACGCAGGTTACGATCTGAATAGACGATATATTCTTTATCGGGAGTGGCTTCAGCCCAATGTTCGAGCCAGTCTCCGAGGGTTCGGGTATATAATTCCATGTCAAAATCCGATTTAGATGGGTGTATAGATTACCGCCAATATCTTGGCTGCCTGTCCGCAAAGTCCGTGCACATGATGGGGGACAATAGAGTCATAATAAATACTGTCTCCGGCTTCTATCACATAGCATTTTTTGCCGTGACACACTTCAATGACACCTTCCATTACATAAATGAACTCTTCTCCTTCGTGCGACGAAAGGGTAAACTCAACATTGTCATTCGAAGCTACATCAACAATGAAAGGTTCCATATGGCGGTCGGCTTTCGATTTTGACAGAGAATGGTAGCGCATGTGAGTGCGTAAGTCCATTGCATTATTTGAAAAGCTGATTGTATCTTCGGCACTCTCTTTGCGACAAACGACTGCTCCCTGCTCTTCTTGGTCATCCAGAAAAGTGCCCAGGCGTACTCCCAATGCACGTGCTATTTTGATAAGAGGAGCCAGTGAAGGAAGGTCTACATTATTTTCTATGCGGTTGATTTGCTCTTCGGCAAGCCCTGAACGTTCTGCTAATTCTGCTACACTGATTTCTTTTGTTTCACGCAGCGATTTAATCTTTTCGCCAACGATTCTTGTGCTATCCATATTTGTTAGTATTAGTAATGTTTGCAAAGTAATTTGTGCAAAAATACATAAATCTTTTATTTAAGACGGCTTTTTCTCTTTATCTTTGCACTTTAACTATTAAATTAATGAATTATGTTCTCAGGAATTGTAGAAGAATATGCAGAAGTAGTGCGTTTGGAAAAAGAACAAACTAACCTGCACCTTACATTGAAATGTTCGTTTGTAGACGAACTGAAGATAGATCAGAGTATTGCTCACAATGGTGTTTGTCTGACAGTGGTAAGCATTCAGGATGGTACATATACAGTAACTGCCATTGAAGAAACATTGGAGCGTTCCAACCTTGGATTGTTGAAGGTAGGGGATAAAGTGAATGTGGAGCGTAGTATGATGATGAACGGACGTTTGGACGGACACATCGTGCAGGGGCATGTAGATCAGACTGCGGAATGTATCAGCATCCAGGACGTGGATGGTAGCCGTTATTATACCTTTAAGTATAAGTTTGACAAGGAGATGGCAAAGCGTGGTTATATGACGGTTGATAAAGGTTCGGTTACCGTAAATGGTGTTAGTCTGACTGTGTGCAATCCGACAGATGATACTTTTCAGGTTGCTATTATTCCTTATACTTACGAACATACCAATTTCCACACTTTCCAGTCGGGAAGCATTGTGAATATAGAATTCGATATCATCGGCAAATATTTGAGCCGTATGATGCAATTCAATAACTAAAGGTCTTTCAACAGTATCTTGCTGGTGCTTTGATAATATTCTTCGCGAGCTCGCATCAGTGCTTCCCACGGAGCACTGTATCGCTCACGGTCAATCTTGAATGCTTCTGAACCGGCTACATCCAGTCTGTTCAGGAGCATTGCCACATTCATCCGGTTTATATCCACAGATGGGAGATATGCAAAGGATTCATCGTCATCATCTACAGGAGTTTCATAAATCATGTGCATATCTTGCAGTTCATATAATATGTTTTTGGTTAGCCGGATGGGAATCTTATGTTCATCACTCAATGTGACGGCGGTATAAGGAGGTTCTTCCGTTTCGAAGCGTTTACAGATGAGCGACATGATAAGGATGCAAAGAAAGTCATGATACCGACGACTGATATGAGCTGTCTCTTTACTGAAACTGTAATTTTTCAAATTTTGGGCTACATAGCACAGTTCCGCACCATACAAACAGATGCTCCACGATATTTGTGTCCACAGCAAGAACATTGGGATGGCGGCAAAACTACCATAAATGGCATTGTAACGTGAAACCCATATCTGACTTCCGATATATAGATATTGGAATGCTTGGAACGCAGTACCGGCTATGATACCGGGTATGATAGCGTATTTGATTTTTACCTTTGTGTTCGGCATAAACACATACAGTCCTGTAAACATACCCCATGTGAGTATGAAAGGGATAAGTCTGACCATAAATTTCATTAGCGGTGCCAGCAATACGAAATCTTCCATGTTCTTCAGCATCGTTGTCATGAAGATGGATATACCGCTTGACAATACGATTAATAGCGGAAGAAGTAAAAGGATGGAAAAGTAATCTGTCATTTTACGGTAAAGAGTGCGTGGTTTCTTCACCTGCCAAATGTAATTGAAAGTACGTTCTATGTTATATGTCAGGCTGAGAATAGTCCAAAACAGCATGATTAAACCGATACCGATAAATATACCACTTTTGGCATGAATCAGATAAGAGTCAATCAATCCGAGAACTGTTTCTGCGGCCGCACTCTGTCCTTCCAGTCCGCTGCGAAACTGAGTCTCCAATAAATTGGAGAAGCCAAAACCACGCGCAATGGCAAATAAGATGGCTAATATAGGAATACTGGAAAGCAGCGTGCTGTATGTCAGTGCCGAAGCTTTATTAATAATACGTCCTTGGGTAAACTCACGGATGGAGAGGGTTGCTATCTTTATTGCATTATAAAATATTCCACGGGATTTACTAACCTCGTCTTCCGTCACTCGCCATATATCATCTTTGAGAAACGATTGCAGGCCTTTCAGCTTTTCCTTGTTCATGGTACTCATTTAGGCTCTTTATATAAAAAAAGCAGTCGGTCTGTAAGCCGGGTTCTGTTCCTTATCTAGCGGTAAGGCGTCTGTCATTTATCTACGCCTGTTGTCACCAACAGGCTCTAGCGGTCTACCCTCCGACGTGGGGCGAGCAACCCTCATAATGCCGGTTTACATGACCTTACAACTCCTAAGATACACAGCCCGACATGTCACCATGCGGCTGGTGGGCTCTTACCCCGCCTTCTCACCCTTACCTTATTCCCGAAAGAACAAGGCGGTTTTTTTCTTCTGCATTACTCTACCTTCGCAGATAGCTTTCTGTTAGGAAGTAGGATGCTCTGTGTTGCCCGGACTTTCCTCTTCTGCCTTGCGGCATCAGCGACAGACCGACCGACTGCTTTGAGAAGACAAAGATAATGCTTTTAGCTCGAAAAGCTGCAAAAGGATGAGAAAAAGTATCGAAATGAATGTGAAATGTTGAATTAGTACCTCTGACAGGTCTGTTGTCAGCTATTGATAACGAATGCAAATTTGGCAGATATTGCGGTTAACCCCTGTTAAGTGCCTGTATGCCTCTGTTAAAAGAGGGAAAATTTATCTGACAATGCATACAACCGTACATATTTTGTCATTACTTTAGCGGTATAAAAGTTAAACTGAAAAATGAAATTAACAAACTAATAGATATTAAGTTATGAAACAAGCAACTAAAATGGTACTAGGGGCAACGGCGATTGTAGCTGTTAGCGCAGGTGTAGCGGGAGTAACGACTTATACTATGTTGAAGCCTGAACAGAATAAAAGTCTGGCTTTTAATGATGTGTTCCAACAAAGTCAAAATACAAGATTGGCTGCTTTGGATGCGGTTAATATGCAACCGGTCGATCTGACTCAGGCAGCCGAGAATTCTGTACATGCAGTTGTTCATATAAAGTCTACTCAGGAGTCTAAAACTCAGACGGTAACGGTTCGTGATCCATTCTCTGAATTCTTCGGTGATATTTTTGGAAACGGCAGAGGAGGCGGTCAACAACGTCAGGTGCATACCCCGGAAAGAGTTGGATTCGGTTCGGGAGTGATAATCTCCAGAGATGGCTATATTGTTACTAATAACCATGTGATTGATAATGCAGATGTAATTAGTGTCAAACTGAATGACGGACGTGAATTTAAGGGACGTGTGATAGGTGCAGACCCCAGCACGGATTTAGCTTTAGTTAAAATTGAAGCAGATGATCTTCCTACAGTTCCCGTAGGTGATTCGGATGCATTGAAGGTAGGAGAGTGGGTACTGGCGGTAGGTAATCCGTTTAATATGACATCTACCGTTACTGCCGGTATTGTTAGTGCAAAGGCTCGTACATTGGGTGTATACAATCAAGGTGTAGAATCATTCATTCAAACAGATGCCGCCATCAATCAAGGTAATAGTGGTGGTGCATTGGTTAATGCAAGAGGTGAATTGGTTGGTATTAACTCAGTATTGTATTCACCGACAGGAGCTTATTCGGGATATGGATTTGCTATTCCTGCCAGCATTATGAAGAAGGTTGTGGCAGATTTAAAAGAATATGGAACCGTACAGCGTGCTATTTTAGGTATCAAAGGTACACCGATTAATGATGAACAGCAGTTGATGGATGAGGCGATGAAGAAACAAATAAAAGACTTGGGCGCAGTAGATGGTGTATGGGTTCGTGAAATTATTGAAGGCGGTTCTGCTGCAGGTAAATTGCAGGAAAATGACGTCATCATCGGAATAGATGGCAAGAGAGTGAAGAACTTTGCAGAGCTGCAGGAGGGATTGGCTAAGCATCGTCCGGGTGACAAGGTTACGGTAAAAGTTTTACGTGACAAGAAGGAAAAGGATATTGAACTGACCTTAAAGAACGAACAAGGTACTACAAAAGTTGTTAAGAATGCAGGCATGGAAATATTGGGTGCTGCATTCCGCGAAGTTCCTCAAGAACTGAAGAAGCAACTCAATCTTGGTTCGGGTGTTGAAGTAACAGGAGTAACGGAAGGTAAGATGAAAGCTGCCGGTGTTCGCAAAGGGTTCATTATTCTGAAAGCCAACGGACAGGTGATTAGAACGGTTAATGATTTGGAAGATGTGTTGAAGGCCGCAACTTTGTCACCTGATCAGGTATTGTTCTTAAGCGGTATGTTCCCATCGGGTAAACGTGCCAATTATGCCGTGGACTTGACTCAGGAATGATTCAAAAAAGATAGAAATACATAAGGTAATAAGATTTTTTCAATAGGTGTGTGTTTGGTGGATGCACGGCTGTATTATACTAGTCGTGCATCCTGTTATATTTAAAAGAAGTGTCCTTAATAAAAATAATTAGGACTATATGTTTTGGAATAATCCAATAATTTTAGGAACTAGCTCGATATAAGTCCTTTTTTGATTTATTGGCAAAAATATTTCAAACAAAATGGATGTTATTCCATTTTAATATTGTAAATTTGCATCCCAAATTTGTTTTATAGAGAATGAGACAATTAAAGATTACTAAAAGTATCACTAACCGAGAGAGCGCATCTCTTGATAAGTATCTACAGGAAATTGGCCGCGAAGACTTGATTACTGTAGAAGAAGAGGTAGAGCTCGCTCAACGTATCCGTAAAGGCGACCGGGTGGCATTGGAAAAACTGACACGTGCAAACTTGCGCTTTGTTGTATCTGTTGCCAAGCAGTATCAAAATCAGGGATTAAGCCTTCCTGACTTGATTAATGAGGGAAACCTGGGACTGATTAAGGCAGCTGAGAAGTTTGATGAAACTCGAGGCTTTAAATTTATCAGTTACGCTGTATGGTGGATTCGTCAGTCTATCCTTCAAGCATTGGCAGAACAGTCACGTATCGTCCGTTTGCCGTTGAACCAGGTAGGTTCGCTGAATAAAATCAGCAAAGCTTTCTCTAAGTTCGAACAGGAAAACGAGCGTCGTCCTTCTCCGGAAGAATTAGCCGATGAATTGGAAATTCCGGTAGACAAGATTTCGGATACGTTGAAAGTTTCAGGCCGCCACATTTCTGTAGACGCTCCTTTTGTGGAAGGGGAAGATAACAGCTTGTTGGATGTGTTGGTAAACGACGACTCTCCTATGGCAGACCGTTCTTTGGTTAATGAGTCACTTTCGAAGGAAATCGATAGAGCGCTCTCTACGTTAACTGAAAGAGAAAAGGATATTATCCAGATGTTTTTCGGTATTAACACGCAGGAAATGACGTTGGAAGAAATCGGCGATAAATTCGGACTCACTCGTGAGCGCGTACGTCAGATTAAAGAGAAAGCCATTAGAAGATTAAGAGCAAATTCACGTAGCAAGCTGCTCAAGGCCTATTTGGGATAAGACCAAATTCGGTTTCCAAAACAAAAAGAAAACAAAGCATGAGTTGAAAGTTTGCTCTTTCATCTTGTGCTTTTGTTCGTTTATAGAGGAATAATGTTAATTTATCTATTACCTTTTCATATTTAGCGGTAAATAACTACTTTTGTCCCTAATAAAATAATAAAAAACAAATTATGAGATTCATCAAGATTTTCTGCTCTTTATTTGTCGTGCTGATTTTATGTTCGGCATTTTCTTTAAAAGGAAATAAAACCAAAGCTGTATATATAGTAGGCGTGTCTGCTTCGTTTACAGATTCATTGATTTATTTTACAGATATCCAGTTGTTGGATAGTGTAAAACTGGATAATAATAAATTGTTGCCGCAACGTTCTCATTATAGTTATCAACTAAAGAATTATTTGGAAGGTCAGGAAGGGCTGGTGAACCGCACTTGTTTTGTATATTTTGATACTAATAAATCGAAATTGGAAAAAACGGTTGCCAAACTGAAAGCGAAGTTTCAAAAAGGACAGAATGTATTGATTCGTCCGGTAGATCCGACCCTGTTTCGCTTTACAAAACCAGAAGAAGAATAACGCGTTAGTACGCATGGATTTGCACGTACTAACGTGTAGGCTTATACATACGTTCGTGTGAGCTCACACATATATATGTGTGAGCTCATGCGTTAGTACGTGTGGGGTGGCGGTGCCGGAACCATTTAGAAAACGAATTCCGCCAGTTTTTTCTTATTGCTTCCCGAGTAATAAATATATTTGATTTTACTTTCAAATTTTCGATACTCTTCCATCTCTACCGAGTTGTCAATAGCTTCTTGTAAGGCTTTCTTGTAAGTGGCATAATTGTTATTCATGAATTGAGGGTCATCCAGTTCCCCTGTCACGGTATAATAGTAACTCACAGTGTTGTCTTTTTCATTATAATGAGTACTATCAATGGTGATGGTTTCATTCAAGCGGATGGGGTAGGTTTGATTCAGCCTTTCAGCCGTCTCTTTAAATTTGCGGGCAGGTCCTTTGCCTGTACAGGCAGCCAATGTAGCTATGAGCAATGCGGATAGTAAGATTTCCTTTTTCATTATTATTGGGTATTTTAGAGCGAAAATAGAATATATATGTAAACAAAGCAAGTGTTTATTTGTTTTTTATTCGTATGTTTGTGCAAGCAAAAAAAGTAAAGCATGTCTAATTTTATAGATGAACTAAAACGGAAAGATCATAAACGCTATTTGGGTGGTCTTGATTTCTTTAAATATATTGGTCCGGGATTATTGGTTACAGTCGGATTTATCGATCCGGGGAACTGGGCGTCCAATTTTGCAGCCGGTTCGGAGTTTGGTTACGCTCTGTTATGGGTTGTCACACTTTCTACGATAATGTTGATTGTCTTACAGCATAATGTCGCGCATTTGGGTATTGTTACCGGTTTGTGTCTGAGTGAAGCTGCTACACAATATTGTCCTAAATGGATAGCACGTCCGGTTTTGGGCAGTGCTGTTTTGGCGTCTATATCTACTTCACTGGCAGAGATTTTGGGAGGGGCTATTGCGTTACAGATGCTATTGGATATTCCTATTGTATGGGGTTCTATACTGACAACTCTTTTTGTCATTATCATGCTGTTCTCCAATTCGTATAAGAAGATAGAACGAGCTATTATTGCATTTGTATCCGTCATCGGCTTATCTTTTTTATACGAACTCTTTTTGGTAGATATAGATTGGCCGATGGCAGTACGTGCATGGGTTGTGCCGAGTATTCCGCAGGGAAGTATGCTAATTATAATGAGTGTTCTCGGTGCAGTAGTAATGCCCCATAATTTATTCTTGCATTCGGAGGTGATACAGAGCCATGAATATAACAAGCAGGATGAGGGCTCGATTCGTAAAGTTTTGAAATATGAGTTTTATGATACATTGTTTTCCATGATTGTGGGATGGGCGATAAATAGTGCGATGATATTGTTGGCTGCTGCCACTTTCTTTAAAACAAATACGCAGGTGGAGGAGCTACAACAAGCAAAGTCGTTGCTTGATCCGTTATTGGGGAATAATGCCGGATTGATTTTTGCACTGGCTTTACTGATGGCAGGTATTTCTTCTACCATAACCAGTGGCATGGCGGCAGGTTCTATCTTTGCCGGTATCTTTGGAGAATCATATCATATTAAGGATATTCACTCACGTATAGGGGTGCTCCTGTCGTTGGGAGTGGCTTTGGTGATTATTTTTTTCATTGATAATCCGTTTTATGGATTAATTATTTCTCAAATGATTTTAAGTATTCAGCTTCCATTCACAGTGTTTTTGCAGGTAGGGCTTACTTCTTCAAAAAGAGTGATGGGCAAGTATGCCAACTCCCGTTGGAGTAGTTTTGTGCTCTACACCATTGCTATTATCGTTTCAGTACTTAATATCATGTTATTGTTTGGTTTCTGACCTGCTCCCCTCTTTAACTGAGAGGGGGAGGTGTACCTTCTTTGTTCTCTGAAATAATCAGTAATTTGTCTCCTGCATGTAATTGCAGTGAACCATTGGGAATCATAAACTCGTTTCCTCGTTTTATCAACATTACCAATGTTCCTTTAGGCAGGTTCATGTCCATCAAACGGTTGCCTTTTGCCAGCATTTCTTCAGTCAGGATAATATCTCTTAAATCGGTATTGATTTCTTCAGGGATTTCTACCCCGAAATCATTGCCGGTCTTTTCGAGAGGAGTAGCCAAATGGAGTAATTTAGCCATCCATGAAATGGTTGTTCCCTGAATCACTAAAGATAAGATAGTGATAAAGAATACGATATTAAATATTTGATTGGAATCCGGTATATTGGCTACCACGGGATAAGTAGCAAATATGATAGGTACTGCTCCTCTCAAGCCTACCCATGAGACGAATATCCGTGAACTGAAATTCATTTTCTTAAATGGCAGCAGACAGATCAGGACACTCAGCGGGCGTGCAAAAACAATCATGAATATACCAATGAGGAGGGCGGGAACAGCAATATTCAGCATTTCATGAGGATTAACTAAAAGTCCCAATGTCAGGAACATAATAATCTGGAATAACCATGTCATACCATTCATAAAGGTTGAAATCTCTTTCCGGTTCGTTATGCGGTTGTTGCCCACCATGATACCGGCAATGTAAACAGCCAGATAACCATTTCCTTTACATAAATCAGTGACTGTGAAAATAAAGAAAATAAAACTTAATAATAGAATAGGGTAGAGGGACTGGTTATTAAGGTTTATTTTGTTTAAGATGAGAATAGCTAACTTGCCCAATAAAAATCCCGAAGCTCCACCTACTATAAACTGAATGCAGAATGAGCCCAGAATATCCATAAATCCCATACCCGAAGAATTTATAAACTGGATTAAAACAATTGTCAGCATATATGCCATAGGGTCATTGCTACCACTTTCCAGTTCAAGCATAGGACGCAGATTATGCTTTAAATTCATGCTTTGCGAACGCAGAATATTGAAAACGGAGGCTGAATCTGTGGAAGACATAGTGGCTGCCAACAGCATGGCCGTAATAAGTGACATGGTGATGCTCACGTGTTTAAATCCCGAAATCCAATATATAAAAAGACCGGTAAAGAGTGTAGTCAGTAATACCCCCACAGTGGAGAGCAGTATTCCCTGTGGCAGTACCGGGCGAATTTCTGCAAATTTGGTGTCCATGCCGCCTGAGAATAGAATAATGCTTAATGCCACCATGCCAATGAATTGCGCTTCACCGGCATTGTGGAACTGCAGTCCCAGTCCGTCACTGCCGAAAAACATTCCGACTAATAAAAACACCAGTAATGTAGGAACGCCGAAGCGATAGCCTGTTTTACTAACTACGATACTTACAAAAAGTAATACGGACCCAATTAATAGGATATTTTCTGCATTGAACAACATGTCTTGTTTTTTATATTATTAAATTATAACAATGAAATCATTTCTAAGGTTCATATTCAATTTTATGATTTTTAAGCAATGCAAAGTTAAGAATGTGGCGAATTATTCAGACCTTTACCACGTTAAATCAATCTAAATTAATATATGGATACAACAAAAAACATTGCAGCTTTATTTGATTTTGATGGTGTAGTGATGGATACAGAAACTCAATATAGCGTTTTCTGGGATGAGCTGGGACGTCGATACCATCCTGAAATAAAAGATTTTGGGTGTGTGATTAAAGGTCAGACCCTTACGCAGATTTATGATAAATATTTTGCAGGAATGGACAATATTCAGAAAAAAATCACGGCTGACTTGAACAATTTTGAGAAAGGTATGTTATATGAATATATACCCGGCGTAGAGAATTTTATGAAAGAATTACGTGTCAATGGAATAAAGATAGCTATAGTAACAAGTTCGAATGAGCAAAAAATGAGTAACGCTTATCGTGTACATCCTGAGTTGAAAGCAAATGTAGATTTTATTCTTACAGCTGAAATGTTTACCCATTCAAAACCCGACCCTGAATGTTTTTTATTAGGAGCCAAGGTCTGTGACACAGTTCCTGAAAACTGTATTGTGTTTGAAGATTCATTTCATGGACTGGAAGCAGGGAATCGTGCGAAGATGACGGTAGTAGGACTGGCAACCACCAACTCTGCAGAGGCAATACGTGATAAGGCGGATGTTGTTATTCAGGACTTTAAAGAGTTTGGTTTTGAAAAAATGAAAGAGATAATGAGGTAATGTCATATAAAACCTCTACCTTTGCAGCCGTTTTATAAAATTTAAAGTAAATATGGCAGGATATATTTCTGGTGATACGCGTAAAGTGACCACCCATCGTTTGGTGGAAATGAAACAGAGAGGTGAAAGAATTTCTATGTTGACTTCTTATGACTATACTACTGCACAGATTGTGGATGAAGCTGGTATTGATGTTATCTTAGTGGGTGACTCCGCTTCTAATGTAATGGCGGGAAATGTAACTACGCTTCCAATAACACTCGATCAAATGATTTATCATGGAAAATCAGTGGTACGTGGAGTGAAACGTGCTTTAGTGGTGGTCGATATGCCTTTCGGTACTTATCAAACATCTGAGTATGAAGCTGTGACCAATGCTATTAAGATAATGAAAATAACTCATGCCGATGCATTAAAGCTGGAAGGCGGGGAAGAGATTATCGATGCAGTGAAGAAGATTATTTCGGCAGGTATTCCAATCATGGGACATTTGGGTCTCATGCCTCAATCCATTAATAAATACGGAACTTACACTGTGCGTGCAAAGGATGATGCAGAGGCGGAAAAGTTGGTTCGTGATGCTCATCTGTTGGAAGATGCCGGATGCTTTGGACTAGTGCTCGAAAAAATTCCGGCAGCATTGGCCGAAAGGGTGGCAAAAGAGCTGACTATACCTGTGATTGGCATTGGTGCCGGTGGTAATGTTGATGGTCAGGTACTTGTCGTTGCTGATATGCTTGGAATGACTGATGGTTTCCGTCCGCGTTTCCTTCGTCGTTATGCAGACTTGCATACTGTGATGAAAGGTGCAATCGGGCAATATGTAGAAGATGTGAAAAGCGGGGATTTTCCTAACGAGAACGAACAATATTAATAAAAGGTTCCGATATGTTTGATGACTTCTTCTTTCCGTATGAAAAGGCGAAATTATGGACAAGAGACATGGTAATCTTGTCTCTTTCAAACTTTTTTCTTTATATTTCGCTTTATATCATGTTGCCCGTACTTCCTTTGTGGATGGTGCAACATTGGTATTGCAGCTATGCGGAAGCAGGGGGAGCCGTTGCCGTCTTCGGATTGACAATGTTTCTGCCCGGTCCTTGTAACAGCTATATAATAGACACCTTTAAACGAAAAAGTGTATGTGTGATTACTTTGGCTTTATTAGCCGGAGTAAGTTTATTATATCCCTATGTTGCCACCGTCGGATTAGTGGCTTTGTTGCGTATGGTGCAAGGAGCATTGTTTAGTGTGGTGACAATGACTACCGGAAGTACCTTGGTGATTGATGTTACAGCTTCACGCCGACGTACAGACGCTAACGTTGCTTTTACTTGGTTTGGAAGATTCGGCATGGCATTGGGGCTGGCGTTGGGGGTTTATATATATCCTTATTGGAGTTTTACTTGTGTGGTCTATGTGTGTGCGGCATTTGGAATAGGTGCATTGCTACTGATTCCACTGCTTCATATCCCTTTCCGTGCTCCTTTATGTCCTCCTCTTTTTTCTTTAGACCGTTTTTTATTGCCCCGTACACTTCTTCCCGGAATAAATATGTTGTTGGTCTCTTTTATATTCGGAGTCATTATTGCACATATTTATAATGAAATATTCTATGTTTGTATTTTGATAGGCTTTGCCGTTTCACTACTTATTTCCAAATATGCGCTTTCACATACTTCGTGTCGTGCAGAGATGGAGTTCGGTCAAGCGGCTTTGGTTGCAGGAATATTGTTGATGGCATTTTCAAACAGTTTAATGAGTAGTTACATTGCGGCTCTTTTGTTGGGTATCGGCATTGGAATTACTGCATCTCGCTTTTTTGTGATAATGATAAGCCTGCCGTTACATTGTGAGAGAGGTACGGGGAATAATACTTATCAGTTGTTATGGGAAGTAGGCTTGTTGGGGGGCTTGTTTTTCGAGAATATATGGACAGGAAATTATCCCGACACGATATATTGGATATGTTTGGGCATCTGTGTGGTTTCATTAGTTCTTTATGAAACGGTGACACATAATTGGTATTATAAGAGAATGGAAGAAAAACAATTATAAAAATTAAGATATAAGATATGGCAGACGACAAGAAAATCATCTTTTCGATGGTAGGCGTGAGTAAAGCTTTCCAGGCGAATAAACAGGTATTAAAAGACATCTACCTATCCTTTTTTTATGGTGCCAAGATTGGTATTATCGGTTTGAACGGTTCAGGTAAGTCTACATTACTTAAGATTATAGCCGGTTTAGAGAAGAGCTATCAAGGTGAGGTAGTCTTTTCTCCGGGCTATTCAGTAGGTTATCTGGCGCAGGAACCGCATTTGGATAATGATAAGACAGTAAAAGAAGTTGTAATGGAAGGCGTACAGAATGTAGTTGATACGCTTGCCGAATATGAAGAAATAAACAATAAGTTCGGTCTTCCCGAGTACTACGAAGACCCGGAGAAAATGGATGCACTTTTTGCTCGTCAAGCAGAATTGCAAGATATTATCGATTCGACGGATGCATGGAACTTAGACAGTAAACTGGAACGTGCGATGGACGCTTTGCGTTGTCCACCTGAAGACCAGCTGGTGAAGAATCTTTCGGGAGGTGAACGTCGTCGTGTGGCATTGTGCCGTTTATTGTTGCAAAAGCCGGATATTTTATTGTTGGATGAGCCGACTAACCATTTGGATGCCGAGAGTATCGATTGGCTGGAACAGCATTTGCAACAATACGAAGGAACTGTTATCTGTATTACTCACGACCGTTATTTCCTTGACCATGTGGCTGGGTGGATTCTTGAACTCGACCGTGGTGAAGGTATTCCTTGGAAGGGTAATTATTCCAGTTGGTTGGAGCAGAAGACCAAGCGTATGGAGATGGAAGAGAAGACGGCCAGCAAACGTCGTAAAACCTTGGAACGCGAGTTGGAATGGGTACGTATGGCACCGAAGGCTCGTCAAGCAAAAGGTAAAGCTCGTTTAAATTCGTATGATAAATTATTGAATGAAGATCAGAAAGAAAAAGAAGAAAAACTGGAGATCTTTATTCCGAATGGTCCTCGTTTGGGAAATAAAGTAATTGAAGCCAAAGGAGTTGCAAAGGCGTATGGTGATAAACTATTGTTTGACAATCTAAACTTTATGTTACCTCCTAATGGTATTGTGGGAGTGATTGGACCGAATGGTGCCGGTAAAACCACTTTGTTCCGTTTGATAATGGGACTGGAGACGGTAGATAAAGGTACTTTTGAAGTGGGTGAAACAGTGAAGCTGGCTTATGTGGATCAGCAACATAAAGATATTGACGCTAATAAAACAGTGTATCAGGTAATCAGTGGAGGTAATGAACTTATCCGAATGGGAGGGCGTGATATTAATGCACGTGCGTATCTGAGCCGTTTCAATTTTTCGGGAGCCGACCAGGAGAAACTTTGTGGAATGCTTTCGGGTGGTGAACGAAATCGTTTACATTTGGCTATGGCATTGAAAGAAGAAGGCAATGTGTTGTTGCTTGACGAGCCTACCAATGATATCGACGTAAATACTCTTCGTGCATTGGAAGAGGGTTTGGACGATTTTGCCGGATGTGCTGTAGTTATCAGCCATGACCGTTGGTTCCTGGATCGTATCTGCACTCATATCCTTGCCTTTGAAGGAAACAGTGAGGTATTCTTCTTTGAGGGCTCTTATTCTGAATATGAAGAAAATAAGATGAAGCGTTTAGGTAATGAAGAGCCTAAGCGGGTTCGTTATCGCAAATTGATGGAAGATTGATTGATAATTTGATGTTTTATGTTATATCCCCCTTAAGAGATTCTATCCCTTAAGGGGGATTTTTATTAATAAAGGTTCGGTGGAAGATAGTAAACTGTGCGAATGGAAGTTTTGTTTTTGGACTTGGATTACTATGCATTAAAAGGGAAAATATTGTAGAATTTAGGAAATGTAATATAATCTTAATAATCTTCGGAAAAATACCTGTCGCTTCTTTAATTATTGCAATATTAATGCAATTAATATGAATATAATTCCTATCTTTGTTGTCTATTTAGTGTTTCTAACTAACTATTAACTATTAATCAAAAACAAAATTATGAGAAATCATCTAAAGCATTTCCTTATGTTGGCAGTCTTTACACTATGTTTTGCTGCTACAGCTGGTGCGCAGGCAACAGTAAAAGGGACAGTGGTAGATGCCGATAGCAATGAGCCATTGATTGGCGCAACTGTTACGGTAGGCGGTACTAGTTTAGGTACTGTTACAGACTATGAAGGTAATTTCACATTGAAAGTTACTTCAGCTAAAGCAACAATTGAAATTAAGTATTTAGGTTACTTGGATAAGTCTATTAAACTGACTCAGCAAGGTGAGGTAAATTGGGGAGTAGTCAAAATGAATTTGGATACTCATACATTGGGGGATGTGGTAGTAACCTCATCTATTGCTGTAGCTCGTAAAACTCCGGTAGCAGTATCATCTGTAACTCCTGACTTTCTTGAAAATAAAATCGGTACTCAAGAGTTACCTGAAATCTTGAAATCAACTCCGGGGGTATTTGCGACTAAATCCGGTGGTGGTTATGGTGATTCTAAAATCAATATACGTGGTTTCCAAGGTCCTAATGTCGCCGTAATGATAAACGGTATTTCAATGAATGATATGGAGTGGGGTGGGGTATATTGGAGTAATTGGACCAGCTTGATGGAAGTGGCGCGTAGTATTCAGTCTCAACGTGGTTTGGGAGCTGCTAAAGTCTCTGCTCCTTCTGTTGGTGGTTCTATTAATATTATAACTCGCACAACTGATGCCAAGAAAGGTGGTTCTATAGCTTATGGTATTACTAATGATGGTGGTAACAGCTTGGTGTTTAGTGTATCTACCGGTATGAGTGAATCAGGATGGGCTTTGTCTGTTCTAGGTGGAAAAAAATGGGGAGATGGATATATTCAAGGTACAGATTATGAAGACTATAATTATTTCGTAAATATTTCTAAGCGTTTAAATGATGCTCATACATTATCATTTACTGCATTGGGAGCTTCACAAGAGCACTACCAACGTAGTAATTATGATGGTTTAACTATTGAAGGGTGGCAGCAAGTAAAAAACTATATGAAAGGTAAGAGTGAATACCGTTATAATCCTACTTATGGTTTTGGAAAGAATGGTGAGCGCAAGTCTTCTGCTTTTAATCATTATACTAAACCTCATTTGTCATTGAATCATCAATGGCAGATTAACGAAAAGTCTTCTTTAAGTACTTCAGTATATGCTTCATTAGGTCGTGGTGGCGGCTATAAAGGAATGGGATATACTACGGATTATACTAACCGATGGTATGGCTCAAGCAATGGTGTATTGAATACATATTACCGTAATGAAGACGGTACCTTTGCTTATGACCAAATTCAAGAAATGAATGAAGAAAGTGAAACCGGTTCATTAATGGCCATGGCGGATAATAAGAACTCTCATAATTGGTATGGATTGGTATCTACTTATACAAATCGTTTTGGTAAATATATTGATTTTTATGGTGGTGTGGATTTTCGCTATTATAAAGGTATGCATAAGGCAGAATTGAACGATTTGTATAATGGTGATTATTTTGTAGACGTAGTGAATCGTGGTACTGTATTGGCTGAAAATAATATTGCAGCAGCTGATCCTAATTGGAAAAATGAAAAATTAAGTGTAGGAGATGTTGTTTATCGTAACTTTGATGGTTATGTAATGTCTGAAGGTGCGTTTGCTCAGGCAGAATATAATCGTGAAAAATTATCAGTGTTTGTTGCTGGTTCATTAACAAACACTAGTTATTGGCGTAAGGATCATTTTTATTATGATAAGGAGCATGCAAAATCAGAGACTGTGAACTATATTGGTTATACAGCCAAAGTAGGTGCTAACTATAATATTGATGATTATCATAATGTATTCTTTAATACAGGTATTATCAGCCGTGCTCCATTCTTTTCGGGAGGTGCTTTTTTGTCATCACGAGTAAGTAATGCAACTAATCCGAATGCCGTGAATGAAAAAGTTCTTTCTGCTGAGTTGGGCTATGGATATCGTTCTAAATATTTAACGGTTAACTTTAATGCTTATTATACAAAATGGTTGGATAAAACCATGACTCGTAATTTAGATTTAAAAGAAGGAGATCATATTGTAGATCGTTTCTCTATTAATATGGAAGGTGTAAATGCGCGTCACATGGGAGCGGAAATCGATTTGTTGTTTAAACCGTTCAGATGGTTAGAGCTTACTGGAATGTTCTCTTACGGTGATTGGCAGTGGGATAGTAATGCTACTGGTTATTGGTATAATTCAGCAGGTCAACCTGTTGCAGATAATAAAGGAACAGTGGCATCGGGTATACAGGCAGCTGATCATGCTAAGTCTGTTATTAATCTGAAAGGAGTAAAGGTGGGTGGTTCTGCCCAAACTACAGCTGCTTTTGGTGCAAATGTAAATGTAAGTAGAGATTTACGAGTAGGACTTGATTATAACTTGTATGGACGCAACTATGCAGATTTCTCATTCTCAGGCAGTGATTTGGCAATGAATGGTGAAACTACTTTTGCTACTCCGTGGAAAGCACCTACAGGTGGTCAATTTGACCTGAATGCTAGTTATAAGTTCAAAGTTGGAGGTTGTGAGGCCCGTATAATTGGTAATATCAATAATTTATTTGATCAAGAATATATCATCGACTCATTTAATGGTGATGGTACTTGGCAAACAGCTTATCGTATATTTTATGCGTGGGGGCGTACTTATTCTGTAAAATTGAAATTGAACTTCTAAATCCTTAAATGAGTAGAATAATGAAAAAATATTTTTTATATAGCGCACTTGTAGCTTTAGCACTTGTTGGGTGCGACTACAATGAAGATAACTTCGAAGGTTTTGACGATTTTGGCAAGCCGACAGATGTTAAGAAAGGTTCATTCGAATTTACGGATTGGGCATCTTTGAGTGGCAATCCAAAAACAAATAAATACTTTTCAGAAAAGGATAAAGCGCAAGACTTTTTGCCTGGTTGGTTAGCTTCTGCTTATCCTACGGCTGATAATGGCTCTAGTTTTACGATTACTTATGATTATAAGGATTCTAAAACAGAACTACACGATAAATATTATAGTATTAAATACTATAAGTTGAAAGATTCTGATTATAAGCTTGTTCATGGAGAAGGGTATTACGGTGCTTATTTAAATAAGTCTACCGTTTCAAAACTTTATAAAATACTGAATGTAGAATATAAAGATGCAAAAGAAGGAGATGTAGTGTTTACAGAATTTAATTATAATGAGACGGCTAAGCCTCAGAAAATGGAGGACCCTATTTTTACTTATGATTTTGAATCTCTGACTACAGGCGATGTAACTTCTATTAAAAATTGGTATGTTAGTGCTAGCGGTGCTGCGTGGGCTGCAAAAGAATATGATGATAATAAGTATATTCAATTTTCTGCTAATGGTAAAGGAGCTTGTGAAGCGTGGCTGATAACACCTTCTGTAAAGATTGAGGACATCAACAAGAAAGTAGGTTTCGATGTTTGTATCGGATATTGGAATGCGGATTGTTTGTCTGTATTGGTTTCTTCTGATTTTGATGGAAAAGATGTTTCAAAAGCCACTTGGAAGGATATCACTTCGTTTTTTGAAATTCCACAGGAACCAACGAGTGGATATGGCAAATTTGTTTCTGCGGGATCGTATGAACTGAAAGAATTTTTAGGAAAGAATGTGTATGTGGCATTTAAGTATGTAGGTGATGGAAAGAATAAACAGTCTACTACCTATCAGATTGATAATGTTGTATTTGGTAATGATATTCCAACTTTGGTGAAAACGGAACCTATGTATGCTTTATATGAAAAGACCGATAAAGGTTGGAATTCAGTTAATCATCAAGACATTCTGACGTTGACTCCTGCTGATTATACGGCAATGGGTGATCCGGGTAAGAACTTTAATTTTAGTTCTAGTATTCCTGCTGAAGAATATTTGCCTAATTATTTGGCAAAAACAATCAATTATCCTTTAGATGGAGATGAAAAGTTGATGGTCTATAAGTATTATAATGGTAGTGAGGTGCAGGTGAATAGCGATTCGTATCTTTATTCATCAAAAACTGCACGTTGGACTAAGAACTCATATATCACTACTCAAACTGAACAGTATGTGAAGAGTAATGGCAAATGGAACTTCGACCCAAGTGTTGTAATTTCATTACCTCCTACAAAATCAAACGCAACTACTGTTTTGTATATGCAAACTGCAACAGATTGGGTTTGGGAGAATATTGACCAAAAGCTGCTTAATGTTACTAAGAAAGGTGATGGTTATGTTACTTCTTATGGAAATAATGAATATTATACTGGATGTTCTGCTTATTATGGAAATGTAGATATGCGTGTTGCTAAGGCTCGTGAACAATATGCTGCTGGATATGAAGGTATGGATGATGAGGCTATATATAATAAGATGTGTGAGCATTTGATTGAGGTCATGGCTGAAGTATTGGCTAAGCTGAATGCTAATGCAGTTCCTGTTGATGGTATTGAAGTGTTGTATACTGTACAAGTTGGTATTTTTACTGGTACTACAGTTAATGATTGTACACATCAATTGGTATATAAAGTTACTGCTCCTGGAAAATTTGAATATGTTGAGGATTCATTTCAACCTATACAAAAATAGTAATTGAGAAATAAATAGAAGAGAGGGAGGGCTAGTATAGTATCCTCCCTTTTTTAATCAAAATCAGTATGATAAAGTTTGTGAATAGAGTTGTTTATATGTATTGGGTGGCGTTATTGTTGGTTGCCTGTGGTAGTAATAAGGATATTCCGATTCCAGATTCCGATTCCGTAGTAAAAACTTATATCTTTCCCGATGATTTTACGAATGATTTGGTAGGAAAGGAAGTAACGCTAAAAAATGCAATGTTTGTCTCTTCTACCTATAAAGGGTCGGCAACAGGCAATATCACTCTTTCTTCTCAAGTCTTACGTACTCCAACTGATAAAGTAATGCCGGGTACTTCGGATTATAAAAAAGCTTTGGAAGAGAATATGAGAAATAAGTTGGTGCTGATTCCGGGTGAGATTGTATTGACAGATGAGGATCATACATTGCGCGTGGGAACTAGGATGGAGAATTTAAAAGGAAAGGTGTCTGTTTCGGGAGATAACTATGCTTTGACTATCACTGATCGACCGGTAATTAAAGAGAATAGACGTCCCCAAGTTCCTGAGGTGGGAAAATATAATATGAAAGTAGCCAGTATGAATCTTGAATATTATATGGCAAGCCCTTCTATGTGGGGACATAGTAATGGAGCCAAGGATGAGGCCGCTTTTCAGAGGCAACGGAAGAAAGTTTTGGCAGCGATGAAAGAAATAGATGCTGACGTGTATGCTATTTGTGAAATCGAAGAAGGAGATTATTCGGTCAATGAATTGGTACAGGCACTGAATGAGGAATATGGTGTGACCGGTAAATATAAAGGCATAGACAGTGGAGATAAGAAAATAACAAGTTATACAAAGAATGCTTTTATTTATGATACAGAAAGAGTTTCTCCTTATATGGATTTTAAAACTTATGAAGGCACATATCTGGTTCTTCGTCATGTGGCACAATGCTTTGAGTTGAAAGAAAACGGCAGCAGAGTAATTTTGACTATGAACCATTTTAAATCAAAATCGGGCAATAATGCTACCGGAGGTGATAAAGATCAGCAGGATGGCCAGTCTCAGTTCAATTCGCGAAGGGTGCAAGAGGCTAAGGATTGCCTGCTTACGTACGAAAATCTGAAAAAATATTATGGTGATACTGACGTGTTGGTATTAGGAGACCTGAACAGTTATTCTAATGAGGATCCGGTACGTATATTTACGGAGGCTGGCTATACTAATGAATTGCAAAAGTATACTCCTGACAGTTGGAGTTATGTTTATCAGGGTGAGGTAGGTTACTTGGATCATTCTCTTAGCTCTTCCACATTGACCGGGCAGGTGACCGGGGCGGCACCTTGGGACATAAATGCTAGTGAACCGGCCTATTTTGAGTATCAATATACTTCCTTTTTCCAGCCCAATCCTTATCGTTATTCAGACCATAATCCTATTATTACGGGACTAAAATTAACAGATTAAATAGATTGTTTTAGAGTCTTAGAAAATTAGCATAAAGAAATTCTAAAAAGCTTTTGTATAGTATTACATGAATGACTATGTGTTTTTTGGGGAGAAGATGAAATTATGTCGGTGAGAGGAATTCCGTCCGTCAGGAAAGTTGGTACGATTTCCTTTCACACATAACGGCTATCGAAACCTCCTATTCATGGGAGTTCTGTGTGAAAGCTATCTTTCTTGTAGTTTGAACTGAGCCATAAATTAAAAAAAACTCCCCCGATTTTTCGGAGGAGTTAACTCTTTTGAAGTAAAGGTGTGAATTATGCTTCAGCAGAAGCCTCGGTTGCTTCAGCAGCAGGAGCCTCTTCAGTAGCAGCAGCTTCTGTTTCAGCCTTAGCAGCAGCTTCAGCAGCTTTCTTTTCAGCTACTTTCTTTGCAATTTCTTCGTTTACCTTCTTTTCGGCTTCCAAACGAGCTTTAGCTTCAGCTTTCTTAGCTTCTTCTTGCTTAGCTTTCAAAGCAGCCAAACCTGACTGTTTGTTGTTTTTCCAAGCTTCGAATTTAGCTTCAGCTTCTGCTTCGGTGAATGCACCTTTAGCAACACCGCCCAATAAGTGTTTCTTCATGTAAACACCTTCTTTAGAAAGGATGTTGCGTACTGTGTCAGTAGGTTGTGCACCACACATTACCCAATGAAGTGCGCGCTCAAAATTCAAATCTACTGTGGCAGGGTCGGTATTAGGGTTGTAAGTACCGATTTTTTCAGTAAATTTACCATCACGTGGAGCTCTTACGTCAGCGATAACGATTGAGTAAAACGCATAGCTTTTGCGTCCGTTTCTTTGCAATCTGATTTTAGTTGCCATTTTCTAAATAACGTTTTTATAATTAATGATTTGAATTTATGCTAATATCTCGTATTAGCAGGTGCAAAGATAAATCTTTTCTTTTGAATGACAAAGCTTTAAGTGGCGTTATTCAAAAAAAATAAGAAAAAAACTCTTGTATCGGTATAAAGTATTAAATTTAATTTTATATTTGCCACTATAATTTATGATAAATGACTAACTAAAAAACTAAGATTATGATTTCGCAGAAATTACAAGATGCTATTAATGCGCAGATTGTGGCTGAGATGTGGTCAGCTAACCTTTATCTTTCTATGTCTTATTTTTTTGCAGCAAAAGGATATGAGGGTTTTGCTGCATGGATGAAAGCTCAATCTCGTGAAGAAAATGATCATGCCGATATGTTGGCTCAGTACGTTTTTAAACGTGGTGGTGTGGCAAAAGTGGGTGCTATTGATACTGTTCCCCAAGAGTGGGAATCACCATTGGCTGTCTTTGAACATGTTTATAAGCATGAATGTCATGTTTCTGAGTTGATTGACAAGTTGGTAGATGTTGCTGCTGATGAAAAAGACAAAGCTTCTCAGGACTTCTTGTGGGGATTTGTTCGTGAGCAAGTAGAAGAAGAAGCCACAGTACAAGGGATTGTTGATAAAATCAAATTGGGTGGTGAAGCCGGTTTGTTCTATTTAGATGCACAGTTGGGAGCAAGAAAATAAGAGATAAACATTTGTTTTTAAAGGACTGAAAATAGGGTGTGTCAAAGCGTAGAATGACAGATCAAGTTGATGATACTGTCAATTTTCGACACACCCTGTTTTTTTATTGTATTTCTTTTTTGAGCCATTGTTCCAGTTCTTCGGTCCACTGGCGTTTGTATGGGAAACTGTCATGAAACCCCCAGCCGTGTCCACCGATGGGATAGGTGTGAAGTGAGGCGGGAATCTTGTTCTTAATTAGTTCCATATAATAGTTTATACTGTTAGCTACCGGCACGGCTTCATCATTGCTACTGTGTATAATGAAAGCGGGGGGAGTATCTGCTTTTACTTGCAGTTCGTTGGAGTAGAGTGCTTCTGATTCTTTGGAAGGATTTTTGCCCAATAGATTGTCATGCGAACCTTTATGGGTAAGGGTCGGATTCATACTGACTACGGGGTAGAGAAGAATTTGAAAATCAGGGCGTGTTTCGGCTGTATAGTGTGTGGCTGCAGTGCTTGCCAGATGTCCGCCGGCAGATGCTCCCATGATTCCCAGTTTGGTAAAGTTCCATTCTTTGGCATGCTCGCGCATCAGGCGAATTGCTTGGTGAGCGTCACTTAAAGGAATATCGCTGTGTCCATTGGGCATGCGATATTTTAATACTGCATAAGTAATACCTTGTGTATTGAACCATTGTGCCATGTCATGTCCTTCATGATCCATTGCCAGGCGAGTGTATCCGCCACCGGGACACATGATGATTGCCAGACCGTTTGGTTGGGTAGCCGGATAAATAGTGAGGGTAGGGACTGTGACATTTGAGATACGGTTCTTTTCTGGTTCTTGCTCGTCGGTAGTGATACCGTTTGTATTAGGAGCACCGTTGGGCCATAATTTTAATTCTGTCGATTGTTGTGCGGATAAAACAGTAGAGACTGCAAGCAAGCTCATCATGAACAGTCGCTTCATTGTATTTAAGTTTTTCATATTTGTTAGTTTTGAAGGCAATTAGTTAATGAGGGTATGCCAAAGTGACATGGCATACCCTCATACATGGGCCTAAGTATATATACCTGCTGTTTTATTTCTTGATATGCATACTTGCCTTTACCAGCCAGATAATCAGTAGTATGTAAGCACCTAATGAAGCCACTTCGCTCCACGGATTGTTTAACCATTCCTCGTTGACCAGATTGATGCCGCCAAAACGCATTGCTGCGCTGACTACTCCCATCAATGCACCGCCTGCAATGAAGCCCGATGCCAACAATGTACCTTTCTCGCCTCGTTCCGTGTTGACAGCTTCGTCTTTGCTGCGGGAAGTCACATACCAGTTGACGGCTCCACCCACCAGCAACGGCAAGTTAAGCTCTAAAGGAATAAACATGCCGAGCGCGAAAGCTAATGCGGGAACTTTGAAGTAAGTGAGCACAAGTGCCAATACAGCACCGACACCATAGAGCAACCAAGGTGCGCCTACTCCGTTCATCAGCGGGTCGATGACAGCTGCCATTGCATTAGCTTGAGGAGCCGCTAAAGCACCGCTTGAAAAACCGTAAGTCTTATTCAGAATCATAATTACCCCACCTACGGTAGCAGCAGAAACCAGAGTTCCGAGGAACTTCCATGTTTCTTGTTTGGCGGGCGTACTTCCCAGCCAATAGCCGATTTTCAGGTCGGTAATAAATCCGCCTGCCATAGAAAGTGCGGTACAAACAACCCCTCCCATTACTAAGGCGGCTACCATACCGGTCGCACCTTTCAGACCGACCGCTACCATTACAACAGATGCCAGAATCAAAGTCATCAGTGTCATTCCCGATACAGGGTTGGTTCCGACAATAGCGATGGCATTGGCAGCAACGGTAGTAAACAGGAAAGCAATACCTGCAACCAATAAAATGGCGACAATGCTATGCAATACGTTTCCGTGCATCACATCGAAAAAGAAAAAGACGGAAATCAGCAGGATGGTAAAGATAGAGCCGAAAGCGATAATCTTCATTGAAAGATCCTTTTGTGTGCGGATAACATTGGTCTCTACTTTCTTGCCTCCCATTTCTTTGGATGCTAATCCCACTGCACTTTTGATGATACCCCATGAGCGCACGATACCGATGACACCTGCCATGGCAATACCACCGATACCGATACTTTTGGCGTATTCTTTAAAGATAAGTTCGGGAGACATTTCGCTGACGGTTTGTGTCAAAGCCGGATTCCAAGCGTTCAGTACTTGGTCTCCGAACAATATCGACATTCCCGGGACGATAACCAGCCATACGACCAATGAACCGGCACAGATGATGGCTGCATATTTTAGACCGACAATATAGCCCAAACCGAGAACGGCTGCACCTGTATTGATTTTAAGCACTATTTTTGCCTTGTCTGCCATCATTTCACCCCAGCCGCAAACGCGGGTTGTGAAATTCTCGTTCCACCAGCCAAAGGTAGCTACAATGAAGTCATAAAGCCCACCAATCAGCCCGGCAAATAAAAGTGGTTTTGCCTGACTGCCGCCTTTTTCACCCGAGATAAGTACTTGAGTACTGGCTGTTGCTTCGGGAAAAGGGTATTCGCCGTGTTTGTCATTTACAAAATATTTGCGGAAAGGAATCAGAAATAAAATACCTAAAATACCTCCTAGTAATGAGCTGACAAACATTTGGAAGAAGTTGACAGTCATCTCTGGATATTTATCTTGTAAGATATAAAGGGCAGGAAGGGTAAAGATGGCACCGGCTACGATAACTCCTGAGCAGGCACCGATAGATTGGATAATTACATTTTCACCCAATGCATTTTTTCGTTTGGCTGCACCTGACACACCGACGGCAATAATGGCAATAGGTATGGCTGCTTCAAATACCTGACCTACTTTTAACCCCAGATAAGCAGCTGCTGCTGAGAATAATATAGCCATTAAAATACCCCAGGTGACAGACCATGCATTCACTTCCGGGTACTGTCTGTCGGGTGACATGATGGGGTGATACTTTTCTCCCGGTTTCAATGGACGGAAAGCATTTTCGGGCAATCCGACCGGCTTTTCTTGTTCTTGTTTCATGTTTCTCTATTTTATTATTTTTGAAATTTATCACAATAAATGCCCAAAAATAATGAAAAATTAGAGAAACATGCCTATAATCTCATTAGAATATCTGAAATTTCAGTCCAAATGATAACCGAAGGTAATCTAAGGGAGTAAGATAACTATTGGTAAATGCACTCACTAAATAAAAGTCGCATGAGCTGATTTCATAAAAAGCAGTAATGCTTTTCGAGAATTTGCGATACTTCTCGGGTACATCAAAACGGATGCGCTGTCCTAAGAATATATGGGTACGGATACGATTGGAAAAACCATAATATCCATGTGGATAGCGGTCAGGTTCTTCCGTCCAAAAGTCATCGCTGAATACGGTATTAAAATAAAGTCCGCAGGTCAACGGTTCTAATGAAAAGTCCTTTCCCAAGTAGACACTCCAAGGAATAAAATTCTGTTTTAATGTCATTGTCATTTTGAAATGACGAGAAGAATAGCGAGGGATAAAACCTAATAAAAGGTCGGTTTCCCATTGTCCGCGTTTTCCATAATCCCATCCGATACCCCATGAAAGTAATCCCATACCTCCGGCATATTGTATCTTTGTGTGTGTGGGAATCAAGGCTTCCCACGCACTGCGATAGCGGTGGACACGTTTATCGTATTTACGATAATGCTTGGGAACTTCCGTGAAGATACCCTCTTCCTCTTCTATTGTTGCTTGACTTTTTTGTGGAATAAGGATACTGTCTTGGATTAATGTTCTATATAATAATGTATCTTTTTGTGCAAGTGTCCTGTGGGGACAGACATATATTGTTAGGAATAATAGGACAATCTTAAAATTCAACTGCTTCATAATCATATTCATGAGTTCCCTCTTTAATAGTAAATACCAAATATGTTCGTTTTCCGATGTTAGGACATTGATAGTAGAGAATTCCGTCTCCGAATAAATCGTCCACTGTCAGTTGATGTTCGTGTCCATAAAGGCAAAACTGTACATTGGGGAACTGCTTTACATATTCCTGAAATACTCTGGCTACGTTGTTGTTGAAGATAAACTCGTACGGTTTTACATGCATCAGGAAAACAGTTTTCTCAATACCTTCGGGAAGGTTGGTCAATTCATCTTCCATGAATCCAAAATCGGGTACAGGTTGTGAATAGTCATATTCCATTGCATTGGTATTGAGGCAGATGAAACGAACATTTCCGGCTGTAAAGGCAAAGTTGGGATTGCCGTAGATTGCTTTATAGACATCTTCTCCCGTGCCGAGGCAATCGTGGTTTCCCAAAACACAGACAAAAGGCATTTGGAATCCTTTCATAATATCACGCATCCAAAGAAATTCTTTTGTAGCACCGAAGTCTGATTGGTCTCCACCATGAAGAACAAAGTCGATATCTCCGCGTTCATTGATTTTCTCTACCACTTTTTCTGTCTCGTCATACCATCGCTGCGTGTCGCTAATCATAGCAAAACGAAAAGTTTTCTTGCCTTTCATAGCTTCTTCTATACGCTCACAGTTTTTTGCGTTTATACCTCGTTCGCCTGTAATATGTGCATCATAAGGGTGAGATTCAAGCATTTCGCATGAAGTAAAGCACACTATTAAGAGAAGTAATAATAAGTTTCCTTTTCTCATTTTTTTGATTTTGTTGCAAAGTACGTCATTTTTAGGGAATAAAGAGTGTCTTATTATTTAGGAAAAATGTCCTTTTTTTCTTATATTATAAGGTGCACCGATAAAAAAGAACTCCCTAAATAACTTTTGAGAGCTGTTTAGGGAGTTCTTGAAAGGGAAGTCTCTTATTGTTTTGCATCTTTGGGAAGCATATCACCTTCTATATAAAGACGTGTCATTTCATTTTTCCCATTACTGCGGATAGTGATGGATTTCTTAAAGTGTCCCGGAAATTTGCCGGCACCATTGTAAATGACTGTGATTTGTCCACTCTCTCCCGGTTTAATAGGTTCCTTGGGATACTGAGGAACAGTACATCCACATGATGCAATTGCCTGATGGATAACCAATGGACCATCTCCTGTATTTTTAAATTTGAATGTACATGTTACTTTCGGACTTGATTCAGAGAATGTACCGAAATTATGTGATGTGTTTTCAAAAGTAATTTCTGCCTCTCCACTTTGTATTGCTGCATAAGAAACTAAACTGATAACCAACAATAGAGTTGAAACTAAAATCTTCTTCATAATTTTTATTATTAAAATAATCGCTGCTAATTTAGTGATTTCTATATAAAAGGTAGAAAAAAGTTAGTGAAATAAATGTTTAATTAACACCTTTAAAAATAGGGGATGAAGATTATTGCTCCCACAAGCGCCGCTGTAACGGCACATATCAAAACGGCTCCGGCAGCTATATCTTTTACATCTCCGGCTATGGGATGATAATCGGGAGATACCAGATTAACCAATCGTTCGATGGCTGTATTAAAAGCTTCGGCGGCTAATACCAGTCCGAAACACAGAAGTACCGCAACCCATTCCATTCGACTGATGCCAATGATAAATCCGGTTATGGTTACGATTATAATGGCTATGCAATGAATCCAAGCGTTATGTTCTTTACGCAGGAAACTGCCTATGCCTGTAAAGGCATAGGCAAAACTTTTTATTCTTTTCTGTAATTCGTCCATTGTTTTAGATTCGTTATACAAACACGTTTGTCAGCCTCGATTGACTTGTTTGACTCCTTTTACAGTCTTTATTTTCTTTACCAATAATTCCAATTTGGAGGTATCATCCACCATTACTGTCATCATGCCCGAAAATAATCCGTCGTGTGAGTTGATGCTGATAGAACGTAAAGTGATGCTGTTCTCTTTATTAATAATGGAGGTAATATTGGTTACAATACCTATGTCGTCGTGGCCGACGATGCGCAGGGTTATCGGATATTGTTTGCCCTGACTCTTGCCTGCCCATCGCGCTTTTACTATACGATAAGCAAAACGTGCTCTCATCTCTTTGGCATTGGGGCAGTCAGTACGGTGAATTTTAATGCCTCCGTTGATAGTAACGAAACCAAAAACATCATCTCCGTAAATCGGATTACAACATTTGGCTAGTTTAAAATCCAGTCCTTTTAGGTTTTGGTCTATCACCAATACGTCATCTTTGAACGTTTTGTCATCGGCAGGAGTTTGAATACTATATGTTTCGGCACTGCGATAGGTGATATCTTGCTGTGCTTCCGTTTCTTTCTTTTTCATCTCCACATACTTATCCAGTATATTATTGGCGTCCAGCTTTTCGTCGGCAATATCCTGATAGAATTCTGTAACTGTTTTATAACCCAGTTTCTTGATGAGGCGCATCATGGTTGCTTCATCATATTCCAGTTTGCGGTTTTTGAACTTGCGCTCAATGGTTTCTTTGGCAAACTGTACTTGCCGGGCCTCGATTTCCTTTAATGCCTGACGTATTTTGGTACGTGCCTTTGAGGTGGTCACAATATTCAACCAGTCTCGTTTGGGAGTCTGAGTATTGGATGTCATGATTTCCACTTGATCTCCACTATTCAGAATTTGTCGTAGCTGTGCATTTTTGCCGTTTACTTTGGCACCAATGCATTTGCATCCCAACTTGCTATGGATGGTAAAGGCAAAGTCGAGCACGGTAGCTCCCTTTGCGAGTTTATATAAGTCACCTTTCGGAGTAAAGACAAATACTTCATCTTCATAGAGTTCCAGCTTGAATTGGTCCATCACGTCCAAGTCACTGTCTGCGTTTTCCAATGTTTCACGGATCGTTGTCAGCCATTCGTCCAATCCGGTTTCGCCTTTCACTCCTTTGTAACGCCAATGGGCGGCAAGTCCTCTTTCGGCAATATCGTCCATGCGTTCTGTCCGTATCTGTACTTCTACCCATTTTCCTTCAGGTCCCATAACAGTGGTATGCAAGGATTCGTATCCGTTACTTTTGGGAACAGAAAGCCAGTCACGCAACCGTTTAGGGTTGGGCATATACATATCGGTTACGATAGAATACACTTGCCAGCATTCTTGTTTTTCTTTTTCGATAGGAGAGTCGATGATGATGCGGATGGCAAATAAATCATATACCCCTTCGAAAGGGCATTTCTGCTTCTTCATCTTTTGATAGATGGAGTGGATGGATTTAGTGCGTCCTTTCATGTGAAACTTTAGTCCGGCTTGTTCCAGTTTCTTCTGAATCGGCTCGATAAAGGCGGCGATATATTTGTCTCGTGATGCTTTTGTGGCATTCAGCTTATCTTTTATATGATAATAAACATCATGTTCTGTGTATTTCAGCGACAAGTCTTCCAATTCGGACTTTAATTTGTATAATCCCAACTTGTGTGCAAGTGGCGCATAAAGGTAGGCCGCTTCATTGGAAACCTGCTGGCGGGCTTCCTCGTTCTCCGAGTCCTTGATTTGGCGCATCAGGTTGACGCGATCGGCAATCATAATCAGGATAACGCGCATGTCTTCGGCAAAAGAAAGAAGCAAATTGCGGAAATTCTCTGATTCGATAGTTGGACTCTTGGCATATAACTCATTGATTTTAACCAGTCCGCGAATGATTCCTGCCACATCTTCTCCATATTCTGCCTGTACGGATGCCAAACTGCACAAATGGTTTTTTACCGATTCATGTAACATGATTCCCAAGATAGAAGCTCGCTTCATTCCGATTTCTTCTGCAACAATGACAGCGGTTTGCATATCTTTGATGATGGGGTTCATTCCAAAGTTATTTCGTGGCATACTACCTTCGGCAACTGCCTTGATAAGATGCGTTTTGAGCTTGCGACAGTCGTTTTTTTGTAAGGTGTCTCCCGATAGATGGAGTAACCGTTTGTAAAGAGTGAACAGTTGTTCACGCTCTTTGGCTGTGAAAAACGTTTTTTCTTCCATAACACGTGAAATCTTTTCTTTCGGCGTAAAGGTAGTTTTTTTCTTTCTTTTTTGGATGGCTTTACGGCATTTTTTTGTATTTTTGGGCATTAATGAATAATTAAAATAGATAACGGGTAATTAAACCATTTAAATTCATATACTTATGTTAACACCGGAAGATAAAGATTTATTAGCGAAAAAAGGTATTTCAGAGCAACAGATAATTGAACAATTGGCTTGCTTTGAAAAAGGCTTCCCTTTCTTGAAACTGGACGCTGCCGCTTCTATCGATAAGGGAATTATGGCTCCTGCAGAGAGTGAAATGAAAGAATATCTGGAAGCATGGGATACATATAAACAGGGTGAAAAAACAATTGTGAAGTTTGTACCGGCATCCGGGGCAGCCAGTCGCATGTTTAAGAATTTGTTTGAATTCCTGGGTGCGGATTATGAGGCTCCCAAAACAGATTTTGAAAAGAAGTTTTTCGACCATATTCATGGTTTCGCTTTTTATAATGACTTGAATGCCGCTTGTTTGGACAATACCGGCAAGAATATTGATGCATTGATTGCTGAAAAGAATTATAAGCCGGTGGTAGCAAACTTGTTGGAAGCTGTCGGACTGAACTATGGTGCTTTGCCGAAAGGTTTGTTGAAATTTCATCGTTATGCCGATGGTGTACGTACTCCATTGGAAGAACATTTGGTGGAAGGAGCCCTGTATGCAGCCGGAAAGACCGGAAAAGTAAACGTGCATTTCACGGTTTCTACCGAGCATCGTGAACTGTTTAAACGGTTGGTGGATGAAAAGGTAGCAACTTATGCTCAAAAATACGGGGTGGAATTTAACGTTTCGTTCTCGGAGCAGAAACCGAGTACCGATACAATAGCAGCTGATATGGAGAACAAGCCGTTCCGTGATAACGGTAAGTTGCTGTTCCGTCCCGGTGGTCACGGTGCTTTGATTGAAAACTTGAACGACTTGGATGCGGATATTGTATTTATTAAGAATATTGATAATGTGGTGCCCGACCGCTTGAAGGACGAAACCGTTGCTTACAAGAAATTGATTGCCGGGGTATTGGTGACTCTTCAAAAGCAAGCGTTTGAATATTTGGAATTGTTGGATGGCGGCAAATATAATCATGAACAATTGGAAGAAATCATTCGTTTCGTTCAGCAGAAGTTATGCTGTCGCAATAATGAGATTAAAGATTTGGAAGATGCGGAGCTGGTTATCTATTTGCGTAAGAAACTGAATAGACCAATGCGTGTTTGCGGTATGGTGAAGAATGTGGGAGAACCCGGTGGAGGTCCGTTCCTTGCATATAACCCCGACGGAACAGTATCTTTGCAGATTTTGGAAAGTTCTCAGATTGATATGAATGATGCTGAAAAGAAAGCCATGTTTGAAAAGGGTACTCACTTTAATCCGGTAGATTTGGTTTGTGCCGTACGTGACTATAAAGGCCGTAAATTTGATTTGGTGAATTATGTAGATAAGGCAACCGGATTCATTTCGTATAAGTCGAAAAATGGCAAGGACTTGAAAGCATTGGAGCTTCCGGGACTTTGGAATGGTGCAATGAGTGATTGGAGTACTGTCTTTGTAGAGGTTCCTTTGGGTACTTTTAATCCGGTGAAGACGGTGAATGACTTATTGCGCGAACAACATCAATAAACTGTTGATGATTCGGAGTAAGTTTCCGGTATAATGATGCCTGGTAGGTAAGGGAGCGTGTCAAAACTAAACCAACCTGCCAAATCGTTAACTGTAGGGGCAGGGTTTGCCTGTCCGAATACACAGGGCAGACTGTTTTCGGGCGAGCAAATCTCGCCCCTATTGGCAAATGATAGCATTATCAACATTCTGGCACACTCCCTATTTGGAATGGATAATATTAATCAACCTGATACAGCTATATGAGAAGAAATAATCTACTGACTTTTATTGCGTCTCTTGCATTGGTTACCTCTTTTATTATGCCGGCTAATGCGGCTAAGCATAAGGAGTTGCCTGCCTTGGGAGACACCCAAATTCAAATCTTTGATAAAACGAACATCTGTTTCCGTCCGGATTCATTTGCCAATTACACTCCGGCAAGTGCAGATGGCGTTATCCGTTTGGTGAATGGGCGTATTATTCTTAAAAAGATATCTTTGCCTGATTATAAGCGGAATGTACGTGTGAAACTTCGTCTTACTTTGGCTTCCAATGGCGATCGTTGGGATAAGTCCGGTTCTTGTTTTGCATTGCCCAAAGAGTCGTTTGTCAACTTGATGAGCATTGCGCAAGGAAAGGCAGCTTTTCCGCCGGTAGACAGTCTGAAATATGAAAATATGATTGGCATTGTTCCGGGTAAGGACTATGTGCCTACGTTAGAGCTGATGCGCTTTATGACTCCGTTTGGAGTAGGCTTTTATAGTAAAAAAGACAATGAGATAGGAGCCAAACGCAAGCCGGTTTATATTTCCGAATGGGCGGAGAATGTGGTTTGGGAACAAGACATTACCGACCTTTATCCTGCTTTGGAGAAGGAAGCCTATATCGGTATCTTTATTGATACATGGACAGCCGAAGGATATGTTGTCGGTCTGGATATCGAGGTAAAAGAGAGTAAGATAAGTTGCGATGCGTTACCCAAGCGCCATGTACAGCCTTTGATAAACACTGTTTATTATATCGGTCAGACTTATCCCGATATATTTGCCCGTAAAGATGTGGCAATGGATTTTGAACTGCCTCGTCATGCAAAGAATGTCCGTTTGAAATATATTGTAACCGGTCATGGCGGTCATAGCGGTGGAGATGAATTTGTGAAGAAACGCAATATTGTTTCGGTAGATGGCGAGAATGTGCTCGATTTTATTCCATGGCGGGATGATTGTGCCTCTTTCCGTCGTTTCAATCCGGGGACAGGAGTGTGGCTGATTAAGCGGCTTTCCTCTTATATAGGTAAGAATGGTTATGAAGAAAAAGAAATAGAAGAACCATTGGGCTCATCGGATTTATCGCGCTCCAACTGGTGCCCGGGTTCGGATGTAGTACCGGAAGAAGTGATGCTTGGCGATTTGAAAGCCGGCAAACATACTTTTAAGATTAGTATTCCCGAAGCTCAGGAAGTAGATGGGGATAAACTGAACCATTGGCTGATTTCGGCTTATTTGGTTTGGGATGAATAATTTTGCATTTATATAAAGGTAAATCATTATGAATTATTATCAGTATCAAACCGTATTGGGACTTCTCACCATTTGTGAGGAGAACGATGCTGTTATTGCCATCAATGTGGGACATTATTCCGAGAATAAAGGTGAGAAACGTGAGTCGGAATTGATTCGGAGGACGTATAAGCAATTCGTTGAATACCTGGATGGCAAACGTAAAGTTTTTGATTTACCTTTGTCGCTTAAGGGGACTGATTTTCAAAAGCAGGTGTGGCAGGCTCTCCGTGATATTCCTTATGGAGAGACACGCAGCTATAAACAGATTGCTGTAGCCATTGGCAACCCTAAAGCTGTGCGCGCCGTAGGTATGGCCAATAACAGAAATCCATTATTGATAGTGGTTCCCTGTCATCGTGTGATAGGTACGGACGGAAAAATGGTAGGATATGCGGCCGGAGTGGACAAAAAGGAATTTTTATTAAGGCTGGAAGGAAGTTTGTTATAATCTGAATAAATCGTTATGATGAATGAATATTGTATCAACGGGTTAACCATAAAAGAGAATTTGTTGCGATTGGCGGGAGAAGGTAATAAAAAGTTTACCGAGTCCCTCCATCCGGGCATTGAAAATGTATTGGGTGTCCGTGTCCCGGCCCTTCGGCAATTGGCGGCTCAAATAGCCAAGGATGATTGGCAGGCTTATCTGCAATCGGCCGATACTTTTTATATGGAAGAACGCATGCTTCAAGGCATGGTGATTGGATGCCTGAAAATAAAAGATGTGGAAGAATATCTTTCATTGGTTTCTGGGTTCGTATCCCTTATCAATAGCTGGTCTGTATGTGATACCTTTGACTTTGCGGGTAAGCAACGGTTTGTTGACAGGAATAAGGAGCGTGTATGGCAGTTTCTGGAAGGATGGATGCAGTCGGATAAAGAATATGAAATTCGTTTCGGGGTCGTTATGGCGATGGCGCATTACATTGATGCGGACTATATACAGAACGTATTGCAATGGATGAATCGTATCGACCACGAAGGGTATTATGTGAAGATGGCAGTGGCTTGGGCACTTTCTGTCTGTTATGTGAAATTTCCAAAAGAAACGATGCTGTTGCTGAAAGAAAATCGTTTGGATGACTTCACTTACAACAAAGCGCTCCAAAAAATAACCGAATCTTTTCGGGTAAGTCCGGAAGATAAAGATATCATTCGTGATATGAAGCGTAAAGTAGTGAAATGAGGGACTCAGATAGTGAGTCCCATTATATAATCATTCATATAATATCCGTTACCGATAGCAAAATCTCCTTCGTCTACTTTCTTCATCCCCATGTATTCGTAAAATCGGAGCGCTTTATTATTACGGTTTACATTCAGGTGCATTTCGCACGGTGTGGGATGAATCTCCTTAATTGCTTTTACAGCCTGCTCGAACAATAACTTTCCCAAATGTTTGCCTTGAAAAGAAGGGAGTACATAAATCTTCTGCAGATGGAATAAATCTTCTCCTTCGGGTTGAATGGAAACGTAGCCGGCAGGTATGTCTCCTTTAAAGGCAATATAGTAAATATGACCTTCTTCTTCCATCTGTTTATGTAGGTTTGTAATGGAATACATCCATTCCATCATGTAGTCAAGTTGGCCGGGGGAAAGAATGTCTGCGTAGGTAGCAGGAAATACTTCCTGCGCCATTTTGTGAATCAATGGAATATCTTCTGTAGTTGCTTTCCGTATCGTAAACATACTCTTTGTACTTTTATAGGTTTAACGAGGAGCAAATATAAGTCTTTCCTTCCTAATCTTGTTTCTTCCTTTTCCTTTTCTTTGATTTTTCAGTTAAAATACGCAAAATAAAAGTACTATGTAATACAAGGTACTTATATAATACATATATTTGTGTCAAACAAAGTACTATAGGATATGAATGTTGATAATGTAAAATCTCAGATGCGCAAAGGAATGCTTGAATATTGCATCCTATTGCTGTTGCACAAGGAGCCGCTCTATGCTTCGGATATTATTCTGAAATTGAAAGAAGCCCGGCTCATCGTGGTAGAGGGAACGCTTTATCCGTTGCTTACCCGGTTGAAAAACGATGAGCTGCTTTCTTACGAATGGGTGGAATCGACTCAGGGGCCTCCGCGTAAATATTATCGGCTTACGCCACAAGGAGAAACTTTTCTCAGCGGATTGGAAAATGCGTGGGATGAGCTTTCGGATACAGTAAACCATTTAAGAAACAATTAAAAACAGGATACAATGAAAAAGACTCTGACTGTAAATTTAGGTGGCACCGTTTATCATATAGATGAAGATGCATATAAATTGCTGGATACTTATTTAAGTAACTTGCGGATACATTTTTGCCGCGAAGAAGGAGCGGAAGAAATAGTGCATGATATGGAATTGCGTATCTCTGAACTGTTTACTGACCGTTTAAGAGATGGAAAACAGGTGATTACGATAGAAGATGTAGAGGAAATCATTGCTCAGATGGGTAAGCCCGAAGACTTGGGTGATGAGGCTGACGGTGGAGGGGAAACATCGAAGGATGGAAGCACTTATTCGCAGACAGCAAAAGGACCTCGCCGGTTGTTCCGTGATTCGGACAATAAAGTATTGGGAGGTGTGGCATCCGGTTTGGCTGCTTACTTTGGTTGGGATCCCACATGGGTACGAATAATCTTCTTGATATTGGGAATCTCTCTGAAAGGTTTTGTCATAGCATATATTATTGCCTGGATTGTCATTCCTTTGGCTCGAACCGTACCTGAAAAATTGGCAATGCGTGGAGCGAAAATCAATGTAGAGAATATAGGAAGGACGGTTACAGATAACTTTGAGAAAGTAAATGAATACGTTCATTCGGGCAAGCCTCACAGTGCGTTGCAGCGGATAGGTGAGGGAATTGTCGGTGTGGCAGGTGCATTAATCAAATTTATATTGATTGTTTTGGCTATCTGCTGCGCTCCTATAGTCTTTGTGATATTTGTGGTATGCTTCGCCATGTTAATGGTGGCAACCGGATTGATTGCTGCTACACCGGCTGTTCTTTACGAAGTGTTGCCGGCAGTGGATTGGAATGCTGCCGGAGCATCTCCTACAGTTACTATCGGTTTGGCTGTTTCCGGCATATTGGTTATTGGTATTCCTATCATCGGATTGATACATATCCTGATGCGTCATTTCGGTGGTTGGCAACCCATGTCTACTGTTATCCGGATTATCTTTATCGTGCTGTGGTTTATAGCTTTGTCTGCCGGCTTCGGTTTTTTCTTTCAAATACACCATTTATTGGCTGTTTGATATATCAGTAGTTTAAAAATACATTATCTTTGCAAGCGGAAGGGGGTGTGTCAAAACGTGGATAATGCTGTCGTTTGATTCGTAGGGACGATGTCCGTTCGCCCGAAAACAGTTTGCTTTGTGTCTTCGGGCAGGCAAATCCTGCCCCTGCAGCTGACGATTGGACAGGCGGTTGGGTTCTGACACACTCCTCTCTGCTTGCTGTTTACGGGAAATTCAAAATAAAGAGATAGATAGTTATGACAAAGAAGATTTTATTGCTGGGCTCCGGCGAACTGGGAAAAGAATTCGTCATTGCAGCGAAACGTAAAGGACAGTATGTAGTAGCTTGTGATTCGTATGCAGGGGCACCTGCGATGCAAGTAGCAGACGAGTTTGAAGTATTCAGTATGCTGGACGGTGATGCATTGGATGCAGTTGTGGCTAAGCATAAGCCTGATATTATTGTTCCTGAAATCGAGGCTATTCGTACTGAAAGGCTTTATCATTTGGAGAAGGAAGGCATTCAGGTAGTACCTAGCGCGAAAGCTGTGAATTATACCATGAATCGTAAGGCCATACGTGATTTGGCCGCTAAGGAACTCGGATTAAAGACTGCCAAGTATTTTTATGCCAAGTCTTTGGAAGAATTGAAAGAGGCTGCCGAAGAAATAGGTTTTCCTTGTGTGGTCAAACCGTTGATGTCTTCATCGGGTAAAGGCCAGTCATTGGTGAAGAGTGCGGAAGAGCTGGAACAGGCATGGCACTATGGTTGTGAAGGTAGTCGTGGTGACATTAAGGAGCTGATTATCGAAGAATTTATTAAGTTTGACAGTGAAATCACTTTGTTGACTGTTACTCAGAAAAATGGTCCTACACTGTTCTGTCCTCCTATCGGTCATGTGCAAAAGGGCGGTGATTATCGCGAAAGCTTCCAACCCGCTCATATTGCTCCTGAGCATCTGGAAGAAGCACAGCGCATGGCTGCTAAAGTTACTGAAGCATTGACCGGTGCCGGAATATGGGGTGTTGAATTCTTTTTGAGTCATGACAATGGTGTATATTTCTCTGAATTATCTCCACGTCCGCATGATACCGGTATGGTGACATTGGCAGGAACTCAAAATTTGAATGAATTTGAACTTCATTTACGCGCTGTATTGGGTTTGCCTATTCCTGAAATTACTCAGGAACGTATAGGTGCCAGTGCTGTTATTTTGTCACCGATTGCCAGCAAAGAGCAGCCGCGTTATCGTGGCGAAGAGGAAGTATGCAAGGAAACCAATACTTATTTGCGTATTTTCGGTAAACCTTATACAAAGGTTAACCGCCGCATGGGAGTTGTGGTATGCTATGCTCCGAATGGAAGTGACTTGGATGCACTTCGTGACAAGTGTAAAGCGATTGCTGCTAAAGTTGAAGTATATTAATTGATATCTTATTATATAGTGAAGAGTTGTTCCGGTTATGCCGGAGCAGCTCTTTTTTTGTTTTTGGAAGCACTGGCAAGGAATATGTTAAATTCCCAAGAATAACAAGTGACGGCACAACACCTTTCATCGGATGTTGTCTCCTCCGGTTTTCAAACTCTGCATACGTTTTGAACTCCCTAAGTCGTTTCATTAGCCGGACTAAGCGTTTTCATCCTTTCGGTTATGCCTGTCTGTAAGGCGGATTACTACAGTCTACGGCAATGGACTATACAGTCTACGGTAACGGACTGTACAGTCCACCGTGGCAGACTGTACGGTCCACTGTCGGAGACTGTAATAATCTTCCGTTTAAAAGGACTAGGCTGACAGTAAGAAACGGCTCAGTCTTCCCTCGTTTATGAGATGAGGCTGCTGTTCTCCGTATAAAATACCTAATAATGGGGATTGCAAGCTTTTGTTCTTTTCCGTAAATTTGCAGCCGTTAAGAGAAACAAATACAGATAACTATGTATAAGACAAATAATTATGTGCCAACAGATAAAATGAGTGACCTGATATGCGGTAATTATACTTTGTTGCAGGTGATGAGCCGTTTCGATCTCTCGTTAGGCTTTGGCGATCAGACTGTGCAGGAAGTATGCCGGGCAAACGGAGTGGATTGCAAGACATTTCTGGCTGTGGTGAATTTTATCACAGAAGAGAATAACCGTATGGCTGACGAAGTGCAAGATCTTTCTATTCATGCTTTGATGAACTACTTAAAGCAGGCACATCACTATTTTCTTGATTTTCAATTACCCACCATACGCCGCAAACTGATAGAGGCCATTGATTGTTCGGTGCAAAATGAAGTTGCTTTCCTTATATTGAAATTCTTTGATGCGTATGTGGCAGAGGTACGCAAACACATGGATTATGAAGATATGAATGTGTTTACTTATGTGGAGAATCTGGTTGCAGGCAATAGAGAGAGCGGTTTCCGTATCTCACAATTTGCACGTCGGCATGATCAGATAGACGCTAAATTGAAAGAATTAAAAAATATCATTATCAAGTATTATCCCGCCGGTGGGAACGATTATTTACTGAATGCAGTATTGTTTGACATTTTTAGCTGCGAGCAGGATTTGGCATCACATTGCCGTGTGGAGGATTATTTGTTTGTACCCGCCGTTCTTCGGTTAGAAAAGGAGGTAAAATGAAACGGACAGACCCTATACATGTGGCAGTGGCTGAGACTTCAGTCATTGTGCGTAGCGGACTGATATCAGTTTTGAAGCGATTGCCCGATATTCCGGTTCAGCCTGTGGAAATTACTTCGATGGAAGGGCTGCATAATTGTATGCAAGGACATCGGCCCGAGGTGTTGATTGTGAATCCGGGGTTTGGAGGATGGTTCAATGTCGACGAATTTAAAGCTACATATCCTCAAACGGTTATTAAATGTGTGTCGTTGCTTTGTTCAATGACAGATAGTAATTTGCTAAAAGGATATGATGAAACAGTCGGATTATATGATGACATTGAAACCTTAAATAAGAAATTAGTTGATTTGATGCACATTGGGGCAGAAGATGACAATGAGAATGAACAAGAAACATTAAGTCAAAGAGAAAAAGAAATAATTTGTTGTGTAGTGCGTGGCATGACCAATAAGGAGACAGCAGAGAAACTCTTTCTGTCTATTCATACGGTCATTACCCATCGTCGCAACATAGCGCGCAAGCTACAAATACATTCTCCTGCCGGCCTGACTATTTATGCTATTGTAAATAAATTGGTAGAACTAAGCGAAGTAAAGATGAACTTATGATGAATGATACCTATTAATAGGGAGTAAATGGTGGCAAAATACCTAAATGAAGCGATTGCGGGAGTTGGCCGGAACGTTTATCTTTGCATCATAAGTTAGTCATATAGAAATTACGTAAACCACAAGTTAGTTATTAGTTGAAAAGTACTCCTTGCGAAGTGATTCGTGGGGAGTACTTTTTTATGGGTTATTGATATTGGTGAACTGAATTTATAATAACTATCGAAAATGTTCTACTGGATGATTGTTTTTTTATACTTTTGTGAAACAATTATAACCTCATTTATCTATAATAGAATAATATAAATATATGAAAAAACACTCTATTCTGCTAGGCACATTATTATGCCTTTCTCAATTAATTTCGGCGCAAGTTTATCCCTTGCGCCCGAAATTGAGTCATGAACGTTCCTTTTCCATGGTATTGATTCCCGATCCTCAGAGCTATGTGAAGTTTGATGCTAATCAACCTCTCTTTGAGTTGCAGACTGCATGGATTGCCAATAGCCTGAAGTCGCTGAACATCAAAGGGGTGCTTTGTACCGGTGACTTGGTGGAGCAAAATGAAATCCGTATACCCGACGGGGTGAATGGGAATCAGACTAGTGAAGAGCAGTGGAAGGCAGCTTCACGTGCTTTTGAACGTTTGGACGGCAAGGTTCCTTATGTAATTTGTACAGGTAATCATGACTATGGTTATGAGAAAGCGGAAAACCGTTTGTGTCATTTCCCGGATTACTTTCCGGCGGAACGTAATGCTTGTTGGCGCGAGTCATTGGTGTCCGTAGGATGTAATTATCAGGGAATACCGACCTTGGAAAATGCTGCTTATGAATTTGAAACGGACACATGGGGAAAGTTGCTGGTCGTTTCACTGGAGTTCGCACCACGTGATGAAGCAATAGAGTGGGCCCGCCAACTGACCGGGAAGCCTAAATATAAAAATCATAAGGTGATTTTGCTTACCCATTCTTATATGTCACCGGAGGCGGTACGTCATGTCAAGGAAGATTATAAAGTTTCTCCGGCTAATTACGGACAAGCAATTTGGGACAAACTGGTCTATCCTTCTCAGAATATCTGTATGGTGATATGTGGCCACGAATGTGAGATTGTGGATTATGAGGGGCAAGTATCTTTCCGCACGGATAAAAACAAATTCGGAAAACAGGTCTCTCAGATGATGTTCAATGCTCAGACCGCCGACGGGCAATGGCATGGCAACGGAGGCGATTGCTGGCTGAGGCTGATGGAGTTCTTGCCTGACGGGAAAACGATTTCGGTGCGTACTTTTTCGCCCTTGTTTGCGCTGTCTCCCACTACCTTCGATAAGGCTTGGCGCACGGCTCCATACGACCAATTCAAGATAACTATTGAGTAAATTTTAAAATAAAAACCATGAAAAAACTATTTCTGACTTTATGCCTGTTGCTGGGGCTTGTATGTGCCGGCAATGCCCAAACATTGAAGTTCAATGCCAATGGGAAGTTCAAAATCGTGCAGTTTACAGATGTGCATTACATTTATAATGATCCTCGGTCTGATGTTTCTATCGAACGAATCAATGAAGTGCTTGATGCCGAGAAACCCGATTTGGTGATTTTTACGGGTGATGTGATTTATGGAAAGCCTGCCGAAGAGGGAATGCGCACTGTATTGAATTTGGTTTCCAAACGTGAAATTCCCTTTGCCGTTACTTTTGGTAATCATGACAATGAGCAAGGTTTGACTCGTGAAGAATTGTTTAAGATTATTCAAAGCATCCCTCACAACCTGACCACTACTACCGAAGGCATTTCGGGTGTTACCAATTTTATTCTCCCCTTGAAATCGTCGGACGGAAGCAAGGATGCTGAGATTCTTTATGTATTCGATTCACATTCTTATTCACAGATAAAGGGGATAGGCGGATATGACTACATAGACTTCGACCAAATTCAGTGGTATCGTGAAAACAGCCGGAAATATACAGAAGCCAACGGTGGAAACCCTGTTCCGTCATTGGCTTTCTTCCATATTGCTTTGCCCGAATACAATCAGGCTGCATCGGATGAAACTGCTGTGCTGTTTGGTATTCGTAAAGAAAGAGCTTGCGCACCCCGCCTCAATTCAGGTCTTTTTACGGCAATGAAAGAGATGGGTGATGTGGAAGGTATTTTTGTGGGACACGACCATGATGATGACTATGCTGTGATGTGGCATGGTGTATTGTTGGCATACGGGCGTTATACGGGTGGTGATACCGTATATAACAATTTACCTAATGGTGCACGAGTCATTGAATTGACCGAAGGCGAAAAGGGCTTCCGTTCGTGGATTCGCTTGAAGGATAATCATATCGAACAGGAGGTAAAATTCCCGGAAAGCTTTTTGAAGCCTAGAAAATAATATGATCATGTGTGTAACTGTTTCATGATATTTACCCTTTCTTTGTAGAAAGATGGCAATCGGTAAAACAGGATGAATGAGCTCTTGGCTGGACTTGTTCATTCTGTTTTTTGGCTTTTATAAATAGAACTTCTATAAGGTGTAACACATTAGTATGCATGGCTTGATACGTATTAACGTGTTTATCGATGCGGATAAACGTTTTACATGGCAGAGGATGGGGATAAAAAATGGAATATAAAAAGAAAAACCGATTGCCTCCTTAACAATTTTCTTCTAAATTTGTTGTTCTTATAGGACACATATTAACTGATAACAATGAAAGTAGGTTTATTTATTCCCTGTTATATTAATGCGGTTTATCCTCAGGTGGGGGTAGCTTCGTATAAACTCCTGAAAAGTTTGGGGGTAGACGTGGATTATCCGCTGGATCAGACTTGCTGCGGCCAGCCAATGGCAAATGCCGGTTTTGAGAGTGAATCTGTGGAAATGGCTCGTCATTTTGACAGAAAGTTTAAAGATTATGATTACATAGTAGGTCCGTCGGCCAGTTGTGTGGTCTTTGTGCGCGATAATTACGGGCGCTTGTTGAAGGCGGAAGAACATCATTGCGCCAGTGAAGAAAGGATATATGATTTGTGCGAGTTTATCCACGATGTCATAAAACCTACTTCACTGCAAGCTAAGTTCCCACATAAAGTTTCTCTTCAAAACAGTTGTCACGGAGTGCGCTTAATGGGACTCTCTTCGCCTAGCGAACTCAATATTCCTTACTTTAATAAATTGCGTGACTTACTTTCTCTGGTAGAAGGCATAGAGATTATGGAGCCCGACCGTCCTGATGAGTGTTGTGGTTTCGGAGGAATGTTTTCCGTGGAGGAAACAGCTGTATCTGTTCAGATGGGGCATGATAAGGTGCATCGTCATATGGCAACAGGTGCCGAATATATCGTAGGGGCCGACAGTTCCTGCCTGATGCATCAGAATGGAATCATTGCCCGAGAGAAACTTCCGATAAAAACATTACATATTGTTGAAATATTAGCAGCTGGATTATGAGTACGAAACATGCAAAAGCAGCAGCCGGGTTTCTGGAAAATAAGAAGCAGGCTGCATGGTATGACGAAACCCTTTGGCTGGTAAGGGCTAAGCGTGACAAACAGAGCAAGGAGGTGCCTGAGTGGGAGGAATTGCGCGAAATGGCATGTGAAACCAAACTGTACAGCAACAGTCATTTGGATGAATTGCTGGTAGAGTTTGAAACTAATGCCCGTGCCAATGGAGCTCATGTATATTGGGCGAAGGATGCAGATGAGTATTGTAATATTGTATATAATATTTTGCATCAGCACGGTGTGAAGCATTTTATAAAAAGCAAATCGATGTTGGCAGAGGAATGTGAGTTAAATCCGTTTCTTGAGCATAAAGGTATTGAGGTGGTGGAAAGTGATTTGGGTGAGCGTATTTTGCAATTGATGCATCTCAAACCAAGTCATATCGTGCTGCCGGCTATTCACGTAAAGCGTGAGCAGGTGGGGGAATTGTTTGAGAAAGAATTAGGAACGGAGAAGGGAAATTCTGATCCTACTTATTTGACACATGCCGCTCGTAAAAATCTGCGTGAAAAGTTTCTTCATGCTGAAGCTGCCATGACCGGAGCTAACTTTGCTGTGGCTTCTACCGGTGAGATTGTTGTTTGTACTAATGAAGGAAATGCTGATATGGGGGTATCGCAACCCAAGTTGCAGATAGCTGCTTTTGGCATGGAGAAGATTGTGCCTGACCGTGAATCGCTTGCTGTGTTTACGCGTTTGTTGGCACGTTCAGCCACCGGACAGCCTGTCACTACTTATACTTCTCATTTTCGTAAACCGCGGGAAGGCGGGGAGTTTCATATTATTATAGTAGATAATGGCCGTAGTAAAATATTGGCTGATCGGAAGCACATAAAGACGTTGAATTGCATCCGTTGCGGTGCCTGCATGAATACTTGTCCGGTGTATCGCCGCAGTGGTGGTTATTCTTATACTTATTTTATTCCGGGACCTATTGGCATTAATCTGGGTATGCTGAAGGCTCCGTTGCATTATTATGATAACGTATCTGCTTGTTCGCTTTGTTATTCTTGTTCGGATGTGTGTCCGGTAAAGGTTGATTTGGCAGAACAGATATATTTGTGGCGTCAGGACTTGGATAAGTTGGGTAAAGCGGATGCCATGAAAAAGATAATGTCCGGTGGCATGGAGTTTGCAATGAACCGTCCTTGGGCTTTCAATACAGCAATGGATTTGGCTCCGGTCGGCGGAGAAGTGCTGAGAATGATGGGTGTGACATGGGGAAAGGGACGTGATTTGCCTAATTTTGCCAAAGAGAATTTTAACGAGATGTGGAAGAAAGGTAAAGTAAAATAGAATATTATGAGTAGTAGAGAAGATATATTGCAGAGCATCCGCCGTGCTACACACGTGAAATATGAGAAACCTGATCTGAAGCCATTGGAAGAGCATGCATTGACTTATCCTAATGTGGTAGAGCAGTTTTATTTTATGATGAAGCAGGTGGGGGGAGAGGCTGTTTTTTTAGAGGAAGGACAGGATATAAACAAACTGATCAGGGAGTCTTATCCCGATGCCAAACGTATCGCTTCCAATCTGGAAGGTATTACATGTGCTACTTTCAATCCTGATAATGTTGAGGACCCTGCCGAACTGGACGGCACGGATTTGGCAATTATTGACGGGAAGATTGGGGTGGCGGAGAATGGTGCCGTTTGGATAGAACAGGATGTCAAGCAACGTGCTCTTTATTTTATTTCTGAAAAACTGGTGATTCTGCTTGATAAAGGGAGAATTGTGAATAATATGCATGAAGCATATAAGCGTATACATACTGGGGAATATGGCTTTGGTACTTATATATCCGGCCCGTCGAAGACTGCTGATATTGAGCAGGCGTTGGTTATGGGAGCTCACGGTGCGCGGGATGTGATGGTGATAATCAAATAGGATTGGAAGAATAAAGAAAGAGGTGTATTGAAAGTTTGCTTGAAAGGCTGATAACTTCAGGTACACCTCTTTTATGGATAAATAGATTCTTCAGCTTTTAGAAGATTCTTCCACTCAAACGGAATTTAAGTACCGGATATACAGTCAGTTTGTCGATAATATCCGAGAATTCATTGTCTGCCACTGTATTAATGGCGGTGAGTTCGGCATTGTCTGCATAAACTTCAGGAGTACCGTGGAACTGTACGCCCAATTCGAACATGAAGCCGATGCGCTTTTTGGGTACTGCACGACCAAATCCAAGACCCAAATAAGGGCGGAATGAATTTACTTTTAATCCTCCGTTTACATTTCCGTTCTTGTCTACAGGGATAAAATAATCACCGATTTCGATACCTGCTTCTTTACCTTCAGTGACCAGTTGTTGAAGTTCATCGCTGTGTCCTTCTATCTTTATGAATTTTGCACCGCCAAAGTAAGCACCGCCGCATACAAAGAAGCTGGAAGATTTAAACGGATAGACATTGAGCAGTAAGGCTCCTGTCGTACGTGCCAAGCTACCTTCCACATTGATGGGGGCGTAGACTTGTTCGGTGGCTGAGTTAAGTACACTGGCATCGACTTCGTCGCTGTAGCTGAATCCGGGCATGATGTTCACCTCTCCTCGCAGGGCAAAATGGTTTCCTATCGGGCTTGCTACATCGATGTTGATACCTGTAGTACCTACGCCTAAGCCTACAGCGACTGAATTGAATATTCCTTGTTCTTTTTTAGTTTCCTTACTTTCCTGAGCTGCTGTTTGTATACTTTCTGCGCTGATGAATAGTAGCAAACAGAATAATAATAGTTTTTTCATTTTGTGCTATTTAGTAGTTATTAATATAAGATATTTTTAGTTGTGCAAAAATAAACAAAAAGAAGAACATATCAAGCTTGTTATGGAAAATAATGCTAATTTTTTATTGTCTTGTTGATGCTTAGTTCAGATATACCGTTTTGAAATATTTTTCAAATAAAGCTTTGGCTGTATCCAACTGTTGGGGAGTATTTTCTTTTACTCCTTTGAGGCGGTATTCTTTTTTCATAGCTTCATATTTGTGTACCCCTAGAGTGTGGTAGGGTAATATCTCGACTCTTTGAATCATTCGGTAATCTTTAAAATGGTTGCCTAATGCATGGATATCTTCTTCGAAAGAGCTGTATCCGGGCACTAGTACATAGCGTAGCCAAAATGGTTTGTCGTTTTGTTCCAGCCATTGAGCTGTGTGTAGGGTGGGCTCGTTGCTGCGCTCCGTCAGTTGCAAATGGCGGGTATTATTGAATTCTTTTATGTCCAGTAATACCAAATCGGTCAATTTCAGTAGTTCTTCCACATCTTCGTTCCAGATGCTTCCATTGGTATCCACGCAAATATGAATGCCTTGCTCCTTTAATCGCCGGAAGAGGGGAATCAGTGCTTTTGCCTGTAAGGTCGGTTCGCCACCGCTAAAGGTGATTCCGCCTTTTTTCCCGAAGAATGCTTTTTGACTGACAGCCATACGGATAATTTCGTCTATCGGCGTTTCGGTACTTTCACCTTTTATATCTATGGTATCGGGATTGGCACAATACAGGCAACGGAAGTTGCATCCTTGCAGGAAAACGACTAAACGCAAGCCGGGCCCATCAAATGTACCCATTGACTCATAGGAGTGTACTCTAATCATAATGGTTTGTCTTTAAGCTTATAGAGGCAGGTTTAAAGCCCGCCCCTAGGATAGTTGTATTTATAATATGGATGTTACATTCTCTCGTGGAAAGAACGGCTGATAACTTCCAACTGATGTTCACGGCTCAGTTTGATAAAATTAACCGCATATCCTGATACACGGATAGTAAGCTGCGGATATTTTTCAGGGTGTTCCATTGCATCTTCCAGCATTTCGCGGTTCAGGACATTTACATTCAGGTGGTGTGCGCCTTTGGTGAAGTAACCGTCCATCATGGTCACCAGGTTCTCAATACGGGTTTCCATATCTACACCGAGTGATTTCGGAACGATAGAGAATGTGTTGCTGATACCATCTTGGGCATCGCGGTAACGAAGTTTTGCCACAGAACTCAGAGAAGCGATGGCACCATTCTTGTCGCGTCCGTGCATGGGGTTGGCGCCCGGAGCAAAAGCAACACCTTTGGCACGTCCGTCGGGAGTCGCACCGGTTTTCTTACCATACATCACATTGGAGGTAATAGTCAGCAATGACAAGGTGGGACGGGCATTCTTGTAAACCGGATGTTTCTTTAATTCTTCGCTGAAGAAGTAAACCAGGTCTACGCCTAAATGGTCTACACGATCGTCATCGTTACCGAAACATGGGAATTCACCTTCAATTTCAAAACCTTCGGTCAGACCGATATCATTGCGTTTGGCATGTACACGACCGTATTTGATGGCCGACAGTGAATCGATGGCAATAGACAAACCGGCTACACCGTATGCCAGATTAATGCGCGGGTCGGTATCGATAAACGCCATTTGAGCTTTTTCGTAGTAATACTTGTCATGCATATAATGAATGATGTTCATGGCATCATTATATACACGGGCCACTTGCATTAATACTTTTTTATAGTTAGACCATACTTCTTCAAAGTTCAGAAGGTCTCCTGTCAAGACAGGAATATCTTTGACCATAACTGTACCGGTGTTTTCACAACGTCCTCCGTTGATGGCCAGCAACAGCGCCTTGGCTAAATTACAACGCGCACCGAAGAACTGGATTTGCTTGCCGATGGCTTGATAAGAAACGCAACAAGCGATACCATAGTCGTCACAGTTACGAACTTCACGCATCAGGGTATCATTTTCATACTGGATAGAAGAAGTGTCGATAGAAACCTGTGCACAGAATTCTTTGAATCCTTCCGGTAATTCAGGACTCCACAGAACGGTCATATTAGGTTCGGGAGAGGGGCCGAGATTGTATAATGTCTGTAAGAAACGGAAAGAAGTCTTGGTGACTTTGGTACGTCCGTCATTGAAACGTCCACCGATGGATTCAGTCACCCATGTCGGATCTCCGGCAAAGATATCATTATATGATTGCATACGCAAATGACGTACCATGCGCAGCTTGATGACGAACTGGTCAATCAGTTCTTGTGCGTAAGTCTCGTCAATATTGCCATTGTCAAGGTCGTATTGAATATAGATATCGAGGAATGAGGATACATTGCCCAGTGACATGGCTGCACCATCTTGTTCTTTTACGGCAGCCAGATAAGCCATATATACCCACTGAACGGCTTCTTGTGCATTTGTTGCGGGGCGACTCAAATCCAGTCCGTAATATTCTCCCATTATTTTGATTTCCTTCAGGGCTTTGATTTGTTCTGCCACTTCTTCGCGCAAACGGATACGGGCATCGGTCATCGGACTGCCGATGTTGTGCAAGTCTTCTTGCTTGGCTTCAATCAGGCGGTCAATGCCATAAAGAGCCAAACGGCGATAATCACCGATGATACGTCCGCGGGCATAGTTGTCCGGCAATCCGGTCAGAAAACCAAGTGAACGGAACGAACGGATTTCTTCGGTATACGCATCAAATACGCCATCGTTGTGGGTCTTGCGGTAATGATAGAAGATATCTTTCACCTTTTCATCCACTTCCACACCGTTTTCACGGCAGGCCTTTTCTACTACTTTGATACCACCGAAAGGTTTGATGGCACGGCGCAGCAGTTCGTCGGTTTGAAGTCCGACAATGAGCTCGTTTTCACGGTCTATATATCCGGCTTTATGAGAAGTGATGGTAGAAACTGTTACGTTATCAAGAGAACGGACGCCATTGTTGGTGCGTTCTTCTTCCAACGCTTTAAGGCACTCGTTCCACACTTTCTTTGTTCTCTCTGTAGGGCCGGCCAAAAATGAGGCATCGCCTTCGTAGGGGGTAATGTTGGTATGTACGAAGTCCGAAACGTTGATTTCCTTACTCCACAATCCATCCTTAAAAACTTTGTTCATTTCCATACTGTTATATCCATTAAAAGATTTAGGGATGCAAAGGTAGTACTTTTTTATGAGGTATACATCACTACTAATAGGTATATTGAGTGTAGAATGACGTATTTTTTGTTATCTTTGCGATATTAAAATGATAAAATATGAATAAGTTCATTGTTTTTTTGCTGTGTGCATTGTTTTTTGGCAGTTGTAACGAGGAAGAAGATTCCATCTATTATCCTTTAGATAATGTTGATATAATTAAAGGTGGCAGCGAGGAACCTACCGGCAATGCGACATTGATTGCAGAGAGTCATAACCTGGAATCGTATGTGCTGGATACGCTTGCCGTGTATCCTTATGACAAGACCATCGGTAAATTGACTTTCAAGTTCGACCCAAAGAATGCTGTATCGGATGTTACCATGGAGGGCTTTAGGGGAGAAGGTAAGTCGGAGATGGGAATGAGTAATTCTTATTATGATGGTAATTTTCCCGAGGAATATCGTCAGCCTATTTTCATGAATGATAATCCGGCTAAGAAATACAGGGTTAAATTCAGATTAAAAGGCGAATTCAGGTACTATACGGAACATTGGTATACAGACTATATTTATATGATGCTTTCTGCATCTTTCCTGCCTTATCCTCCTGCTGTTTCGGAAGATGTGTTCTTATGTAAAAGCAATGAGGCTTTTGCTGAATTGAATACTGCTGAGCGTTTGTATACTTTTGATGTGCAATATGATCGTTGGAATTTGTCTTTTACTGAATTATATCTCAATATTTTTGTGAACCTTATCGGACAGAAGGAGTCAGAGAAGGTTTCTTTGAGTATTGATAAAGAGTCATTTTTTGAGATATATGAGATTAATTGAGTCTTGAAGGTTAGACATTTGGAGCCGAAAACTTTTGTTCATCGTTTTATTTTACGTTGACCCGTGGTCAGAGGTATAAAAAACGTCCGCTAAATCATGATTTAGCGGACGTTTTGCGGAAGCTGGGGGATTCGAACCCCCGGTACGGTTACCCGTACGTCAGTTTAGCAAACTGGTGGTTTCAGCCACTCACCCAAACTTCCTTCCTTTTCAGAGGCGTTATCTCTCAAACGCGGTGCAAAGATAAGCGGATTAATCGAGATGTGCAAATCTTTTGCGCTTTTTTTTAGATATATTTTTGTGTTGGAATAATAAAGTATTGATAGTAAGCGTTTAATATTTAAAATTATTTTCTTTCCCAAAACTCTAAATATTGTATGGCTACCTTTATGGGAGCATGATGTTTTTTGATTTTCTAATAAACATCTCAATTTTTCGTATATATCATTGCTTTCAAGACGAACATTGATGATAGGACGAAGTTTTGGTTTTTCCTAAAAGGGTGTATTATTCTTCGGGTTTCTATTATTCATGGCCCATGCGCTATGGTCGGGGAACAAAAGTATAATTTGATCGAATATAACATCATATCCGCCCATTCATCTAGGTTGTAGCCGGTATAAGGGCTGTATAAATTCTCCTTATCGGGTTGAATTATTCATTAGATAATCGGCTGTGTGGAGCATAGAGCATCGTTTGGCAATACATTTACGTTGTGCTCCAAATTTTTCAGAATTAGTGTCAGCGTCTAATTCTGTTATACGATACATATTCTCAAGCGGCTTATCTATGGAATCGCTTATTTTATAAACAAAAAGATAAGATTTTTAGTTTTTGCTAAAATGAAAAGATTGTTTGTGCTATTCTTTTTCAGAGAAAAATAATTCATATCTTTACAACGAATATAGATGATGGTTAACTGTTTTATGATAAAATAATGATAAAATGAAGAAGATTTTTGTGGTAGTATCAGCCATGATGGGGTTAATGACTTCATGCAATCAAACAGTGGAAAAATCTGTGACCGGTATCGTTTGTGATGCCACTATGAATGGAGTAACTGTGGTTACGGTAGATAATGATACTGTTTTTGTAAGTACGTTAGATGCGAAAGATGCCGGTTACACGGGAAACAGCTTTGCGTTGAATGATACCTTGACTGTTGATTATAAGGTGATGGATGGTATTAATGTAGCGGAAAGTTGGCAGGTAAAACCTGTTGTTGCAGAACTGATAATTGGTGCGTGGACTAAGCCTATTAGTGGTATGGATGGAGAAGATGGCTTTTTGCTGGCGGCAGATGGAAAAGCAGCTTCGATTAATTCTGCGACACTTGTGTATAAGACTTGGAAACGTGAAGGAGATAAATTAATCATGGATATCGAAAGTATAGGTAATGGTCAAACGATTGCTTCTACTGACACGATGAATGTTTTGAAACTTGATAAAGATTCATAGATTTTGGATAATGGGGGAATGATAATGCGTTATCACAGAGTCCGGGAATAATTTAATCATTGCATTCAGATGAAATTTTCTGATGCGGATTACATGGGAATTGCGGTGGGTGCAACCTATTCTTTATGTAATCCGCACTTAAACAGGAAGTTTATGAATCTTGTGTGGCTGATAGGGTGTTTATCGCTCTTTTTGTAAACGAATAATCATTACTCGCTTGGTAGTATTTGTTATCCTGAAGCGATTGTCACTTCTTTCTCCTACCAGCCAGATAATCTTTTCGTCTGAGCATACAACATATTGATTCTCTTTTTCGAATAAAGAGAATTTGCGGTCGGTGAGATAATCACTTACATTCTTTTTTCCTGTCATGCCAAAAGGAACAAATTTATCTCCTTTTTGCCATTTGCGAATAATGAGAGGTCTTATTACCTTATCTGCATCCAGGCAAGCTACATCTTTTTCTTTAGGAATAATAAAATCATCCGATAAATCCAGCGTCTTGATGCAAAGCTGTGGAGTTGGGTCGGTTGTGCTTTCTATGGTTCTGGTTTGAAGCAACAGATATTCTCTGTCTCGTACAGCTTCCCATTCGGGAGAAATAAATCTTTTTCCCGGCTGTCCTGATAAGCTGTGGAAAATATCTTTTATTTGTAAAGGTTTAAATCCTAGTGGATACAATATTTCAAACAGTAATGAGGCGGGGGCAACTTCTGTCAACAAGCGTTCTACATGAATAGCTTTTAGGTTGTTGCCATTTCTTTTTATAACTCTGTTTTTGGCCTCGGCCATTTCTTTGTTGTAAACGAGAGAGGTTTCTGCCAGTCGGTTTGCTGTTTCTGCAATACTCTCACTGACAGATGGATTTAGTTCTCCCAACATTGGAAGAATATTCAAGCGGATTTTATTCCGCATATATTCATCTTGCAGATTAGTGCTGTCTGTTACGTAATCTTGATGTAAGTGCTCAAGATATTGTAGAATATCCTGTCGACTCACGTTCAGTAGCGGACGGACAATATGACCGTTTAGCGGGGCTATTCCTTTCAGGCCGTTGATGCCTGTTCCCCGAATTAAGTTTAATAAGAATGTTTCTACACTGTCATCTCTATGGTGGGCTACGGCAATAACGGAAGCATCACACTCCTGCCTTAATTTTTCAAACCATTCATATCGCATTTCTCGAGCTGCCATTTCGATGGAAATGCGATGCTTTGTGGCGTACGTTTGAGTATCAAAATGTACCACATGTAATAAAATATTCAGTTCATTACATAAGCCTCGTACAAAGTTTTCGTCTCGGTCTGACTCCTTGCCGCGCAAGTGAAAATTGCAATGGGCAGCTTCGCAGGTATATCCTAAAGCTAATAGCACACGTAATAAAGCGACAGAATCAGCACCGCCGCTTAGTGCCACTAAAATCTTATCTTTTTGAAAAAATAAAGATTTTTCTTCTATAAATCTATTGACGTCTAAATGAAACATATTACAAAGATAATGCTTCTTTGAGATTATAGAAAGCGAATACCTGTTTTCTTTCATCCGCCGGTTTGCATATTGCTATTTTTGTTTATGATGAAATTCTTTATTTAAAAACAGTCTAAACAACTTGCATACCTCTAAGTAATGAACTATATTTGCAGAAAATTTTAAAGAAAATGCGTTTATCTGAATTGAATACAGGAGAAAAAGGCGTAATAGTCAAAGTGTTAGGTCACGGAGGCTTTCGTAAGCGTATCGTAGAGATGGGCTTTATAAAAGGCAAAACCGTGGAAGTAATTTTAAACGCCCCCCTGAAAGACCCGATAAAATACAGACTGCTAGATTACGAGATTTCTCTTCGCCGGCAAGAAGCCGAGATGATAGAGGTAGTGAGTGAACAAGAAGCACGTACCACTCAAAGTCCTTATCACGGCTCCATAACAGAAGAAATAACAGTGCCCGAAGCTGAAATGGTGGCATTGGCCAAAGGAAAACGACGTACCATAAATGTGGCACTGGTAGGTAATCCTAATTGCGGAAAAACTTCGCTGTTTAATATTGCATCCGGTGCTCACGAGCACGTAGGAAATTATAGTGGCGTCACAGTGGATGCCAAAGAAGGTTTTTTTGATTTTCAGGGATACCATTTCCGTATTGTGGATTTACCCGGTACTTATTCTTTGTCAGCCTATACTCCTGAAGAAATATATGTGCGCAAACATATTATTGATGAGACTCCCGATGTGATTATCAACGTGGTAGATGCTTCGAATCTGGAGCGGAATTTTTATCTCACTACTCAGCTTATTGATATGAACGTGAGAATGGTTATCGCTCTGAATATGTATGATGAACTTGAGGCAAGTGGCAACAAACTGGATTATCTCAAGCTGAGCCAGTTGTTTGGCGTACCTATGGTGCCTACTGTCTGTCGTAAAGGAGAAGGTGTCGATAAGCTTTTCCATGTGATTATCGGCATCTATGAGGGCAGTGATTTTCTGACTCAAAAGAAGGCGGAAATCCGTACGGAAGTATTGGAGGATTTGCGTGATTGGCATGAAACTTATGTTCCTGATCATAAATTTGGCAGTCACAGTGAAGAAGAACACATTAGACCGCGTGGTATTTTCCGTCATATTCATATAAATCATGGGCCTGAATTGGAACGCAGCATTCAAGCTGTGAAGAAATTAATCAGTGTCAACGAGCAAATCCGACACAAATATTCTACTCGTTTCCTGGCCATTAAATTGTTGGAAGATGATAAGGATATCGAACTTTTTGTTGAGACACTTCCCAATGGAGGTGAAATTTTAGCTTTGCGTGACAAAGAAGTTCAGCGTATTTATAATGTGATGAATGAAGATAGTGAACAGGCCATTACTGATGCCAAGTATGGTTTCATAACCGGAGCGTTGAAAGAAACATTTACAGACAATCACATGGAAAAGGAGCAGACCACTCGTGTGATTGATAGTATTGTGACTCATCGTATTTGGGGATATCCTATCTTTTTCCTTTTCCTTTATATCATGTTCGAAGGAACATTCGTATTGGGGGATTACCCTATGCAGGGAATTGAGTGGTTGGTAGATCAATTGGGAAATCTGATTCGTAATAATATGGCCGAAGGTCCATTGAAGGATATGCTGGTAGACGGTATCATTGGCGGGGTAGGCGGAGTTATCGTATTCTTGCCCAATATTCTTATTCTATATTTCTTCATATCTGTTATGGAGGATTCAGGATATATGGCACGTGCTGCATTTATTATGGATAAGATTATGCACCGAATGGGATTACACGGAAAGTCGTTCATACCTCTTATCATGGGATTCGGATGCAATGTGCCGGCTATTATGGCATCACGTACCATTGAAGACCGTAAGTGCAGGCTTATTACGATGCTGGTCAATCCGCTGATGTCATGTAGTGCTCGTTTACCTATTTATTTAGTAATGGTAGGAGCTTTTTTCCCAAATCAGGCTAGTTTTGTATTATTGTGCATTTACGCCACAGGAATTATATTGGCGGTTCTCATGGCACGTCTTTTCAGTAAGTTTCTGGTGAAAGGCGATGATGCGCCTTTTGTGATGGAACTCCCTCCTTATCGTATGCCGACAACGAAAAGTATTTTGCGCCATACTTGGGAAAAGGGGGCTCAATATCTGAAGAAAATGGGGGGTATTATTATGATTGCTTCTATCATTATCTGGTTCTTGGGATATTATCCGCAACATGATGCTTATGAAACAGTGGCAGAACAGCAAGAAAACTCATATATTGGTCAGATAGGTAAAGCAGTGGAGCCGGTAATCGAACCTTTGGGATTTGATTGGAAACTTGGCATCGGACTTATTTCCGGAGTCGGGGCAAAAGAACTGGTGGTTAGCACATTGGGAGTTCTTTATACGAATGAAGAGGATGTGGAAAATGTGAATCTTTCCAATCGTATTCCTATCACGCCACTTGCTGCTTTGGCTTATATGCTTTTTGTGCTAATATATTTTCCGTGTATAGCTACTTTGGCTGCTATAAAACAAGAATCGGGCAGTTGGAAATGGGCATTATTTGCTGCGGGCTATACCACGGTTTTAGCGTGGTGCATTGCTTTTGTTGTTTATCAACTGGGAAATTTGATTATTTAGTGAACTCATTTTTATTCTTATTGTTTTTTAAGCATGGAATTACAACAAATCATAGTTTTAGTCATTGTTTTCTTGTGTATGATATGGGCTGGTCTTCGTATCTTTTTGTATTTCAAGAGGATAAAGAATAACGAGAATCCCTGTGAAGGATGTACTTCGGACTGTTCCATTAAGTCCATTCGCACCAATCAGAAGTGTAATTGCGAAAAAAATGCAGGAAAATGAAGAAAAAAACATCAAAATAGTTGCAGGTTCAAAAAAAAGTCGTACCTTTGCAACCGCAATCGAGAAACAACGGTTGCAAAGAAAAAGGGTTCCTTGGATGAGTGGCTTAGTCAGCGGTCTGCAAAACCGTGTACGGCGGTTCGAATCCGCCAGGAACCTCTAAAGCCAAAGAAGGATTAGAATGAAAATTTCTAATCCTTCTTTGGCTTTTAGGGGCTCAGCCGATTTTTTGGATTGGTAGGTAGTACCTAGGCTCAGTTTGAAAACTTGGGGGAATTAGTTAAAAACACTATCTTTGTGGCAT